>Ga0247727_10006262_pt1 | contig 23519 bp, 21 predicted proteins | sample WisWelCaveWW1625_FD_202498 | JGI IMG/M metagenome (GOLD analysis project Ga0247727, IMG submission 202498) | Biofilm microbial communities from Wishing Well Cave, Virginia, United States - WW16-25 | ecosystem: Environmental > Aquatic > Deep subsurface > Groundwater > Cave microbial mat | place...
CGGCCCGAGACCATGGCCGCGATCGACGCGGTCATCGACCATGAGGAGGTGAGCCCGGCGCTGCTGATGGCGAGCTGACGAGGGCGCGAGGACGACGTCCTGTTACACCACGTCCTGGGACTTGACCGCCTTTGTTCTCGCCGGCCATTGCTCCTACGCGTCCTCGTCAGACTGGTATATGCAGCAGTACGGCTTCGTCGGCGCGCTCTGGACAGGCAAACAGCTCTACCGCGAACTCGGCCAAGACTTCATGGTCATCCACCTGCCCTCCAGCCAGGTTTCGAGGCAGATCTACGATACGAGCCGAGCAGTAGCGGGATCCGGCAAATCCAATTACTGGAGAACCAATCTGTATCTCCCCTGGGCAGACTGATGAGGACACGAACGGCGGCGTTCAGTGCAACGGCACCGCGGAGCCTGTCAAGCCCGGTGAGACACCAGCGTTCCAAGATCAGGCTTGCGGCACCTCCTTCGCCGGTCGGTTGATCCAGACCTCGGCAGGGACGGACTCGGGCCGGGGTGGACCCGTGACGAAACGTTCGGGGTGGGCGGCGTAGGCGCCGGCGAGGACGCCGGCGCGGGCCTGGAGCAGTCGGTCCGTCCGGCCGTGGTGGACGTCGGCCGGGGTGAACATGGCGATCCCGCTGTGCCGGTGCTCGCCGTTGTACCAGGCGAAGAAGTCGGCGCAGAAGGCCCGGGCGTCCTCGATCGAGCCGAACCGATCAGGAAAGCCCGGTCGGTACTTGAGCGTCTTGAACTGGGCCTCCGAATACGGGTTGTCGTCCGAGACATGGGGCCGGGAGTGGCTCCTGGCGACGCCGAGATCAGCAAGCAGGAGCGCGACTGGCTTGGAGCGCATGGATGAGCCCCGGTCGGCATGGACGGTCAGGGTGCCCGGTGCGATCCGCTGCTTGGCGCAGGTCGCCTCGATGAGCCGCTGGGCGAGGATCGCGCTCTCGCGATGGGCGACCATCCAGCCCGGGACGTAGCGAGAGAAGACGTCGAGGATCACGTACAGCTGGTAGGTCGTCCACTTGGCCGGACCCTTGAGCTTGGTGATGTCCCAACTCCACAGCTCGTTGGGTCCGGTGGCGAGCAGCTCGGGCTTGGCATAGGCGGGATGGCGCAGCACGTCGCGCCGCTCACGGACCTCCTGGGCATCGGCGAGGATCCGGTACATCGTCCGCTCCGAGGCGTGGTACGTCCCCTCGTCGAGGAGCGTGGCCACGACCGTACCGGGCGCGACATCGACGAACCGATCGGAATGGAGGAGGTCGAGAACGGTCGTCCGCTCGGTCTCGGTGAGCGCCCGGGCCGGGCTCGGTCGGGGTGTCGGCGGTCCGAGCCTGCGACCCCTGGTTCGGCGGTAGTGGGTCGCCCGCGACACCGCCAGGGCGATGCAGGCGGCGCTCGTGCCCACGACCGGGCTGAGTTCGGATACCCCGGCCGCGATCATCGCTCGGGCTTCGGCTCGGCGCCCTCGAGGGACAGTTCCCGCAAGAGCGCCGAGACGTTTCCCTGGACGGCGATCACCTTCTCGGCCCGGGTGAGCCGCGCTTCGAGGTGTCCCACCTTGTCGCGCAGCCGCTCGTTCTCGGCGACCAGCGGGTCGGCGGGTCGTGGGCCTCTCGATCGGCCCAGGGCCTCGAGGCCGCCCAGGGCGCGGAGCCGGCGCCACTCGGTGATGTGGCTGCTGTACAGGCCCTCGCGGCGGATGATCGCGCCCTTCGCACCGGGCGCTGACGCATGGCCGAGTTCGTCGAGGATGGCCACCTTGTACGCCGCGGTGAAGCGGCGGCGGGTCGGTCGCTCGGGGACCTCGGGATCGGGGATCGTGTCCATCGGCCAAGGATGCACGCCCGGCCTCGGGAGTGCCGTTGAGATCGCCATGTCGGGGAACCTCCGTTCCCGCCCTCGTTCAGTAATCAGAGGAGGCGGGGCGTCTCACCGAATCTTGGCAGGGAGGGGGCCTCAAGCAGCAGCGGCGGGAACAGGGCGGACTGACAGATTCACTGACCAGGTGACCTGACAGATTCACTGGACGTCCACACCTGCTCGAGGGCTGACGTCGCGCCTGTGCTACCATCCGTCGCCGTCCCTGCCGAGGAGGATCCCCGACCCGTGCATCCCGTCCTGGCGTTCGGCCAGCTGATCGTCAGCGTCGCCCTCGTCATCTCGATTCTGCTCCAGGCGCGCGGCGCCGGGCTGTCGTCGACATTCGGCGGCGACTCCTCCGTCTATCGGAGTCGGCGTGGCATCGAGCGCCGGCTGTGGCAGTTCACGATCGTCCTCCTTGTCCTCTTCGTCGTCTTCGCGGCGTTCGCGTTCGTCTACGCGCCCGGCTCGTTCTGACCCCCCGGGGGGCCGGGACCTGCGGCCGCGGCCCGCGGGCGACCCGGCGGCGGGTCGTCTGAGCACGCTCGATCGGCTCGTCGTCGCCGGGTTGTCGATCGCGCTCGTCATCCTCGCCGCAAGCCTCGTCGCTCCGTCGTTGGCACCGCCCGGGCCCGGCCTGACCGAGCCGCCGCCGCTGGTCGGCGGCCGCCCGTATGTCGAGGGCACGCTGGGCGACGCGGTGTCGGCAAGCCCGTTCGCGAGCCGCACGCCCGCGGAGCGGATGCTCAGCGCGCTCGTGTTCCGCGGCCTCGTCCGGCTCGGACCGGGCGACACGATCGCGGCCGACCTCGCCGAGCGCTGGGAGGTGGACCCGAGCGGGGCGAGCTGGACCTTCCACCTTCGAGACGGCGCCAGGTGGCAGGACGGCGAGCCGGTCACCGCGACGGACGTCGCCTTCACGATCAACGTCCTCGGCGACCCCGAGTACTCCGGCCCCGGCGCGGACTCGTGGCGTGGCGTCGAGGCGACGGTCCTCGACGCGCTGACGGTCCGGCTCACCCTGACGACGCCGCTCGGCGGCTTCCTCGTCGCGGCCACGCAGCCGATCGCACCGGCCCATCTGCTCGCGGCCGTCCCACCGGCGGAGCTGCCGGATCACCCGTTCGGGCGCCATCCCGTCGGGTCCGGGCCGTTCCAGCTCGTCGTGCTCGACGATGAGCACGCCGTCCTCGAAGCCTGGATCCATGACCCGGCGCCCGCGGGCGACCTCCCGCTGCCGTATCTGCCCGGGATCGAGCTGCGGTTCTACGACTCCGCAGAGTCGCTGTCGGCGGCCTGGCGTTCGGGCTCTCTCGACGCCGTCTCCGGGCTGTCGCCGTCCGGTGTCGCCGGCCTGGCGGGCTCGACCGCCGACTCGACGCTGGTGCGCTACCCGGGCTCGACGTTGCTGTCGATCGCCCCGAACCTTCGATCAACGCGGCCCGCCCTGCGCGACCCGGCCGTCCGGCGGGCACTGCTCGCCGCGATCGACCGTGATTCCATCGTCGCCGTCGAGCTCGCCGGCCTCGCCCGCCGGGCGGATGCTCCGATCCCACCCACGTCGTGGGCGTTCGACTCGCAGAAGAGCCCGGAGATCGCGTTCGACCCCGACGGGGCCGTCGCCGGTCTCGTCGCCGCCGGCTGGACGCAGGGCGACGCCGGCTGGACGCCGCGCGGGGCGAGCGAGCCGATCACGATCGCGCTCATCGGGCCGGATCGGGCCGCGAACCCCGCCGCATTCGCGACGGCACAGGCGGTCGTGACGGCCTGGCGGGCGATCGGCCTTCTGGTGACGCACGAGACGCCAGCCGCGGCCGATCTCGGCGAGCGGCTCCGGAGCGGCGACTTCGACGTAGCGCTGCTCGGCTTCAACGTGGGCCTCGACCCGGACCTCTACCCGCTGCTCGCCTCGAGCCAGACGACGTCGAGCCGGACCAACCTGCTCGGGCTCCAGGACCCGGCGCTCGACGCGCTGCTGAGTGCGGCCCGCGCGCCTGGAACCGACGACGCACGCATGGCGGCCTACGCTGCCCTCCAGGAGCAGCTGGCGACCGGGGTCTACCTGCTGCCGATCGCCTTCCGCGACGAGGTCGTCCTCGTCTCCGGAGACCTTTCCGGCTACTCCACGAGGCCCATCGCCGATCCCGGGGGGCGATTCTGGGATGTGCTAACATGGCGCCTCGCCGAACGCCGGTGAAGCCTGCGAGCCGGTTCGACGGGTCCGCGCCGAGGTGGCGGAACTGGCAGACGCGCTAGCCTCAGGAGCTAGTGCCCGCAAGGGCGTATGGGTTCAAATCCCGTCCTCGGTACCACCACCTCCCCTCACCAGACCCGGCGATGGCATCGCGCGAGCACCTGATGCCCAGGTGGCGGAATTGGTATACGCGTACGTTTGAGGGGCGTATGAGGCAACTCATCCGGGTTCAAGTCCCGGCCTGGGCACCACCCCTCTCACAGCCGGCGGACCGGAAGACGACGGCTGCCCACCGTGGCCGGGCGTAGGCTTCGACGCGGGCGGTTAGCTCAGCTGGTCAGAGCGCCTCGTTTACACCGAGGAGGTCACTGGTCCGAGTCCAGTACCGCCCACCACGCGCGTCACAGCGAGGGCCGGGTCGCGTCTCTTCCACGGCGTGTGGCCGAGCCGACGCCCGCTGTTAGACTGACCGCACTGCCGGGACGCGTGCGACGCTCGCCGGGTCCCGGACCTAGTTCGAGGAGATCCGATGGAGTTGTTCGTCATCCTGGGAATCGTCGTCGTCCTCGTCCTGTTGCTCGTCGGGCTGTACAACGGCCTCGTCGGACGACGGAACCGGGTGGACGAGGCGCTCGCCCAGATCGAGGTCCAGCTCAAGCGGCGCTGGGACCTCATCCCGAACCTCGTGAACGCCGTCAAGGGCTACATGGGCTTCGAGCAGAAGGTCCTGACCGACGTCACCGAGGCGCGCGCCGCCGCCGTCTCCGCCGGCGCCCAGGGCGTCGCCGCGCAGGCGCAGGCCGAGAACATGCTGACCTCCACGCTGCGCTCGCTGTTCGCCGTCGTCGAGAACTACCCCGACCTCAAGGCGAACCAGAACGTGCTCGACCTGCAGGAGCAGCTGACGACGACCGAGAACCAGATCTCGTTCTCCCGCCAGCACTACAACTCGACCGTGCTCGACTTCAACACGGCGATCCAGACGATCCCGGCCGTCTTCGTCGCCGGGATGTTCGGTTTCACGAAGCGTGACTTCTTCGACGCCGAGCCGGAGGCCTCGGGCGTCCCGAAGGTCGATCTCAGCCTGGGCTGAGGCAGCGCCGGGCACCGGCCCCCGGCCAGCCCGCGCCGTTCGCAGATCGACATGCCCGACACGAGCTTCTACGCTCAGCAGACTGCCAATCGCCGACAATCGATCGTGCTCGCCGCGGTCGTCGTCGTGCTCCTCGGCGGGCTCGGCTTCACGATCGGCGTCGCCGCGACCGGCGAGCCATCGGGCGGCATCGGGACGATGGGCATCGCCGGCATCCTGGCGATCATCCTGTCGCTCGGCAGCTACTTCGGTGGTGACCGCCTCGTCCTCGCAGCCTCGGGCGCGAAGGCGGTCGACGAGCGGACGGCCCCGCAGCTGACGAACATCGTCCGCGAGCTCGCCATCGCGGCGAACGTACCGATGCCGAAGGTCTACCTCATCGAGGACAGCGCGCCGAACGCCTTCGCGACCGGGCGGGATCCGAAACACGCGTCGGTTGCGGTCACGACCGGCCTCCTCCAGAAGCTCGATCGAGAGGAGCTCCAGGGCGTCATCGGCCACGAGCTGTCGCACGTGCGCAACCTGGACATCCGGTTCAGCCTGCTCGTCGGCGTGCTCGTCGGTTCGATCGCCCTGCTGGCCGACTTCTTCCTGCGCTTCACGTTCTGGGGTGGCGGTCGCCGCTCGCGCAGCGGTCGCGACGGGGGCGGCGGCCTGCAGGCGATCATGTTCGTCCTCGCCCTCGTCCTGGCGATCGTCGCACCGATCGCCGCCCGGCTCGTCCAGCTCGCCGTCAGCCGCCAGCGCGAGTACCTGGCCGACGCGTCGTCGGTCGAGCTGACCCGCAACCCGTACGGCCTCGAGCGGGCGCTGGCGAAGATCGGCACCGACCGGGAAGTCCTCGAGGTCGCCAACCGGGCGACACAGCACCTGTACTTCGCCAACCCGATCAAGAAGTGGGAGGAACGCGCCTCGGGCCTGTTCGCCACCCATCCGCCGATCGTCGACCGCGTCAATCGCCTTCGCCAGCTCACCGGCGAGGGACCCCTGGCGGCCTCGGAGGTGGCGGCCCTGGCGGGCCTCGATTGAAGGTGCCGAAGGGCCCGTGGTATCCTCGCCGCCGCCGAGCGGGCCGTCGCCCGGCCGGCCCACCGGAGCGCCGAGATAGCTCAGTTGGTAGAGCACGCGACTGAAAATCGCGGTGTCGCCAGTTCGAATCTGGCTCTCGGCACCAACATCGCCGGTGCGCGCGAATCCCGAGCGGAAGTGGCTCAGTTGGTAGAGCATCACCTTGCCAAGGTGAGGGTCGCGGGTTCGAGTCCCGTCTTCCGCTCCATTTCTTTGCCAGCGAGGGCATGAGCCGGCGGCCACGCTGCCGCCGGACCGCCGGTGCCCCTTCGTCTAGCGGTAGGACAGCGGACTTTGGATCCGTTGGGCGAGGTTCGAATCCTCGAGGGGCAACCACTCCGCCGCCGTGTGGCACAATCCGCCGGCCGCGCATCCCGAGGCGACGTGGTGAAGTGGCTCAACACGGAGGTCTGCAAAACCTCTATTCACCGGTTCGAATCCGGTCGTCGCCTCCACCCCACCCCGCGGTGGGGTTCGATCAGACCCGGGCGGACGTGAGCCGGGCCGCGGGCGCGCTGATCGCGGACTCCGCAGCCACCCGCGAGAGGACCCGGCGGAAGGCGGCGCCGATCTCCGGCCAGACCATCGCGCGGCTGTGCTCGTAGGCCCGCCGGCCCATGACGCCCCGCCGCTCGGAGTCGGCCAGCAGGTCGCCCAGGGCGGCCGCAAGCGCGGTTGGCGAATCGTCCGCGAGGACGACGCCGCGGCCGTCCGAGAGGAGGTCGAGCGCGTAGGCGAACGGCGTTGAGACGATGGCCCGACCGGCGCCCATCGCATACGACAGGGTCCCGGAGACGACCTGCTCGCGATCCGTGTACGGCGTCACGAAGATGTCGGCCGCCTCGAGCCAGCGCGTCAGTTCCACCCGCCCGGCGAAGCGGTCGATGAAGCGGACGTGGTCGCCGAGCCCGAGATCGCGGACGCGCGCCAGCAGGCCGTCACGGTAGCGCTCACCGTCCTCCCGGGCGAGGTCCGGCCGGGTGGCTCCCAGGACGACGAAGCACGCGCTCGGGTCGGCTTCGACGACCGTCGGCAGCGCCTCGATGACAAGCTCAAAGCCCTTGGTCGGTCCAAGCAGGCCGAAGCCGAGGATGACGTGGCGGCCGGCAAGGCCCAGGGTCGGCTTGATCTTCGCGGGATCGACGAGGGGCAGATCCGGCACGCCGTGGTGGATCACCTCGATGCGGCGGGCATCGGCGCCATAACACTCCGTCAGGAGGGTGGCCGCTGGCCGGCACATCACGACCGTCGTAGCTACGCTGTCCATGAGCCGCGTTAAGATCGCGCGCTGGCGGACGCTGGGGTCGGCGGGGATGACGTGGAGCGTCGCAACGGCGGGGACATCGAGCGCCCCGACGAAGTCGAGGACGTTCGAGCCGTCGTCGCCGCCCCAGATCCCGAAGTCATGCTGGATCGAAACGACATCCACCCGCCCATTCAGCGTCTGCGCGGCCCGCAGGTGATCCGCAAGCTCGTCGCGACGGATGCGAAGCGCAACCTCGAACGGGAACGGCAGCTCCTGATCGGGCGGCTGCAGCGCGACGACGACCCGCTCGCCGGTGGCGGCGCCGAGGGCCTGGGTGTACGTGGCGATGCCGCAGCGACGGGGCGGGTAGCTGGACACGAACGCGGTGCGCACGGGTGGCGTGGCTCCTGGGAGGTCTCGCTCCCACCGGACGTCAGGACGCGGCCCGTCTGGTGACGGGCCGCGTCAGGTTCGCTTAGGCGGCGCGCACCTGGATGGCGCGAGGGCCCTTGGGGCTGGCTTCGACCTCGAACGTGACGCGCTCGCCGCCGACCAGTCGATCGAAGTCGAGCGAGGCATCGAGACCGCCGCGGTGGAAGAAGTATTCCTTCGCATCCTCGGCGGCGATGAAGCCGAAGCCGCGCTCGGCGACGAGCTTCTTGATGGTGCCGGTGGTCATATGGACCTCTTACACTTCCCGAACAGGGATGGCAGAACGCACGGTCCGTTCGAGAAGGGGGTCGACCACGCGGAGAGTCGTCGCGAATCGCGGCGAACTCGCATCATAGCACGGATGTTCGATGCCGACCGGGCAGCCCGAGGCGATCCGGCCCGCCACGTCAGCGCGACGCGGTAGGCTCATCTCGGCCGGAGTGGCGGAATGGCAGACGCAGCCGACTTAAACTCGGCGGCCCGCAAGGGCGTGGGGGTTCGAATCCCTCCTCCGGCACATCGCTCGGGCGGCGCGTCGTGGGTCCACCGCGGCACGGTCTGCTCCGTCAGCCGCGGCCGAACAACTTGAAGCCGCCGCCCTTCTTCTCCTCCGCCGGCCTCGCCGCGACCTCGCCGAGCAACATGCCCGCCAGGCGCTCGATGCGCTCCGCCGGCTTGGAGCGGGGCGCGCCGACAACGATGGGGACCCCTTCGTTCACGGCGGTCAGGTAGAGGAACCCGTCGTACGGCAGGTCGAGGCTGATCTTCGTGCCGAGGGCCTCCTCGATATCGCGCTGGCGGAGCAGGTCGCGCGCGAAGATCGAGTTGAGGACGAACGTCGTCTTCGCCGTGGCGATGCCGCGGGCGTTGAGATCGTCGAGCAGGGCGTGGACGGCCTTGAGCGCAGGGAAGTCGGGCGTCACCGGCAGGACGATGCTGTCGGCGCCTTCGAGGATCGCCTGCGTCCGGGCGTCGAGGTCCGAGCCGGCGTCGACAATGACGACCTCGACGGTCCGGCTGAGCGTCGCGAGCAGCTCCGAGATCGATGCCGGCGCGATGCCGCCCGACCCGTCAGCACCGAATGATGCCGCGGCCGCCGGCGCGGCGAGGACGAGGACGCCGCTCGAGTGGCGCACGAGGTACGGCCGGAGCGCGTCAGGGTCGCCGACGGCGAGCTCGTCGCGCAGCACCTCGACGACGGTCTGCCGGACGTTGAGGTTGAGGTGCGTCGCGACCTGGCCGAAGCCGAGGTCGAGGTCCACGATGGCGACCTGGTCCGGCCGCTTCGCGGCGACCGCGCAGGCGAGGTTGACCGCGATCGTGGTGGTGCCGACGCCACCCTTCGGCGAGAAGACGGCGATGACGCGGCTGCCGCGGGTACCCACCTGACGCTCGCCGCCGCTTGCGAGCGACGTTCGCTGATGACGCGCCAGCAGGGCGTCGACCCGCGCCTCCAGCTCGCGCTCGTCGAACGGTTTCGCCATGACGTCGTCCGCGCCTGCCTCGAGGAAGCGGATCCGCTCCTCCACGTCGTCGGACTGGCTGATGCACAGGAACGGCAGCCCGCCGAGGCCCGCCTCGCCCCGCAGCTCCCGGCAGACATCGACGGCGTCCGCACCGTCGGCGACCACGTCGATGATGAGCAGCTGGTGGTCGCGGCCGTGGACGGCGGCGTCCGCCGTGTCGGCGATCCGGGTGACGGTGCGACCCTGTCGCTCGAGCGGGCCGGCGATCGGACCGGCGGCTTCGGCGTCGGCCTCGAGCAGCAGGATGCGGATGTCGGCCACGGAGCCCTCGCATGCAGACGGTCGCCCGGGGTCGCGGACGCCTCTCCCCGGCAGGTCGCGCCGCCAGCGGTAGAGGATACAGGCGCGCGGCCCAGACCGCGAAGACGAGGCGCTGTCGGCCGCGTGCTAGACTGCGCCATCCCTTTCGGCTCCGTCCGGCCATCGCCGCAGCGGGGCAGACCCACAGGAAGGAGTGGATCGGCCGATGCGCCGCTACGAACTCATGCTCGTCCTCAGCCCCGACGCCCCCGAGGAGCGCGTTCAGGCGCTCGTCGACCGTACGACGCGCGGCGTCGTCGCCGCCGGCGGCCAGATCGTGAAGGTCGCGCCGTGGGGACGTCGCCGTCTCGCCTACCAGATCGACCGGCATCGCGAGGGCTCGTACCACATCATCGTGTTCGAGGCGCCGGGCGAGGCGATCGCAGAGCTCGAGCACACCCTGCAGATCACCGAGGATGTCCTGCGGCACCTCGTCGTTCGCCTGGAGCGGCCGGTTCGGCAGCGCCGCGACGGCGGGGACGTCGTCGACGAGACTCCGCTCCCGTCCGTCGAGGACGAGGAGGAGGAGGTCGGCGAGCGGATCGACGAGTCCGAGAGCGAGGCGGCTCCGGCCGCGATCGACTGAGGAGAGACGGCGCGATGGCATTCTGCAAGATCCAGTTCATCGGCAATCTCGGCCGCGACCCCGAGATGCGGTACACGCCGAGTGGGCGGCCCGTCACGGAGTTCAGCGTCGCCGTCAACCAGGCGACGCGGAACCAGCAGACGAACGAGTGGGTCGAGGCAACCGACTGGTTCCGGGTCAGCGTCTGGGGCGACCGCGCCGAACGCGCCGCGGAGCAGCTCCGGAAGGGCAGCCGCGTGTTCGTCGACGGCCGCTTCCGATCCCGCGAGTACGAGACGAAGGATGGCCGCAAGGGCGTCTCGCTCGACGTCACGGCCGACAGCGTCGTCGGCCTCGACCGGCGCGAGGAGCAGGCTGCCTTCGGTGCTGCGGCCGCTGCGGGAGGCCCGACCGGCGGCAGCACCGCTCGTCCACCGGCGATCGACGACACCGAGATCGACGAACTGCCCTTCTGAGTCCCGAGAACCAGGAGACCCGAACCGATGCCACCGACCGCCCGCGCCCGCAAGCGCGACGACTTCTATCGCGACCGCCGGCGCCGCAAGGTCTGCAGCTTCTGTGCGGACAAGACGCCGCTCATCGACTACAAGGAGGTCAACCGCCTCCGGAGGTTCCTGTCCGAGCGGGCGAAGATCGAGCCGCGGCGCAAGACCGGCACGTGCGCCGCGCACCAGCGCGAGCTGACGATCGCCCTGAAGAGGGCCCGCCAGGTCGCGCTCCTGCCGTATGCGCCCGAGCACGTTCGACCGTGACCGGTCGCGACTGACCGGCGAACGGGAGTCGGCACGCCCGCCGCATGGAGACGTGGCTCTTCATCGTGGCGGGCGGTCTTGCAGCCGGCGTCTTCGGCTCCCTGCTGGGTCTCGGCGGCGGGATCCTCATCGTGCCGCTGCTGACCCTCGGCCTCGGCATCCCGCTGCGCGACGCCGTCGGCGTGTCGCTCATCTGCGTCGCCGCGACGAGCGCCGCATCGGGTGCCGTCTATCTCCGCAGCGGAGCGGCGGACCTGAGGCTGGCGATGACGCTCGAGCTATTCAGCGCTGCCGGGGCCATCGTCGGTGGGGTGATCGCGTTCGCGCTCGACGAACGGTGGTTGGCCGCCCTGTTCGCCGCCCTGCTCCTCGGCGTCGCCTTGTCGATGGTCCGTCGGCGAGCCGCGGACGCGACGGACGTTTCCGGGTCCGTGACGGCGCGCGACAAGCCGCCGCGACGGCTCCGGCTCGGCGCCGCCGGCGGGATCGCCGGCGGGATCGCGTCGGGCGTCCTCGGCATCGGCGGCGGGATCGTCCTTGTGCCGCTGATGCACATGGTCATGGGCCTGCCGCTGCGGGTCGCCGCCGCCACCAGCGGCGTGATGATCGCGGTGACGGCATCGGCCGGCGGGATCGTCTACCTCGTGCGCGGAGGCATCGAGCCATACGTCCTCGCACCAACGGCGCTCGGCGTGTTCATCGGAGCGATGACGGGCGCGAGAGTGGCCCCGCGGGTGGACCTGCGGATCCTTCGGGCGCTGTTCGTGGTCGTGCTCGGTTACCTGGCGCTGCGGATGCTCGGCCGAGCCCTCGGCTTGACATGATGGGGGCGTCCAAGGTGCCGAATGTCCGAGGCCCGGAGCTCGCCGTCGCGCGCCTCCTGTCGCGTGGCGCGCTGGCGTCCGTCGTCCTGTTCGGCGCGGCGGTGCTGCTGATGCTCAGCGGCTCGATATCGCCGCTCGACGCCGCCCCGGGTCTCGACCTCGAACGCCTCCCCGAGGACCTCGTCGCGCTCCGTCCGTCGGCGCTCGCCTGGCTCGGCACGGGCCTCGTCCTGGCGCTGCCGATCGGCCGGCTGGGCGCCTCGATCGTCGGCTTCGCGCGGCGCGGCGAGCCTCGGGCGGCGATCGTCGGCGCCGCGACCGTGCTCGTCATCGCGGTGGGCGTGGTCGTCGGCCTGGCGGGGCGCAGCTGACGACGATGGACCTGCTCATCCTCGGCCTCGCCCTCATCGTCATCCTCATCGGCGCCGAGCTGTTCACCAACGGCATCGAGTGGTTCGGCCGGAAGCTGGAGCTCGCCGAGGGCGCCGTGGGCTCCGTCCTCGCCGCGGTCGGCACGGCGCTCCCGGAGACGATGATCCCGCTCGTCGCGATCCTGTTCGGCACGAGCGAGGCGGCCGATGAGATCGGCGTTGGCGCGATCCTCGGCGCGCCGTTCATGCTCGCCACGCTCGCCATGTTCGTGACCGGGGTCGCGATCCTGGCCGTCGCACGGTCGCGCGCCGCCGGCGACGTGATGCGGGTGGACCCGGGCGTCCTCGCCCACGACATGCGCTACTTCGTCATCGGCTACACGATCGCCATCGGAGCCGCGTTCCTGCCGGCCGACCCGGTGTGGACCCGCTGGCTGGCGGCGGCGGTCCTGCTCGGCATCTACGGCTGGTATGTCAAGGCGCACTTCGAGGCGGATCCGGACGTGGATGTCAGCGACCTCGCGCCGCTGCGCTTCCATCGGCTCGACCGGCGCGCGCACCGCGCCGAACCCGCGGCGCCACGGCTGCGCGTCGTGAACCTGCAGGTGCTGTTCGCGCTCGGCTGCATCATCGCCGGGGCGATCTTCTTCGTCGACGCCGTCGGCTCGATCGCCGACGGGTTGGGCATCGACGGTCGTCTGCTGGCGCTGGTCGTCGCGCCGATCGCGACGGAGCTGCCGGAGAAGTTCAACTCGATCATCTGGGTCCGCCAGGGCAAGGACACGCTGGCGATGGGCAACATCACCGGGGCGATGGTCTTCCAGTCCACGATCCCGACCGTCGTCGCCCTCGTCCTCGCGGGCTCGGCGTGGAGCGTCGGTCCCGGGTCCTACACGGCGTTCGCGTCGGCCGGCATCGCCTTCGCGTCGTGCGCCGCGATCTTCCTGCCGATGGCGCAGCGCGGCCGCCTGCGCGGTCGCGGGCTGCTCGTCGGGGGCGCCTTCTACCTCGCCTACCTCGCGCTCGTGGTGGGCGTCATCCTGGGGGGACCCGGCGGCTGAAGGGCCTCGTGGCCGTGATATCCTCGGTCGGCCGGCGACCGCCTACCAGGAGCCCGTCAATGCTCACCCAGAAGCCCGCCCAGCCCGCGACGGGGGCCGCCCGACCGGCGCCCTCGCTCGACGACCTCACCTGCTACTTCGAGGGCGCCTACGTGCCGCTCCGCGATGCCCGGGTGAGCATCATGACCCACGCCTTCCTGTACGGGACGGCCGTGTTCGAGGGCATCCGGGCGTACTGGAATGCCGACCAGGGGATCCTTTACGGACTCAGGATCCGGGAGCACGTCGAGCGCATGCGGCACAACGGGGCGATGCTTCTCATGGACGACCTGCCGAGCGTCGACGAGCTGGTCGGGATCATCGTCGAGACGGTCCGCCGGAACGGCTTTCGGGAGGACGTCTACATCCGGCCGTCGCTCTACAAGTCGACCCGTGCGATCGGCGTCCGGCTGCACCACCTCGAGCACGAGCTGTACGTCGTGACGATGCCGTTCGGCAACTACATCGACATCGACAAGGGCGTCCGGCTGATGTCCTCGTCCTGGCGACGGAACGCGGACGAGGCGCTGCCGGCCCGCGGCAAGATCGTCGGCGGCTACGTGAACATGGCGTTCCAGAAGTCGGAAGCCGAGCTCAACGGCTACGACGAAGCGCTCGTGCTGACGCCGGACGGCCATGCCTCGGAGGCGTCGGCGGCGAACATGTTCGTCGTCCGCGACGGCGTCCTGATCACGCCGCCCGTCACCGACGACATCCTCGAGGGCGTGACCCGGAAGGCGATCATCGAGCTCGCCGGCATCCTGGGGCTGCCGCTCGAGGTCCGCTCGATCGACCGCTCCGAGATCTACGTCGCCGACGAGATGTTCCTGTGCGGCACCGGCGTCCAGGTGTCGCCGGTCGTCGAGCTCGACCACCGATCGATCGGGGCCGGGATCGGCCCGCTGACACGAGCGATCAAGGAGCTCTATTTCGAGGCCGTTCGCGGCCGGGACCCGCGCTTCGCCCACTGGCTGACACCGATCCCCGAGGGTGTCTGACGGTCTCCCGATCGGAAGCGCCGCGACCGCTACTCAGCCGCGCTACGGCGCGGGCGGTGGCGTCAGGTCAGGGGTCCGCTTGCCGGTCACGATGACGATGTCGACCCGTGCCGTCGGGTCCTCGACGAGCTCCGCGGTGACGCCGAAGATCGCCTCGAGGGTGGCGACCGTGATCGGCAGCCGTCCCTCCGCGCCGTTTGTGACGAGGATCGTCGTGTCCGTCCGACCGGAGATGTCCGGCTTCTGGTTCGGCGCGGACGCCGCGATGGCGAGCGAATCGAGGTAGCCGGCGATCCGCGAGGCCTGGCCTGCGACGCCGCTGCCGTTGAGCACCCAGACACTGGCGCCCTCGGCGGCGAGCGCCTCCCGCTTCGACTCGAGCTCCGGGTCGCCGGCGAGCGCGTCGCGGACCGTCGCCCGGATCCGGTCGACGTTCGGGATGACGACGTAGCCGCGGCTGTCGATCCGCTCGCTGCCGTACAACGGTGGCGCGAAGACGTAGGACCGGAGCGTTCGCGTGTCGATCGAGTCGGCGAGGCCCAGGAGGCGCGGGATCAGGTCGCGCGGGATGTCCGTCCGGATCGACGCGGCCAGGGCGGTGGCGAGCTCGTCGACGCGCGGCAGGATCCGCGCGATGTCGGTCTGCTGGCGGATCGACAGCAGCAGGCGCTGCTGGCGCTGGGCCCGATCGAAGTCGGACGAGCCGTGCCGCGAACGGGCGTAGACGAGCGCCTCGGCACCCGTCATGTGCTGCATCCCCGAGGCGATGTAGATGCGCCGCAGCCGGCCGCGCTCGGCCGGATAGCCATCGTCGACGACGGGCAGCTGGACGTTCACGGTGACGCCGCCGAGCGCGTCGACGATCGACCGGAAGCCGTCGAAATCGACTTCGACGAAGTACCGGATGTCGAGCTCGTAGAGCTCGCCGAGCGCCGCCTTGAGGCCGTTGTAGCCACGGGTCTCGTCGGTCCCGGGAAACAGGTCGGCCCGATGGCGCACGTTGACGAAGAAGCTGTTGATCTTGCCGGCATAGGCGCGCCCGAACACCGCCCGCACCGGGCCCGCGGGCAGCGGCACGTCGACGGTATCGCGGGGCAGGCTGAACATGGCGATGCGACGGGTCGCCGGGTCGACCGACATGACGATGAGCGTGTCCGTGTTGTGGCCGCCGCCCTGCTTGTCGGCGCCGATGAGCAGCACGTTGAGGGGCTCCACGCCGTCCCACGGCGGCAGCGTCTCGGCGCCGACCGGGGTGCCGAGCGGCGGCGCGGTCGGCGCCGGGCTGGCGCTCGGTCCCGGCCCCGGCAAGGCCGACGGATCCGCTGACGGCTCCGGGGCACCGGGACAGCCGGACCGAGCCGGCTCGAAGATGCAGTCCGCCGTCCTCGCCAGCAGCAGGTCGTAGCGGGCGACGACGATGTGAACGCCGGACATGACGAGCAGGACCGCAGCGAGACCGGCCAGCGCGAGGGGCGCCGGCCTCAGCCGCAGCGGTTCCGCCACCCCGGCTCGCGCCGATGCGTCGAGCAGCGACGCCACCCGCCAGGCATCGACGATGGCCACCGCGCGATAGGCCAGCAGCGCCAGGTTCGCCACGAAGACGAACCACAGGAACCAGGCCTGGATGGCGAGCCCAGCCAGCTCGAACAGGTCGAGCCGCACGGCGACGCCGGCAGACAGCGCGCCGAAGAGGATCGGCGGCGCGGCGAGGCCGAGTGCCCGGCGGCCCATCCCGAGGTAGGCATGACCGAGGCCGGGGAACAGCAGCGACAGGAATGCGGCCACGAACGGCGACCGACGGCGCAAGCGCGCCTCGTGCGCGGGCTGCATCGCGGGTAGGATACTCGGACCCGCCGCGGGTCGCGGTCGGGAGGTCCGCCGGCCGGCCACCGGCTCCGGCGACGGCACCGCCCGTTCGGGCGGCGCCCCGCACGAGGATGCCGCCGCTCGACATGTTCCGTCCCGTCCCCAGTCGACCCGATTTCGTGGCCCAGGAGCATGAGGTCCTCGCGTTCTGGAAGGAGCGCGGCTCGTTCGCTCGGCTGCGCGCCCAGAACGCCGGCCGACGGCGCTGGAGCTTCCTCGACGGTCCGATCACGGCGAACAACCCGATGGGCGTGCACCACGCCTGGGGCCGGATGTACAAGGACCTGTACCAGCGCTACCAGGCGATGCTCGGCCGCGACCAGCGCTGGCAGAACGGCTTCGACTGCCAGGGCCTGTGGGTCGAGGTGAACGTCGAGCGGGAGCTCGGCTTCGCGAGCAAGCGCGACATCGAGGCGTTCGGCATCGCCGAGTTCGTGAGTCTGTGCAAGCAGCGCGTCCTGACCTACGCGGCGCGTCAGACGGAGCAGTCGATCCGGCTCGGCTACTGGATGGACTGGAACGAGCCCGGCGAGCTGCGGCGGCTGCGGGACCTGCTGGCCGAGGATCCGACGCAGTCGGCCACCCTCGAGGGACCGCGCGGGCCGATCACCGACAGCGTCGAGATGCTCGTCGGCCGCCTCGGGATGCCCGAGCTCGGCGGCTCCTACTTCACCTTCAGCAACGAGAACAACGACCTCATCTGGGGCTTCCTCGCCGAGGTCCACCGGCGTGGCTGGCTGCGCAAGGGCCACGACTCGATGCCGTGGTGTCCGCGCTGCGGCACGGGGGTCTCCCAGATGGAGATGAACGAGGGTTACCAGGACCGCGAGGATCCCGGGCTGACGATCCGGTTGCCGCTCGTCGACCGACCCGGTGAGTCCCTGCTCGTCTGGACGACGACGCCGTGGACGCTGGCGGCGAACGTCGCTGCCGCCGTCGGGCCGGACCTTCGCTACGTCCGCGTCCGCCAGGGCGGCGAGTCCTTCTGGCTCGGCCGAGGCCGTGTCCGGGCCGCGGTCGTCGGCGCGTTCGAGGTGCTCGAGGAGCGGCCCGGCTCGGAGCTCCTCGGCTGGCGCTACAGTGGCCCGTTCGACGACCTGCCGGCCGTCCGGGACGCATTCGAAGGGTCCGGCGATGAGCACCGCGTCATCGCCTGGACGGAGGTGGGCGAGGAGGAGGGGACCGGCATCGTCCACATCGCGCCGGGCTGCGGCGCGGAGGACTTCGAGCTCGGTGCCGCCCTCGGGCTGCCGGTCATCGGGCCGATCGACGAGGACGGCCGCTACGTCGCCGGCTTCGGCTGGCTGAGCGGGCGCGAAGCGCCGTCGGCGACCGAGGCGATCGTGGACGACCTCGAGCGGCGGGGCCGCTTCTACCACCTCGAGCCCTATACGCACCGCTACCCGCACTGCTGGCGCTGCGGCACGCCGCTGCTGTTCAGGCTGGTGGACGAGTGGTTCATCAGCATGGGCCCGGTGTACGACGGACCGCGCGAGACGCTCAGCCGCGAGCAGGTCGACGCCAGCCTGCGCTACCAGATCATGGAGATCGTCGACCAGATCCGCTGGATCCCGGCGTTCGGCTACGAGCGGGAGCTCGACTGGCTGCTGAACATGCGGGACTGGATGATCAGCAAGAAGCGCTACTACGGTCTGGCACTGCCGATCTACGACTGCGCGGCGTGCGGCACGTTCGACGTCATCGGCGGTCGCGACGAGCTGCGCGAGCGCGCGATCGAGGGCTGGGAGACGTTCGAGGGTCACACGCCGCACCGGCCGTGGGTCGACGAGGTGAGGATCGCCTGCCGCTCCTGTGGCGCGCCGGTGTCGCGGATCGCGGACGTCGGGAACCCATGGCTGGACGCCGGCATCGTGCCGTTCTCGACGCTCCACTTCCGCGAGGAGCCGGACTACTGGCGGCAGTGGTTCCCGGCCGACTTCATCACCGAGAGCTTCCCCGGCCAGTTCCGCAACTGGTTCTACGCGATGCTCGCGATGAGCACCGTGCTCCGCCGCGAGCCCCCGTTCCGGACGATCTTCGGCTACGCGACGCTGTTCGGCGAGGACGGCCGGCCGATGCACAAGAGCTGGGGCAACGCCATCGAGTTCGACGAGGCGGCCGAACGGATGGGCGTCGACGTCATGCGCTGGTTGTATGCCGCCGCCAGGCCGGACGACAACATCCTGTTCGGCTGGCATGCGGCGGACGATGCCCGGCGTCGGCTCCTCGTGCTGTGGAACGTGTACGCGTTCTTCGCGACCTATGCGCGACTGGTCGGCTGGACGCCGGGCCCGACCGATCCGCCCGCCGCCGCGCGACCGGCGCTCGATCGCTGGATCCTGTCGCGGACGGCGAACACGGCAGCGTCGGTCGGGGAGCGACTCGACGACTACGACGCGGCGGCGGCGATGCGCCTGCTCGACGCCTTCGTGGAGGATCTCTCCACCTGGTATCTGCGGCTGTCCCGGCGGCGCTTCTCGCGTAACGACGACCCGGCTGACCGCGCCGCCGCCTTCGCGACGCTGCACACGGTGCTCGGCGCAACGGCGCGGATGCTCGCGCCGGTCCTGCCCTTCGCCACGGAGACGATGTACGGCAATCTCAGCGGGTCGATCGACCCGGACGCGCCGCACTCCGTGCACCTCACGGCGTGGCCCGCGGACGAGCTCGCCGGCCAGCGCGACGTCGGGGCCGAGGCGACGATGGCGACCGCGCGGCGGATCGTCGAGCTCGCCAGGACACTGCGCGGCTCCGCCGGCCTCAGGATCCGGCAGCCGCTTGCCAGGATGTGGGTGGCCCTGCCGACCGCGCGAGCCGCGGGCTTGGACGGGCTCGTCTCGCTGCTCGCCGACGAGGTCAACGTCCACGAGGTCCTGTGGATCCGCGATGAGCACGAGCTCGTCGACCGACGGGTGAAGCCGCTCCTGCCGCGCATCGGCCGCCGCCTGGGATCGGCGATCCCGGCGGTCCTGGCCGCCGCCCGCAGCGGGGCGGTGGAGATCCACGACGACGGCTCGGTGAGCCTGGCCGGCCACACGCTGGCTCCGGACGAGGTCGAGATCCTGGCCAGCCCGCGTCCGGGGACCGCGGTCGCCCATGATGACGGGCTGGTGGTCGTCCTCGACACCGGGCTGACCGACGAGCTGCGCGCCGAGGGCGATGCCCGCGAGCTCCAGCGCGCCGTGCAGGATCTCCGACGTGACGCCGGACTGGAGCTCGCCGACCGCATCGAGCTGTGGGTGGCGGGAATCGCACCGGCGGTCGCGCGCCATCTCGATGCGGTCGCGGCCGAAACGCTGGCCGAGGTCGTCACGCTGGGGGAGCCGCCGACGGCCGACGGCGTCGCACGAGCGACGGTCGCTCTCGAGGCGGGCGAGGTGAGGATCGCGGTCCGGAGATCCGGCGCCGATCCGGCGGGCGGATGAGCGGCCACTCGGAAGCTCGCCCACGGCGCCCGAGGTGGGCGGGCTTCGTGGTCATCGTCGCCTCGATCGTCGCGCTCGACCAGGCGACGAAGGCGTGGGTGATCGCGGAACTCGCGCCCGACGGTTCGATGTCCCTGCTCGGCGACCTCGTCCGGCTCGTCTACACCGAGAACGACGGCGGTCTGTTCGGGCTGTTCCGTGACGCCGCCCCGGTGCTCGCCGTGCTATCGCTCGGCGTGGCGGCCTTCATCGTGCGCCAGCAGGCACGCGCCGGCGCCAGCGGCTACGTGACGCTGACGCTTTCGCTTCTGCTCGGCGGGGCGATCGGAAACCTCATCGACCGACTGCGGTTGGGCTTCGTCGTCGACTTCGTCGACGCCGGCGTCGGAGACCTGCGCTGGTGGACGTTCAACGTGGCCGACGCCTCGATCAGCGCGGCGATCCTGCTGCTCCTGCTGTGGGCCCTCCGCCCGTCGCTCGCCGGCGAGACCGCGACCCCGGCCACCCTGCCCGGGCATGGCTGACGCGGCCGATGATGCAGGGGGCGCCGACCCGTCGGCGCACCGCGTGTTGATCGTCCCGGCGGACGCCGCGCCGGCGCGGGCGGACCGGGTCGCCGCCGACCTGTCCGGGTTGTCCCGGAGCCATGTCCAGCGGCTCATCGCGGATGGCCTGCTGACCGTCGCCGGCCGGCGGCTGCGGGCGAACGACGTCGTGGCTGGCGGGGCGTCGCTCGAGCTCATCGTCCCGGCTCCCGCCTCGGCGGCGCCCGAGCCGCGCCCGGACATCGCGGTCGTCGTCGTTCATGAGGACGACGACGTGCTCGTCATCGACAAGCCGTCCGGCCTCGTCGTCCACCCGGCCGCCGGCCACGCCAGCGACACGCTCGTCAACGCGCTCCTGGGGCGGGCCGGCTCGACCTACGGCGGCATCGCCGGCGTACGCCGGCCGGGGATCGTCCATCGGCTGGACCGTGACACGAGTGGGCTGCTCGTCGTCGCGAAGCACGACGCCGCCCAGGCCTCGCTCATGGCGCAGCTGAAGGCGCGGCGGGTGAAGAAGACCTACCTCGCGCTCGTTGCAGGCAACGTCTCGGCGGCGGCCGGCCGCATCGAGGCGCCGATCGGGCGGGATCCGCGGCAGCGCAAGCGGATGGCCGTCGTCGCCGACGGTCGCCAGGCCGTGACGGGCTACCGGGTCGCCGAGCGTTTCGCAGGCTGGACGCTGCTCGAGCTGGACCTCGTGACCGGCCGGACGCACCAGATCCGGGTCCACCTCGACGCGATCGGCCATCCGGTCGCAGGCGATCCCGTCTACGGCAGCGGGACCTCGCGACGCGGGCCGGCGGGCCTGGCGCGGCTGTTCCTCCACGCCTGGCGGCTCGAGTTCACGAGCCCGAGCGACGGGCGCCTCATCCGTGCGACGGCCGCGATGCCGGCCGAGCTCGAGGCGGTCCTCGCCGACCTTCGGTCCGCAACCGGTCGCGCTCGGTGACACGCCCCGTGACACGCCCCGCGGCCGGACGCGTCTCGGGCGCGCCGGGCGCGAGCCTGATCATCGTCTCCGGCCCGTCCGGCGTCGGCAAGGACACCGTCATCGCCGCCCTCCGGCGACGGCCGGACGGCGGCACCCATCACTACGTCGTGACATGCACGACCCGCCCGCCGCGACCCTACGAGCGCGAGGGGGTGCATTACCGCTTCCTGTCCGAGGCGAGGTTCGCCGCGCTGCGCGCCGCCGGCGAGTTCCTGGAGTCCAACGAGGTCCATGGCAACTGGTACGGCACGCCGCGGACGGACGTCCGGGGGGGCCTGGCCGCCGGGCGCGACGTGATCCTGAAGATCGACGTCCAGGGCGCGGCGATGGTGAAGGCGGCGGTGCCGGAGGCGCTCCTGGTGTTCCTCGTGCCACCCTCGATGGAGGATCTGTTCCGCCGCCTCCGGTCGCGGGCGACCGAGTCCGCCGATGAGCTCGACACCCGGCAGCGGAACGCCGCGCTCGAGCTCGCCCGTGCCGACGACTACGATCACGTCGTCGTCAACGAGACCGGTCAGGTCGATCGCGTCGCAGCGCGGATCGAGGCGATCGTCGCTGCGGAGCGCGCCGCGCACCCGCGACGCCGTACCCGCGTCTGATCGCGCCAGGCGAGCTGTCGATGCGCCGTGGGAGCATGGCGCGGTGAACCGACCATCGGACGCCGGGCCGGTCGACCTGCGAACCGTCGCGGTCGCCATCGACGCGGCCGGGCCCGCGGGCGGCCGACCGTTCAGCTACCACGTCCCACCTGAGCTTGAACCGCTCGACGCCGGCGAAGCGGTCCTCGTCGAGTTCGGACGTCGACAGGCCCTCGGCATCGTGCTCGGGCCGGGGCCGGCGCAGGAGCCTGCCGCCGTCGGCCGGGCGACGAAACCGATCCTCGACCGGGTCAGGTCGGACGGGCCTCTTCTACCGCCGCTGGCGATCGCGCTCGCCGACTGGATCGCCGAGCACTACCTGGCCCCGGCCGCGCTCGTGCTCCGGGCGATGCTGCCGCCGGGCATGCTCGAACGGCTCGAGCTGGTGGCCGAGCGCCGCCCGGAGGCGGATCGCACGACCCTGCGGCCATCGATCGTCGAGGTCGCCTTGCTGGACCAGCTGGCCGCCGGCCCGCGGCCGGTCCGTGCGCTCGTCGCCGATGAGGGTCGCCCGGCCCTCGTGCGGCGGCTCCGAGCGATGGCGTCGCAGGGCTGGATCGACCTCGAGTGGACGCTCCGGACGGCGGCGTCGGAGCCACGTTTCGAGCCTGTCGTCGCGCTGACGCCGGCCGGCGTCGAGGCCGTGGCGAAGCTTGCCGCCGGTCCGTGGACGGGCGGCCGACGGCTCGGCGCCCGCCAGGCGGAGCTCCTCGAGGCGCTCGCCGACGGCGCGACGAGAGCGGCCGTCGATCTCGCCCGGCGGAGCGGGCCCGGGACGTCCGCCGTGCTGGCGGGACTCGCCCGGCGGGGCTTCGTCGCGATGGAGCGTCGGCCGCGGCCACGGCGGCCCCTGGCGGAGCGGGCGGTCGGCGAGCGCGGGGGCCGGCCGGCGGGCACCGACCTCACCGCGGCCCAGACGGACGCGCTGCGTCGCGTGACGACGGCGGTCGAGGCCCACGACCCGCGGCCGCTGCTGCTCGACGGTGTCACCGGAGGCGGCAAGACCGCCGTCTACGTCGAGGCCATCGAGGCGACCCTCGGCGTCGGCCGCCCCGCGCTCGTCCTCGTTCCGGAGATCGCGCTCGCGCTGCCGCTCATCGACCGTCTTCGGGCGGAGCTGGACGTGCGGCTCGCCGTGCTGCATTCCGGGCTCGGCGACGGCGAGCGAGCGGACGAGTGGCGACGCATCCGGGCGGGCGACGTGGATCTCGTCGTCGGGACGCGCCTGGCGGCGCTCGCCCCGCTCGGGGACGTCGGCCTCATCATCGTCGACGAGGAGCACGACGCCGCCTACAAGAGCGATCGGACGCCGCGCTTCCAGGCCCGCGACACCGCGGTCCAGCTGGCCCGCCTGGCGGGTGCGGCGATCGTGCTCGGCTCGGCGACACCGGCGGTGGAGTCGGTCGGCCGCGCCGCTGCGGGTGAGTATCACCGGATCCGGCTGCCCTCACGGCCGGCCGGCGAGGCGCCCTCGATCGAGGTCGTCGACCTGCGGGCGGAGCTTGCCAGCGGGAATCGAGGCCTCCTGTCGAGCCTGCTCGCCAGGGAGATCGGGGCGCTCGACGTCGGGGCCGGCGACCAGGCGATCCTCGTCATCAACCGGCGCGGCTCGGCGTCCGTCGTGCTGTGCCGGGACTGCGGACACGTCCAGGCATGCCCTGACTGCACGTTACCGCTCGTGCTGCACCA
>Ga0247727_10006263_pt1 | contig 23519 bp, 17 predicted proteins | sample WisWelCaveWW1625_FD_202498 | JGI IMG/M metagenome (GOLD analysis project Ga0247727, IMG submission 202498) | Biofilm microbial communities from Wishing Well Cave, Virginia, United States - WW16-25 | ecosystem: Environmental > Aquatic > Deep subsurface > Groundwater > Cave microbial mat | place...
AAGGTCTGCGGCTCGGGCATGAAGGCCGTGATGCAGGCCCACGACGCGCTAGCCGCGGGCAGCGCGCGCATCGTGGTCGCCGGCGGCATGGAGTCGATGAGCAACGCGCCCTACCTGCTGCCCAAGGCCCGCGACGGCTACCGCATGGGCCACCAACAGGTGATCGACCACATGTTCCTCGACGGGCTCACCAACCCCTACGACGGCAACATGATGGGCGTGTTCGCCGAGCAGTGCGCCGACAAGTACTCCTTCAGCCGCGAGCAGCAGGACCGTTACGCCTCCGAGTCGGTGCGTTTCGCGCTCGCCGCCCAGGCCAGCGGCGCGTTCGACGCGGAGATCGCGCCGGTCACGGTCAAGGGCCGCAAGGGCGACGCCACGGTCGCGGTCGACGAGGAGCCGGCGCGCTGCGACCTGGCCAAGATCGCGACCCTGCGCCCGGCGTTCCGCAAGGATGGCGGCACGGTCACCGCCGCGACCAGCTCGTCGATCTCCGACGGCGCGGCCGTGCTGGTGCTGATGCGCGAGAGCGAGGCTAAGCAACGCGGCATCAGGCCGCTGGCGCGGATCGCCGGCCACCGCGGCTTCGCCCACGAGCCTGCCTGGTTCACCACCGCCCCGGTCCACGCGATGTCCAAGCTGCTGGAGCGCATCGGCTGGAGCGCGAAGGACGTCGACCTGTTCGAGATCAACGAGGCCTTCGCCGTGGTCACGATGGCCGCGATCGAGGAGCTCGGCCTCGATCGCAGCCGGGTCAACGTCAACGGCGGCGCCTGCGCGCTCGGCCATCCGATCGGCGCCTCGGGGGCGCGGATCCTGGTCACGCTGCTGCATGCGCTCCGCGCCCGCCCTCCTTCCGACAAGCCCAAGCGCGGCGTCGCCTCGCTGTGCATCGGCGGCGGCGAAGCGACCGCCGTCGCCATCGAACTCGCCTGAACGCTCGTCCGAGGGAAGGCCTGACCGCATGTCGATCCTGAAGTCCCGCATCGACGTCAACGGCGCGGACTTCGCGCGCAACCGCGCGCAGATGGAAGCCCTGGTCGCCGAGCTCCGCGCCCACCTCGAGCGCACCGCCCTCGGTGGGTCGGAGGACGCGCGCAAGAAGCACGTCGCCCGCGGCAAGTTGCTGGCCCGCGACCGCATCGCCGCGCTGCTCGACCGCGGCTCGCCGTTCCTCGAGGTCGCGCCGCTCGCCGCCCATGCCCTGTATGACGGCGACGCGCCGGCTGCCGGCCTGGTCTGCGGCATCGGCCGCATCCACGGCCACGAGGTGATGGTGCTGGCCAACGACGCGACCGTGAAGGGCGGCACCTACTACCCGCTCACCGTGCGCAAGCACCTGCGGGCCCAGGAGGTGGCAGCGGAGAACCGGCTGCCCTGCGTCTACCTGGTGGATTCGGGCGGCGCGTTCCTGCCGCTGCAGGACGAGGTGTTCCCGGACAAGGAGCACTTCGGCCGGATCTTCTACAACCAGGCGCGGCTCTCGAAGGCCGGCATCCCGCAGGTCGCAGTGGTGATGGGCTCGTGCACCGCGGGCGGTGCCTACGTCCCGGCGATGTGCGACGAGAGCATCATCGTCAAGGGCCAGGGCACGATCTTCCTCGGCGGCCCGCCGCTGGTGAAGGCCGCGACCGGCGAGGTCGTCGACGCCGAGTCGCTCGGTGGCGGCGAGGTCCATGCTCGCACCTCGGGCGTGGTCGACCACCTCGCCGAGGATGACGCCCATGCCTTGGCGATCGCCCGCGACGTGGTCGCTCACCTCAACCTCCCCGCGCCGCGCGCCGCCGAGCTGCGCGAGCCGCGCGCGCCGCTGCTCGAGCCGGCCGAGCTCTACGGCGTGGTGCCGAACGACACCCGCCACCCCTACGACGTGCGCGAGGTCATCGGCCGCATCGTCGATGGCTCCGAGCTCCACGAGTTCAAGGCGCTGTACGGCAAGACGCTGGTCTGCGGCTTCGCCCACGTCCACGGCCTCCCGGTCGGTGTCATCGCCAACAACGGCATCCTGTTCTCCGAATCCGCGCTCAAGGGCGCCCACTTCGTCGAGCTCTGCGAGCAACGCCGCGTACCGTTGGTGTTCCTGCAGAACATCACCGGCTTCATGGTCGGCAAGAAGTACGAGAACGGCGGCATCGCCCGCGACGGCGCCAAGATGGTGACGGCGGTCGCCTGCACCACCGTGCCCAAGTTCACCGTGGTCATCGGCGGCTCGTTCGGCGCCGGCAACTACGCGATGTGCGGGCGCGCCTACGGCGGTCGGTTCCTGTGGATGTGGCCCAACGCCCGCATCTCGGTGATGGGCGGCGAGCAGGCGGCGAGCGTGCTCGCCACCGTCAAGCGCGACGGCATCGAGAACAAGGGCGGCAAGTGGAGCCCGGCGGAAGAGGAAGCGTTCAAGGCGCCGCTCCGCGAGCAGTACGAAACCCAGGGCAGCCCCTACTACGCCACCGCGCGCCTCTGGGACGACGGCATCATCGACCCGCTCGACACCCGCCGCGTGTTGGGCCTCGCGCTCGCCGCCGCCTTGAACGCCCCGCTCGGCGACGCCGAGCGCTTCGGCGTGTTCAGGATGTGAGGCAGGGATGCCGAACAAGACGACACGGGCATGGATGCCCGTGACAATGCGAGCGAACAGCGAGCGCTTAGGGCTCGCCGTAGCCATGCCACGGATGCGCGCGACAACGCGAACGCCCAGTGAGCTCTTGGGGATACCCGTGACCATGCGAGCGATCAGCGAGCTCCCGCCATGACGGCCGTCATCGCCTCCATCGACGCGCGCGGCATCGCCACCGTCACCCTCGACCGCCCGGCCAAGCACAACGCCTTCGACGCCGCATTGATCGGCGAGCTCACCGAACGGCTGCTCGCGTTGGGCCGCGACCCGGCGGTGCGGGTGGTGGTGCTGACCGGTGTCGGCGCCTCGTTCTCCGCCGGCGGCGACCTCGAGTGGATGCGTTCGATGGCCCGGTTCACCGAGGAGCAGAACCTCGAGGACGCCGACCAGCTCGCCGAGCTGATGAGCGTGCTCGACGGTTGCCCCAAACCGACCGTGGCGCGGGTCAACGGCCAGGCCTACGGCGGCGGCGTCGGCCTGATCGCCTGCTGCGACGTGGCGATCGCGGTCGAAGGCGCCAGGTTCGCGCTCACCGAGGTGCGGCTCGGGCTCGCGCCGGCGGTGATCTCGCCCTACGTGATCAACGCGATCGGCGAGCGCCACGCGCGCCGCTGGTTCCTCACCGCCGAGACGTTCGACGCCGCCCGCGCCTGCGAGGTCGGCCTGGTGCACGAGGTGGTGCCCTTGCCTCAGCTCGACGCCGCGGTCAGCGCGGTGCTGGACGCCCTGCTCGCCGGCGGTCCCCAGGCGCAGGCCCACGCCAAGCAGCTGCTGGTGAGGGCTCGCCCGCGCAGCGCCGCCGCCGCGCGCGAGCTGCGCAAGCTCACCGTCCGCACCATCGCCCAGCTGCGCGCCGGCGCCGAGGGCCAGGACGGCCTGGCCGCGTTCCTCGAGAAGCGGCCGCCGCGCTGGAAGCGCTGAGCGGTGCCCGGCGTGCCGTTCGAGAAGGTCCTGATCGCGAACCGTGGCGAGATCGCCTGCCGCATCGCCCGCAGCTGCCGACGGCTGGGCATCGCGACCGTCGCGGTCTACAGCGACGCCGACCGCGACGCGCAACACGTCCAGCACTGCGACGAGACGCACCGCCTCGGTGGCGCGGCCGCCGCCGACTCCTACCTCCACGTCGACCGGATCCTGGAGGTCGCGAAGCGCAGCGGCACGCAGGCCATCCATCCCGGCTACGGCTTCCTCGCCCAGAGCAGCGGGTTCGCGCGGCGCTGCCAGGCCGCGGGCGTGGTGTTCATCGGGCCCTCGCCCGAGAGCACCGACAAGATGGGGCGCAAGGATGCCGCCAAGGCCTTGATGGCGGCGGCCGGCGTGCCGATCGTGCCCGGCTACCACGGTGCCGACCAATCCGACGCCGCGCTCGCGAAGGAAGCGGCGCGGGTCGGCTTCCCGCTGATGATCAAGGCGGTCGCGGGCGGCGGCGGCAAGGGCATGCGCCGCGTCGACGAGCCGAGCGCCTTCGCCGAAGCGCTGGCCGGCGCGCGGCGCGAGGGCCAGGCCTCGTTCGGCGACCCGCGCGTGCTGCTCGAGCGGTACGTGCCGGGCCCGCGCCACATCGAGTTCCAGGTCTTCGGCGACAGCCACGGCCAGGTGATCCACCTCGACGAGCGCGAGTGCTCGATCCAGCGTCGTTTCCAGAAGGTGGTCGAGGAGACCCCCTCGCCGTTCCTCGATGCCGCGATGCGGCAGACGATGGGCGAGGCTGCGGTGCGCGCCGCGCAGGCCGTCGACTACGTCAACGCCGGCACCGTCGAGTTCATCGTCGGCAGCGATCGCGCCTTCTACTTCATGGAGATGAACACCCGGCTCCAGGTCGAGCACCCGGTCACCGAGCAGACCCACGGCCTCGACCTCGTCGAATGGCAGCTGCGCATCGCCGCCGGCGAGCGCCTGCCGCTCGCGCAGGCGCAGGTGGTGAGCCGCGGCCACGCCATCGAGGTCCGGCTCTGCGCCGAGGACCCGCGCCGCGGCTTCGTGCCGGCGAGCGGCCGCCTCACGGCGCTGCACACGCCCGCGGGCGAGGACCCGGCGGTGCGCCTCGACAGCGGCTTCGCCGCCGGCGACCTGGTACCACCCCACTACGATCCGATGATCGCCAAGCTGATCGTCACGGGCGCGGACCGCGCGGCAGCGGTCGCCTCGCTCAAGCGCGCGCTCGCCGACACGGTCGTGCTCGGCATCGCCAGCAACCTGCCGTTGCTGCGCGGCATCGCCCACGACGCCGATTTCGCGCGCGGCGAGTTCGACACGCACTTCCTCGATGGTCGGCTCGACGCGCTGCTCGACCACGCCGCGCCCGACCTGGCCTGGCACGCGGCGCTCGCCGCAGTGCTCGCCGACCTCGTGCCTAGCGACCAGGGCGCCGATGAGCTCGACGCTTGGAGCCGTCGCGATGGCTGGCGGATCGGCGGCCTGGGCCAGCTCGCCATCGAGCTCGACGATGGCTGCGGCAACGCCCGCCGCTGCGTCGCCAGCCAGGGGCGCGACGGCCGCTGGCTCGTCGCGCATGACGGCGGCTCGAGCACGCTCACCAGCGGCGAGGCGCGCGCGCTGCTGGTCGGCGATGACTGCCACGTCGCGCTCGCCGACCGGGCCTGGACCTTCCACCTCCACGACCCGCTGCGCGGCAAGGGCCACGGCGCCGACGACGCGCATCCCGGCAGCCCGATGCCCGGCACGGTGGTCGCGCTGCACGTCGCGGTCGGCGACCGGGTCACGGCGGGTCAGCCGATCCTGGTGCTGGAGGGCATGAAGATGGAGTTCACGCTTCGCGCCCCGCTAGCAGGCGTGGTCGCGGCGCTGCACGCCGCCGTCGGCCAGCGGGTCGACGCCGAGGTGCCGCTGGTGGACATCGATCCGGAGGTCGAGGCATGAGCCCCACCACCCACCAGCCCAGCGGCCGATACCCGCGCAGCGTGCGGATCGTCGAGGTCGGGCCGCGCGATGGCCTGCAGAACGAGCCGGCGGTCGTGCCGACCGCGACCAAGGTCGCGCTGATCGACAAGCTCACGGCGACCGGGCTGCGCGCGATCGAGGCCGGGAGCTTCGTCCGCGCCGACCGCATCCCGCAGCTCGCCGACGGCGGCGCGGTGTTCGCTGCCATCGACAAGCACCCCGACGTGAGCTATCCGGTGCTGGTGCCGAACGAGAAGGGCATGGAGGCGGCGCTCGCCGCGGGCGCGACCGAGGTCGCGGTGTTCACCGCCGCGTCCGAGACCTTCAACCAGCGCAACGTCAACGCCTCGATCGCGGCGAGCATCGCCCGCTTCGCGCCGGTGTTCGCGCTCGCCCGCCAGCACGGCGTGCGGGTGCGCGGCTACGTGTCCTGCGTGCTGGGCTGCCCCTACGAGGGCGCCATCGACCCCAACGCGGTCGACGCCGTGACCCGCGAGCTGGTCGCGCTCGGCTGCTACGAGGTCTCGCTCGGCGACACCATCGGCGCCGGCACGCCGCGCGCCGCGGCACGGCTGGTCGAGGTGGTGGCGCGCCACACTCCCCTCGAGCAGCTCGCGCTGCACTTCCACGACACCCGCGGCCAGGCGCTCGCCAACGTCGTGGCTTGCCTGCCGCTCGGCATCGCGACGCTCGACGCCTCGGTCGGCGGCCTGGGCGGCTGTCCCTACGCCGAGGGCGCGACCGGCAACGTCGCGACCGAGGACCTCGTCTACATGCTGCACGGCATGGGCATCCACACCGGCGTGGACCTGCCCGCGCTGGTCGAGGTCAGCCGCTGGATCAACCACGAGCTCGGACGCCAACCAGCGTCCAAGCTCGCCCGCATCCCGACCGCGCAGGTGGAGTCCCTCCGATGAAGTTCGACTCACAGCTCAAGGCCATCGTCAGCGGCGGCGTCTCGGGCCTGGGCGGCGCGGTGGCCGAGAAGGTGATCGCAGCCGGCGGCCAGGTCGCGATGCTCGACATCAGCGACGACAAGGGCGCCGCGATGCTCGCCAAGCTCGGGAGCCGCGCCCGGTACATCAGGTGCAACGTCGCCTCGGAACAGGAGGTGACCGACGCGGTCAGCCAAGCCAAGGCCGCGTTCGGGGGCTTGAACCTCGCGGTCGCCTGCGCCGGCATCCTCGGCGCGGGCCGCGTGCTGGGCCGCGAGGGCCCGATGCCCAGCGAGCAGTTCGCCAAGGTCATCACGGTCAACGTGGTCGGCACCTTCAACCTGTGCAAGGCCGCGGCGGCCGCGATGCAGGACAACCCGCCGAACCCGGACGGCGAGCGCGGCGTGCTGGTCAATACCGCGTCGGTCGCCGCGTTCGAGGGCCAGATCGGCCAGGCCGCCTACTCGGCCTCGAAGGGCGCGGTGGTCGGGATGATGCTGCCGATGGCGCGCGAGTTCGCCCGCATCGGCATCCGTGTCATGACCATCGCCCCCGGCATCTTCTGGACGCCGATGATGGAAGGCATGCCCGAGGAGGTGCAGAAGAGCCTCGGCGCGCAGGTGCCGTTCCCCTCGCGCCTCGGCAAGCCCCACGAGTACGCCGACTTGGTGGCGAGCATCTGCGAGAACGCGATGCTCAATGGCGAGACGATCCGGCTCGACGGCGCGATCCGGATGCAGCCCAAATAGGTGGGCGAGGCGATCGAGGTTGCGCCACGCACGACTGCGCGCAGCGCGATTGCATGGCGCCAGCGCCGGATCCGATCATCGGACCAATCGAGGACCTCTCGGCAACCGATCGCGTGGCATGACCGGCATCTTCTGGACGGCGGTCGCCACGTCATCCGCTGTTCGTTGAGCTAGCGCCGTGACGCCTCCACCGACCAGCTTGCGATAACCGGGCTCTTCGCCCACCGTCCAACCGCGAGCCAAATGGATCGCGCGCTCAACCGGCTCCCAGCGCCATTCCCGCGCCTCTTCGAGCGCATCGTTCCGCTCGACAGCCATGCGGCGGCGCTCACGTCTGTCGACGCCTGCATCTGCTTCCGGACTACGGCTCTTCTTGGGTCGGTAAGAGAGCGCGATTGCGGCATGCTCCGCCTCGGCCCTCGCTACCTGATCGTCGATCAATGCTTGTGGCTTGGACGACCAATCCTCGACCGGCACTGCGGCGATATGCTCGAAGCGGGCGCTCTCCGTACTTTACGATGCCGAGGCCCACCAAGGCCCCGATCGCCAACGGCCCGAGCGCCGCGGTGGTCGCGCCGGCGCTGCTGGTGGCCGCCGCAGCGCCCGCCCCGCTGGCGGCAAGCCCGGCGCTCACCACTGCTCCAGCGGCCATCCCTTTGACCGCACCGTCCGGATACGAGACCGTGCTGTCGCGCGAGTGGGCTGACACCGCGGCGAGGTGCTTGGGGTCGAGTTCGCGGAAAACCACGACCAGCTGCATGCGGCCGAACCAGGGCGACCATGCCGCGTCGATCTGCATGGGCTCGAGGTCGAAGCGCGTCGGAAGGTCCGGCGGCGGCAACGGACGCTTGCGCTGCTTCGGCCCCGCATCTGCATCGACGCAGGCCAAGAGCAACGTGAATGCCAAGCACCAAGCCGATGAGGTTCGGATCGTCATGCTCGACCTCCGATCGGTCCGACGCTCACTTCGCTACCAGCTCGCCGAGCTCCTCGAGCAGCGGCCCGAGGTGCTTCTCGTACTTCTTCCAGCGCTTCACGGCGTCCGTGTATATCGGCTTGCGGACCTGCGAGGCGCTGAGCGTCGCGACCGAGCGCTTGGTCTCGTGGTGGGCGAGACAGGCGTCGTCCCAGGGCAGGCCGACCCCGGCGATCAGACGGCGGATCTGCGGCTCCGGCTCCGCCACCAGCTCCTCGTAGCGGACCTCCAGCACCTGCTCGCCAAGCACCTCGCGCCAGTGGGCCATCATCGCGTGGTAGGTCCGGTAGTAGCGGCCGATCTCGCGCAGGTCGTAGGCCCAGCCCAAGGCGTTCGAGAACAAGCGTTTGTAGATCGCCAGGCAGGTGTCGACCGGGTCGCGGCGCACGTGTACCAGCCGGGCGTTCGGCAGCATCAGGTGCAGGGTGCCGAGCCACTGGTAGTTGTTCGGCATCTTGTCGGTGAAGCGCGCCGAGCCGGCGCTGTAGCGGCGCGCGTCCTCCAGATACGCAGTGCCCAGCCGCGCGAGGTCAGCCTCGAACGCTCGCATGTAGCGCTGTGGATCCTGGACGGTCGGCGGCAGGGAGCGGGACCACTCGACCATCACCCGCTGCAGGCTGTGGAGCTCGCCCGCGCCGCGCACCATCGCGTGCGAGCACAGGATCTGGTCGGTGAGCGTCGAGCCCGAGCGCCATAGGCTCATGATGAAGATCGGCTCCTCCGAGGGATCGCCGCGACCGGCGTTGCGCGTGAAGGTCTCGCGGGTGAACTGCGCCCGGACCTCGGCACAGGCCCGCTCGTGCACCGCCAGATCGACGCGCAGCGTGCTGCGGAACGCGCGGTTGGCCTGCTCGAGCATCGTCCAGGCACGGTCGATGTCGCCGAGGTCCTCGTAGGCTTTGGCGAGCGCGAACCCGAGGTGGGCGACGTGCTGTGGGTCGGCGTCACGACGCTCCCAGAGCTGCTCGAGGCGTGCCAGGTCGGGATCGCCCGCTGCGAAGCGCTTGTAGAGCGCCAGCTGGTAGCCAGCGCGCTGCTCGAACGGACCCTCGTGCAGCATCGCGCGCACCACCTGCTCGGCCTGGTCAGCCTCCCCCAGGTACTCGAGCGCCTGGGCGCGCATCAGCCGGACGTCGCCGAGACCAGGGTCGAGCACGAGCGCCCGGTCGAACGCGGCCAGCGCCTCGTCGGGGCGCAGGCAGACCATCGCGCTGCGACCGCGCTCGATGTGCGGGGCCGGGTCGTCGGGCGCGAACAGCACGGCGCGCCGATAGGCCTCGAGCGCCTCGAAGTGGCGCAGCATCGCCTCGAGCGCGATGCCCAACAGCTGGAAGCCGAGCGCACGTTCGCGCGGGTCGGCGACCGTCGCGAGCCGACCGTCGAGGAGGCGCACCACCTCGAGCGGATCGGCATTGCGCTGCTGCGCCTCGAGCGCTCGGCGGATGAGCGGATCGACCGGTCGCGGGGTCTCGGGCATCGGCGGGTTCCAGGGCGAGGGAGCGGTATCTTACCCGCGGTCGTCGCGCCGCCGAGCGGCCGACGGTTAGAATGGCGGCCCCGCGGCCCGCTCAGGGACCGCGCACCCGTCCAACCCCGGAGGCTGGCAGCAGGATGTCGGACCGCGACGTCATGAGCTACGACGCGTGCATCGTCGGCGCCGGCCCGGCCGGGCTGGCCTGCGCCATCCGCCTGAAGCAGCTCGCCCCGGCGCTCTCGGTCTGCGTGCTCGAGAAGGGGCCCGCGGTCGGCGCCCACTCGCTGTCGGGCTGCGTGCTGCAGCCCGATGCGCTCGACGCGCTGCTGCCGGACTGGCGCGCCAAGCTCGCCGCGAGCGAGGGCGCGATCTCGGTCCCGGCCGGCGCCGACGCGTTCTACCTCAACACCAAGCGCTCCCGCATCCGCCTCCCCACCCCGCCGCAGATGCGCAACCACGGCAACCAGGTGGTGGCGCTCACCCAGCTGGTGGCGCTGCTGGGCCGCGAAGCCGAAGCGCTCGGGGTCGAGGTGTTCGCGGGCTTCGCGGGCGCCGCGCCCCTCTATTCCGCGGACCGCAGCGCGGTGATCGGCGTGCGCTGCGGCGACCTGGGCCTGCAGCACGACGGCAGCCCGGGCCCGAACCACGCGCCCGGCGTCGACGTCCACGCGCGCTGCACCGTGGTCGCCGAGGGCTGCCGCGGCTCGATCGCCAAGTGCCTGATCGCCGACTTCGCGCTCGACGCCGGCAAGCAACCGCAGACCTACGGGCTCGGCTTCAAGGAGCTGTGGCGCCTGCCGCCCGGTCGGGTCGAGCCGGGACGGATCGAGCATTCGGTCGGTTGGCCGATGGACCCCGCCGCCTATGGCGGATCTTTCGTCTACCACCTCCCGGAAGACCGCGTGTACGTCGGCTTCGTGGTCGGCCTCGATTACGCCGACCCGGCGCTCGAACCCTTCGAGTGCTTCCAGCAGTTCAAGCACCACCCCAGCACCCGTGCGCTGCTCGAGGGCGGCGAGCTGCTGGCGGGCGGGGCGCGTGCGCTGATCGAGGGCGGCTGGCAGTCGCTGCCGACGCTCGAGCTCCCAGGCGCGGTGCTGGTCGGCGACGCCGCCGGCACGCTCGACGCACCCAAGATCAAGGGCGTGCACATGGCGCTACGCTGCGGCAGCGAGGCGGCCGAGCACCTCGCGGCGCACGACCTCGCATCGCAAGGTTTCGACGCCCGCTGGCGCGCCACGCCCTGGGCTCAGGGCCTATATAAGGTCCGCAACATCCGTCCCGGCTTCCGCTTCGGGCTGTGGCTCGGCCTGCTCAACGCCGCCTGGGAGACGGTGACCTTCGGGCGCTCGCCCTGGACACTCGACCACCACGCCGACCACGAGACCCTGCGCCGCCGGAACGAGGCGGCCACCGAGCACGACTGGTACCCGCGCACGCTACCGCCGCGCGACCGCCTGGCCTCGGTCTACTTCGCCCAGACCGCACACGACGAGGCCCAACCGGTCCACCTCCTGGTCCACGACCCGGCCATCTGCGCGACCCGCTGCGCCACCGAGTACGGCAACCCCTGCACCCGCTTCTGCCCGGCCGGCGTCTACGAGATGGTCGACGACGGCGCCGGGGGGCGGAAGCTGCTCGTCAACGCCGCCAACTGCGTGCACTGCAAGGCCTGCGACATCAAGGACCCCTACGGGATCATCACCTGGACCACGCCCGAGGGCGGGTCGGGGCCGAACTACACGAACCTGTGAGCGACGCGGGGGCGTGCGGGTCGCCGCATCGTGGCGGCTCACACGCCGGCTGCTATTAAGTAGAATCGCGCCTCCCACCGCAGCGGCCCGCTGCTCCAGAAGGCGTCCATGAAGGTCCTGGTCCCGATCAAGCGCGTCGTCGACTACAACGTGCGCGTCGCGCTCAAGCGCGACGGCTCGGGCGTCGAGCTCGCCGGCGTCAAGATGAGCATCAACCCCTTCGACGAGATCGCGGTCGAGGAGGCGCTGCGCCTCAAAGAGCGCGGCGTCGTGACCGAGGTGGTGGTGGTGACGATCGCCACCAACGAGGCCCAGGCCCAGCTGCGCACCGCGCTGGCGATGGGCGCCGACCGCGCGGTGCAGGTCGACCCGACGGGCCTCGGCGAGGTCCAACCGCTTCACGCCGCCCGCCTGCTCAAGGCGCTGGTGGACCGCGAGCAACCGGGCCTGGTGCTGATGGGCAAGCAGGCGATCGACGACGACTGCAACCAGACCGGTCAGATGCTGGCCGCGCTCTGGGACCGTCCGCAGTGCACCTTCACGTCCCGGCTCGAGGTCAGCGGCAGCGTGCTCAAGGGCACGCGCGAGGTGGACGCGGGCCTCGAGACGCTGGAGTGCGACCTGCCGGCCGTGGTCACCACCGACCTGCGCCTGAACGAGCCGCGCTTCGTGAAGATGCCGGACATCATGAAGGCCAAGTCGAAGCGGCTCGAGGTGGTGCCGGCGGCGTCGCTCGGCGTGACGGCGCCTCCGGCGCTGGTGACCACCGGCTTCGCGCCGCCGCCCAAGCGCAGCGGCGGCCGCAAGGTCGCCGACGCCGCCGAGCTGGTCAGCGCGCTGCGCGACCGGGGCATCCTCTAGATGGACGGCAAGATGAAGGTCCTGGTGGTCGCCGAGCACGCCCGCGGCCGGCTCAACCCGTCCACCGCACGCACGCTGGCCGCGGCCAAGCTGCTCGGTCCAGCCACGGTGGTGGTGTTCGCCGCCGACCCGGGGCCGGTCGCGGCCGCCGCGGCCGCGCTCGAGGGCGTCGCCGAGGTGCTGACCGTGACCGATCCGGCGCATGCCGAGCCGCGCGCGGCCTGCCTCGCACCGCAGCTCGCCGAGCTCAGCCTGGGCTTCTCGCACGTGCTCGCACCCTCCACCACCTTCGGCAAGGACCTGCTGCCGCGCGCCGCGGCGCTCGCCGGCTGCCCGCAGGTCAGCGACCTGATGGCGGTGGTCGACGCGCGCACCTTCAAGCGTCCGATCTACGCCGGCAACGTGATCACCACCGTGCGCGTGCCCGATACCGTGACGGTGTATGCGACCGTGCGCACCGCCTCGTTCAAGGAGGTCGGCGCGACCGGCGACGCGGCACCGGTGCGCGCGGCGACGCCGAGCGCATCGCTGCCGACCCACACCCGCTTCGTGAGGCTCGAGTCGGCGCGCTCCGAACGCCCCGACCTGCAATCCGCGACCCGGGTGGTCTCGGGCGGACGCGGCGTCGGCTCCAAGGAGAACTTCGCGGTCGTCTACCGGATTGCCGACCTGCTCGGCGCCGCGGTCGGCGCCTCGCGCGCCGCGGTCGACGCCGGCTTCGTCCCCAACGACCTGCAGGTCGGCCAGACCGGCAAGATCATCGCGCCCGACCTGTACCTCGCGGTCGGGATCTCGGGCGCGATCCAGCACCTCACGGGCATCAAGGACGCGGGCACGATCGTCGCCATCAACAAGGACGGCGAGGCGCCGATCTTCGAGGTCGCCGACCTCGGCCTGGTCGGCGATCTGTTCGCGGTGCTGCCCGAGCTCGAGCGCTTGATCGTCGAGGCCAGGCGATGAGCCGGCCGCCGGAGCGCGTCGCCGCGCCGGTCGGCGAGCGGCTGTGGGCGCCGTCGGCGGAGCGCCAAGCGGCGTCGAACTTGTTCCGCTTCATGGAGCAGGTCCGCGCCGAATATGCCCCGGAGCTGCGCTCCTACCAGGCGCTCTACCAGTGGTCGCTCGAGCACCCGGAGCGCTTCTGGCCGGCGGTCTGGGCGTACTGCGGCATCGAGCACTCGCAGCCCTGGGAGCGGGTCTTCACCGACTCGCCGCGCATGCCCGGCACCAAGTGGTTCGAAGGCGCCCGGCTCAACTTCGCCGAGAACCTGTTGCGTGCCCGCGGCGGCGACGGCGGCGATCGGCTGGCGCTGGTGTTCCGCGACGAGCGCGGCGCACGCGAGACACTGACCTACGCCGAGCTCGAGGTCCAGGTGGCGCGCTGCGCCGCCGGCCTGCGCGCGACCGGCGTCGGACCGGGCGACCGGGTCGCCGGTTTCATGCCCAACCGGCCCGAGGCCGTGGTCGCGATGCTCGCCACCGCGAGCCTCGGCGCGATCTGGTCGTCGTGCTCGCCCGACTTCGGCATCGGCGGGGTGCTCGACCGCTTCGGCCAGATCGAGCCCAAGGTGCTGTTCACCTGCGACGGCTACGCCTACGCCGGTAAAGCGGTGGACTCGGTCGAACGCATCAAGGGCGTGCTCGAGCAGCTGCCGTCGGTGCGGCGCGTGGTGCTGGTCCCCTACCTGCACCAGCATCCCGACCCGCAGCGCCTGCCGCAGGGCGTGCTGTGGTCGGCGTTCTGCGCGGTGCACGAGCCCTTGCGCTTCGCGCAGCTGCCCTTCGACCACCCGCTCTACATCCTGTACTCGTCAGGGACCACCGGCGCGCCGAAGTGCATCGTCCACGGCGCCGGCGGCACGCTGCTCCAGCACCTCAAGGAGCTGGTGCTGCATACCGACCTCAAGCACGATGACGCGATCTTCTACTTCACCACCTGCGGTTGGATGATGTGGAACTGGCTGGTGTCGGGCCTGGGCGTCGGCGCGACCGTGGTGCTCTACGAAGGCTCGCCGTTCCATCCCGACCCAGGCGTGCTGTGGCGCTTGGCCGAGGAGGAAGGCGTCGCGGCGTTCGGCACCAGCGCCAAGTACCTGGCCGCGCTCGAGAAGGCCGGCTACTCGCCACGCGCCCACCAGCCGCTGGCGCGGCTGCGTACCCTGCTCTCGACCGGCTCGCCGCTGCTGCCCGAGTCGTTCGACTTCGCCTACCGCGAGGTCAAGGCCGACCTGCAACTCTCGTCGATCGCCGGCGGCACCGACATCGTGTCGTGCTTCGTGCTCGGCAACCCGCTGCTGCCGGTGCACCGCGGCGAGATCCAGTGCCGCGGCTTGGGGATGGCGGTCGAGGTCTGGGACGACGCCGGCAAGCCGCTGCGCGGCGAGCCCGGCGAGCTGGTCTGCACCGCGCCCTTCCCCTCCATGCCGCTCGGGTTCTGGAAGGACGACGACGGCGCCAGGTACCGGGGCGTCTATTTCGAGCGCTTCCCGGGCGTCTGGCACCACGGCGACTGGGTCGAGCTCACGCTCCACGACGGGGTGGTGATCCATGGCCGCTCGGACGCGGTGCTCAACCCCGGCGGCGTCCGCATCGGCACCGCCGAGATCTACCGCCAGGTCGAGCGCCTCGACGAGGTGGTCGAGAGCCTCGCGGTCGGCCAGGACTGGGAGGGCGACGTGCGGGTCGTGCTGTTCGTGGTGCTGCGCGGCGGCCACGCGTTGGACGCGCTGCTGACCGAGCGCATCAAGCGCACCATCCGCGACAGCTGCACGCCACGCCACGTGCCGGCCAAGGTCATCCAGGTGCCGGAGCTGCCGCGCACCATCTCGGGCAAGCTGGTCGAGCTCGCGGTCCGCAACCTGATCCACGGCCGGCCGGTGCGGAACCTGGACGCGCTCGCCAATCCCAAGGCGCTCGAGCACTTCCGCGACCTGCCCGAACTGCGCAGCTGATGGCCGAACCGACCCCCGTCCGCGACTCGGTGGTGGCGACCCTGGCCGCCGAGGGCACCGCGCCCGACCCCGCCCAGCTCGCCGCGCTGGCGCGGCTCGACGCGCTGGCCGCGGCGCTAGACCCGGCCCGCCTGCCGCTGCGCACCCGCCTGCGCGACCTGCTCGACGGACCGAGCCGCCACCCTCTGCAGCGCGGCCTCTACCTGCACGGCGCGGTCGGGCGCGGCAAGACCCTGCTGATGGACCACTTCTTCGCCCAGGTCCGCGAACGGCGCAAGCGCCGCTCGCACTTCCACCGCTTCATGCGCGAGCTGCACGCCGAGCTCGCCCAGCTGACCCAGGTCCGCGACCCGCTGGCCGCGGTCGCGGCGCGCATCGCGCGCCGCACGCGGGTGCTGTGCTTCGACGAGCTGTTCGTCGCCGACATCGCCGACGCGATGCTGCTCGGCAGCCTGTTCGGCGCGCTGTTCGAGCGCGGCGTGGCGCTGGTCTTGACCTCGAACGTCCCGCCCGCCGGCCTCTACCGCGACGGCCTGCAGCGCGCCCGGTTCCTGCCGGCGATCGCCGCGCTCGAGCGCCATTGCGAGCTGTTGGCGATCGACGGCGGCACCGACTACCGGTTGCGCGCGCTGGAGCGCGCCGAGCTCTACCATGCGCCGCTCGACGCGGCCGCCGATTCCAGCCTGCAGCGCTCGTTCCAGCTGCTGGCCGGCGAGGGGCGGACCGAGGCCCTCGAGATCGAAGGCCGCCGGATCAAGGTCCGGCGCCGCGCCGATGGCGTCGCCTGGTTCGACTTCGTCGAGCTCTGCGAGGGGCCACGCTCGGCGGGCGACTACGTCGAGATCGCGCGCGAGCACCACACGCTGCTGCTGGCCGGCGTGCCGCGGCTCGATGCGGCGCGCGACGACGCCACGCGGCGCCTGATCGCGTTGGTCGACGAGCTCTACGACCGCAACGTCAAGCTGATCGTCTCGGCGGCGGTGCCGGCCGGCGAGCTCTACGCCGGCGAACGGCTGGCCTTCGAGTTCCAGCGCACCACCAGCCGACTGATCGAGATGCAATCGCACGAGTACCTGGGCCGCGCGCACCGCGGCTGAGCGAACCCATGTGCTCTAATGGCCTCGCAGGGGGCGCCCTACGTGCCGGGCTTCATCGCCAAACTTGACATCATCCTCAGCGAGCCGATGGTTTGGCTCGCGTTGGCCGTCCTGTCGCTCGCCTTAGCCTACGGCGGCGCCGCGCTCGTCGGACGCGCGATCTGGCGGCGCATCCCTGATTCGCGCATGTTGCGGCACCGGTCGTTGCGCACCCACGTCATGTTGGCGACGATAGGCGGCCTGACGGTGCCGATCGCCGCGATTGCGCTCGGTGCGTTGTACCTCGACCTCGAGGAGCGGGAACACGTCGCCCGCGTCGTCCTGCGGGCCGACTCGTCCTCCGCCGCCGCCATCCTCGCGTCGTGGATGTCACGCCATCGGCTGCGCGTGGTCGCGCTCGCCGATGGGTTGAGCAGCGACCCGCCCGCCGACGGCGAGGCGTTGCGCCGGCGCCTCGAACGCCACCTGCGCGCCAACGCTGGTCTGCGCACCATGCTCGCCACCGACCGCGCGGGCCGCATCGTCGCGGCGGTCAGCGCCGATGACATCGGCGACCGGCTGGCGGCCAAGCTGCTGGGGTCCAGCGTCGCCGACCGGGGCTACTTCCGCGAGCCGATGCGGACCGGAAGACCGTTCATCTCGGCGATGTTCCGCGGCCGCGGCTTCGCCGACGAGGCGATCTTCGCGATCGCCGCGCCGATCGGCGCCACGCGCCGCGACCTCGGGATCGTCGAGGCCTCGGTGACCAGCGCGGCGATCGGCGAGCTCCTGGCGCCGATCGCATCGTCGCGCCGTGCCGGCCTGATGGTCCTCGACCCGGACGGGCGGCTGGCGTTCGCCGCCCCCGACTGGCGCCAGCCGTTGCTCGGACGACCGATGGCGACGTCGGACGACGCCTGGCTGCAGGAGCGCACGACCAGCGCCAACGGCTGGACGGTAGCGCTGCGCAGCGACCCTGCTCCGCTCCAGGCCGCGGCCTTGGCCCGCTTCCGCCTGCTGTTCGCTGGCCTCACCGTGGCCGGCTTCGCCGCGGTCGGGCTGGTGGCGCTGATCGTCCGGCGCCTGACCCGTCCGATCCTGCGACTCACCGCAGCGCTGCAGACCTTCGACCTGACGCGGGCCAGCGAACCGTTGCACATCTCGCGTTACTCGCCCCGAGAACTGCGCTCGCTGTTCGCCGGCTTCGGGCGCCTGCAGCGCCGTCTGACGCGCGCCGACCACGGCCTGCGCCGCGCGCTCGACGAGGAAGCGCGGTTGCGCGTCGAACTCGAGGCGACCCTGCGCTCGCGCGACGCGGTCATCGTCGAGCGCACGCGCGAACTCGCCGCCGCGAACGATCGCCTGGTGGAGCTGGCGCGCACCGACCCGCTGACCGGGCTGCCGAACCGTCGCGCGTTCGAGGACCACCTCCGGATCGCACTGGACTTCGCGGACCGGGTGCAGCGCCCGCTGGCGTTGGCGATGGTCGACGTCGACCACTTCAAGGCCTACAACGACGCCTACGGGCATCCGGCTGGCGACGCCTGCCTGCGGCGGGTCGCCGAAGCGCTGCGCAGCGCGACGCGCCGTTCGCTGGACCTGGTGGCGCGCTACGGCGGCGAGGAGTTCGTGATCGTGCTCGCGATCACCGACGGCCCGCTCGCGGCCGCGCTCGCCGACGCCGCCCGGCGCGCGGTGTCCGACCTCGCGATCCCCCATCGTGGCGCCGCGGGCGGCGTGGTGACCGTCAGCATCGGCGTCGCCGAGCTCGATCTTGGCGCCGCGCGCCGGGCCGAGGACCTGATCGCCCGCGCCGACGCCGCGCTCTACTCGGCCAAACGCGCGGGGCGCGACCGGGTCGTGCTCGACCAGCGGTCCTGAGCGCCTCGGCCGGCGCTGCGCCCGCCCGGCGGTTTGAGTCCGCCGGCGGATTCGTTCAGAATCCGCGCCCTGCGATCGACCACGACGGGGACCGGATGAGCACACCGAACGACAAGGAAGCGCTGCGCACCTGGGCGACCGACCTGCTGCGCAAGATGGGCGAGCACCTGGCGAGCCGCGCCCTGATCGGCCGCGACCAGGTCAAGCTCGAAGCGCGCTGGAACTACCCGTTCCGGGTGCTGCTGGCCGAGGCCTGGGGCGCCAACACGCCCAACGAGCGCTTCTGGGTGATCGCCGGTGACGTCCCCACCGATCACGTCGAGAGCAAGCTCGCGCCCGATGCCCGCGCCGCGCTCAAGCACTTCGCGTTGCGCTGGCAGCTCCAGGGCGCGCGGGTCAAATCCGGGGACCGCGACCTGGCGTCAGGCACCGCCCGTCCCGAGGGTCGCGTCGATTGGACGGAGTTCGGGGATTCGTTGGCGTTGCGCGCCGAGTTCCTCTACGCGCTGGTCGACGACGACCGCAACTGGGCGGCGACCACCAAGCTGTGAAGGGCGCGGGGTCAGGTCTTCCTTCGTAACCCTGGCCATCAGGCCAATGTCACGAAGGAAGAGTTGACCCCGAGTTCAGTACTCGTCGACCGCGATCGCGGCGAGGCGCGCCGCGTCGGCCGCGGCCAGCGCCGCGGTCTCGGCCTCGGTCAGCGGCTGCTTGGCGCGCCGCTTCGCTTCCAGCGGCTCGACCGCGATCGCCTGCGCCAGCGCGCTCTCCAGCACCGCGAGCTTGTCGCCCGGCGCCGTCGGCAGGTACATCCCGGCCGCGAGCCGCTCGCGGGTCGCGCCCGGGGTGGTGACCAGGCGCGCCACCAGGTGCTCGAGCCGGTCGTGCGGCGCCGCGTGGCGCGGCCCGAACGGCAGCGCCACCAGGCGCACCAGCAGGCGTGCCGGTAGCGGCAGGTTGGGCAGCAGCTCGACCAGCGCCTGCTCGGCGCGGTGCAGCGAATCCTCGACCGCCCAGTCCAACAGCGGCAGGTCCTCGGCCGGCCCGCCCTGGTCGTGGAAGTGCTTGAGCGCGCACGACGCGAGGTAGAGCTGCGATACCACGTCGGCCATCCGCGCGCCGACCCGCTCGCGGCGCTTGAGCTCGCCGCGGTAGGTCAGCAGCATCACGTCGGTGGTGAAGGCGAACGCCGCGCTCATCCGCGACAACGCCCGGAAGTGGCGCGCCGTGTCCCAGCGTGCCGCCTGCGGCACCCGCTCGAAGCGCGCGCCGCTCAGCCCGTCGACCAGCGCCCGCGATGCGTTGCGCACCGCCAGCCCGACGTGCTGGGCGAACGCCGCGTCGAAGCGCGCCAGGGCGCGCCGCGGGTCATCGTCGCCGGCCGCCTCGAGCTCGGCGAGCAGGCAGGCGTGGCCGCGGATCGCGCCCTGGCCGAAGGTGATCATCGAACGGGTCAGGATGTTGTGGCCCTCGACCGTCATGCTGATGCCGGGGAAACCGAGCAGCTGGCCGATCGGGTTGCGCGGCCCCAGGCAGATCGCCGCCCCGCCGTGGACCGCCATCGCATCGTTGATACAGGCGCCGGCGCGCGCCGTCAGGTTGTACTTCACGATCGCCGAGATCACCGACGGCTTGAGGCCCTGGTCGAGCGCCGCGAGCGTCACCAGTCGGGCCGCGTCCATCGCGTAGGCGTTGCCGGCGAGCCGCGCCAACGCCTCCTCGATCCCCTCGAAGCGCGCGATCGGCGTCTTGAACTGGGTGCGGACCCGAGCGTAGGCGCCGGCGGCGCGGACGCAGACCTTGGCCGCCGCGGTCGAGAGCGCCGGCAACGAGATCGCGCGGCCGTCGGTCAGCGATTCCATCAGCATCCGCCAGCCCTGGCCGACGCGTTCGCGTCCGCCGATCACCGCGTCGAGCGGCACGAACACCCCGCGCCCCCGCACCGGCCCGTTCATGAACGCCATGTGGAGCGGGTCGTGGCGTTTGCCTTGCGCCAGGCCGGGCGCGGTGCTCGGCACCAACGCGACCGTGATGCCGAGCTCGACCTTGCCGCCGGTCGTGTCCTTCAGGAGGCCGTCCGGATCGCGCAGCTTGAACGCCACGCCCAGCACGGTCGCGACCGGGGCGAGCGTGATGTAGCGCTTGTCGAAGTCGAGGCGGATGCCGAGCACGCCGTCCTGGACGCAGACCGTGCCGAGGTCGGTCATCGACCCGGCGTCCGAGCCCGCCTCCGGGCCGGTCAGGGCGAAGCACGGCACGTCCTCGCCCCGCGCCAGGCGGGGCAGCCAATGCTGCTTCTGCGGCTCCGTGCCGTACTTGAGCAGCAGCTTCCCGGGACCGACCGAGTTCGGGATCATCACGGTCAGCGCCGCGCTGATCGAGCGCGTCGCGACCTTCATCACGACCGCGGCGTGGCCGTACTGCGAGAACTGCTTGCCGCCGTAGGCCTTCGGGATGACCATGCCGAAGTAGCCATGCTCCTTGATGAAGCGCCAGCACTCGGGCGGCAGGTCGTTCAGCACCTCCGTGACCTGGTGGTCGTCGAGCATCGCGCACAGCTGCTCGGTCGGGCCGTCGAGGAACGCCTGCTCCTCGGCGCTGAGCCGAGCAGGTGGGAACCCGAGCAGGGTCCGCCACTCGGGCTTGCCCGAGAACAGCTGCGCATCCCACCACACGCCGCCGGCCGCGAGCGCCTCGCGCTCGGTAGCGGAGAGCTCGGGCATCGAACGGCGGTAGAACGCGAGCAACGGCGCCGAGACCAGCACGCGGCGCAGCGGGGCCACGCCGAACAGCAGCGCCGGCAACGCCCACAGCGCCAGCGCCAGCACCTCGGACCACAGCGGACCGGCGCCGAACCGCACCAAGCCCGCGACCGTCAGGCCGAGCACGCCGATCCAGACGCGGCGCGACGCGCCGCGGTAAGCGAGCACCACCGCCAAGGCGCCGTAGAGCGCCCACCACAAGGCGGGGGAGCGGATCAGGTCGTGCATAAGGTCTCGTCCAGCGGCGACCGGTCGCTCAGCTCGCGTCGGGCTGTCGGGCAGGCGCCGCGGCGGCGACCGCCGGCAGCTCCTGGCAGACGGCGTCGATCCGCGCCAGCGTCGGGTAGTTGGCGACGTCGACGCCGAAGCGACGCGCCGCGAACATCTGCGGCACCAGGCAGCAGTCGGCCAGCGTCGGCAGGTCGCCGTGGCAGTAGCGGCCGGTGGCTGGCTCGCGCCCCAACTGGGTCTCGAGCGCCCCAAGCCCGACCGCGACCCAGTGCGCGATCCACGCGTCGCGCTGCTCCTGCGGCAGACCCAGTCGCTCCTCGAGGTAGCGGGTGGTGCTGAGGTTCTGCAGCGGCTGGATGTCGGCGGCGATCGCGAGCGCGATGCTGCGGACCCGCGCCCGTCCGGCCGCGTCGCGCGGCAGCAGCGGCGGCAGCGGGTGGGTCTCCTCTAGGTACTCGATGATCGCCAGCGATTGGCCAAGCTGGACCTGACCGTCGATCAGGTACGGCACCCGGCCCTGCGGGTTGAGCGCGCGGTAGGCGGGCGCGTGCTGCTCGCCGCCGTCCTTGACCAGGTGCACGGCGCGGTACTCGGGCGCGAGCCCCTTGAGGTGCATGGCGATGCGTACCCGGTAGGCGGCGGACGACCGGAAGTAGGAGTACAGGATCATCGACGCTCCTTGCTGCCCGCGCTCCCGGTGGGAGCGGGTCGGGGTGCGAGCACCCCGGGCTCGGCTCACGGCTTGCGCATCACCTGTTCGATCGCCCCGCAGATGCTGCGCCCCTCGGCGTCCAACAGGTCGATCCGCACCAGGTCGCCGAACTTCATGAACGGCGTGGTCGGCTTGCCCTCGCGGATGATCTCGAGCACCCGCTTCTCGGCGAAGCACGACGCGCCCTTGGCTTCGTCCTGGTTCGCGACCGTGCCGGAGCCGACGATGGTGCCGGCGGCGAGCGGTCGGGACTTGGCGGCGTGCGCGATCAGCTGGGCGAAGTCGAACTGCATGTCCTCGCCGGCCTCGGGCGCGCCGAACCAGGCGCCGTTGACCCAGCTGCGCAGCGGCAGATGGACCTTGCTGCCGTGCCAGGCCGCACCGAGCTCGTCGGGGGTCACGAGCACCGGCGACAGCGCCGAGCGCGGCTTGCTCTGCAGGAAGCCGAAGCCCTTCTCGAGCTCGGCCGGGATCAGGTTACGCAGCGAGACGTCGTTGACGAGCCCGATCAGCACGATGTGCGCGGCGGCCTCGGCCGGCGTCGCCGCCATCGGCACGTCGTCGGTGACGACCACGATCTCGGCCTCGAGGTCGATGCCGTAGGCCTCGTCGGGCACCAGCACCGGATCGCGCGGGCCGTAGAAGCCGGCGCTGACCGCCTGGTACATCAGCGGGTCCGAGTAGAACGACTCCGGGACCTGCGCGCCACGGGCGCGGCGCACGCGCTCGACGTGCGGCAGGTAAGCCGACCCGTCTACGAACTCGTAGGCCCGCGGCAGCGGCGCGGCGACGCGCCCTTCGTCGAGCGCCGGCCCGAGCGCGAACTCGCCCTCGACCTCCCTGTCGGATGAGCCGGCTTGCAGCTTGGCGTACAGCGCGGCGAGCTTGGGCGCCGAGCCCTTCCAATCGTCGAGCGCCGCCTGCAGCGTCGGCGCGATGCCGCTCGCGCGCACCGCGCGCGACAGGTCCTTGCTGACCACGACCAGCTCGCCGTCGCGGCCCTGCTTCAGGGAGCCGAGCTTCATGTGGGGTCAGATCTTGCTTTGCAGCATCCGGTGGTACCGGACGACGGCATCATGGCAGGACGACCTTGGACGTTGGGAAGCAAGTGCTGACCCCTTACCGGTTCTTGAAGTTCTTCTTCAGCCCCTGCCAGCAGCCGTTGTAGTCCGGCTGCCGCTGCGGGCACTCGAGCGCGAAGCGCGTGGTCCGGATGACCGCGCGGGTCTCGAACATGAAGGCCATCGTGTCGGCGACCTTCTGCGGCGTGGAGGTATCGGCGGTCGAAGCCTTCTCGAACACGCCGGCGTCCGGGCCGTGGCCCGACATGCAGTTGTGCAGCGAGGCGCCACCCGGCACGAAGCCGCCCGACTCCTTGGCGTCGTACACGCCGTGGATCAGGCCCATGAACTCGCTCGCCACGTTGCGGTGGTACCAGGGCGGGCGGAAGCTGTGCTCCATCGTCAGCCAGCGCGGCCCGAACACCACGAAATCGAAGCTGGCGGTGCCCGGCGTGTCGCTGGGCGAGGTCAGCACCGTGAAGATGCTGGGGTCCGGGTGGTCGAAGGAGATCGAGCCGATGGTGTTGAAGCGGTTGAGGTCGTACTTGTAGGGCGCATGGGTGCCATGCCAGGCGACCACGTCA
>Ga0247727_10006264_pt1 | contig 23518 bp, 21 predicted proteins | sample WisWelCaveWW1625_FD_202498 | JGI IMG/M metagenome (GOLD analysis project Ga0247727, IMG submission 202498) | Biofilm microbial communities from Wishing Well Cave, Virginia, United States - WW16-25 | ecosystem: Environmental > Aquatic > Deep subsurface > Groundwater > Cave microbial mat | place...
GGGTGTCTACTGGGTGAGGATGTCGGTGGGATCGAAGGAGGTCGGGCAGCAACGGTTCATCCTTCTCCGGTAGGTCGCCTGGCGCGCCATCGTGGTGAGTTGTAGAGTCTGGCGTAGAGTCGATAACTCGGCGTCGTGGGGCGCCGCGGCCCTTATTCCACTCATCTAGCGCCCGATTTCGTGATCACGCGACAGGTTGAGGGGCATCGCTTGCGCCGATTTTCGGCATCGATGACTCGCTCAACTGTCCTTCGGGATGATGGCGGTTGCCGAGGCGACGATGCGCTCGGCCATAGCCACGGCTTGCTGGAGATCTTCCCGAGTGAAGCTCTCGAAGGGAGTCGCGCCCGGCAGACCGTTCGGGTAGCGTGTCGGGATGTAGAACCTGTCGATCCGTCTGGCGTCATCTCGCAACTGCGCCATCACAAGACGACCGGGGACGAGCTTCTCGAGCAGCTCGAGAGCCGAGTGGCCGAGCACAGTCCTGGCCCCATCGAGGTAGAGAATGGCTTTGAGCGCCTTCTCCGTCTCGCTTCGATCTCAGGCCGCTTCAAGGATGATCCTCCCGTGCTCGAGCGCGTCTCCCACGAGCGCGGATTGAAGTCTCATCTCATCGAATTCTTCGGGCGTGTACGCGAGAATGTCGACCGCCAGTGGCAAGTCCCAGAGCGAGTAGAATTCCTCGAGCCGGTCGAGGAAACGCTTCTCGGTCCGATAGACGACGATCAAGTCGACGTCGCTGGCGTCGTCGGCTTCCGCTCTCGCCCGCGAGCCGAACAGAATCACAAGCCTCGGTCTGACCGGCGCGAGAATCCGCGCGATCTCCTGATCAAGATTCACCGTCTTCTCCTTCGGGCCCACGAGGCATCGTCGCCAATCTCGATTGTGCAAGAACCGGGCGAGCTTCTCAAGCAGCACGATGAGCTGTGGCGGTTCATCTCTCGCGCAACCCGGATCGCGTCCTCTCGAGCGCGGATTGCGCGAGCCCTTACGCCCCCCAGTCCCTTGCGTAGCGGAAGTCGCTCGTTACGGTGCGGCCGGAGATCTTGGCGATGGTCGGGAGGCGGCGCTTGTACTGCGAGCGGCGGATGAGCGTCTCGACGCGCGCGACGAACGCGTCGTCGAAGCCGCGCTCGAGGACCTCGGCGCGCGTCATGCGCGCGTCGACCAACAAATAGAGCAACTGGTCCGCCTCGAGGTAGGAGAAGCCCAACTCCCCTTCGTCCGACTGCCCCTCCCAGAGGTCCGCGGTGGGCGTTTTCTCGATGATCCCGGGGGGCACGCCGACGCGCGCCGCGAGGTGGCGGACCTGCATCTTGTAGAGGTCGCCGATCGGGTTCACCGCCGACGCCATGTCGCCAAACTGCGTCCCGTAACCGAGCAGCAACTCCGTCTTGTTCGACGTGCCGAGGACGAGCGCCTCGCACGCGGCGGACTGATCGTAGAGGACCGCCATCCGCTCGCGCGCCATCTTGTTCCCGCGGCGGAGCGGCGTCGCGTCGGGGAACTTCTCGAAGTACGCGTCGACCTGCCGCGTGATCTCGATCGTCTTCGTTTCGACGCCGAGGCCCTTCGCGAAGTCGGTCGCGTCGCGGAGACTCTCGGGGCTCGACGACTTGTACGGCATCATGACGCCGAGGACGCCGCGCGGGCCGAACGCGCGCACAGCGACCGCGGCCGCGACGCTCGAGTCGACGCCGCCCGACAGCCCGACGACGACGCGCGCGAACCCCGCCTTCCCGACTTCGTTCTTGAGGAACGCGACGAGGATGCGCTCGATCGCGGCGGGGTCCGCGAGGAAGGCGGCGCGCTCGGGCGGGCGGAGCCGCGCGAGCGAATCGGGCGTGGGAACGGCGCTCATGTGGCGCTCACTCCCTCCGCTCCTTCTCGTCGAGGATGCGCGAGAGTTCCCGGATCGTGAGCCCGAGCCGCTCGTCGCGGAAGAGCGGCGTCACGAGTCGCGCGCGCCGCACCGCGCGCGGGTCGATCTCCCCCGCCACGAGGCTCTCCTCGAGGTACGGCCCCTTCGCGATGACCGAGCCGTCCGGCGCGATGATCTCGGACCCGCCCCAGAACCCAATCCCGTCCTCGTAGCCCACGCGGTTCGCGTAGAGGAGGTGGACGCCGAGGAGCCGCGCGTACGTGCGGTTCATCTCCTCCCACGCGTCGGCCGGCACGGGCCGCCCGCCGCCCGGCATCCCGCGCATCGGCGACGTCGAGATGAGGAGGATCGCCTGCGCGCCGTCCTGCACGACGATGTACGGCGCGGAGAGGTGCCACGCGTCCTCGCAGATGAGGATCGCGACGCGGCCGAACTTCGTGTCGAAGGCGCGAAACGTGGAGCCCGGCGCTAGGTAGCGTCCTTCCTCGAAGAGCCCGTACGTCGGGAGGTACACCTTGCGGTGGACGGCGCGCAGTTCGCCGTCCTCGAGGTAGAACGCGCTGTTGTAGAACACGAAGTCGGGCGATTCCTCGACGACGCCGAGGACGATCGAGATCATCTTCGAGATGCGCAGGAGGTCTTTGAGGCGCGGATCGTCAACGCGGAGCGCGACGTCGGGCACGATGTCCCTGAGGAAGTAGCCGGTCGCCGCCAGTTCGGGGAAGAGGATGAGGCGCGCGCCGTCCGCCGCCGCCTTCTCGGCGAGCGCGGCGCACGTCTCGAGGTTCTTCGCGAGGTCGCCGAGGACCGGGCTCGTCTGTGCGATGGCGACGGGGACGCGCGCGCTCACGACGCGACCCCCAGCACGCGCTCGAATGCGCCGACCGCGCTCGCGATCGCATCGGGCGACACGTCGAGATGCGTCACGGCGCGGAACGCGCCCGGCCCGACTGACAAGATCAGAACGCTCTCCTTCTTGAGCGCCTCGACGAGTGTCCCGGCGGGCGCGCCGTCCGTCAACCGGAACACGACGATGTTCGTCTCGACGGTGCCGGGGTCGAGGTCGACGCCGCGGCACCGCGCGATCCCACGCGCGAGGCGCTTCGCCTTCTCGTGATCCTCGGCGAGGCGCTCGACGTTGTGCTCGAGCGCGTAGAGCCCCGCCGCCGCGAGCACGCCCCCCTGCCGCATCCCACCGCCCCACATCTTCCGCCACCGACGCGCCCGCGCGATGAACTCTTTTCCCCCCGACAGCACCGACCCGACCGGCGCGCCGAGCCCCTTCGAAAGGCAGAGCGACACCGAGTCCGCGCAGTCCGCGTACGCGCGCGCCGGGTTCCCGGTCGCGACGACCGCGTTCATGAGGCGCGCCCCGTCGAGATGCACGCGCACGCCGCGCGCCTCCGCGACGCGCCGCACCGCGCGCATCTCCTCCAGCGGGTAGATCGCCCCGCTCGCCTTGTTGTGCGTGTTCTCGACGCAGACGAGCGCGGTGCCCGGCGTGTGCATCGTCTCGGCGCGAATCGCCCGCTCGACCTGCGCCGCCGTGAGCGCCCCGCGCGTGCCGTCGACGAGCTGGAGGTTCACGCCCGAGAGGACCGCCGGCGCTCCCGATTCGTTGTTCGCGATGTGCGCGCCCCGCTCGAGCACCACCTCGTCGCCCGGCTTCGTGTGCGTCTTCACCGCGAGCTGGTTCGACATCGTTCCGCTCGGGATGTAGAGCGCCGCCTCCTTCCCCATCATCTCGGCGACGCGCGCCTCGAGACGATTGATCGATGGGTCCTCGCCGAAAACATCGTCCCCGACCTCGGCGCGCGCCATCGCCTCGCGCATGCCGGGCGACGGCCGGGTCACCGTGTCGCTTCGGAGATCAATCCACATGGGGTTCCTGAGAGTGAGCGTTCGGGGTCAAAGTGTCCACTCGGGGAGCGTCGGCCGGCCGCTCGCCCGTCGGATCTCGTTCCCCAGACGCTGCAAGTGGACCAAGATGGCGATCTTCTCCTCGATCGGTAGCCGCGCGAGCCGCAGACGTCGCCGCCTCTTCGCCTCGAGGATTCGGAGAAGCAGAATCTGGAGGTCGTCGTCCGTGTCGCCGACCGGGGGAATCGACCGCTCGATCGGATCGCTCATGAATTCCTCGCCAGCAGCCGGATCATCGATCCGCATGCGCCTCGTCTTTCTCCGCGAACCGCGGGCCGGCCACCCGCACGTCTCCCTTCCGCCGCGTGAGCCCGAGCCGATCGAAGTGCTCGAGGAGCGGCACGGCGTACTTCCGCGAGACGCCGAGCCGCTCCTTGAGGTCGGCGATGCCGAGCTCGCCGCGCTCGCGCAGGACCGCGCGGATCTCGCGCGCCGCCTCCGCGAGGAAGTCGCGATGGTACGCGAAGTCGGGCGTCACCTTGACGAGCACGCCGAGGTCGACGAGCGTCTCGGTGAGGTCGTGCACGGCGCCTTTCGGGAGCCGCGCCTCCTCCTCGACCGCCGAGAGCGCAGGCGGCGCGAAGCGCTCGCGCACGAAGATCGCCTCCACCCGCTCCGCCGCGTCGCGCGCGGGCCCCGTGAGGGTCGCGCCGGAACTCCCCGCCCGCACCTTCTCGCGCAGCACGAGCGCCTCCCCGCTCTCGCGAAGGACCGCGAGCGCGGCCTCAGCGACCTCCCCGGGGACGCCCGGCGCGGCCTTCGCCTTCAACTCCTCTTTCGGAAGCCCGTAACGGTACGGGAACGCAACGTGGAACGCGCCGAGAGCGTCCCGCAACCGCCCCACGAGCGACTCGAACGCCGACGCGTCGACGACGCGCTCAGCCCCGACGGCGCGCGCCGCGCCGCTCGCGACGAGCGCGGCCACCGCGGCCTCCGCCTCCTCGCGCGCGAGCGACGTCTCCCCCGGGATCGCCGACCGCGCGAGCCCGCGCGGCCCGGCCCGCGCGAGCGCGTCTCGCACAACCTCCGCCGGCTCGCCCCGCTCGCGCACGGCGAGCGCCTCGATGTCCTCCTCGCGAAAGCGGCGCCGCTTCCGCGGCGCCGGGTCGAGGATCGCGCCCCCGCCGATGACGACCTGAGGCGAATACGAGCGAAGCACGAAGCGGTCTCCCGCGAGGCCGGCCTCCGGGCTCTCGAGGCGCAACTGGACGAGCGCGCTCTCACCCGGCCCGAGCTCCTCCCGGTCCAGGAGGACCATGCGGCCGAGGATCTCCCGCGTGCCCTGGTGATACCGGATTCGGGCGCGGTTCGCAAGGGGCCTCGGGAGGCGCGGCGAGGCGGCGAAGCGCACGTCGAGCATGTGCGAGACGGGGAGCGCGCCGGGCGCCGCCACGATGTCCCCTCGCTCGACCTCGTCGCGGTCGACGCCGTGCAGCGCGAGCGCCGTCCTCTCCCCAGCGCGCGCGCGCTCGACGTCCTCGCCGTGCACCTGCGCCTTGCGGACGCGCGCCTCGCGCCCGCTCGGGAGGATCGCGACGCGGTCGCCGACGGCGACCTCGCCCGCGCGGAGCGTCCCCGTCACGACGGTCCCGAAACCGGGCATCGAGAAGACGCGGTCGACGGGGAGGCGGAACGGCCCCTCGGGCGGCGCCTCGCCGGCGCGGCCGAGCACGTCGTCGAGCGTCGCGACGAGCCGCTCGAGCCCGTCGCCGGTCCGCGCGGAGCACGCGACGATCGGCGCCCCCTCGATCGTCGTCCCGCGCAGGAGATCGCGCGCCTCCTCCTCGACGAGCGCGAGGAGGTCCGGCTCGACGAGGTCGCTCTTCGTGAGCGCGACGACGCCGCGCGCGACGCCGAGGAAGTGCACGATGTCGAGGTGCTCGCGCGTCTGCGGCATCACGCCCTCGTCCGCCGCGACGACGAGGACGACCGCCTCGATCCCCCCGGCGCCCGCGAGCATCGTCTTCACGAAGCGCTCGTGGCCCGGGACGTCGACGAACGAGATGGGCCGCCCGCTCGGCAGGCGCATGTGCGCGAAGCCCAACTCGATCGAGATGCCGCGCGCCTTCTCCTCGGGGAGGCGGTCCGTGTCGATGCCGGTGAGGCGCGTGACGAGCGCGGTCTTCCCGTGGTCGATGTGCCCCGAGGTCCCGACGACCACGGGGCGGAGCGACGTCACTCGTGGATCCTCTCGATGTCTGCCCCGAGCGCCGCGAGCTTCGTCTCGATCCCCTCGTAGCCGCGGTCGATGTGGTAGACGCGGCTCACCTTCGTCTCGCCCTCGGCGACGAGGCCGGCGAGGATGAGGGCCGCGCTCGCGCGGAGGTCGGTCGCCATGACCGGCGCGCCGGAGAGCCGGTCGACGTGCGACACGAGCGCCGAGTTCCCGCGGACCTCGATGTCCGCGCCGAGCCGCTTCAACTCGGCGACGTGCGTGAAGCGGTCCGTGTAGATCGTGTCGGTGATGACGCTCCGCCCGTCCGCGATTGTCATGAGCGCCATCATCTGCGCCTGCATGTCGGTCGGGAACCCCGGGTACGGCGCCGTCGAGACGTCGACGGACCGGAGCGGGCCCGTCGAGCGGATGCGGAGCGAGTCCCCATCGTCCGTCGCCTCGACGCCCGCCTCGACCAACTTGTCGACGACGGCCGCGATGTGGCGGGGCGCGCGGCCCGGGATCGTGAGGTCCCCCCCCGTGATGGCGCCCGCCACCGCGTACGTCCCCATCTCGATGCGATCCGGAATGACGCGAATGCGCCCAGGGCGGAGGCTCCGCACTCCCTCGATCGTGACGCGCGCGCTCCCCGCGCCGGCGATCGCAGCGCCCATCCCGTTCAGGAAGTCGGCGAGCGCGGTGACCTCGGGCTCCATCGCGGCGTTCGCGATCACGGTCTTCCCCTCGGCGAGCGCGGCCGCCATCATGAGGTGCGCTGTCGCGCCCACCGAGGGCTGCGGGAAGTGGATCGTCGCGCCGCGGAGGCGGCGCGCGGTCGCCACGACGTAGCCGCCGTCGATCTCGATCGCGGCGCCCATCTTCTCGAGGCCGCCGATGTGGAGGTCGACCGGCCGCGGGCCCCACGCGCACCCGCCGGGGAGCGAGACGCGCGCTCGCCCCGTCCGCGCGAGGAGCGGCCCCAGGACGTAGATCGACGCGCGCATCGTCTTCACGAGGTCGTACGGCGCCTCGGCGTCGTTGCCGGGGCCCGTCGTGACCTCGAGCGCCCTCCCCTCTCCCCGCACCTTGGACCCGAGGACCGTGAGGAGGTTTCCCATCGTGCGGACGTCGCGAAGGGCGGGGACGTTCTCGATGGTGTGGAGCCCCTCGGCGAGTAGCGTCGCCGCCATGATCGGAAGAACTGAGTTCTTCGATCCAGCGATCTCCACGCGGCCGCGGAGCGGCCGGCCGCCGCGGATCAGGATCGCATCCATCCTCAGCCTCCCGCACGCCGCGCGACGATCACGCGGTCCCGTCCAGCATAGTCTTTCGAGAGCGTCGCGTCACGGTACTCGCGGCGGCCCGCGACGAGCGCGAGCGCCTCGGCCCCCTGCGTCTCGCCGATCTCGAAGGCGAGGACGCCGCCGGGGCGAAGGAAGCGCCACGCGTCGGCGACGAGCGGCCGCAGGGCCTCGAAGCCGTTCGGGCCCGCGACGAGCGCGGCGCGCGGCTCGTGCTCGCGCACCTCGGGGTCGAGGGTCGCGAGGATCGCCTCCGTGAGGTACGGCGGGTTCACGATGAGGAGATCGAAGCCGTCGCCGCCCAGCCCCGCCAGCGGCTCGAGGAGGCTCCCCTCGACGAACTCGACGCGGTCGGCGACGGCGTGCCGCTCCGCGTTCTCGCGCGCAAGCGCGAGCGCCGCGGCCGAGACATCCGTGCCGACCCCCGTCGCCGCGGGGCACTCGAGGAGGATCGTCACGAGGACCACCCCGGACCCGACGCCGATCTCCGCGACGCGGACCGGAGAGCCGACTCCCCCACGGAACGGCTCGATCGCCTTCTCGACGAGCACCTCCGTCTCGGGCCGCGGGATGAAGACGCCTTCGCGGATCGCGAACGTCCGCGAATGGAACTCGACCGCTCCGGTGATGTACTGGAGCGGGACGCGCGCGCGCCGACGCCGCACGAGATCGCGGAACGTCGCGAGCGCCGCCGGCTCGACGTGCCGGTCGAACCGCGTGTAGAGCTCGACGCGCCGCCAGCCGAGCGCGTGTCCGAGGAGGACCTCCGCGTTCACGCGGGCCGACTCGATCCCCCGCCCCTCGAGGTACGACGTCGCCTCCGTGAGGAGCTCGAGGACCGTCCAGGAGCGCTCCCCCGCCACCGGCGCGGCCCTACTTCTTCTCGAGTCGCGCGAGCTGCTCCGCGTCGTGGAGCGCCTTGAGGAGATCGTCCAACTCGCCGGCGAGGATCCGATCCAGTTTGTGGAGCGTGAGCCCGATCCGGTGGTCGGTGACGCGCCCCTGCGGGAAGTTGTACGTGCGGATCTTCTCGCTGCGGTCGCCGGTCCCGATCATCGCCTTTCGGCTCTGCGCGATCTCCTTCGTCCGCTTCTCCTCCTCGGCCTCCCACAGCCGCGCGCGGAGCACGCGGAGCGCCTTCGCCTTGTTCTTGTGCTGCGAGCGCTCGTCCTGGCACGTCACGACGACGCCGGTCGGGATGTGCGTGACGCGCACCGCCGAGTCGGTCGTGTTGACGCCCTGCCCGCCCGGCCCGGACGCGCGGTAGACGTCGATGCGGAGCTCGTCGGGCCGGATCTCGATCTCGAACTCCTCCGCCTCGGGGAGCACCGCCACGGTCGCCGCCGAGGTGTGGATGCGCCCGCTCGCCTCCGTCGCGGGGACGCGCTGCACGCGGTGCACGCCGCGCTCGAACTTGAGGCGTCCGAACGCGCCTTCCCCCTCGACCGCGAAGACGATCTCCTTGAGCCCGCCCGTGCCGGTCGGACTCGAGTCCATCACCGAGATCCTGAGGCCGTGCTCCTCAGCGAAGCGGCTGTACATGCGGTAGAGGTCGCTCGCGAAGAGCGCCGCTTCCTCCCCGCCGGTCCCGGCGCGGATCTCGACGATCGCGTTCTTCTCGTCGCGCGAATCTTTCGGCAAGAGGAGGACCTTCGCTTCTTCCGTGACGCGCGCGAGGCGGTCGCGCAATTCGGGGAGCTCCGCGGCCGCGATCTCGCGAAGATCGGCGTCGCTCCCGGCGGCCGCCTCCTCGTCGTCCCTCACTTGGCGCGCGAGGTCGAAGTACTCGCGCGCCTTCGTGACGAGCGCCTCGACGCGGCCGCGCTCCTTCGCGAGCGCTTGAAACCGCGAGCGATCGGCGATGACGGCCGGATCGGCGAGGTCCTTCGTGATCCCCTCGTAGCGCTGGAGCACCTCCGAGAGGCGCGTCTCGATCATCGAGGAGGCGCCCCTAGACGGCGCGGCCAGGAACGGCGAGGGGCGGGGATTCCACGAGCGCGGGGAGATCGAGCGCCCCGCGGAGCGCGGCGAGCGCGACCTCGAGCTGGTCGTCCGAGGGCTCGCGCGTGGTGAGGCGCTGGAGCGCAAGGCCTGGGCTCACGAGGAGCCGCACCCACGACTTGTCCGCGTGGCGCCCCGAGAAGCGGATCGCCTCGTACGAGAGGCCGCCCACGACGGGGACGAACGCGAGCCGGATCAACCGCTCGCCGATCGTATCCGGCCGGCCGAGGAAGATGAAGACCACGATCGAGGAGATCATCACGATGAGCAGGAACGAGGTGCCGCAGCGCGGATGGAAGCGCGTCATCTTGCGCGCGTTCTCGACGGTGAGCGGAAGCCCCGCCTCGTACGCGAAGATCGATTTGTGCTCCGCGCCGTGGTACTCGAAGACGCGGCGCATCTCCTTCCAGCGCGTGACGGCCCACAGGTAGACGAAGAAGAAGAGGAGGCGGATCGCGCCATCCACGAGGTTGAACGCGACGCCGCCGCGGACCCCGAGGCGGTCGGTGAGGACGAGCGGGAGATAGAAAAAGATCAGGATCCCGAGGGCGAGCGAGACGAAGACCGTCCCGCCGAGGATCCACTTCGACTTCGTGTCCTCGGGCTCGGCCGGCGTCCCGGCGCCGTCCGCGCCGTCCCCCTCCTCCATCGCGGCCTCGGCGGAGTACATGAGGGACCCGACGCCGATGTAGAGCGACTCGACGAGGCCGATCGCCCCGCGCAGGATCGGCAGTCGGAGGGGCGCGATCCGCGCCGCGAGGGCGCGGAACGGCTTCTTGTGGACGAGGATCGTCCCGTCGGCGCGGCGAACTGCGGTCACGACGGCGCCCGGAGCGCGCATCATGACCCCCTCGATGACGGCCTGACCCCCGACGGTCAGGGGGTCCGTGTCGAGGCGGCCGGCGCCCGTTCCCGGACGCCTCACGCCTTGGCTTCCGTCCCCGCCAGCTTGTACTTGCGCCGGTAGCGCTCGATGCGCCCCGCCGTGTCGACGAGCTTCTGCTTCCCGGTGTAGAACGGGTGGCAGGAGGAGCAGATCTCGACGTGGATTTCGGGCAACGTCGAGCGGGTCTCGATGATGTTCCCGCAGGCGCACGTGATGCGCGCCTTCACGTACTTCGGATGGATGCCGTCCTTCATCTCACGTTTCCTTTCACCGGCGCCGCGCGGGCGGCGCCTCGCCCTGATCCGACTACGAGTTCATCGACTCCAAGAATTTCTTGTTCGTCTTCGACTTCCCCACGTGCTCGATGAGGAACTCGATCGCCTCGATGGGCGTCTGCTCGTTCAGGAACTTGCGAAGAATCCAGACTCGGTTCAAGACGTCGGGCGGAAGGAGGATCTCCTCCTTGCGGGTCCCGGAGCGGTTGATGTCGTACGCCGGGAAGATGCGCCGATCGGCGAGCTTCCGGTCGAGGACGATCTCCAGGTTGCCCGTCCCCTTGAACTCCTCGAAGATCACGTCGTCCATCCGGCTCCCGGTGTCGATGAGCGCCGTGGCGATGATCGTGAGGCTCCCGCCCTCCTCCACGTTCCGCGCCGCGCCGAAGAAGCGCTTGGGCCGCTGCAGCGCGTTCGAGTCGATCCCGCCGGAGAGGATCTTCCCGCTGTGCGGCACGACCTGGTTGTGCGCCCGCGCGAGGCGCGTGATCGAGTCGAGGAGGATGACGACGTCCTTGTTGTGCTCCACCATGCGCTTCGCCTTCTCGATCACCATGTCGGCGACCTGGACGTGCCGCTGGGGGGGCTCGTCGAACGTCGACGAGATGACCTCCGCCTTGACGGACCGCTCCATGTCGGTGACTTCCTCGGGGCGCTCGTCGATGAGGAGGATGATCAGATAGATCTCCGGGTGGTTGGTCGTGATCGCGTTCGCGATCCGCTGGAGGAGCATCGTTTTCCCCGCCTTGGGCGGCGAGACGATGAGACCGCGCTGCCCCTTCCCGATCGGGCAGAGGAGGTCCATGATGCGCGTACAGAGCTCCTCGGCGTCGTACTCGAGCTTCACCTTTTCCTGGGGATAGAGGGGCGTCAGGTTGTCGAAGAGGATCTTCGACTTCGCGACGTCCGGGTGCTCGAAGTTGACCGCCTCCACGCGGAGGAGGGCGAAGTAGCGCTCGCTCTCTTTCGGAGGGCGCACCTGCCCCGAGACCGTGTCGCCTGTCCGGAGATCGAACCGCTTGATCTGCGACGGCGAGACGTAGATGTCGTCGGGCCCGGGCAGGTAGTTGTACATCGCCGACCTCAAGAACCCGTACCCCTCTGGGAGGATCTCGAGGACGCCGCTCCCGAAGATGAGGCCGTTCTTTTCGGTCTGGGCCTCCAGGATCTTGAAGATCAAGTCCTGCTTCCGGAGCCCGCTGATCCCGGCGATGGAGAGGTCTTGCGCGACCTGCACCAGGTCCGAGATCGTTTTCGTCTTTAGTTCGGCAAGATCCATGCTCACCTCTCTGTTGTGGAAGGTCCCGTTCCCGCCGTCCCCGACATCCTCCAGGACCCGACGACGCGCCGCGTCACGTGCGAGGGGGCGATCCGCGGTCTGTCGGGGAAGGATCCCTTGTATGACTAGGGCTCAATTGGTGACCGTGGTCGCATGAAGACTACGGAGATTCGAGATTCGATGGCGGATCGTCGCGTGGTCCCGCGGTCCGACCGTTCACGCGACGACGGAACCGATTCTACAGGCCGGCCCGGGCGCTGTCAAGGGCGCGCCCCCGATCGCGCCCGTCGCGGGAACGCCCCCTCCTCCCCCACTACCGCTTCTTCTTGTCGCACTCCTCCGACATTCTCGCCGCGTCGAGGGCCTCGTTCGTCCGCCCCTGCTCGCGCAGCGCCGCACTCAGCAGCCGGTAGTGCGTGCAGTCGTCCGGCTCGAGCGCGATCAGCTCGCGCAAGTGCGTCTCGGCCGTCCCGAACTGGTCCATCTTGTAGAGCGACGCGCTGAGGTTGCTCAGGGCGTCCACGTGGAGCGGGTTCTTCGGCTCGGTCCCCTCGACGACCCTCTCGAAGTATTCGGCCGCCTTCCCGAAATCCTGGAGCGTGTAGTGGGAGACGCCGATCTGGTATTGCGCCGTGACGTTCGTGGGATCGCCCGCCAGGATGTTCTCGTAGAGCGGCAGCGCCTGGGCGATCGCCCTCTTCTGACCCTCGAGGTCGCCCCTGTCCTTGGCGGCGTCCGCGTCGTCCATGAACATATCGGCCAGCGTGCCGGACGCCTCGAGGTCCTTCGGCTTCGCCGCGATGATCCGCCGGCAGATCTCGTAGGCCTGCTCGCGCTCGCCCGCCTCGGTCAGGATGCCGAGGACCGTCTTGAGCGCGTTCACGTTCTCCGGGTCGAGGTCGTACATCTTCAAGTACTCGGCGACCGCCTCGTCGCGACGCCCCAGTTTCGTGTAGACGAACCCGAGGTTCTGGTGGACGCCGACTTTCTCCGGCCTGAACTGGGCCGCCTTCTGATAGCGGTCGAGCGCCTCCTGATACTGGCCCGCGTTGAGCAACTCGGTGCCCGCGTTGAAGAGCTTCGCGAAGAGATCGCTGCGCAGGGTGTCCGAGCGCTGCGCGTAGAACCCCGGGTCGAGCTCGGTCGCCTTCGCGAGCGAGACCGCGGACTTCTCGTACACGCCGGTCTCCGCGTACGACTTTCCGAGCAGGAAGTGGGCCTCCGGATTGTCCGGCGACCTCTCCACCGCCTTCTCGAGGACGACGACCGCCTTGTCGTACGTTCCGTCCTTCACGTAGTTGCGTCCGCCCACGAGGTTGGAGTCCGTGCAACCCGCGACGAGGAACACCGCGGCCACGGCCCCGACTGCAAGAGTCTTGTTCATGGAAACTGCGCCTCCGGAAGGTCTGACTGTGAGGAGCCGATAAAAGAACGCCGCAGTATAAGGAGGGGTTTTCGGCCGTGTCAAGCCGGTATCTTTCGCGCGCGCCCGCGACGCCTTCACAGGAGCGAGAGGGCGTCGACGTCGACGAGGACCTCGACCGCGGGCCGGCCTCGCCGTTCATCGGGAAGCGTCTCGCGGAGGACCCGACGCGCGAGGCGCCACTTGTCGCGGCGCGCCTTGAGAAGGATTTGCCAGCGGTGCCGGTCGCGGACCTTCGCGATCGGGGCCGGCGCTGGGCCGAGGAGCTCGTAGAACGCGCCCGCGAACTCGGGGTGGCCGGAGATCCGCGGCGCGAGCGACGAGGCCGCCTCCTGAACGGCATCCTCGTCGCGGCCCCGAAGCGTCACCACGACGAGCGAAGAGAATGGCGGAAAGCGCAGCGCCTCGCGATCGGCGAGCTCGCGCTCGGTGAAGGCGGCCGCGTCGTACCGCGCCGCGTGCGTGATCGCCGCGTGCTCGGGCACCCACGTCTGGATGAGGACGAGGCCCCCTCCGTCGCCGCGGCCCGCCCGACCCGCCACTTGCACCAAGAGCGAGAACGTCCGCTCCGCGGCGCGGAAATCGGGGAGGTGGAGCGCCGTGTCCGCCGAGACGACGCCCACGAGCCGCACCCCCGGGAAGTCGAGCCCCTTCGCGATCATCTGCGTGCCGAGGAGGCACTGGATGTCGCCGCGCGCGAACGCGCGCAGGATCTCGGCGTGGGCGCCTCGCCGGCGAGTCGCGTCGAGGTCCATGCGCGCGAGCCGGAGCCCGGGGAGCCGCGCGCGGATCTCCTCCTCCACGCGCTGCGTCCCGGTCCCCTTGTGGCGGAACGCGGGGCCGCCGCAGGCGGGGCACGCGGCGGGCGCCCTCTCCGATCGGCCGCAGTAATGGCAGAGGAGCCGGTGCCCCCGCAGGTGGAAGGTCAGCGTCACGGAGCAGTGCGGGCAGCGGGGCACGTAGCCGCACCCCTCGCACAGGAGGAAGACCGAGTAGCCGCGCCGGTTGAGGAGGAGGATCACCTGCCCGCCTTCGTCCGTCGTCCCCTCGATCCGGTCGAGGAGCGGCTCGGAGAGGAACCGCGCCGGACCCGGCGGCGCCGTTCGGAGGTCGACCGTCTCGATCGGCGGGAGCGGCCGCCCGCGCGCGAGGACCAGCCGCTCGTACCGGCCAGCGCTCGCGTTGCGGAGCGTTTCGAGGGAGGGCGTCGCGCTGCCGAGAATCACCAGCGCCTGGGCGATCCGCCCGCGATAGATCGCCACGTCGCGCGCGTGGTAGCGGGGCGTCTCCTCCTGCTTGTACGCGCCCTCGTGCTCCTCGTCGACGACGACGAGGCCGAGCCGCGGGAGCGGCGCGAAGACGGCCGAGCGCGCCCCGATCACGACGTCCTTCCCGCCGCGCGCGATGTCGTGCCAGATGCCGACCCGCTCGGCGTCCGGCAGGAGGCTGTGGAGGACCGCGACCCGCCCCGGAAACGTGGTCTCGAAGCGGTGCACCGTCTGCGGCGTGAGGGAGATCTCGGGGACGAGGACGAGCGCGGTCCGCCCCGCCGCGACGGCCGCGCGGGTCGCCTCCATGTAGACAAACGTCTTCCCGCTCCCGGTCGCGCCGTGCAAGAGGAGAACCTGGAATCGCCGCTCCTCGATGCGGCCGAGGACGCGGTTCGTGACCTCGCGCTGCTCGTCGGTCCAATCGATCTCGGTGATCGTCTCGTCGATGCGGAACGCCTCGAGGCTTTGCGGGATCGGGCGGCGCTCGACGCTCACGAGGCCCTCGGACTCGAGGTACGCGAGGAGCGAGCGCGTCGCCCCGGCGCGCTCCCGAAGACGTTCGTACGGCACCGGCGCGCCGTCGCTCGCGACGGCCTCCAGGACCCGCGCCCGCGCGGGGGCGCGCTTCCCTGGTCCATCGAGCCATGCGCGGAGCGCCTCGGGCCCCGCCGCGAGCGCGACGAACTCGCGCAGCGCCTCGGCCGCGCGCGGCGCGCGGAAGCGCGTCTCCACGAGGCCCGCCTCCGAGAGCCGCCGGAGCCAGTAATCCACGGAGACGCCGTCGCCGATCCTGTGGCGGAGCGCGCGAGCGGCGATCGGGCCCGCCGAGGCGAGGCTCTCGAGGACGGCGCGACCTCCCTCGCCGAACTCGTCCCACGCGGCGCGATCGTGCCCCGTGCCGGTCAGCGCGACGAGGCGCGCCGCGCCCTGCTTCGCGGGGGCCGGCACCATCGCGTGGAGCGCTTCTCCCAGCGACGTCAGGTAGTATTCCGCGATCCAACGGCCGAGCTCGATCAGTTCATCGGAGAGCGGCGGGAGGTCGAGCACGCGGACGACCTCGCGCAGGTCTCCGCGCGTGGACGCGTCCGGGTACCCGACGAGATATCCGGTCATCCGGCGCGAGCCGAACGGCACGAGGAGGACCGAGCCGATTCGCGCCCGCTCCTCCATGGCGTCGGGGAGCAAGTAATCGAACGTCTGGTTCTTGGGAATCGGTACCGCGACGGAAACGACCCGAGGCACTCTCCCCTCCCGGTCACGTGCCGCAGGGAGTATAGACGATCCGCGCTCTGTTGTGACGGCGCGGGTGCTCGCGCTCGCGATTCCCCTCCGCGCGCGGGTCGGCTTCCTCGCTCGGTGGGCACGCTCCGCGACCTCCCGGCCGCTCGCTCCCGCACGCTTCGCCGTCCGCTACGACGCGACGCTCTCGCGTCGCGGTCGGCGGGCACCCGGCGAAGTCGTGAGGGACCCACCGAGCGAGGAAGCCGACCCGCGCGCGCCCCGGGCGGCGGGTGGCGCGAGCCAGGGATCCCGCCCGGTCGAGCGCACATCGCGAACGTCGTGGCGGGCAAGCGGGGCCGCCGCTGGCGCGCGAGAACCGGGAGGGATGGCGAGCGTCAGGACCCGCCGCGCGGAGCGTCGGGCTTGAAACCGAGGGAAGGAAGTCTAGCGCGCGATGCCGGTCGCCTTCAGAAAGCGCTCGCAGAGATCGGGATCGAAGAGGCTCCCCATCCCCTTTCGCACTTCCTCGGCCACCTTGATCGGATCGAGCGCCTTGCGGTAGGGCCGGTCCTCGAGCATCGCGTCGTAGAAGTCGGCGATGGCGACGATGCGCGCTCCGAGCGGGATCTCCTCGCCGCGGAGACGGTCCGGGTAGCCCCGTCCGTCCCAACGCTCGTGGTGGTGGCGGATGATCGGGCGCGCCGCCTGCAGGAACTCCACGGGGGCAATGATGCGCTCGCCGATCCCGGGATGCTCCTTCACGATCTCGTACTCCTCAGGCGAGAGCGGCGCCCGCTTCTCGAGGATCTCGGGGCTGATCCCGAGCTTCCCGATGTCGTGGAGGAGGGCGCCGAACTTGAGCGTCGAGAGCGCGTCTCCTTCGAGCGCGAGATCCTCCCCGAGGATGAGCGCGTACTGCGTCACGCGCTTGGAGTGCCCGTGCGTCGCCGGGCTCACGGCGTCGATCGCGGACGTGAGCGACGCGACCGTCGAGAAGTAACTCCGCTGGATCTCGCGATAGAGCCCCGCGTTCTCGATCGCGACCGACGCGACGTGGTTGAGCAGGATCAGCACCTCGAACGGCACGAGCGCCGGCCGGCCGTCCTCGCGGAAGTAGACCGAGAGGACGCCGAGGAGCCCGGTCCTCCCGAGCACCGGCAGGATGATGACCGAGCGGAACCCGAGCTGCCGCACGTAGGGCGGGTAGCTCTCCTTCGCGTCCGCCGCGACCGAGGAGATGAGCCGGAGCGTCCCGTCGCGCAGGACTTCGTGGCCGATCATGCGCGGCTGGAGCAGGTGGTTCGTGACGACGTGCCGCCGCTCGACGCGGTTCCCATGCCGGACCGCGAGGCGCTCCTCGCCCTCCCCCTCCAGGTCGAGCGAGCATCCGTCCGCCTGCATCGTGCGGAGGACCGTCTCGACGACCGTCCACTGGAGGAGGTCCCCCTCGACGTCGGGACGCAGGTGCCGCAGGGTCTCGAGGAACCCCGATAGAATCGAGACCGGTCCGGCGGCGGTGGTCCCGTCGATCGCCTCCTGAAGCGGTATGACGACGCGTTCCTCGGCCGACATCACTCTCCGAGGAAGCTCCCGATCTTCTCGAGGAGCTTGTTCGGGCTGAACGGCTTCGTGATGTAGTCGTCCGCGCCCACCTCGAGGCCGAGCTTGCGGTCGATGTCGCGGCCCTTCGCCGTGAGGAGGATCACCGGAACGTCCTTCATCGCGGGGTCCTGCTTGAGCTTGCGGCAGGCCTCGTATCCGTCGACCTTCGGCATCATGATGTCGAGGACGATGAGGTCCGGTTGCTCGCTCTTCGCCTTCAGCAGCGCCTGCTCTCCGTCCTCCGCCGTGACGACCTCGTAGCCTTCCGCCCCCAGGCTGAAGTCGAGGATCTGGAGGAGGTAGACCTCGTCGTCGACGACGAGGATCTTTCCCTTGGACATGATGCCACCCCTTCCTTCTGGCTACTTCGCCTTGATCTCGAGGACGACGGGCGTGGCGCCGGCGTCGCTGTCCAGCGCGACGCGCCCGCGCCGGTCCTTGACGAACACGTTTCCGGGAAGCGTCTTTCCGTATCTCTTGAGATCCGCGGCGAGGTCGCTCGCCTGCGCGACGTGCTGGATCTCGCCGAGCTCGTTCGTGATGGCGGCGATGGTGAGCGACAGCAGCGGGAACTTCTTCGTCCCGCCGAGCCGGATCGACACCTCCATGTAGCCGCGCTCGATGTCCTCCTGATCGAGGAGGGCCGACACCGTCTTCTCGAAGGAGCGGATCACCGCCCGGGCCACGTGGTCGGCTCGATCCGGCGCCGTGACGATGACGAAGTCGTCCCCGCCGACGTGCCCGATGAAGTCCTCGCGGCGCCCCGCGTCGCGGACCGCGCTCATGAGGATTCGCGAGAGCGCGAAGATCACCTTGTCCCCGCGGTGGTAGCCGTAGTGGTCGTTGTACGGTTTGAAGTTGTCGAGGTCCACGTAGAGGAACGCGAACGCCTCTTTCCCCATGATGCGCCGCGTCAGTTCTTCCTCGATGCTCACGTTCCCGGGGAGCCCGGTGAGCGGGTTCGCGTGGCGCTGCATCCGACTCCACGCGATGACGTTCTTCACGCGGACCACGACCTCGTTCAGCGAGAAGGGCTTCGTGATGAAGTCCTGTGCGCCGTCCTCGAGCTGGCGGAGCTTCACCTCGCTCCCCGTCTTGGCCGTGAGGATGATGACCGGGATGAACCGCGTGGCCATGTCGACCTTCAGCTCGCGGATCACCTCGTTCCCGCTCATGCGGGGCATCATGAGATCGAGGAGGATGAGCGCCGGCTGCTCGCGCTTCGCGACCTCCAGCGCCTCGAGGCCGTCCTCCGCGACCACGACGCGCAGGCCGTTGCTCTCCAGGTGGAATTTCAGGATCTTCCGGAGGTGAGCCTCGTCGTCCACGACGAGGATCGCATCCTTCTTCTTCTCCATTCCCCCGGAGTCCGCCATGATCGATTCCTTCCGTTTTGGATCGTTTCTTCCCCGGTCGGGCGACGACCCGCCGGCGCGAGCGCACGGCGCCGGGGAACGGACCGCAAGGAGCGTGCCTCGGTGGGGCGGGCGCGGGGCGATGGGGAACGGCTTGGGCCGCAACGCGTCACGGGGTGTGCCGAGCGGGCGCGGCGCGCGGCCGAGCACGCGGAGCGCCGCCAGCGAGGAGCAGATCGCAATAGCCGCTGCAAATTGCGGGGACTCGACCCGCGGCGGCTACGAATCCGACGCGGACCGTTCCGTCGGGAGCGGGAGGATCGCCTGCGGCGTGAGATCGAGCGAGGCGTTCGCGCCGATTCCCAGGAGGTGATCGCCGACGGCCGCGACCATCGCGGCGTTGTCGGTGCAGAGGACGGGGGGCGGCACGACGAGCTCGATCCGCTCGCGCGCTGCCGCCGCGGCGAGGCGCTCCCGGAGCGAAGTATTCGCGGCGACGCCGCCGACGAGCGCGACGCGGCGCTTGCCGCTCCGCCGCGCGGCCGCCATCGTCTTCTCGACGAGAACGTCGACGGCCGCCGCCTGGAAGCTCGCGAGGAGATCCGGGAGGCGTGAGGGTTCAATGAGTTCCGGTCGGTCCCTGAGAAGGTACTTCACGGCCGTCTTGAGCCCGCTGAAACTGAAATCGAGGCTTCCCGCGGCGAGGCGGCTCCGCGGGAGATCGAACGCGCCGGGGTCCCCGCGGCGCGCGAGGCGGTCCACCTCGGCGCCCCCGGGGTACGGCAATCCGACCAACTTCGCGACCTTGTCGAACGCCTCGCCGGCCGCGTCGTCGATCGTCTCGCCGAGGAGCCGGTAGCGTCGCGGCCCGTCGACCTGGATGAGCGCGGTGTGCCCGCCCGACACGACGAGCGCGAGGAAGTCGAGCGCCGCCGGAGGATCGAGGAGCCGCGTCGCGAAGAGATGCGCCTCGATGTGATGGACGGCGAGGAGCGGCAGCCCGCGCGCGAACGCGACCGACTTCGCGAAGGAGACGCCGACGAGGAGCGCGCCGACGAGCCCGGGACCCGCGGTCACCGCGATCGCGTCCACGTCCTCGAGGGACGCCCCGGCGCCGCGGAGCGCCGCGCGCACGACCGGGAGGAGGTTGCGGACGTGAGCGCGCGCCGCGAGCTCGGGCACGACGCCGCCGAAGTCCTTGTGGACGGCTTGCGAGGAGATGACGTTCGACAGGATGCGCGTTCCGTCGGCGACGACCGCGGCCGACGTCTCGTCGCACGACGTCTCGATGCCGAGGATGAGGGGCATCGTCAGGACGCGCGGCGGCGCGCCCCCGCGCGCTCGACCGAGATCGAGAAGTGCGAGGGGACGATCTCGACGATGTGGATCGGCGGCGGCACCGTGAGGCGAGCCGAGCGGTAGCCCGACGCGGGCGTCGCCTCATCGCCGCCGTCGCCCGCCGCGTCGGCCGGCAGGAGGAGGACGCGGTTCGTCCCGACGGGATCGGTCCGGAAGGCGTGCGTCCCCGGCCCGAGCCCCGCGCCCTCGATGACGAGCGCGAGCGTGTCCGGATCGATGGCCGTGATGAGGCTCGTCGGTCCGGTGAGCCGGACGCTCACGACGGCCGGCGTGACGTTCGCGGGCTCGCGGCCGTCGCCGAGGCGGACGCGCACGGGCACCGACGCGAAGAGGAGTTCGGTGAGCCGTTCGACCACGACCGAGACCTGCGCCTCGCTGGGCACGGCTTGGACCATCGCGAAGCCGGAGAGGTCGACCCGGCGCTTCACGTGCGCTTCCCCGCGGATGCGGGACAGATCGAGATCCTCGAGCCGAGCGGCGGACAGTTGGCGCACCGAGCGCTCCGGGCCGATGACGTCGACGGAATCGGGCGAGACGCGCGGGCTCCCGACCATCGTGAAGCCGTCCGGCGCCGTCCCCGCGAGGACCGGCTCGACCGGCACGCGCCGCCGCGTCCGGCGGTCCACCTCGGCGCGCACCATCCGCGGCGCGAGCACCTCGCGCACCTCGGCGTCGGACCCGGCGGGGAGGACGACGTCCTGCGCCGTGAGCGGCCTGAGGAAGAGACCGGGCTCCGCCTCGCTCGCGTCCACGAACGCGAGCACGTCCTTCATCCGGAACTTGAAGAAGCGACCCCTACCGCTCACCCGGATGCGCGCCGTCTCGGGGACGTCACCCACGAGGACGAACTGGCTCGGAAGGTTTCGGACCTCGAGCGGGATACGGACGTTGTACTCGACCGACTGCTTGGTCCCGGCGCCGTACCACACGAGGAGGGCGAGAAGGAGCGAGATGAGTTTGAGGCCGGCATTGCGGCGCACGACCGCCCAGACGCTCCGGAGCACGTCCCGTCACCTCACCGCCGCGATCGCGCCGGCGGCCGGCTCCTCCCGCGGAAAGAGCGAGAAGACGAGGGCCTCGATGACGAGCCGCGGGTCCGAGAATCCGAGGAGACGGTCGCGGGCCTCAAGGAGGGCGCGACCGAGACGCGACGCGCCCCGCGCTCCGAGGAGCGCCGCGTCGCGCTCGATCTCCACGGCGAGGTCGAGGTTCGCGAGGGCGGCGCCCTCGCCGATGAGGGCGCGCCCCGCGAGGTCGCGCGCGTACAGGAGAAGGAAGTCGAGCGCCTTGAGGAGGCGATCGCGATCCTCCTCGCGCGCGCCGCGGCCCCCGACGAGGCGCGGCGCGGCCGCGAGGAAACCGCGGAGGTCGCCGGCCACCCCCACCCGCAGGAGCGCGATCGCCGCGTCGCGAAGCTCGCGGAGCGCGGCCGGGTTCTCGCGGAGCGCCCGGCCCGGGGACCCGCCGGCGAACTGCGCGAGCAGCGCGCGCTCCTCGACCGGGTAGTCGGTCACGCCCTCCAGGAGCGTGAGGATCTCCGCGCCGCTCAGAGCGCGCCACGGCACGCGCCGAACCCGCGAGAGGATCGTGGGGAGGAGCGCGGCGGGGTTCGGCGTGACGAGCACGAGCACCGCCCCGGGCGGCGGCTCCTCGAGCGTCTTGAGCAGGCTGTTCTGCGCCTCCTCCGTCATGCAGTGCGCGTCGTCGACGACCGCGACCTTGCGGGCGCCGCGCGCCGGCCGCCGCTCGAGGAACTCGCGCACGCTCCGCTCGCTCCGCCCCTCGCGCGGCGCGAACGACGCGATGCCGAGGCCGCGCGGGCCGCTCCGGTAGAGCGACACGGAGAGCGGCGGCAGCGCGACGAGCCGCGCGATCCGCGACTCGGTGGGCCCGAGCTTCCCCGCCTCGCGGAGCCGCGCGAGGCGCCCGGCGACCGTCTCCTCCTCGCGCACCCGCCCCCCTTCCCGCGCGAGGAGGCCCTCGGCCGCGAGGTAGAGCGGCCAGAGCCGCCGTCGCTCGCCGGCGGCGGGGACCGGCCGGCCGAGGACCCCCCACGAGGCGAGGCGCTCGAGAAACTCGAGAACCTCGTCGCGGGCGTCGGCGGGGAGGCCTCCCACCTCGGCCAGGCGCGCGGGCTCGTGCCACAGAGGCCCAGCCGCCCCGTGCAGGACGAGGAGGTCCTCGTGCCGGAGCCCCGCGACGTCGCGGCAGGCGGCGCATGCCCCGCACGGTCGGGCTCCTTCGGCGGCGCAGAGGAGCGCGCGCGCGAGGAGGAGGGCGCCGGCGCGCTTCCCCACACCCTCGGGCCCCGCGAAGAGATACGCATGCGCCACGTCGCCCCGCGCCACCGCGCGATCGCAGAGCGCGCGCGGACGCTCCGCGCCGATCAGGTCCTCCCAGCGCGTCACGACGCGGCCCCCCGCGCCGCCAGCGCGACGACCGTCTCTTCGAGCACGGCGCGCGGCCGCCCGCCCCCACCCGACTTGAGATTTCGCTCCGCGCGGGCGATCGCGATCAGCGCTTCGCGGAGCGCGGACGCGCGGAACCGCTGCACGGTCGCGAGGCGGAGCGAGACGGCCCACGGGTGCATGCCGAGGAATGCGAAGCCCTCGCCCATGAGCGCGGCGCGCTCCTCGGGCGAGAGGTTCCGCACGAAGCGCGCTTGAATCGCGCCCGGGTCGCGCGGAAGGCGCGCGTTCGCGAGGCGCGGGTGATCGAGGAGGGCGCGCGCCTCGAGCAGCGCGCGGAACTCGCGCGCGAGCCAGAGGAGGATTCCGAGCGGATCCTCTCCGGAGCGGTCGATGAGCCGCGCGAGATCGCGAAGCGCGCGAGGCGCGCTCCCCGAGAGGACCGTGTCCGTGAGCCCCCACACCGCGTCCTCACGTGACGGGCCGACGAGCCGCTCGACCACCGCCCGGTCGACGCGCCGCTCGGCGCCCAGGTACGTCACGATCTTCTCGATCTCGTTCGCGAGGACCCCGAGCGCGACCCCGGTCTCCTCGACGAGGAGGTCGACCGCCGCCGCGTCCGCCTCCTTCCCGAGCGCGCGGAAGCGCTCCGCGACCCAGGCGCGCGCGGCGTCGGGCTTCATCGCTCCAAACTCGGACGCGGCGCCGCGGCGCGCGACCGCCTTGTAGAGGCGCCGCCGCTTGTCGACCCGCGTCTTCTCGCCCTTCGAGTCGTACACGGTGAAGAGGAGCGGATTCGGGAGGCGCGGCGTCTTCTCGAGCCACGCGAGAAACGCCTCCGCCTCGCGCTCGCGCTTCTCGCCGAACAGCTCGGAGTCGCGCGCGAAGACGAGGACGTCCGACGCGAAGAGGGAGACCGACGCCATCTCGGCGACGATCGCGGCCGCCTCGTCCTTCCCGCCGGGGACGACGCGGAGATCGCGCGCGCCCCCCGCGGGCGCCAGCCGCGCGGCGACCGCCCGGCCCGTCTCCTCGACGAGGAACTCCTCCTCGCCGTGGACGAGGAAGAGTCCATCCCCCTCTCCCGCCTCGAAGCGCCGAACCGCGTCCTCGAGACCGGCGATCCTCACCGCGTCGCCCGCATTCCGGTCTCGGTCGCGAGGAAGCTCGCGATGCCGTT
>Ga0247727_10006265_pt1 | contig 23518 bp, 20 predicted proteins | sample WisWelCaveWW1625_FD_202498 | JGI IMG/M metagenome (GOLD analysis project Ga0247727, IMG submission 202498) | Biofilm microbial communities from Wishing Well Cave, Virginia, United States - WW16-25 | ecosystem: Environmental > Aquatic > Deep subsurface > Groundwater > Cave microbial mat | place...
CTCCCACTGGAAGTGAATCAACGCGAAGAGTGTCGGCTTGCCCTGCACGTATTCGATGCCTGCGATCCAGGCGCGCCAATCCAACCCGCCGAACTGCTCGGTACCGGGTTTGTAGACGGTGTAGAAATTGATGTTGGAATATTCGGGGGGCCAGGGCACGAGCGAGAAGGTGGCGAGGTCGAGCGTGTCGTTGCAATGCAGGGTGTAATTGGAACTGAAAACTTCCTTCAGTTTGGGCAGGGGCTGGGCGTTGAACGTCCCGATTGTGTCCTCCCCACTGCCGGGCGCCGGACCCCAGCTCACCACGTAGTCTGACGCGAAGACCCAGGAAGCTTCTTCCAGCGAGTAATTGGCGACGGTTCCGTAACGCCACAGGCGCAGATCCAATCCGTGCACAGGGCTGACGAGCGTACTCAACAGGTCGTCATCCGAGTTGAGCAGGGCGGTTTTCAAGGCGTTCAACAGCTGCGATACGCGGGTATCAGCGCAGAACGTGGACGAAGCGACATGCTCGGTGAGGAAGTTGGCATTGACCCAGCCGGTTCCCCCGCCCTGGTTTTGGACTTCGACCCACCGATCGCCTCCTGCGCTGGATGCGGGACCCGTGCGGTTCACACCCAACGCCGCGGCTTGCAGTGTGCCTACGATGGGGTTTCCCACCCCTGCCGCAGAGCGGACATTGAGCACGTCATTGGGGTTGACGAGGATGACGGCATACGGGTTGTGGATGCCCGTGACAGGCGGCAGAGTTGTGACCGTGGCAGCGGCAGTGGATGTGGATACGGCGATTACCGTAGAGGTGGCAGTGAGTTGTGATGGAAGATCGGTTGAAGTGGGGATGATGGTGGTCGTTGATTCGGGAGGAAGTGTGATGGGAGCAGTGGCAGGCGCCAGCGTGGGGAGAGGCGTGTTCGTCGGTTGTAGGGCGGGCGGCTGCGCACAGGCAGAGAGGGTCAGGAATATCAGCAATAGGATGTAACTATTCTTCATGTTGTCTCCATCAGGGTATATTGACTTAAGCGCTCACCTTACGTAGTTTACGCTCCAGCAGGGTCTCCCCATTCGGGGATGATAGCTGACCCTGCACTACAACCTGCAAAACACGGCGGTCATATATCATACCCTTCAGGGTAGACCGCCTTTGAGCAGGGGTGCGTAGGGTGGGTTAAGTGTACCCTTTTTTTGCATCGCATGGCTGTTCGTTGCTCTTCGGGTGTGGCTAATTAGGTGTGTTAAGCCACAGAGACCACAGAGATTTAAGCGATGTTTTCTCAATGGGCTCAGTGTACTCTGTGGCTAAGAAGGTTTTTCACTCACCTCTTTTAGATCAAAGAAACAAGAAGCCCAAGCAGTCCCGCGCCCAGCATGATTCCCGCCACCGCCGCCTTTGCCTTCCAGCGATACAGGGTAACCAACGAAAAGAGGAAAATACCAACAGCATACACGTCAGGCACGGCAACACGGAGGAGCTGCAAGGAGGTCGCGGCGATCAAACCAACGACTGCGGCGGTTACTCCATCCAGAAACGCGTGCGCCTCCGGATTGTCAATCAGCCTCTCAAAGAGAGTATGCCCGATCAGCGTGAACGCAAATGCTGGAAAAAACACTCCAACCGTCAACGCCAGCGCGCCGAGCGGACCGCCTCCGAGATAGCCCACAAACGTGGAGAAGATGATCAACGGCGCAGGCAGGATGCTCGACAAAGCCAGCCCATCCAAAAATTGCTGGTTCGTCATCCACGCGCCGGAGATCACCGCATCAAATTGCAAAAACGGGATCGCCGTATACGCGCCGCCAAAAGTCAGCAGGCCTGTCCGCAAACCATAACCGAATAATTCGAAGATTGTCGGCGCGCCAATGGCGAGGGCTGAAATCGCGCCAGTCATCGGCAGGGAAAAAATCAGATGCACCGCGTTGACTTTCAATTGTCGTTGAACAAGAGCATACACGAATCCACCCGCCGCAAGCACGATCAAAAAATTGACGTTCAAAAGCTTCGAGGCAAAGCCTGCGATGGCAATCGCCCACAGCCATTTGTTGTGCAGGGCATGGCTTCCGATTCGGTGAACCGCGCGCACGATCAACGCGGCAACCGCGGCTTGAAAGCCATAAAATACGCCGATAAACATTGGTGTTGAGATTCCATACGTCACATAAAACCACGAAAGCGCAAACATGAACACCAAGCCGGGTAACATAAAGCCAAGCCCGGCGAGCAGTCCGCCAATCCGCCCGCGCGCCATCATGCCAAAGTAAACACACATCTCATGCGCTTCGGGTCCCGGCAGAACCTGGTACACAGCCAGCACGCGGTGAAACCGTTCGCTCGAAATCCACTTCTCTTCGTCAACGAGTTCCTGCCTGAGCATGGCGACCTGCGCGACCGGTCCGCCCCAGGCGAGCAGACCGAATTTCAAGAAGCGCAGGAACAACCGCCCATAGGTTTCGTGCGGGATGGAATAATCCTGATCCATGATTCGTAAACAGTGTGGTTGAGTAGTCCCGCGACAATCATGCGGGACTACTCAACCACCAGCCTTTCGCTGCCTTACCGCTTCGTACAGGATCAATGCCGTCGAAACCGAAACATTCAACGAATTCACCCTCCCCATCATCGGGATTTTGACTTTCACATCCGCGTTCTCCAGCCAGAAATCCGTCAGCCCCGCGTCTTCCGTTCCGACTGCGATGGCAACAGCCTCACGTAGATTCACATCGGAATACATTTCATCTGCAGACGGAGTCGCGGCAAGGACACGCATCGCTCCCCTGTTCAACCATTCCAACGCCCCCGCGTTATCGCATTCGACGACGGGTACGCTGAAGACCGCTCCCCGGCTGGCGCGCACGACGTTGGGGTTCCATAAGTCCACGCGTGGGTCGCAGAGCAGAAGGGCGTCCACGCCAGCCGCGTCGGCTGTACGAAAGATCGCGCCGAGGTTGCCCGGCTTCTCAACGGACTCGGCAACGATCACCAGCGGTGCATCGCTTAATTTCAAGTCATCGAATGTTGTGTGTGGTATCGGGAAGATCGCCAGCCAGCCATCCGGGTTCTCGCGATAGGATATCTTCTCGAACACGGCGCGGGAGACGGTGAGGGTTTCGACAGGCTCAACCCGGCGCGTTTCGACACTCCCTTCGGTCGCAACCCGGCGCGTTTCGGCTGAGAGTCCGCTGATGGAACGCGAAGCAAGTTCCGGCGAGGAAAGGAGCGTCTGTGGTTTGTATCCGGCTGAAACTGCGAGTTGAATCTCGTCGAATCCCTCCACGAGCATCAAGCCGTCCTCTTTGCGCGTCTTTTTATCGTCTCGCAATTTGACGATGTGTTTGACGCGCGGGTTTTGCGGGCTGGCGATGTCCATCTATGATTTGGCGAGTCCTGTGCCTTCGCGCAGGATCGTGATCGTCAGCGGGACGCCGACCAGGAAATACGCGCCGACGTAGATAAGCTGCCCCGGATGCGCGGAAAAATCAAACAGGCGGAAGTAAACGAATATCGCGGCGGTGATGGCAAGCACGAGCATGTACGACGAAAACCCGTAGTTGAGCAGCGCGTGCAGGTTTCGTTCGCGCAGTCCAAGCGCCGCGCTCAAACTCAACGAGAGATAGAACGCCGCGAACGCGCGCAAGGTAAAGAGTGACATGACTTCGGGGAACACGCCGCCGTTTGTGCCGGGGTCGCCGATCTGCGCGTATAAACCATATACCGCCAGCACAACGACAATCAGAACGAAGCCGGTTATCAGGATGTAATGAAAACTTCGCGCCTGCGGACCAAACGATTCGCGCGCCGGCTTGAGTCGCATCCAGTCATAAAATCCGACGGCGGCGGTCAACGCGTTCACGCAGATGGTAATGAGATACAACCACGCGATGGGATGTTGAAGCGCCAGTTTGCCGCGAAACGCGATCAGCACGCCCAACTCCGCGACCCCGAAGATCCAGAGATAGACCAACGGCATGTATACGAGTTTCCAATCCCAGCGGCGCGCGCTGAAGAACGCCGACCAGGCGTTGCCCAGGCACCATCCGCCCATTGTCGCGGCCATGAACGGCGTGACCTTCCAGGCGAAGACCGGCGCGAGTAGTTCGGGCATGATAAACAAGAGCGCGCCAAGAACAGCGTAGAGTATGGCGTTTAAGTACGTGAGCAAACGGGAAGCGTTTGAAAGCATTTTGGGTTTCTCCTATTAAATGTGATTGCGAGTGGAGCTCCTGGGTTTGGCGGCGAAGCAATCTCCCCTTGCGAGGGGATCGCTTCGGGACGCTGCGCGCGACGCTATCGCGTCTCAACCCTCGCAGTGACATAACCTTTACCCGGCGCCATATTTGCGAAAGTTGAAAAGAAACACGATGCCAACAGCCAGGTATGCGCCAAAGTATGCAAAGCCACCCGGCTTTGCCGCAAAATCAAACAGGCGGATATACACGAACGCCGCGACCGTAATGAAGAAAATCAAGCCATAGGCTAGCAATCCATAATTTAAATAAGGCCTGAGATTTCTATCCCATAAAAGAGGGACCGCCCCTACAGCCAGGGAGAAGTAAAACACGCCAAAACTTCGCAATGTGAACAGCGACATGATTTCAGGGAAGATGCCTCCATTTGTGCCCGGCGCGCCGATCTGTGCCGTGCAGCCATAATATCCCAGGAAACCAACAAAGACAACGAAGGCGGCCAGCCCTGTATATTGAAGCGAATTGGTACGCGACCGCGAAGATTCTCGCGCAGGGCGGATTCGCAAGACGTCTGATACACCCACCAGCGCCGCGACCACATTCGCAATGAGCGTGATGAAGTATAGCCAGGCAATCGGGTGGACGAGGACCAGCTTGTCACGGAATGCGTACAATACGATCAATTCGCCAGCGCCAAATACCCAAAGGTAAATGAGGGCGGAATAAACACGATGCCACTCCCAGCGACGGGCTGTAAAGAACGCCAGCCATGCATTACCGAGACACCAGCCGCCGATGGTCATGGTCATGAAGGCGGTCACTTTCCAGGCGAAGACGGGCGCGAGCTGCTCAGGAATGAAAAATAGAAATGCGCCAAGCGCGGTATAGAGGAGGGCGGTCAGGTACGTGAGCAGACGGGAAGTGGTGGATAGCATAAGATTCTCCTGTTATTAGGATGTATGTTTATTTCACCAGCAACAAGCACGCCGCCTGATGGGTTTGGCTCAGTTGAATCAATTTCGGGTCGCTGGCTTTGCAGAGATTGATCGCCACCGGGCAACGCGGGTGGAAGCGGCATCCCTTCGGCAAGTCAATCGGATTCGGCGTTTCACCTTGCAGGATGACGCGTTCCTTTCGCAGGCGCGGATTCGGCGCTGGGATGACCGAGAGCAAAGCCTGTGTGTATGGGTGCCGCGGACTCTTCAACACCTCGTTCATCGTCCCGATTTCAACGATGCGGCCGAGATACATGACCGCGACCCGGTCGGCAAAATAACCGACCGTTCCCAGATCGTGTGTGATGAAGATAACCGAAATGCCGCGTGATTTTCGCAGATCTGCCAATAGGTTAATGATCTCAGCGCGAATTGATACATCCAGCATCGAGACGGGTTCATCGGCAAGCAGGAGATGCGGCTCGAGAACGAGCGCCCCAGCGATCACCACGCGCTGGCGCTGCCCGCCGGAAAGTTGATGCGGAAAACGATGCAGATAATCCTCCGCAGGCTTCAAGCCCGAATCTTCCAGCGCTCGCCGGACGCGTTCGCGGCGTTCTTCAAGGTTTTGTGTGAGTCCATGGACGTGCAGCGGCTCAGTGACAATCTCTTCGATTGTTTGTGTGGGATTGAGCGACTCGTATGGGTCCTGAAAGATCATCTGAATACGCTGACGGATTGCCTTGCGCTCGTGGCTGCTGGCATGTGTGATGTCTTTGCCCTCAAAGATGATATTGCCCTCTGTCGCCTCTTCGAGTCCCATCAACGTAAGTGAGAGCGTAGACTTGCCGCAGCCGCTCTCGCCCACCAGCGCGATCACTTCGCCGCGCTTCAACTGCAAATCCACATCATCCACGGCATGGATGAAATTGTCGGCGCGCGAAAACCATCCGGGTCTGCCAGCCTGGAAAAATTTCTTCAGGTTTTTTACTTCGAGAATGAAGTCGTCGGACATAAAGTCTTTTATATTCAACGCGCTTATCGGGGTCTCAGACCCCGATAGAGCAGATTTAACTTTCCACCAAATGGCAGCTTGCAATATGACCGCCATTAAGCTCATGTAGTTTCGGCATCTCAACGGAACATCGTTCGAACGCGAGAGGGCAGCGCGGCGCGAAGCGGCAACCGGCGGGTAACGCGTCCAATCTTGGAGGATAGCCCGGGATGGAAGCGAGTCGCCTGTCTGGTTGGGAAAGGTCGGGGAACGCTTTCAGCAACTCCTGGGTGTAGGGATGACGCGGTGAGTTGTAAATTGTATCCACGTTTCCATATTCGGCGGTCACGCCCCCATACATCACAAGTACCGAGTCGCACATCTCTGCAACCACGCCGAGATCGTGAGTCACAAAGATAATGCCGAGTCCAAGCTTTTTACGAAGAGAATCCAGCAATTCCAAAATCTGCGCCTGAATCATCACGTCCAATGCCGTTGTGGGCTCATCCGCAATCACAATCTGTGGATTGCAGGAGAGAGCCATCGCGATCATGGCGCGTTGCCGCATCCCGCCCGAATATTGATGCGGAAAATGATCCTGATGGTCTGCCGCGATGCCAACGAGATCAAGCAACTCAACCACGCGTTCTTCCCGTTGACCCGGCGGCATGGCAGGGAGGTGCTTGATAATCGCTTCTTTAATTTGATCGCCAACCGTTCGTACAGGGTTGAGCGCATTCATCGCGCCCTGAAAAATAATCGAGATACCGCTCCAGCGAACATCCGCAAGTTCTTCCTCCGATAACGTTGCAAGGTCCTTATGTTGAAAATACACGCGGCCGTTCGAGATTTGCCCGGCGGCGGGGAGCAACCGGTTCAGCGCCATCATGAGCGTTGTCTTTCCGCAGCCACTCTCCCCCACCAACCCCATCATCTCACCTTCGTGCAATTGAAAACTGACATCGTGAACAGCCTTCGCAACCGTGTCGCCATTCACATAATTGACCGAAAGATTTCGGACATCCAACAGGACGGGTGAAACTTTTTTCCCTTCGACTCGGCTCAGGGCAGGTGCTTTGGATGAGACAACTTCCGCTTCACTCTGGACCGTGAGCCTGCCCGGCATTAAATGATGTGATTCGAGCCTGGGGTTTAGCACCTGCTCAAGCCCGTGCCCAAGCAGGGTCAGCGCGAGAACTATCCACACGATCCCAAAACCCGGTGTTGCCAGCGCCCACCACGCACCCGCGCTCATCGCACCGCGTCCAAACGCAAAGTTGAGCATTTGCCCCCATGAGATGGCAGTCGGGTCACCCAGGCCAAGAAACGACAAGGTAGATTCGTTCAATATCGCCAGCGAGATCACAAGGATCGCATTGACAACCAGCAAAGGCAATACTAGCGGCAAAATATGCGTGATGACGATATGCCAATTCCCTGCGCCGATGGCGCGGGCGCGTAAAACAAACTTGCGCGATTTCACCGCCAGCGTTTGCGAACGGACAATACGCGCGGTTGTCGTCCAACCGAGCAAACCAATCACGAAGATGATGTTCAATAAACTTGGCTTGGTCAGCGCGACGATCACAACGATCAATGGAAGTTCAGGGATGACAAGCATGGTGTCTGTAAAGCGCATGAGGAAATTTTCAATCCTCCCGCCGTAAAAGCCAGCCGCAATCCCAATCACACCGCCAATGACAATGGAGATGAACGCGGCGAAGAATCCCACAATCAACGATACACGTGTGCCAAAGATAAAACTGGAAAACACATCCTTGCCCGCATCGTCTGTGCCAAGCCAGTGGTCTGCGGTTGGAGAGTTGTAAATGTCGCTTGAGTCGAGCCCTCTGGTTGTGGTCGGGTCGTATGGTGCAAGGATCGGCGCGAAGACAGCCAGGATCAGAATAACAACCAGCATAACCAAACCCACAACCCCCATTCTATTTTTGGAAAAGGTTCGCCAAAAACCAAGCAGCGGCGAGGATGGTATGGATGGTTTGAGTTCCGCGATTTGAACAGCCATATATTATTGCTCCTGCACGCGGGGATCAAGATAGGAGTACGTCAGGTCTGCGATCAGGTTTGCAATCACCACGCTGACGGCAATGAGCAGAAACGCTCCCTGTAATACAGGGAAATCGCGCCTGTTCACAGCTTCAAAAATCGCGCCGCCCAGACCGGGCCAGGAATACACCGCCTCGATTTGTATCGCGCCGGCAACTGTAAAACCCAGATTGATGGCAATGATCGTGACAATGGGAAGCATGGCATTTTTCAGCGCATGGTCTTTGAGGATCTGGAAGGTGCTCAGCCCTTTTGCCTTTGCCGTCAAAATGTAATCCTCGGCGAGCACATCCATCAAACTGGAGCGCATCACGAGCAGATATTCTCCCATATACACAATCGTATACGTGAGTGTCGGGAGGATCATGTGGCGTGCAATATCGCCTGCTTGAGAAAGAAATGGCTGCGAGCTCATTCCGGGCGTTGCCCTGCCTCCGATCGGAAATCCGTGATTGCTTCCCCAAAACAACAGGATGATTCCCAGCCAGAAGGTTGGCAAACTCCATGCCACCAAGCCGGTGATGAGCGCGGCATAATCAATCGAAGTGCGCGCCTTCCACGCCGCGAACATTCCAAAGGCCACGCCGATCAGAATTGAAAGAATTTGTCCCGCCCCGATCAGCAGAATGGTATTCCACAACCGCCCGACCAAAACTTCAAAGACCGGTCGGTTCGTATGGAAACTGAATCCCAGCTCTCCCTGAGTCAGGTTGCGAAGGTAGATAAAAAATTGGGTGTCGAGAGGGTTGACTCCACAGTCCCCCACCTTGATCGGGTTCAACGTTTCGAAACAGTTGATCACGGGTTTATCCAACCCAAAGCGGACGCGTAATGCTTCGATGGCATCCTTTTTCAAACGCGGGTCATGGATACCAGCCCGGGCGGGATCACCAGGGAGAACACGAAAAAGAAAAAAGTTCAGGAGGAGAACAAATAAAATGGTGAACGACGACCAGCCGATTTTTTTCAGCAAATACCGATAACGACTCAAGGATTACTCCGGGACTGTAATTAAAGAGGGGCGGCAAATCATTTACCGCCCCTCTATCTGCAAAAATTTAAACTACTTTACCGGCTCGATCACGACGAGCGAGCTGACGTCGGATATTTCAACTTTCGGCTTATCAGTAATCCAGCCTGTAAATTTATCAACACGATATGCCTGAATGGACTGTTCGTAAAACGGAATGATGTACACAACATCATCAAAGGCAATCTGTTGCATTTGCCAGACAATTTCCCTGCGCTTCTCAAGGTTCAGTTCAACTCCTTGTTGTACATAGAGTTCATCGTATGCAGAGTTGGAATATCCTGTTTCATTATAGCCGTTCGGGATTTCGCTAGTGGCATACACAGAGAGCAACAGGTTCGGGTCAGGGTCTGAGCCCCAGCCCCAGAGGATGATATCGAAATCGAAGGCGGGGCAACATTCGGCTGTGAGCGCGTCGGGGTCAATCGCTTGCAATTCCAACGTTACGCCGACCTCGCCCCACATCTCGGTGAGAAGTTCAGCCTGACGCGGCGCATCAATGCTGTCACTGGGCCAGTGCATTCTGAAATTTAGTGGTTGGGAGCCGTCAGGCATCTCGCGAACCCCGTCCCCATCGGAATCCAGATAACCGGCACCATCAAGGATTTGATTGGCTTTTGCCACATTAAATTCATAATCCTTCAAAGTGTTGTTGTACCAGTGACCCAAGCCATCGGGGATCAGCGTGAGGCCTGGCGAGCCAAAGCCAAGCAGAACGATGTCAATCAATTTCTGTTTGTCCGTTGCATGAGCCAGCGCAAGACGAACATTGCGATCCCGCAGGGCGGGGTGCCCCGTGCAAAGGCCGCCAACATCCGTCGGACAATTCTCTGGGTCCACTTGGTTGAAGATGATGTCTGAAACAGCGGGTGCAAATGGCGCGCCGGTTACCACTTGAATCGTCGCGTCGCCTTGCAGGGTTTCAACAGCAGTGGCGGGCATTTCCGTGATCATATCCACCGCGCCGCTTCTGAGCGATTGCACCAGCACATCGTCGCTTTCAAACGTTTGGAAGATCACTTCATCAATTTTCGGCGGGTTGCCAAAGTGTTCCTTATTTGCGCCCAGGCGGACGAATTCATTCTGGTTGTACTCCAGCATCTTGAAAGGACCCGTCCCGATCATCTCCACATTCTCAAATTCCACGGAAGCCGGAGCTGCCGCGTAATCCTTCCAAATGTGTTCCGGCACGACATACAGATACGAGAGCAGATAATCCATGTTCGGCACCGCATTAAGCAGGGTGATGACAACCGTATTATCGTCTGTTGCTTCAACGGTATCAAAATTCACAGTGTAGGCGTTCAGGTAAATATAATCGCCATTATTTTTGTAAAGATTGACAGAAAAGGCAACATCCTTTGCCGTCATCGGCTGTCCATCGTGGAAATTGATCCCATCGCGGATTTTGAACGTCCAGGTCAGGCTGTCGTCAGAAACTTCAACGCTTTCCGCCACATCCAACTTATACGTGCCATCCAGTTGATATTCGTAGATTGTGTCATAAACCAGCGCAAAGATGGTGTACGATTCTGAGAGAACAGCGGTCCCCGGGTTCACCGTGTCCGGGCTGCCTGCCCACCCTGCTCGTAAGACTGCCGGTGTTGACTGACCTGCCCCGCCACATGCGGATATGGCCAAAGCCAGCACAGTTAACAAAACGATATGCGTGTATCTTGTCTTCATCCTGCTCCTCCTGATTAATTTGAAATTGCGAGATGCCGTTCTCGCTTAATACAAAACTGCATCAACGGGACTTATAGCCGCGATGCAGTGCAAGCCAGATTGTTGATGATCCCGCTTTCCTCACTCACCTGTTGGGCAGAAAGCGGGATGATACGCGCTGAAAGATCAGTCGTGTCCATTTAATTTAATTGTACTGTAAATTTGGGAATGGGAGAAGGCAAAGTGTGCACGCAAAGGTTGTCAGGCGGCGAGAGGTAAAAGAGAGCGGGCGGATACGAGTGTGTGCCAATTGCCGCTCATCCAGGCGGCACGGGCTTTGGCAGTCAAAATTGCACCATCCAAATGCCATTGTGCACCAGGAAGTTTGAGGCGTTGGGACACGATCTGTTTGCAGCCACTTTCAATGACGCCACTGCCAATCAGATAACCGGCTGCACGGAATTGAGCATAGCGCATTCGTTCGATATTGTTGGCATAGTAGAGCAGCGATTGTTTGGCCAAATTGGATTTCTTCGCCAAGAGTTGGCAGGCTGAGATGACCGCTTCCACTCGGCCTTGCCATAAGTCTTCGGTGGCCTGTTCCAACCAAGCCTGACGTTCACCCAAGTGGGAGAACGCTTCTTCGGCGATGCGTTTCAAACGGTCTACGGCATGATACCAATCCACAATTTGAATAGCGTTTGGAAAATAGTGGACGATCAAATTCCAGATCCAAACGGCACCGTCGCAGATAAAGACCAAGGTGCGCGCACGGTCTGCGCCAACCGCACAACCTGTTGCCCACCGCAATTTGCCAAACTGTTCGGCCTGCTCAATATCGCAAAAGTATTGTTGGTTTTTGGCGCGCAAGAGCACGCCTGCTCGTTGCGCCTTCTCCTTCTGCCGTACTGACTGTTGGCGATTGGGAACCCTTTCTGCTTCGTACCAGCAACCGGCTTTCAAATCGCGCCAAGTTTCGCGGTTTTCAACCGCTTTTTCCTTCTTGTCGCGCGGTTCGATCCGTACTTTGGCAGCGTCGATTGAACCATATAAGATGTCTGGCACGGCTGGTTGACTGCGTTCCCGTTTTTGCAAGCCAGCCTCCTCCTGCGTTTCTTTGACCAATTCAGCCTCCATCTGGCGTTGCAGTTCTCCCATTGTTTGGGTCTCAGCCCGCACCGTATTCTCGGATACTTCAAATAGCAAAAACTCTTTCAGCCACTTTCGGCCATCCTCAAAGGCTTTGTTGATCCCACTCAAGGCGATTAGATGTGCCAATCCGGCTGTTACTTTGCCAGGTTCTATTCCATACCGTCGGTCTACGGGTGCACCGCCTCGCCCACATCCACATTTTGCATAATACCCTCTTCGATACATCACTTTTCCAAACACTGTCCAGATCGTGGCTGTTCGCATACGCTGATATTTCATCGGCTTGCCACAGACGCATTCCACCTCCTCCGCCACTTCTGCATTGGCGTTCTCCAAAAAACTTTGCAGGGCCTGGTTGCCTGCTTCAAGCAGACTCGCTCGCATGGCCAATTCCACCTCGCCAATCAAGACGCCTGCCTGTTTTTCCGTCTCAATCGCCTCTTGCACTACTTCTGCCAACATTTTGCCTATCTGTTTTATTTTTTCAATGTTATATTTCATCCTGAGCCTCGGTTAGGTCGGTTTGCTGATTACTTTCCTATCCTACCTGAGGCTCCCTTTTCCTGACAACCTTTGCGTGCACACAAGGCAATTGTGAGGCGCGTGAAAGTGATTGGGCGTGTAAAATAATGTTTGCTGTTATTGATAGCTATGTGAGTGTATTAGTAGGCTAAATTGACTACACGCAGATTGGCTTGGGAGCTTTGACCATGACTTCGTATTTTTATTATGATGAACTTAGTTGGGATAGGGTTGCTGAACTGCCGCGCGATACTCCGCTGGTCCTCCTGCTCGGTTCAGACTATTACTTAAATCTGCTCGCTGACCAATTGAGTCATCCTCCCCGAATCGGACTCCTGCCACCTTTCCCGTTCGGTTGGCGCGGTAGTGGACTCGAATTGCCAGAGCAGGTTTTCTTTCAATACATTTCTAACCTGCTCGATAGCCTGCGCGACGATGGGTTCTCGCGTGTCTATTGCTTAACGCCGCAACATCTTGATCCGCAATCCTTTTTCGCGTCGCACCTACAAGGATCACGCCTGATACTCCCCCATCCTACATACTTGCACAATACACCTTCGCTGCCATCCGATTCTGAACGCGGAAAGGTGATTCTGTTCCCCATCGGTCATACCGAACAACATGGATTTCACCTGCCCCTCTCTGTTGACACGATCATTATAGATTCAATTGCAAAAGGTACAGTTGCCAAACTGCCTACACGCTGTTTCTCGATGCCTGTCATGCCTTACGGCGTCAGCACGCATCGCGCTTCCTTTGCAGGGACAATGAACGCAGGCGGACGCGCTTTTGAAGACTTCTGGCTTGCCGTCATTGATGTGCTCGTTCAACGCGGCTTTGATCGCTTTTACTTAATGAGCGGACATGGCGGCAACACATCTTTCCTTGTGAATATTGTGAAGTATGCGGGCGAGCGTCATCGCCGAATCTTTTGTGCAACGACCTGGCTTCATACGTCGGGAAGAATCGGCGCGGAGGTGATTCCAAAATATCGGACTTCGAAGATTGGCGGCATGGGTCATGCCGGCGAACTCGAGACATCGTACATGCTTCATCTGCGCCCGGATTTATGCAATATGGACCGCGTCGTTGATGAAACCGATTTCGTTGCCACACCGGATTATTACATGGATTGGATCGAAGGCGGCGTTCTCGTTGCGAATCCGCCCTGGGACGACGACACAAAAACCGGTGCGTATGGCGCGGGGAGTCACGCGACGGCGGAGAAAGGTCGTTTATGGCTGGAAGCCGCCATCGAGGAGAAAGCCGATCACGTGGAACAAATCCACGAACAGCAGGAGAGGCGCGAAAAACGCAGAAATGACGGGTACGGCTTGTGGGGAAAGTTCTAGCCACCCGACACTTTTGAATCAAGTGGTGGTTGAGTAGCCCGAAGCGACAGCGAAGGGTGTATCGAAACCACAAATCCTAGCAAATTATGCTTCCTGTTGGTTTCGATACGGCGGACGAGCACCGCCTACTCAACCAACGAAATACATTGAAGCAAACTGTCAGGTGGCTAGGGAAAGTTTAGATAATCGAGTTCGAGATCCTTCGTTTCCACGCGAAGGCATAGACACCTGCCACCGCAAACGGCACCCAGAAAAACCAAACGTCGCTTGGGGCTGGAATCCGCTGAAAATACGTGATTGCATACATTGCGGAGATTATTATTGCAATGAACAGTGCATCTTTTCGATCCAGAGACCCATCGGCGACCCATGCCAATATCCGCAGGATCGGGAATAAGAGAATGATCTGGTCATAACTCCAGCCAATCGGCGATGCAACAAGTCCGACAAAAACTGAGACATCAATCAGGGTTCGACGATCCCAATCCTTTCCGCGCTTGTGCCAAAATAAGATTGCGATGAGCAATGCGCCCAGCCAAACCCACTTTCCCCATGCCGGGCTTCCCGACACCACCAGCAGACCGGTAATCGTCGGCGTTTCTCTTATAGTGCTCATGCCAGAGAAAACCAGTGCACGGAAACTCATGAGCCACTCAGAATAATAACCTGTCAGGACTACTCCGGTAAAAATAAGAACGCTAGCGAATCCGCCTATGACCCTCCATTCCTTTCGACGAAATGAATCCAATAACAATAGCGGGAGCGTTAACAAGACAAGATGAGGTTTAATGGTTGTGAGCGCGAGGCTTACGCCTGCAAGGTAATCGCGTTTCAACCCGGTAAAAAACAGGAACAGAGCCAGCCCAAACAGTACAAGGGTATTCACCTGTCCTGTTTGGAGGGAAAGAAGCGTCATGGAAAACCCAAATACGGCAATGACGGCAATCCATACCTTGTAATACACACCGGAATTTCTCCATATCAATATCGAACTCATCCAAAGAACAAGAATATTTGCGAGAAACCAGTAATACGCCGCCCGTAAAAAGGATAGGAATGTGAAGGGTATCAATATCAGATTCCCGGTTGGAGCAAACCAGGCAGACAAGGTATATGGTTTATCCCAACCGGTGAGGCTTCGAGCTATTTCGGTCATATTCGAGAGATCAGAAAAATCCCTGCCATGGACAAGCAGATACGTTGAACTCCAGTATGGGCGAAAATCAAGCGTGCCCACCTCGGGGGGAAGTGAAATTGGGTAAAAGATAAGAATACCCAGCACTCCGACAACCAGAGTAAATCCGAAAATCTGGCGGAAGGTTATTTTATGCGTGGGAGTGCCGGGTAAATCGTTGTTCACAGATCGTTACTGATTTTCCCATAACTTTCTGTCGTTTGGGTCTTCTGCATCCAACTGACTCGGGTGCACCTCTTTGACAACCCGATGACCGTGCGACGTCCACAAGTCGGCGGCAAGTCTGCGCGCGTCACATTTCACGCCCTGCGATTTGAAATATTGACACGCGCGCGTTACATCTCGCAAAAAGATCACCCAGGCAGACGGATTTGCATCGGGATTCACTACTTGCGGAAAATCTATCAGCGTGATGTCGCTGTCCCAGTAGAGGATGTTGTACGCGGATAAGTCGCCGTGGATCCGCTGGTTGGCGAGGAGCAGGTTCAAGTTAAGAATGACGCGGTCAAAGAGTCTGCGCGCCTCCTCGCGGTCGAGCGTTACCCTGTTGAGCGTCGGCGCGGCGCTGCCGTTCTCCCCGATGTATTCCATCAGGATCGAATTCTTCAGCATCGCATGGGGTTTGGGGACGTCGGCGCCTGCTTTGTGCAATATCCCGAGCGTTTTGAATTCGTACGCAATCCACGAGGTGTGACGGAGTTCCTCGCCGTATTTGGAACGCTTCATGATCGCCTTCAGATCCGCCTCGCGGAAGAGGGCGGCGCCGTCTTCGTCCAAATCAGTGCGCCCGGTGCGGTAGATGGCGTCGTTCCTTAGATTTCGCAACGAGCGCGGGCGGTACACTTTCGCGACAACCAGGCTTGCGTCTATGTTCGAACCGGAACGGCAGAGGTAAACGGATGCCTCCTTGCCGGCTTTGATTTTGCGAAGCACGTCGGATATCAATTGCTGACCGGCGATCTCGTTGAGAGAATCGAGCAGCCAGGCTTCCTCGAAGCGGGCGGCTTTGTAGGTAAATTCGAACTCTTTTGCCGCTTCCTGGGCACGGACAAATAACCTGACATCAGCCTCATGCCTTTTGTTTTCGCGCTTTTTGGTTGTGCGCCCGGGCACGGAGGCTTGATCGTCGGTTTGCGTTTCGTCGAGTTCTTCGTAGAAATTATGGAGTTGGTTTTTACTCATTTGATAAATCACCTTGAAATCGTTACGCGCCCTGCCCGAACCATGGTGCCGATGACAGGGCTTTTCGATAACCCCGCGTTAAAACGAAAACCGCAGGGCGAGACACGCCTGCGGTGATATGCAAATCAAACGACTGAAGTCGTTACTACGATTGACCGGTTGGAGGCGCGCTCAAAACAAGTTTTGGAGAAGATGCGATAGCTTTCATGGTTACGTGCCTCCTTTCAAGGTGAAATAAGATGCTCGGAGTGTATCACTGGGGTATTTGGGCGTCAAGGATAGATCGGTGGTTGAGTAGCCCTGCGTGATTGTCGCAGGGCGTATCGAAACCACCAGTAATAAATGTACTTTTGGTTCGCGGTGGTTTCGACACCTGCATGATTTGCTAAGCAAATCACGTGCTGGCGCAAGTGTACGGCGGGCAAGCGCCGCCTACTCAACCACCAGAGTTGTTTTAGATAATCTTCCTCTTGCTCTCGAATACAGGCGCGTTATCCAAAATCCGTTTCGGCGAAAAAATGGATAGGTCAAGTGTCGGCGCTTTGCCCAGCATCAACTCGGCGATGTACCTCCCTACGGCATGAGCCTGTTGAAACCCGTGACCGGAGAATCCGTTGGCAAGGAAAAATCCCTTCAAGTGGGGCCACTCACCGAGAATGGCATTCCCATCCAGCGTATTGACCTCGTACAGCCCCGCCCAACCGCGCAGAATTTTGAGTCGGTCAAACTCGGGGATGTACTCCACAAGTTCGGGCCAAACCCGCACTTCAAATGTTCTGCGCTCCCATGCGAAGTCGTCTGTGCCGATGTAATCATCTGGGAACGATTTGCCGACCATGAACAAGCCTTCGCCCTCGTGAATCACATACAAACCAGACGGCAAAAACAAAACTGGCAAAACCCCTTTGCCGTGATAATTTGTTTCCACGATCGTGACTTGTCGTTTCGTGGGCATGACCGGCAAATCCACGCCGACAGTTTTGGCAATCGCCGCCGCCCACGCGCCCGCGGCATTCATGACAACGTAGCTTTTGAGGATTTCACCTGACGGCAATTTGACGCCAGTGACTTGAGTTCTATTTTGCAGAACCTCCGCAACCTCGGCTTGGATATATTTCGCACCCATCGAAAAAACTTTCCGTTTGTATCCATCCAACACCGCCATCGGTGACATCGTCCCATCGTGCGGACCGAACGTCCCAGCGACGCACCCTTTGAGGTTGTACAGCGGAAAATATTTCTGCACACCTTCAGGTGTCAGCCAATGGACTTCGCATCCAAGACTCTGTTGCAACAGCAATCCATCATGTGCCTCATCCCGACTCGCTTCATCCAGCACGAACAGATTGCCCTGCTGACGAAACGCCGGGTCTGGACGAACGCCATTCACTTCCATATCTTCGGGGAAGGTCTTTAGAACCTCAAGCCCATACTGCGACATCTGGATGTTCTCTTTGATGTTGAACTGGATGCGCGTGTTGCCGTCCGATAGCGGCGTGGAAGCGTGTTCGTATGTCGGGTCCATTTCGAGGATGGCGACATTCAAATTGGGATCGTACTTCAACAAATAATATGCGGTCGCGCATCCCATTACCCCGCCGCCGATGATGAGTATGTCGTATGAATTATTCTGCATAAGATATTCTACTTATCCACAATCGCTGTGACCTCGATCTCAATATCACAGCCAACTTTGACTGTTCGGCTGATCTCCAACAGCGTACTGACCGGTCGAATCTTGCCCAGATATTCATTCCGCACCGCTGAGACTTGCGGAAACTTGGCGATGTCGGTGACGAAGATTTGCACTTTCACCACATCTTCGATGGTCGCGCCCGCTTCACCGAGAATTTTCTTGATATTCTCGAAGACGTAGCGCGTTTGATCGCCGATGTCATCCGGCGCGATTGGGTTGCCTTCCGCATCCATCGCGAGTTGACCAGAAACGAAGACCATGGCTTTGTCGCCGATATCCACTTTCAGCCCTTGCGAGTAGGCGCCGACAGTTTTTGTAAAATTGGCGGGATTGATTTTGATTCTCATCACGACATCCTGTTTTCGCGTATTTTTGTCAGGCTATTAATCAGTAAAACGGAAACCAACGGCTTCAATTGTGTATAAAGATATCGAGCATCAGATGCAGAAATCATTATATTGTCCTCGTCAATTTGCGGGCGCAAACTCATGTCAAGAAGTTTCTTTGATGCTTTGCCACCATTGTGCACAATACAGTTTCGCACTTCACGTGACATTGCAACAAAGCTACTCGTCCACAACTTGCTAGCCAACTGATCTCCATATATCTTTACAAGTTTAGAATTAAAATCTCTATCTGTAACACGAACTTTACTTCCCAATATTTTAATTAGAAGATTTACTATCAAGTTCTCGTAAGCGTAGTAGATTGAACAGTAGGTGTTTTCGGCTAATTTCCATAACGCTGCGTGAAATCCTTCTAGTTTAAGATAATCGTTCCATAAATCCTGCGGAGAAGAAGGCAAAGGAACGACGGCGTTAATTCCATCGTAAACGCCATCGATTAGAAGCCAGGGAAAAATGAAGGCCCTTGCATTTCCATACCAATGAGCTACAAAATCTTCAGTTACAGATTCAAGTCCTGTCCCTTTTACAAGAGCATAAGTCTTGCTAAACCATTCTTTATCGTGAAAATCTTCAAAACTTGATAGGTTAAATTCTGTAAATATCATTTTCATATTAAGTATCCTTCAACCTTCACTTCTTTCTGCCCTTTTCCCACTCCGCAATAAACTCCTCGCCTTTCCCAATCAACTCCTCATAATCCTCTGGCGCAGGTAAATCTTTCAAGAACTCAATCGAATAATCCTTCAACCACTTCTGCGCGTGGGGTTGACCGGCGTCCAGCCACTTCTCCATACTCCAGCGCGGGAAGATGCGGCTGACGTAGTAACCTGTCTTATATTTCTTAAGGGTCGTCGGCGCAGAGACGAATCCCTTGCCGGGTCCCACCGCGTGGATTTCGTCCAAGCCGACGCTGGCAGAGTCAAGTTGAAAGCCGGACGAGAAGCGCAGGGCTTGGTCAATGATCTCGTGACAATAGATAAACGTCAACGGCGAGACGGCTTTCGACCCGAGCGTGTCGCCGACGAACGGGGCGATGCCGCCCTTTGTGAGGGTCATCATCAGCGTGTTCATCCAATAGGTTTCGGCGGCGAGCAAGTCCATGCCCCAGCCGGTGCCGCTCCCCGACGTGCCGCAATGCGGGATGCCATAATGTTGCATCATCTCCGCGCAGGCGAGGCTGACCAGAATACTTTGCGGGTCGTAGAAATTCAACAGCGTTTTCATATCGAGATAGACCGGCAACATGCCGAGCAACATCGGCGCGCCTTCTTTATATAATTGTCCGATGACCAAGCCCGCGAGCAACTCGGCGAGCAACACGGCAATCGTCCCTGCGGGCGTGATCGGCGTGGTCGCGCCGGACAAACTGTAATTCGACACGATCACCGGCAGTCCGCGCTCGATGGCGATCTTCATTTTGTCCACCGTGCCTTCGTTCATCACCAGCGGCGACACGGGATTGAAATACGGCATGATGAACGGCTTCTCGCCCAAATCGCCGTGCAGCGTTTCGAACATCCGCAACACGTCATCGAACTTATGTTCATCCGAACACAACAACACCATCGGCTTGACCCCGTTCGCAAAATGTTCAAGCGAGCCGATCAAGTCCGTCAGATAATCGGGCACTTCGCGGCAAATGCCAATCGTCGAGACCATGTCGTAATGCGGCAGTTTATTTCCCACCCGCACCATGTCGCGCATGTGTTTGCGTTGGAACAGCACGGGCGTATCCGTCTCAGGTTCCTGATAAAACAACGCGGTGACCCCGATTCCAAAGCGCGTGCGATCCTCCTCCCCTCCGATTGTGAATTGTGGCTTGCCACGTCGGTCATAGATTTGGATTCGTCGCGGCGCAACTTTGATCGCCCACTCGACGAGTTCCCTCGGTATCCGCACGGTTCTTCCCTCGACGTTCGACCTGCCGACTCTTTTCTCAAGCATCGCCACCGCTGACGGCGAGTCCACGCGCACGCCGGTGGTTTCGAGCAATTTCAATGTGTATTCGTGAATATCGTGGGTCTGCTCTTCGGTAAGCATCTTCATCTTAGGGCGGACGTTGTTCATTGTGTTGAGTCTCCGCGAACCATTTTATCGTGCATTCTTTACATTATCATCGAAAAAACCAAGAACACGAATCATGAAATCGAACCACGGCTGACCGACGAACGAGTGACCTTCGCCTTCGTAGCGAAAGAGTTCAACATCTTTGCCCGCCTCGAGCAAGGCTTGATTCAGTTTGAGCGACCATTCAGGGGGCGTTCCGCTGTAGATGAGTCCGTCCAATGTGCCGTAATGGATTTGAAACGGCGCATGGATGGATTCGAGATAATAGATTGGGGAAATTTTCATCATCGTTTCCGCGTCGTTCGGTGCAGTGTGATACGCGTTCAACAATTCGTTCGGCAGATCGAGCGGGACAATATCGGCGGAGTTGCAACCAATGACCTGCTCACCCGCGGCGATGTCGCCAAAACATCCGTTGCCCCAGCGGGCGATGACATCGGAATGATCCGCGCTGACGGTGGAATATAAAACGGCGGCTTTCACCGAAATCGGTCGGGAGGACCCCGCCCCTACAATCGTTAAAACTTTCATCGTCACGCCGCCGCCCATGCTGTGACCCCACATCCCGACTCGATTCGGGTCCGCCTGCGGAATGGACGGAATCGCATTGAGCAAATTGATCACATCAATCGCCAGACCCGAATAAAAGAAACTCTCGCCAACCTCCGACTCTCCCCAACTGCGATAATCGGAGGCGATGGTGATGTATCCCTGTTTGGCAAGATACTCCGCCGCGCGATCCGTCCCATCGCCCGAGTTGTAGGCGCTTCGCGCATGGAAGCCATGATTCATCACAATGACGGGAAACGGTCCGTCGCCTTTGGGAATTTGCATCACGCCTGTGATCGTCAGCCCATTGCTGGGATAATCAATCAGATAACTTGTGTATTGATCAGTTTCAGCCAGAGTTTCGCGGATGCGAATCTCTCCGCTTTGATAGTCGTGTTGGCGGAGTCCATCCACAGTGTAGGGAAAGATCAGTTCATCATTTGTTGGAGTTGGTGAAGGAGTAAATGACTTTGTTGGAACAGGAGAGGGAGTAATTGTTTCAATAACAACATGCGGTGGAGGGAGAGTTTGTGTTGGAGAGGCAATCGAAGGCTGGCAAGCCGCAAGAAGAATAAAAATAAACAGGCAAGCGCGCTGTTTCATGAGTTGATTGTATCAAAAAAGAACCCCGTCATTGCGAGGAGGGCTTGAGCCCGACGAAGCAATCTCCCTCACCGTGTTGGGGATTGCTTCGCCAAAAAAAATGGCTCGCAATGACGATTACGTTTTGTTATATTCTACGACATCCTCCATCATCCCCGCCTTGGACATCTCCTCCGCATCCCGCAACAACTTCACAGCAACCACTTCATCTACATAAGCCTCCCCGCAACCGGGACAGACTCTAGCCGGTACGCCATTTACCACCAACTTCATTTCGCCGCGTTCAAAATGGACAGAGGTGAGTCCGTCAACAATCTCAGCCTGTCTGCAAATCAGGCAGATCATGTTCTGCGGCTCTTGGAATCTCTATTCCACTTTTCAGGCTCGGGAATATAGACCGTAATGATCGTAGTTTCGTCTGTTTCTATATTCTCAGAAGTAACAACATGAAACGGACGCTTCCCCTGAAACCCTAATATCAAGCGACTCGGCTCTGGCATTTCTGACGAATAATCTTCGATAGTTTCTCCTGTTTTGATTGCTCCCAGAACCTTCTTCACTGAAATATCCCGCTCAAACATTCGTTGAACGGCGTGGACGCGGAAAGTAATTTTGTGATTGTTCACAGATATTAACTTTCTTTTTTCGCGTGAACAAACAGACTGCTGTTCTGTTGTGTCCATAACTGTCCAGCTAAAAATTTTTCTACAGTCACACCGTAAAAAAGTGCCCATTCATTTGGGTCTTTGGCATCAATTGCAGTTCTTTTAAAGAATTCGATGTCCCCGGACAGATTAAATCGGCCATCATATAGTTCTCCGTTGGGCATTATTGTGTGCAAAAGAGAATTGAGCTGAACAAGTTGCTCATTCCTCACACTGACACCAAAAAGATTTGAGTTCGTTATTCGAGCATTCTTTAAATTAGCTTCAGCATAATATGGCCCAACAGCGTGGACGGAAAGCGTTGCTCCATGTAAATCAACTTGATGCAAAACAGCGTCCTCTAAATCTGTTTCAAACCAGTTTGTATTTTTCAATGAGGCGAATGAAAAATTAACCCTTTTAAAGTCAACATTTATGAAGGAATTATTATCGAGATTTGATGAAGCCAAATAAACACCGCGCAACACCCCGCGCCACAACCAACCGCGCGCCTCCATTTCCGCTAAAGCTTGCGATGCCACCGCGTTATTTTGGCTTTTCAACTGCTCAATAAGTATCTTTTTTGTCTCATCCTCGGCATGTCGTTTATTCAAAGTGTCAATAATGAAAACCGTAAGAGCTATGCTCAAGAGCTCGGGAATAATGTTTGGCCACAGTTCATCTAAACCTACTTGTGTGTAGTACCATATTCCAATTGCAATTAAGGTCAGAAAAAATGCCGCTCGGTAGACAGTAAATATCCTGAGGAGAAAATCACCTGTAAAATGAAGCGGCTTAGTAATTCTTGGCCAGATTATGTATTGAAAACGCGTCTTCCAATCAATTTTACTCATAGCAAAATTGTAACACCACTATTGAAATAGAAATTTACTTCTGAAATCCCGTCCGATACAACTCATAATACACAATATACCAAACCTGACGGGTTTCCTGCGAGGCGTGACTTGTCGAGTCGCTGGCGTGGATGCGCATTTCTTTTCGGCTCGGTTCTGCGAAAACCTGTCAGGTTTTTACCTACTCTTGGAATCCCGTTCTATAAAGTTCATAATACATGCCCTGATTCGCCAGCAATTCGGTATGCGTCCCCTGCTCGATGATTTTCCCGTCGTGGATGACCACAATCTTATCCGCACTAGTGGTTTGTTGGCTAAATAATGCACGAAATTCCTTGTCTGGTTTAGCTGCACGTGGTAGGGTTGGTGATCTGCCGAAAATTGGAGATGAACCATGCGTGGTCGAAAGCCGGAGAAATTTCAGT
>Ga0247727_10006266_pt1 | contig 23512 bp, 22 predicted proteins | sample WisWelCaveWW1625_FD_202498 | JGI IMG/M metagenome (GOLD analysis project Ga0247727, IMG submission 202498) | Biofilm microbial communities from Wishing Well Cave, Virginia, United States - WW16-25 | ecosystem: Environmental > Aquatic > Deep subsurface > Groundwater > Cave microbial mat | place...
GGCGGGGAGGATCCCCGCCTGCGACCACCACCACTACCTGCTCCGACACGCCTTCCTCCGCTGGCATTACCCAGATCAGGTTCTGCGGGTCGGCGGCGCGCTCAGCCGCCCTCTCAGCCCGGTTCCCCGAGCTCCCCGTTACGCTGCTCGCATCGTAGCGCCTGCCGCATTCGTCGAGGAGCTCGCAGCCTCGCGTATCGGAACGACGTTCAACCAATACGCAGCGGGGCCGAGGGCGCCGCTGCTTCGCAGTCGGCTCGTGGTCTACCTCGAGCGCCGTGTCGCCGCTGACCTTCTCCTCGTCGGCGAGGCGCCCGGCTATCGCGGCGCCCGCGTCTCGGGGATCCCGTTCACGTCAGAGCGGCAGGTCACTGGCTCCGGCCCTGCCGAGGCGACGGCGACCGTCGTGCACCGGGTCCTTGCCGAGCTCGGGCTGCAGGAGCGCGTCCTCCTCTGGAACGTCGTCCCGACGCATCCTGGAAGGGCGAATATGAATCGCCGGCCGACGCGCGCCGAGATCGTGGCCGGGCTCCCGTTCGTACGTGAGCTCGGTCGTAACCGTCGGGTGGTCTCGGTCGGCCGCGTTGCGCAGGCCGCGCTGGGCGGGGCGCATGTCCGCCACCCCTCGCACGGTGGCGCCCGTGAGTTCCGGGCCGGGCTGGTTGAATTGCTCGATCGCGGCTGTCTCGTATCCGGTCCGTCGTAACACCGTTCTCCTCAGCGTGTGCCTGCTGCTTCTCTCCGGCGTGCTGCAGCTAGCGGTCGCGGTGGCGACGATCACCCTCGTTCTCGTCACGGGCATCGAGTCGATCCTCGGGCTCGGCCCGGCGATCTTCCTCGCGTCCGGGGCGCTCGCCGCGCTTCCGGCAGGACGCCTCATGGACCGGCTCGGTCGCGTCCCCGTGATCGCGGGCGGATTCGCAATCGGGGCCATGGGCTGCGCGATGACCGCGCTCGGCTGTAGTGCCGACAGCGCGCCCCTGGTCGTTCTCGGCTTCGTCGCCATCGGCGCGATGAACGGCAGTGTGCTTCTCGCTCGCACGGCCGCCGCGGACATGTACCCCCCCGAGCGGCGCGCGCGGGCGATCTCCTACGTCCTTTTCGGCGCGCTCTTCGGTGCCGCGCTCGGCCCCCTCGTCTTCCGGCCGCTCTTCGCGGGCAAGGACCTCGAGCTCGACACACTCGTGATCCCATGGTTTGCGGCAGCGGCGATTGCTCTCTGCGGCGTCGTCGTCGCGCTCCTCATCCGGCCCGACCCGCGCACGATCGCTCTCGAGCTTCACGCTGCCGGGCAGGTCGGGGAGGAGCCTGGACCCACCGCCTCTCCGGCGCCGGTGAAGGAGATCCTGCGCAGACCCGGTGTTCCAGCTGCGGTCATCGCGGCGCTCGGGAGCTTCGGAGTCATGGTCGGGGTGATGAACCTGACCGGCTACATCGTCGTGGGCCATCACCACGAGCAGGCCGACGTCTTCACGGTGATCAGTCTCCACATCGTCGGGATGTATGCGCTCGTGCTCGTCATCGGAGCCCTCATCGACCGCGTGGGACGCCGGCCGTCGCTCATCTGGGGGCTCGCGATCATGGCCGCCTCCACAGTCATGCTCGCGTGGGCCGAATCGATCCTCTGGACGTCGGCGTCGCTGTTCCTCCTCGGCCTCGGCTGGAACATCGCGTACGTAGCAGCGACCGCCGAGCTCGTAACCCATGCGACCCCGGTCGAGCGCGGCCGCCTCGTCGGCACTACAGATCTCGCTGCGGGAATGCTGGGTGCGGGACTGGCGCTGCTCGGCGGCGTGGCGTACTCGGAGTGGGGTGTTGCGGCAGTTGCCATCGGGGCGACGGTGGCGGTCGTCGCCCCTGCCCTCGCCATCCTCCTGGCCCCTGGGCGGCGGCCCCGCGAGGCGCTTGAGCCGACGGGTTAGAGCGCGCTCCAGCTGCTAGAATCGGCCGCCGGCGGACGGTAGGTCCGCCTCTTTTCTTAGAGATGAAGACGTATACGGCCAAGCCGGGTGAGATCGAGCGCGAGTGGTTCGTCGTCGACGCCGACGGGCAGACTCTCGGCCGCCTGGCGACCCGGATCGCGGACACGCTTCGCGGAAAGGGCAAGCCGCAGTACACGCCTCACGTGGACACCGGCGACTTCGTCGTCGTCGTCAACGCCGAGAGGGTTGCGGTGACGGGGTCGAAGCTCGATACGAAGATCTACTACCGCCACTCCGGCTACCCCGGCGGCATCAAGCAGCGAACGCTGCGCGAGCAGCTCGATCGTCGTCCCACCGACGTCCTCCGGATCGCGGTCAAGGGGATGCTCCCCAAGAACAAGCTCGCGGCCGCTCAGCTGCGCAAGCTGAAGATCTACGCCGGGCCCGACCACCCGCACGCAGCCCAGTCTCCCAAGCCGCTGGGGTTCTCATGAATGAAATCGCGCAGTACCTGGGCACGGGCAAGCGCAAGACCTCGATCGCACGGGTGATCCTGCGGCCGGGGGACGGGAAGACTTGGATCAACGGCCGCACGCTCGAGGAGTACTTCCCGCGCGCAGCGCATCGCCGCATGGTCCTCGCGCCGCTCGAGGTCGCGGAGGCCGCGTCCACGTACGACCTGCGGGTTCGGGTTCACGGCGGCGGCGTTTCCGGGCAAGCCGGCGCTGTCCGCCACGGGATCGCGCGCGCGCTCGTCGAGGCCGATCCCGAGATTCGCGTCCCGCTCAAGCGCCAAGGTTTCCTGACCCGTGACGCCCGCATCGTCGAGCGCAAGAAGGCCGGCCTGCACAAGGCTCGCAAGGCTCCGCAATTCTCGAAGCGCTAGCTTCGAGAATTGGTGTAGGGGCGAGGCTTGCCTCGCCCTATAAGGTCGGCGCGCGATGAGCAGGCGTTACTTTGGCACTGACGGAGTACGAGGTGTCTTCGGCGAGGACCTGACGCCCGATCTCGTCGAGCGGCTCGGGAAGGCGGCAACGCTATGGGCTGGCGGAGGTCGCGTGCTTGTGGGACGCGACACGCGCGCCTCCGGGCCCGAGCTCGAGGAGGCGCTCGCGCGGGGCATCGTCTCCGCAGGTGGCACAGCGGTGCTCGCAGGTGTCCTGCCGACCCCGGCAGTGGCGCTGCTCGCGCAAGACCTCGGGGCCGTCGTGTCAGCCTCTCATAACCCGCCCGAGTACAACGGCGTCAAGCTCTTCGACCGCGAGGGCCGCAAGCTCACCGACGACGAGGAGGAGGCGATCGAGGCGCTGCTCGGCGCGCCAGCGCGAGACGGCGGCTCGATCGAGCGGCTCGAAGGCGCTGCGGACGGATACCTCCGCCACGTGGTCGAGCGGTTCGGCTCCGACCTCTCCGGCCTCCGCGTCGCGGTCGACTGTGCGAACGGCGCGTTTTCTGCTCTTGCGCCGTCCGCTTTCGAGGAGCTCGGCGCCGCAGTGACCGCCGTCGCCGTCGAGCCTGACGGCACGAACATCAACGTCGGCTGCGGCGCGACCGACTTGGGACTGCTCCAGGCGACCGTTCGGGGCGGCGGCCATGACCTGGGGGTCGCTTTCGACGGCGACGGTGACCGCCTGCTCGCCGTGGACGAGCGCGGCGAGCCGCTCGACGGCGACCAGATTCTCGCGATCCTCGCCCTCTCGCTCGGCGTCGACCTCGTCGCGGTGACCGTGATGGCGAACCTCGGCTTCCACCGTCTGATGGCGCAGCACGGGATCCGGGTCGTCACGACGCCCGTCGGCGACCGCTATGTGCTCGAAGCCCTGCGCGAGGCGGGCGGACTCTTGGGCGGCGAGCAGTCGGGTCACGTGGTTTGGCTCGGGAACCACGTCGCCGGCGATGGGCTTGCGGCTGCGCTTCTCCTGTGCGGGGCGCTCCGGGAGCGGAAGCTGAGCGAGGCGGCCGCCGTCATGCCGCGCTACCCGCAGGCGAAGCAAGACGTCCATGTGACGCGTCGCGAGGTGCCGAAATCGATACTCGACGAGGCGGATCGCATGACGGCCGAGCTCGGGGAAAAGGGCCGCGTTCTCGTGCGGCCATCGGGCACAGAACCGGTCGTGCGCGTCCTCGCCGAGGCCGAAAACGTGGAGGATGCGGCACGGATCTGTGCTAGCATCGCCGCGCTCGTGACCAAGGAGCTCGGCTAGCCCAACGGAGGGCGCCAGCCGGGCTCTTACGCGTTTAATGAGAGCCCATGTGTGGGATCATCGGATACGTCGGATCGCGTGAGTGCAAGGCCCTCCTCCTCCAGGGGCTCCAACGTCTGGAGTACCGCGGCTACGACTCGTCGGGCCTTGCGCTCCTCGAGGACGGCGGCCTGGAGTACGTGCGCGCGGTCGGAAACCTCGAGAACCTGCGGGCGTTAGCCGGAACGAACTCCTCGCCTGCGACAACCGGTCTCGGGCACACGCGCTGGGCGACGCACGGCGCCGTCACCGAGGCGAACGCGCACCCGCTCGCCGGGTGCGAGCCCGAGCGTGTCTCCATCGTCCTCAACGGGATCGTCGAGAACTACCGCGAGCTGAAAGAGAGTCTTGGCGCCGAAGGCCACACGTTCACCTCCGAGACCGACGCCGAGACCGTCACCCACCTGGTCGAGCGCCATTACCGGGGCGACCTCGTCGAGGCTGTCCGGCTCGCGTTCGGCGAGCTCGAGGGGCACTTTGCCTTCGTCGTCATCCATCGCGACCACCCCGGGCTGCTCGTGGGCGCTCGGCATCAGGTCCCGCTCGTCGTCGGGATCGGTCGCGAGGAGATGTTCCTCGCGTCGAACGCGGCGGCCTTCCTGCGCGAGACGCGCACCGTGCAGTTCCCCGGCGACGGCGAGATCGTCGCCGTGACGTCCGAGGGGGTTACGTTCTTGGGCGCGGACGGCACGCCGGTCGAGCACGATACGCTCGAGCTCGACTGGGACGACGAAGGCGCGGAGAAGGCGGGTTACGAGACCTTCATGCTGAAGGAGATCTACGAGCAAGGCGATGCCGTCGCCGAGACGATCGGCGACCGCGTTCGCCACGGAACGCTCGTCCTCGAAGGGCTCGACATGTCCGGCAAGGAGGTCAAGGAGCTCCAGCGCATCGTCCTCGTGGCGTGTGGCACGGCATACCACGCCTGCGTGGTCGGGCGTTACGTCATCGAGGAGTGGGCACGCGTCCCGGTCGAGTTCGACATCGCGAGCGAGTGGATCTACCGGAACCCGGTGATCGACGAGCGCACGCTCGTGATCGGGATCACCCAGTCGGGCGAGACGCGCGACACGATCGAGGCGCTCAAGCTCGCACGCGAGAAGGGCGCACGTACGGTCGCGATCACGAACATGATGGGCTCTCAGATCACGCGTGAGGTGGACTCCGTCCTGTACACGCGCGCGGGCCTGGAGATGGCCGTCGCCTCGTCGAAGACGTTCACGGCACAGGTCGCGCTCCTCTACCTCGTTGCCCTCAAGCTCGCGCAGATCCGCGAGACGCTTCCACCCGGCGAGATCGAGTTCATCCTCGACTACGTCTACAAGCTGCCGCGCAAGATCCAGGAGTTCCTCGACGGCGACCACCCGATCGAGGAGATTGCGCGGCGCTATCACGACGCGCACTTCTTCCTCTATCTCGGTCGCCACATCGGCCTCCCGGTCGCGCTCGAGGGCGCGCTCAAGCTGAAGGAGATCTCGTACATCCCGACCGAGGCCTACTCGGCCGGGGAGATGAAGCACGGCCCGATCGCGCTCCTCGACGAGGCGACGCCCGTGGTCGTCGTGGCGACCAACATCCACGTGTACGACAAGATCGTGTCGAACATCCAGGAGGTACGGGCCCGCGGCGCGCACGTGATCGCGATCGCGACCGACGGCAACGAGGACATCCAGCACCACGCCGACGACGTCATCTACGTGCCGAAGACGCCTGCCTTCCTCCAGGTCGTGCTGGCGATCCTCCCGCTCCAGCTCCTCGCCTACCGGATCGCCCGCCTGCGCGGCCTGAACGTCGACCAACCGCGAAACCTCGCCAAGACCGTAACGGTCGAGTAGCCGTTGGCTCGGTAGAGTCGCGTTCTCCGTCAGGGGACGACGACTCGAGGAGGAACCATGCGAAGGAAGCTGCTTCGACGCCCGTCGCCGGCGATGATCGTGGCCTGTCTGGCGCTTGGCGTCGCGCTCGGCGGCACGAGCTATGCGACGGTGCTCAACGTGCCGGACAACAGTGTGACGACGAAGAAGATCAGGAACGACGCGGTCACCGCGTCGAAGATCAAGACCGGCGCCGTGACCGCGAGTGAGGTGAAGAACGCCTCGCTCCTCAATGTGGACTTCAAGCCGGGCCAGCTTCCAGCGGGACCGGCTGGGCCTGCGGGGCCGCCCGGGATCAGCGGACTTCAGCGTTTCGACGTTGCGACGACTTCGACCAATGCGAGCCCGAAGAGCGTCGTCGTGACGTGCCCGACCGGGAAGAAACCTGTTGGAGGCGGGGCGCGCGTGATCGGCAACGGCGCTCCCCTGGTCTCGATCGCGGAGAACTTCCCGGACTCGGACGGCGTCCACTGGAACGCGAAGGCGAACGAGGTTGTCGCAACGGCGCTCACCTGGCAACTCCAGGCGTACGCGTTGTGCGCGACGGTTGCCGCCTGAGGAGCTGATTGCAGGGGGAGCGCTCGGCTCCCCCTGCAAGTCGCGTTACTCGTCCACGATCTCGATGTCCGGGCGGAAGGCGGCGACTGCGAACCAGAACGGCTCGCTGAACGCGACGGGCGCGCCGTCGAGCAGGACTTCTGCGGATCCGATGTCGCGGCCCTCGGCGATTCCCGCCGTGTCGAGGGCAGAGGCGACCCCTGGACGCCATCGCACGACGAGGATCCTTCCGTCCACCGCTCGCGCGATCTCCGTCTCCTCGACGAGCGACGAGTAGGGGAAGGCAAGCGCCCCGTCCCCGATCTCGACATAGACGACGCGCTCCTTCGGGGGCAGCCGGTCGTCGTCCTCGTTGCGCACGGCGAAGAGCGGCGAGCTGTCGACGCCGTCGTAGCCGACGTACGGGTTGACTCCGTACGTCCGCGTGAACCCCGTGTCGAGGTTCAACACGAGGCTCTCGGGATGCTCGCTCCGGAACTCCTGCCAGGAGACGATACGCGCGGGCAGCTGCTTGAGCTTCCTCCCGACGAGCGCGCCGACGAGCGCCTCGCCCGAGAACTGCTGCCACCAGGACTCCGTCTGCCGGTCGTACATCACGAGATCGGACTCGCGCAGCTTCCCCGTCGTCCCGAAGTCGAGGGTGTCCCCGTCGAGACGGCGGTCGAAGACGATCGCGGTGTTGCAGAGCGGGCAGAACGTGACGGCAACGGGAACATCGCCGATGCGGTCGTTCGCGATCTCATGCCACATGAGGATCTGAATCGGGTACCCGCGGGTCTCGTCGCCGACCGTTACGGCGATTACGGGCTCCCGGCTCTCGAGCCAGTCGACGACCTCGGCGCGAGAGAAGCGTGGAGCGTCGATCGCCGGGATCCCGTCCTTCCGCGGCCCGCCCGACTGGAACTCCTCGAGCGGGACGAGCTGCCTGGAGAAGTCGGTCTTCCAGGAGTCGGCGTCCGGTGGAGGGGGCGACGCTTCGCCGAGCCCGATGTTGGGAACGGTCTTGTTGATCTCCGCGGCGATCTGGGCGAGCTCCTCGTCGCTTGGCGTGCTCTCGTCCGAGCCGCCGCAGCCCGCCAGCGGGAGCGCGAGAAGGACAGCAATTACAGCCAGCGTGCGACGGCGTCGCGACGTCCTGCGCATCTGTCTCTTCACGCTTGTAGCGGACCGGTGTGAAGCAGGGCGTCGCTCACCGAGGCAGCGCGAGCTCGTCGGGCTCGGCGCGGAGGAGCATCAGGACGGCCTTCGACGCGATGACGAGGACGGTCGCGGCGTTCGCGAGCGGCAAAGCGCCGGTCGGCCGAGGCCCCCACAGGTTAGGCAGCCCTCGCTTCCACCACTGGACGCTCGCCCAGAGCCACGCGCCGGACGACACCGCGACTGAGGTAAGGGCGGGCCGGCGGAGGCCCGGGATGCGGGCGACGGTCATCGCTAGCGCGATGTCGAAGGGCGCGTACGCGGGGAACGTGTAGAGACATTGGCCGAAGCTCGTCGCGACCCCCTTCCCTCCCCGGAACCGGGTCCAGAACGGGTAGCAGTGCCCGACGACCGCCGCGACGCCGGCGGCGTGCGCGCCTGTATCCCCCGCGAGTCGACGGCCCAGGCCGCAGGCGACGAAGCCTTTGGCGACGTCCGCGACCAGCACGGCATAACCGAGCCGCCGGCCGAGCAGACGACGCGCGTTGGTCGCTCCCGGGTTTCCGGTTCCGGCGGAGCGGACGTCGACGAGCCTGCCGGCCCTTAGCCGCGAGGCGATGTCAGCCGAGGGTACGGTGCCGAGGAGATACCCGGTCGCAGAGGCTGAGAGAAGGCGGAGGAGACGCATCACGTGGTAGCGACATCATGAGGGCCCGGTCGCTTGCCGGTGTCGCGGGGGTCGGCATCGGACTCTGGGCGTTGCTCGTACGCGGTGCGCTCACGCTCGACCTCGGGGTCGGCCGAAGGGTGCGCCCCCTGGGCCCGTTCACCGTTCGGATCGATGCGCCGCGCGAGCTCGTTTTCGAGATCGTCTCGAGTCCATATCTGGGTCGCACCCCACGCGCGCTCGAGAAGAAGCTCAAAGTGCTCGAACGTGGTCAGGACCTGGTTCTCGCTGCTCACTTCACGGAGATCCGTGGGCTGGTTGCGACGACGGTCGAGACGGTACGCTTCGAGCCCCCGTCGCACGTCCACTTCCGGCTCGTTCGGGGTCCTGTTCCGCATGTCGTCGAGCAGTTCCTCCTGAGCGAGACGGAGGATGGAACCGAGCTCGAGTACAGCGGCGAGCTCGGGACGGATCTGTGGGCACTCGGCCGCTGGTGGGGGGCGGCGGTCGCTCGCCAGTGGGAGGCGGCTGTCGAGTCCTCGCTCGGCGCCGTGAAGACCGAAGCCGAACGCAGAGCGACTCGAGTTCGACGCCGGCCGTAGCGGCGACCCCAGAAGTACGCTTGCCGGTGTGACCGCCGATCGATCCCGGAGCTCGCTGCCGCACAGCACGGCCCGTGTGCGCGCTCGCCGACTTCCTGGTGGGAGCGAGGTCGAAGATGCAGTGGCGGTCGAGGAGCCGCTCGAAATGCGGATCGGCGGCGAGCCCGTCGCTGTCACCATGCGGACTCCGGGACACGACGAGGAGCTCGCGCTCGGCTTCTGCCTCACGGAGGGGATGCAGCCGGTCAGTGCCCGCGTCCCTGACGATCTCGCAGCGAACACCGTCGACGTCGAGGCGAGCGGATTCGACCCCGAGCGTATGCGCCGCCACTTCTACACCTCGTCGTCGTGCGGCGTTTGCGGCAAGGGCGCGATCGAGGCCGTCCAGGTCGCGGCTCCGCCGGTGGAGAGCACGCTCGAGGTGCGCGAGAGCATCGTCGCGTTGCTCCCCGACCGGCTGCTCGAGGCCCAGCGGGCGTTCGCCGCAACCGGCGGACTGCACGCGACCGGGCTCTTCACGCCAGATGGCGAGCTTTTGTGCGTGCGCGAGGACGTCGGCCGGCACAACGCGATGGACAAGGTCGTGGGCTGGGCCTTTCTGCAGGGTCTTCTGCCGCTCGAGGGCCACCTCCTCTGTGTCAGCGGGCGGCTCTCGTTCGAGCTCGTGCAGAAGGCGTCGGTCGCCGGTTGCCCGGTGCTCGTCGCCGTCGGAGCACCGTCCTCGCTCGCCGTCGAGCTCGCCGAGGACCGCGGGGTGACGCTCTGCGGCTTCGTGCGCGACGGGCGGGTGACGGTCTACACGGAGCCGTGGCGGATCATCAGCTAGCTGGCGCAAGACCGGAATCCGCGAGCGCGGATTCCGGTCGCGCGAACATCCCTGAAGGCGGCCGCTTCGCGGCCGCGGCGCCGGCGCTCGACATCAAGCCGCTGGCCGCGACCGGGATCCTGCTCGTCGGCGGAGCGTCGGAGCGCTTCGGCTCGCCGAAAGCGCTCGCTCCGTTCCGCGGCGAAACGCTGGCCGAGCGCGGCTGGTGGATCCTGCACCAGGTCTGCGACGAGGTACTTGCGGTGGGGAAGGAGGCCGACGGGCTTGAGCTGCCGTTTCCCGTCCTCGACGACGGCACCGACGAACGTGCGCCGGTCTTCGGCCTGATCGCCGGGCTGCGCGCGGCGTCGAACGAGCTCTGCGTCGTGCTCCCCGTCGACTGCCCGCTCGTGCCGCCGGACGTGTTGCGCAGGCTGGTCGGGTCCCGAGCGGTCCCACAGACGGGCCCGCTTCCCGGTGTCTACACGAAGGCGATGCTGCCTGACCTCGAAGCTCGCGCCGCCGCGGGTGAGCTCTCGCTCAGGGGCGTGAATCCGACCGTGCTCGAGATCGACGAGCGCGTCCTCGCGAACGTCAACACGAGGATGGAGCTCGTGGCAGCGGCGGTCGCCGACTGGGCGCGCGAGCGCAAAGATGTGCGCGCCGCGGTCGTCCTTGGCTCTCAGGCGCGCGCCGATCTCCCGGCCGATCAATGGTCCGACCTCGATGTCGACCTGGTTGTCGATGATCTGAGGCCATTGGTCGAGAACTCCGAGTGGGTCAAGGAGTTCGGCAATCCGAAGATGACCCTTCTCGAGGAGACTCCCCTTGGCTACCGGCGCCGCGTTCTGTACGAGACCGGAGAGGAGGTCGACTTTCCACTCTTTCAGATCCCGGTGCTCGACCGGCTCGAGTCCAGCGCCGAGTATGCGCGTCTCTTGGCCCGCGGCTACCGTGTACTTGTCGACAAGATCGACCTCGAACGGCGGCTCGACGCTCATGCAGCACGGGCAGTCGAGCCGGCTCTCCCGACTCAGTCCGAATTCGAGCGGCTCGCGGGCGAATTCTGGTACCACGCGCTCTGGACTGGGAAGAAGCTCCGACGGGGCGAGGTCTTCGTCGCCAAGGAGTGCCTCGACGGGTACATGAAAGCGCGGCTCGTGACCCTTCTCGGCTGGCACGCTCGCGCCGTCGATCCCTCGGTGGACACGTGGCACGGCGGGCGTTTCCTCGAGCGTTGGGCGGATCCAGGAGCGCTCGCGGCGCTTGAGTCGGCGTATGCCCACTACGACGTGCGCGACGTGGCCCGCGCGCTCTGGGAGACGATCGACCTCTGGCAAGGGCTCGAGGAGGAGACCGCCTCCCGGCTCGGCTTTTCGGTCGCTATCGATCACGCCGACCTGCGACGGCGTGTTGCCGAGGTCGTTCCCGATCCTCGCCACGCACCTACCCTGTGGCCGTGAAGCGCGCCCTGCTTGTTGTCGCGGTCGCCGTCTTCGGCACGGGCTGCGGTGGTGATGGTGGCGGCGAGTCCAAGTCACCGTACAAGGGCACGCCGACCACGCCGGCCGAAACGGTCGAGCTCCGCGTGTACTGGTTGCGAGACGGCAAGGTCTGGCCGGCGCTTCGGGAGGTGGGACAGACCGATGTCTTCGAGTCGGCGGCGCTCGACGAGCTCTACGCCGGCCCGACCGAGCAGGAAGAGGCAGAGCTCGAGTTCTCGACGGCGATTCCGAACGACGACATGTCAGTGGAGATCGAGAGGCTGGCGATCAGCGGCGGTGTTGCGAGCTACAGCCCGTCGGTGGAACTCCCAGAGGAGGCGCTTGCGCAGGTCGTCTACACGTTGACGCAGTTCTCGACGGTCAATTCAGTCGAGATCGAAGGGGAGACCTACACACGAGCCGACTTCGAGGATCTGACGCCCTCAGTCCTCGTCGAGTCGCCGCTCCCGTTCGAGACGGTCACGAGCCCCCTCCGCGTCACCGGCACCGCGAACACCTTCGAGGCGACGTTCAGCTACGAGCTGACCGACACGGACGGCCGGATCGTCGACGAGAACTTCGTGACGGCGACCTCTGGAACCGGCACGCGCGGCACGTTCGACTTCACGACCGATCCCTTCACGGTTCCGTTCGACGGAGTCGGGTCGCTCATCGTCTTCGAGCGCTCCGCGAAGGACGGGTCGCGGATCAACCTCGTCGAGATTCCGCTCCGCATGGAGAAGTAGCCGCGTCAGCGTAAGCTCCGCACGTGGCGGACGCGCCTTGGCGGTGTTCGGAGTGCGGCACGGTCAACGAGCCGGTCGCCAACGCCTGTCGCACGTGCGGCCGATGGCCGAGCCTCTTCGATCTCCAGGAAAGCGTCGTCGACGAGGCCGAGCTTCCCGCCGCGCCCGCTGAGCTTCGGCTGCCCCGAACCGAGGTCGAGGCGTTCGAGCCCGAGACCTTCGAGCCGGACGCGGAGAGCGCGGCTGAGCCCGAGCCAGAGCCAGTGCCTGAAGGCGCCCGCCGGCGAAGGCTTCTCACCTCCGTCATCGTGCCGCTCGCGTTCGTCGTGTACCTCGTGATCTCGATCGTCTTCGGCGAGCGCTAGCGCTCGTATAGGACCTCGCCCGACTCGATCGGTCGAGCCTCGCCTGCGTCCGTCTCGATCTCGAGCCGCCCGTCGCGGAGGATCTGGAGCGCGGTCGCCGGCTCGCCGTCGACGGTGATCCTCCTCCCGCGCAGGAAGTCCCGGGCCCCGAGCTCGCCGTAGAGATCGGCCAGACCTCCGTGCCGCCAGCCGTCGTAGATGCGTTCCAGCCGGAAGAGCAGCGACCCGAGCAGCGCCGGGCGGCCATATGTGCTTCCCGTGAGAGTTCGAAGCGACCCGGGCTCGGTCGGCGCCTGGAGCGGGAGCTCGTCGCGCGTTTGGTTGACGTTCATCCCGATCCCGACTACGACCGCGCCGTCTGAGAGCTCGGAGAGGATCCCCGCAACCTTCCGTCGGTTCAACATCACGTCGTTCGGCCACTTGATCTGGGCCGAGAGCCCCGTGGCGCCCTCCACCGTTTCGGCGGCCGCGAGCGCCGCGACGAGCGAGAGCTCAGGCAGGTGCCGCTCGGCCGGTGGGTGGAGCATCACTGAGACGAGAACGGAGCTTCCGGCCGGTTCCTCCCAGCGTCGCCCGAGCCGTCCACGGCCGCCGATTTGATGGTCGGTGGCCGCGGCAGCCCCCTCGGGGAGCCCGGAGCCGAGCAGCAGGAGCTGCGTCGACTCGCACTCGGGCTCGTAGAGGTAGGGCTTGCCGAAGCGTCCGCGGACGTGCGGGGCGACGGCCTCTGGGCCGAGCGTGTCGGTCACCGCGCGGCGCGTTCGACCCGGACTGCGCTGACCTTGAACTCGGGGGTGCCGATGAGCGGGTCGCCGACATCGTGCGTAAGCCAGTTCACCTTCTGCTCGGCGAAGTGGAGTGCCATCCAGACGAGTCCCGGGAACACGCGGTCGGAGATATGCGTACGGGCCTCGAGCTTCCCGCGCCGCGAGACGAGCCGCGCCCAGTCGCCCTCACCGAGGCCGAGCGCAGATGCGTCCTCCACCGAGATCTCGAAGAAGGGCTCCTCCTGCTTCTCCGTGATGCCCGACTCGCGCATCGTCATCGTCGCCGAGTTGTAGTGGTACAGCGTCCTCCCGGTGGAGAGGACGAGCGGGTACTCGGAGTCGGGTTCCTCGATCGGCCGTTGGTACTCGACCGGGAAGAACTTCCCCTTCCCGCCCGGCCGCGCGGGCCGGGGCGCATATAGGAACGGCGTTCCCGGGTGGCCGATCTCCGGCACGGGCCACTGGATCCCGTTCTCCTCCAGCCGGTCGTAGCGGACGCCGTACCAGTTGGGCGCGAGGTCGGCGAGCTCGTTCCACACCGACTCCGCGTCCGGGTACTCGGGCCAGTTTGCGCCGAGCGCCTTCGCCATGAGGAGCACGATCTCGCGGTCGCCCTTCGCCTCTCCGGGGAGCGGGGCCGCCTCGCGGACGCGGCTGATGCGGCGCTCCGTGTTCGTGAAGGTGCCGTCCTTCTCCGCGAACGACGACGCCGGGAAGACCACATCGGCGTACTTCCGGGTCATGTCGTGGAGGAAGATGTCCTGGGAGATCAGGAAGTCGAGCTTCCCGAGCCCCTCCTCGACGTGGTGGGCGTTCGGCTCGGTCTGCGCCGGGTTCTCGCCGATGAGGTAGAGGGCCTTGACGCGCCCGTCGTGTAGGCCGCTCATCATCTGGTCGAGTCGGTAACCCGTCGTCTCTGGCACGTCGGCTCCCCACGCCTCCGAGAACTTCCTCCGGATCTCGGGGTCGTCGACAGACTGGTAACCGGGGAGGTATGTCGGGTTGGCGCCCGAGTCGTTCAAGCCCTGGACGTTGTTCTGGCCGCGGAGTGCGTTCAGTCCCGTCGACTCGTAGCCCAGGTGCCCCGTCATGAGCACGAGGTTCGAGAGCGACCAGATGTTGTCGACGCCGCAGGCGTGCTCGGTGATCCCGAGCGTGTAGAAGATCGCCGCGTGCCGCTCGGTCGCGTACTCGCGCGCCGTCGCGCGGATGTCCTCGGCCGCGACGCCTGTGACCTTCTCCGCGTCCTCGGGCGAGTAGCGCATGACGACTTCGCGAACGGCGTCGAAGTCGTCCGTGAACTCGCGGATGTAGTCCTCGTTCTGAAGCCCCTCGGAGAGGATCGTGTGCATCATCGCGTTCAGGAGCCACACGTCCGTCCCCGGACGGAGCTGGAGGTGGCGCTCGGCGATCTTCGTCAGCCAGATCTTGCGCGGGTCGGCGACGACGAGCGTGGCGCCGTTCCGCACCGCCTTCTTGATCCGGAGAGCGAGCACCGGGTGGGCCTCGGTCGTGTTCGACCCGATGACGAAGAGGAAGCGGGCGTTCTCGATCTCGGGGATCGAATTGCTACTTGCTCCTCTGCCCAACGACCTGACCAGGCCGTAAAGAGTCGGAGCGTGTCAGGTCGATTCGCAGGAGTGGACCGAGTTCGTCCCGACTCCCGTGCGCGCGAGCTTCTGGATGAGGTAGTTCTCCTCGTTCGTCAGGCGGGCTGACGAGAGGAAGCCGACGGACTGCGGGCCGTGCCGCTCGATGACGCCCCGGAGGCCGGTCGCGGCCGTTTCGATCGCGTGCTCCCAGGTCGTTGGGTGGAGCTCGCCGTCGTCCCCGCGGACGAGCGGCTGCGTGAGCCGGTCCGGGTGGTGGACGAAGTTGAAGGCGAAGCGACCCTTGACGCAGAGGTTGCCCTCGTTCGGGAGGTACTCGTCCTTCGAGGTGACCTTGACGATGTGCTTGGTCTGAGGGTCGAGGTTGAGGTCGATCTGGCACCCGACCCCGCAGAACGTGCAGGTCGTCCGGACCTGCTCGAGAGCTCGCTCTGGGCGCTTCGTTCCTTCCTCGAACTTCTCGTAGATCGCGCCGGTGGGGCAGACCGAGAGGCAGCCGCCGCAGAGCTCGCACTCGGTGTCGAGCCAGGAGAGCCCCCAGGTGGGGACGATGCGCGCGTGCCCTCCGCGCCCCTCGAGGGAGAGTGCCGAGCACTGCATGACCTCCTGCGTGTAGCGCACGCAGCGGTTGCAGAGGATGCAGGCGTCCGGGTCGTAGCCCATGAGCTGGTTCCGGTCGTCGTACTCCTCCCGTTTCGCGTCCGGGAGCATGAGGGGGGCCTCGGCGCCGAGCTCGTTCGCGAGGTCGAGCAACTCATTGGGCCGTCCACCCGGGGACGCGTTCAGGTGCTCCGAGAGGAGCATCTCCGTCAGGGTTCTCTGAAAGTCGGTGATCTGGCCGTTAGTGGAGACGGCCATGCCTTCGCTAACGCGCGTCGCGCAGGCGGGGAGCGGACGCGGAGCGCCTTCGACCTCGACGACGCACATGCGGCAGCCGCCGTAGGGGTCGAGCTTGTCGTCGTGGCACAGCGTGGGGATGAAGGTGCCGTGGCGGGCAGCCGCGTGGAGGATCAGCTCGCCCTCGTTGGCGGTGACCTTGCGGCCGTCGAGCGTGAACTCGATCACGCCGTCGATGCTACTAGGGCGGGCAGGTGCCGCCGACGACACCCTCGCTCGCAGTCACGGTCGGCGCGGCGCCGACCTTCGCCACGAGCTGCTGGGTGACGTCCTGCCCATTCACGGTCAGCTTCTGGATCGCCTTCGACCCGAACGAGCTGATCCCGCCCTGAAGCTCGACTTTTCCGGTCGCGGCGTCGACGGGTGCCGACACCTGCTGGCCGTTGTTGACGCCGGTGGCGATCAGCTCGGCCCCCGCGTTCGGGGGAAGGGTCGACTTCAGGAACTGGAGCAGCCAGCGCGTGAAGGACGGAAAGGACGCGAACGCACTGTGTGCGACGACGACGCAGGCGAAGGCGAGCTCGAGCTGCGTCGGTGGCGGCGCTTTGCAGGTCGCGCGGCCTTCGAGGATGAACGTCTCCTTGTAGGACCCGGTGAAGACCGAGCCAAGGAGCACCGCGAGGTTATCCTCCTCGAGCACGACCCGCGCCCGATAGCGGCCCTCGCCGGGCGTCGTGCACACGAATGTCGCGTCCCGGCTTTGTGTCCTGTCGGCTGGCGAAACCAGGGAAACGACCGGGGCCGCGCTCCAGTGGACCTCGGCGACGTCGACCGGGTCTCGGCGACGCCGGTTGTCGATCTCGGCCTTGACGATTGCTTCCCAGGTTGCGCCGACAACGGTATCGACACGCTTGGGGATGAGCGTCAGGCGGGCACCGCCGTCGAAAGCCACGACCGTCGAGAAGTGTCGAGTCGTTCCGGTGATGACTAGCGTCTCTCCAGGCACGCTCACCCTCTGACCTTTGAGGATCTCCCATTTGCCGCCGGCGCCCCGCGTCACGAGGACGATCCCCGGCACCCCCTCGTCCAGATCGAACCCCGAGACCTTCGTGTCGATCTTCCGCGTGATCGTGACGGGCTTCAGGAAGCGCTGGCCGGCCGGCTCGAGGGCGTACAGCTTCGATCCCGGCCGGAACGTCGCGCCCTTGAGCTCCGGCGGATACTGGCTCGGTGTGAGCACCCGGATCCGGATCTTCGCCGGCTTGCGGAGCGCCCCGCGAGGAACGGACACCGTGAGACCGCCGTCCTTGGTTTTGACGGTCTGAGGTGGGGAGATGACGACCGTCTCGCCGACGGCCTCTGCAGCTCCCAGCAGGAGCGCCGTGCAGAAGAGCGCCGCGGCGAGCTTCACGCCGCCGGAGTGTAGCCGGGCTGCTTCTCGAGCGGCGCGAAGAGCTCCGGCCACCAGCGCATCGCGTTCCGCACGGGGAACGGGGAGGCCTGGCCGAGCCCGCAGATCGACGTCTTCTCCATCGCGAGCAGCCATTCGTCGACCTTCTCGCGCGTCATTGCCGCCTCTCCGTGCTCGAGCTCGGCGAACAGATGGTGGAGAGCACGGTTTCCGATCCTGCACGGCGTGCACTTCTGGCACGACTCCTCGGCGAAGAAGCGCATCGTCTCCGCGAGGAGGCGGAGCGGGGAATACGACGTCGGGAAGACCTGCACCGCGGCTGAGCCCGGCCCGGCGCCCCACTCGCGGAGCCCGTCGCGCGTGAGCGGCGCGTCGAGCGCCGAAGGCGGCAGGATCCCGCTCGCGGCGCCTCCGGGGACCACCGCGCCCACGTCGTCCGCGAACCCGCCCGCGTACTCCTCTACGAGCTCGCGTGCCGTGACACCGTTCGGCGCTTCGTAACAGCCTGGCTTGCCGACCGTGCCGGTGACAGACCAAAGTCTCGAACCGGTCGCCCCTCGCGTCCCCAGCCCCGCCCACCACTCGGCGCCGTTCCGGAGGATCGCCGGGATGTGCGCGAGGGTCTCCACGTTCTGGATCAAGGTCGGACGCCCGAGGTAGCCGACCTGGCTGGGGAACGGAGGCTTGAGCCGCGGCATCGCGCGCCGGCCCTCCATCGACTCGAGCATCGCGGTCTCTTCGCCGGCGATGTACGCCCCGGCGCCGATCACGAGCTCGAGCGACGATCCTCCGAGCAATCCGGCGGTTCGGAACTCCTCGATCGCTTGCAACAGTTTGTTACGAGCGGTGGCGTACTCCTCGCGCAGGTAGATATAGCCCTCCTCGGCCTCCGCGAAGCGCATCGCGATCAGCGTCGCCTCGATCATGAGGTGCGGCCGGAGCTCCATCACGTAGCGGTCCTTGATCGTTCCCGGCTCGCCTTCGTCGGCGTTCACGACGACGTAGCGCGGGCCCGGCTCACGCGCTACGGCCTCCCACTTGACTCCCGTCGGGAACCCTGCGCCACCGTAGCCGGTGAGCCCCGAGGCTTTGAGCTCGTCCACGATCCGGTCAGGGGCTGGCAGGTCGTGGAGGAGCTCGAGCCCGCCGCGTGCCGCATAGTCGTCCAAGGTCTCGTCTCGCCGACCGAGTCCGATCGCGGGGCCATCATTCGTTGCATGCGTCACCTCTGGGACGATCTCGTCTCCTCGCGTCATTGCCGGCGCCAGGTCGCAGTGGCCCAGGCAGGCGACCTCGATCGCGCCCGGTGTGCGGGCAAGGAGCTCGCGCGCGCCGAAGCAGTCGCAGACAGGGCCCGTGCAGACGCGTACTGCGTTCACCGGCACCTGGAGGAAGGAGTAGAAGGAGACGACCTCGTGCACCTCGCCACGCCGGATGTTCATGTGGTCGGCGAGAGAGTCCGAGAGCTCCGGCGTGATCGGGCCGATCTCGCGCCGCACGCGGCCGAGGTTGTCGAGCAGCCGCGTCCGGTCGTGCGGCAGCTCGGTGATCAGCGTCGTCGCGCGCAGCGCGTCCACGAAGCGAGTCTATTCCGCGGTTGGAGGCCGTCGGAGTGTCTTCGTCCGAGACCTCCGGCGTTTCGTCTCGAGTCGTCGTTGTCGCGCACCGGCGCTCGGCTCGGTGGGCACTCGGCGTCGCGGGACAGCGAGCGCTTGCCGTAGCTTCTCGACCAAGCGCTCGACGGCGAGCTCGCGGTTGCGAAGCTGGCTGCGCTCATCTTGGGCGACCGCACGGAGGACCGGCCCCGCGCGTCCCAGCACACGGCGCTTCTGCGCGTCCGAGAGGGTGGCAGACGCCTCGACGTCGAAGACCGCTTCGACCCTGGTCGACGACTTCTGGGCGTGCTGGCCGCCGGGGCCGCTCGATCGCGAGACCCGGATCTCGATCTCCGAAACAGGCAACGAGACAGAGCGCGTGACCCGAATAGACTCACGCTCCATGGCCTGCATTCTGCTGGACGTGGACGGCGTTCTCCACGTCTCCGGGGACCCGATTCCGGGCGCTGCGAGCGCCGTCGCCGAGCTTCGCGGCGCGGGACACTTTCTCCGCTTCGTCACGAACAACTCCACGCGTCCGCGGTCGCGTCTCGCCGCCGAGCTGCGAGAGATGGGGTTCTCGCTCGAGGACGACGAGCTGCAGACGACGCCCGGAGCGGCGGCCCGCGAGCTCGCCGGGAAGCGCGTGCTCGCGCTGGTGATGGCCGCCATCGTCCCCGACCTCGACAGCCTCGAGCTCGTCGGCGACCATGCCGACGCGGTCCTCATCGGCGGGTGCGATGAGACGCTCGAGCCGAATCAGGTCTTCAGCTACATGAATCTGGCGCGCGCCTTCGACGAGATCCAGATGGGTGCGTCCTTCTACTGCCTGCACAAGAACAAGTGGTGGCAGACGAGTCGCGGCCAGATGCTCGACGGTGGCGCGTTCGTCGCCGGGCTCGAGTACGCGACGGGAGTCGAGGCGATCGTTCTCGGGAAGCCGAGCCCGTCGTACTTCGCCGCCGCGCTCGATGCGCTCGACGCCGAGCCCGAGCGGACCTGGCTCGTGACCGACGACATCGAAGCCGACATTCGCGGCGCACGCCTCTTCGGGATGCGTACGGCGGTCGTCCGCACGGGGAAGTTCCGCCCCGAGACGCTCGAGACCGCCGAGTCCGCGCCGGATATCGTCGCGTCGTCGCTGGCCCAGTTCCCTGCTCTGCTCGAGGACGATCTGACAGGCGGCGAATCGCGGTGAAGGTCGGTGTCGACATCATCGAGATCGAGCGCGTCCGCCGGGCGCTCGAACGGCACGGCTTTCGCGAGCGCTGCTACACCGAAGCCGAGCGCGCCTACTGCGACTCCCGCGCCGATCCGGCTTCCAGCTACGCGGCGCGGTTCGCCGGCAAGGAGGCCGTCGGCAAGGCACTCGGATGCGGCGTCCGCTTCACGTGGAAGGAGGTGGAGATCGTAGGTCGCCCGAAGCCCGGCGTCCGCCTCTCCGGTCGCACCGCTGCTTTCGCCGAGCGGGTTCGCGCAGGTGAGATCGACCTCTCCATGACACATTCGCGGGAGATGGCGGCGGCGGTCTGCGTGCTCCTCCCCCGCACCGATGGCTGAGCGCTACGAGCCCCTCTACTCCGCGTCGGAGATGCGAGCCGCGGAAGAGCGCTATCCCGGCTATCCGGATTCCATCCCCGAGCTCATGGAGCGCGCGGGCACGGCTGTCGCTCGCGAGGCCATGCTTGCCTTCCCGGCCGCCCGCCGCTTCGCCTGCGTGTGCGGCGCGGGCTCGAACGGCGGTGACGGTCGGGTCGCGGCGCGCATCCTCCGCGAGGCTGGGCTAGAGGCTGACGAGACGACCGACCCGGAAGGATACGACGTCGTGGTCGACGCACTCTTCGGGACCGGGTTCAGGGGTGAGCCGCGCCCCGACGCTGCGGCGCTGATCGAGCGGATCAACGCTGCGTCCGCTCCGGTCGCCTCGGTGGACCTTCCCTCGGGCGTCGACGCGTCGACGGGCGAGATCGCGGGCCTCGCGGTCACTGCGGATCTCACGGTCACGTTCCACGCGCCAAAGGTGGGCCTCGCCGTTGCCCCTGGGCGCTTCCAGGCAGGGACCGTCGTCGCCGCCGACATCGGGCTCGAGCATGTTCCGACTGAGCACCGCCGGGCGACGCCGGCGCTGCTCGAGCTCGTCCCCGCGCGCGGGCCCCGCGACACCAAGTACACCGCCGGCTCCGTGCTCGTCGTTGGTGGGCAGCCAGGGATGACCGGTGCGGTCTGCCTCTCCGGCCTCGCCGCCCTGCGAGCGGACGCGGGCTACGTCACGCTCGCAGTTCCGGCGGTGTCTCTGGCTGTCGTCGAGTCGCTTGCGCTCGAGCCCGTGAAAATCGGCTGGCGCGACGAGGACGCCGTCGAGACGATTGCCGCGGCGGCTGAGCGTGCGGGGGCCCTTGCCATCGGACCGGGGCTCGGAAGGAGCGATGCCCGGCAGTCGCTCGTCCGCGCGCTGCTCGAGCGGATCGAGCTCCCGATGGTCGTCGACGCGGATGCGCTCTTCGGCCTGGAGCCCTGCGAACGCTCCGCCCCCACGGTGCTCACTCCGCACGCAGGTGAGCTCGCGCGCTTGCTCGGCACCGACTCGGCCTGGGTCAGCGCGCACCGGCTCGAGGCCGCCCAAACGGGAGCTGAGCGCTTCGGTGCCGTCCTCCTGCTCAAGGGTGCGGACACGATCGTCGCAGCTCCCGGTGCGGGAGCGATCGTCTGCGACCTCGGGCCACCCTCGCTCGCAACCGCCGGAACCGGCGACGTGCTCACCGGCGTCGTTGCGGCTTTCCTTGCCAAGGGCCTCGAGCCGCAGCTCGCCGCGGCCGCTGCGGCGGTCGCTCACGCCCGCGCGGCGGTGCTCGCTCCGTATCGCGCCGGCCTCGTCGCAGGGGACCTGCTCGAGTCGCTTCCGGCCACGCTCGGGGGCTGATCGTCCGCTCAGCACATCAGAGCGCGGCTTATCGCAGAACACTCGCTGACTAGCTCGAACGATTTACCTCCGACGGGGGACGTTCGCGCGCGCACGCGAGGCCGACCTACCGCTGCGCACCACTCGTAGGCGTCGTCCCCTCCAACCGAAGGAGAACACCATGTGGCGAACCCGCAGCCGGCGTCGTCGCCGGACAGCGGTCATCATCGCGGCTGCGGCCGCGTTGGCCTTCGCGGCCTATGCGTTCACCGCCGCGAACGTTGTCCCCGATACGAAAGCCGGCGATGGCACCGGCTTGATCACCGGGTACACCGTCTCGAACGTCGCGTACACGCTCGATGGAGCGGACCCCGCGAACATCGAGAGCGTCGCGTTCACGCTGGATGCTGCAGCTGGGACAGTCAGGGCGCGGGTCGTGTCGACCGCGGGCTACACGAGCTGCACCAACCCCGCCGGATTCAACTGGACGTGCGACATCGAGCCCGACCCGACCGTTCTGTCTGCGAACCAGCTTCGGGTGATCGCTACTCAGTAACTCTGCTCGGCTGGGCGGAGCGCGTGCTTCGCCCAGCCAACCCGGAGGACGCTCATGACCCGTCGCATCGCAACCCGGATCGCAGCCTTCGTCGTGATCCTCGCGGCGCTCGCGGCGGGGTGGGCCGTTCTCGCACCTCCCCAGCTCGGCGGCTCGACGCAGTACGTGATCCTCGCGGGGTCGAGCATGGAGCCCTCGCTCCACGCAGGCGCCCTTGCGCTCGTCCGCCGGCACGAAAACGTGGAGAAGGGCGACATCGTGCTCTACCGCGACCCGGAGCTCGGAGTTCACGTCCTACACCGCGTCGTACGCGTCCAGGACGGGCGGTACGTCGTGAAGGGCGACAACAACGGCCATCTGGACTCGACGCAACCGACCGCAGACGAGATCTCGGGCGGGCTTTGGTTCTCGCTGCCCCATGCGGGCTCGGCTATCGAGTGGGCTCGTGCTCCTCTCCACGCGGCGCTCGTCGTCTTCGTCCTCGCCTTTCTCGCCTTCAGCGGGGGAGCGGCCGCGACACGCCGGCGCCCTCCTACTCCCGCTTTCGGGATCGTGCGTGCGGCGGCGCCCCAGTCCCGAACCGCGGCACGAACCGGCAGCATTGCGCACGTGGTTCTCGGCGTCGGGCTCGCCGGCCTCGCTGTCTTCGGCCTCCTTGCCCTCGTATCTCACTCGAGTCCCTCGAGCCGCGCCAAGACGATTCCTGACGCGTACGAGCATTCCGGGACGTTCTCCTACTCCGCCCCCGTACCCACGAGCGACGTCTACCCCGACGGCGTCGTCGACTCGCCCGACTCAGCGTTCCTGCAATTGGTCCCGACGCTGGACGTCACGTTCGCGTACCGGCTCTCTGCCCAGGATGCGGCAGATGTGAGCGGCGACGTATCGCTCACCGCGGTCCTCTCCGACGGAGCGGGCTGGGTCCGGCGGATCCCCCTAGCCGATCAACAGGCCTTCACGGGAACGAGTGCGCGGATCACGGGTCGCCTCGATCTCGCTGCACTGAACGCCGTGGTCGGGGAGATGCGCGCGCTGACCGGCTCGGTAGCGACGACGTTCTCGCTTGACATCGTCCCCGATGTCGACGTTCGCGGACGCGTCGGCACCGAGACAATCGGTGAGACATTCTCGCCGACGCTTCCGCTTGTGCTCGACCCCATCAGCGTCCGCCCGGACGCATCGGGCGAGGACTCCTCGCTCTTCACCGCTCGCAGGCCCGAGACGGTCACCGCTCGCTTGCCGGCGTATCTCTCGATCGGCGGCCTACGGCTGACGGTCGACGTCGCTCGACAAGTCTCCATCCTCGGTCTCCTCATCGCTGCGTTGGTGGGCGCGGTCGGTGCGGCCGCTCTCTGGCGAGCAAGCACCGGCGGCGAGCCTTCGCGGATCGCGGCCAGGTTCGGCGACCGGATGATCACGATCGCCGGAGCGCCC
>Ga0247727_10006267_pt1 | contig 23512 bp, 23 predicted proteins | sample WisWelCaveWW1625_FD_202498 | JGI IMG/M metagenome (GOLD analysis project Ga0247727, IMG submission 202498) | Biofilm microbial communities from Wishing Well Cave, Virginia, United States - WW16-25 | ecosystem: Environmental > Aquatic > Deep subsurface > Groundwater > Cave microbial mat | place...
TTGCGTGGAATGGCCCCGCCGACCACCTTGTTCTCAAACTTGAATCCCTCCCCGCGCGGCAGAGGCGCGAGCTCCAGCCAGCAATCACCGTACTGGCCATGCCCGCCGGTTTGCTTCTTATATTTCCCCTGCGCCTGTGCCGTGGTGCGAATGGTTTCGCGGTACGGAATCTTCGGCATATGCAGCACCACGTCCGCACCATACTTGCGGTGCAATTTTTCGAGCGCAAGATCGATGTGCAACTGGCCCATCCCGCTTAACACCATTTCCTTCGTATCGGCATGCCGAGAAAATTCGAGCGTCGGATCTTCTTCGATCAACTTATGCAGCCCGAGACTGATTTTCTCGATATCGGCTTTGGACTTCGGCTCGATCGCAAAGGACAGCACAGGACGCGGAAGCACCGTCTTCGGATAACAGATGGGAGCATGTTCGTCACAGAGCGTGTCGCCGGTTTGCGTATCTTTGAGTTTCCCAATGGCCACGATCTCCCCTGCGCCGGCCGAAGGCACGGCCGTATGTTTCTTCCCCAACAACGTATAGAGATGTCCGCTTTTCTCTTTGCTGCCCCGAGAACTGTTGAAGACCGTCGAGTCTGCGTGCAGGATCCCCGACAAGACCCGCAGATAAGACAGTCGCCCGACAAACGGGTCAATGAGCGTCTTAAAGACGATCCCTGAAAAAGGATCCTCGTGGACGGCACGACGGCTCACCGCTTCTCCTGTATCTGGACGCAGGCCTGCCAGTGGAGTTCTCGCCGCCCGGTCCATCGGCGACGGCAGGAAATCGACGATCGCATTGAGGAGCGGAACGATCCCGATATTCCTGATCGCGGAACCACTGTAGAGCGGGACCATCGTGCCGGCCTGGACGCCAAGGCGAAGTCCATCGATCAGGTCCTCCTGCGTCAGCTCGCCCGCGGCAAGATACTGTTCCAATAGTCGGTCATCCCGCTCGGCCACCGCCTCCTGAATGCGCTTTCGCGCATCAGTTACCAGCGTCCTCGCCTCCTCAGGTATCGGCAACTGCTGACACATGGGGATCTCCTTGCGCGAAGTTATGACGCTCTGTTGAACGAGATCCAGCACCCCCTCAAGCTGAGTGCCGTTGCCATAGGGCAACGACATCGGCAATGGCATAATCCCAAGATCGCGTTGACACATTGCGACAACCCCGTCGAGGGAGGCAGCGTCTTTATCCAACTCGTTGAGGAAGAGAAGACAGGGCAAGCCGAGCGCGGTGATGCGACTCCAGACTCTGGCAAGTTCGCTCCGGATCCCCGACGAGGCGCCCACCACCAGGATCACGGCGTCCACCGCTTGCAACGCCATGACCGCCTCACCGAACAGGTTCAGCGCACCGGGGGGATCCACGAGATTGATAGTGGTGTGATTCCAGGAACAACGGAGGAGACTGGTACTGACGGAACTGCGCCGATGCAACTCTTCCGGCTCGAAGTCCGAGACGGTCGTGCCTTGTGCGACCGACCCGAGGTGGGGAACCGCGCCGGCGGCAAAGAGCATGGCCTCAGCCAGCGAGGTCTTCCCGGCACCGGCACTGGAGATCAGGACCACATTTCTGAGTGACTCCCTGTCTGGCTCGCTCATGGGGCCCTCCTCTAGCAGGATGCTGAAAAAGTCCGCCAGCGGCGTTCTCGCATCGCTCAGAAGCTCAACGTACCGAAGCGTACGCCTCGCCTCTTCGCTCGCTGCGGCCTTGCTGGACGGCCTTTTTGAGCATCCTGCGATGATATGGTTACATCGCTTCGACTCTCCATTCGCTCATGCGTCGGCATCATGATTTGTCAGCCAACCTTGATCGGCAAAGCTGACATAGCGTCCATCGCCGATGACGAGATGGTCAAGGACCCGAATGCCAAGTACCTCCCCTGCCGACACCAATCGCGCCGTCAGGACACGATCTTCCTGGCTCGGTGTAGGATCACCACTGGGATGGTTGTGCAGGAAGATCACTGCCGCCGCGGATTCTTTTACCGCAAGTGTGAAGACTTCGCGTGGATGAACAATGCTGAGCGTCAAGCTGCCTTCTGATACTGTCGCGTCACGCATGATGGCATGCTTGGCATCCAATAAAATGACTTTGAAGACTTCGTGACGCAGGTCACGCAAGGTCGGATGGTAATGGGTGAAGAGGTCACAACTGGATGTGATTTTGATTCCTTTGGTCAGCGGACCGGCGAGAGCACGTTTCCCCAATTCAAGCGCCGCCTTCAGTTGGGCCGCTTTGGCCTCCCCCACACCTGGGACCGCACAGAGTTCTTCGATTCCGCATTGCGCAAGTCCGGCCACATCCCCGAGTCGATCCAGGATATCCATCCCGACTTGCACAGCGGAAGACCCTTGCCGACCAACTCGAAGGAGAATGGCCAGGAGTTGGGTATTGGTGAGCGTTTGTGGGCCTTGAGTCAGCAGTCGTTCGCGGGGCCGTTCTGTTTCAGGCCATTGCGCGATGCCTTGCCTTCCTTTCTTGCCGGCCATTCATCCTCCCTGCACAAAAAAATGACACGCTGAACGTTTTTGTACTAGCGATACCCCCCTCGGTGACCGCCTGCTAACAAATACGTACCCCCTAAACTGTTGAAATTACGTACAGCGACAAATTGGTGCAGTAATTGCTTTTGGAACGCCCCAGCAGTACACAGCAACCCTGGGAGGACTCGATGGAATGTCCGAAGTGTAAAGGCCTCATGATGCTCGAGCGGTTCTCCGACTTCTTCTTAATTTTCTACGCGTGGAAATGCATCAACTGCGGCGCGATCATCGATCGCACCATTTCAAATAATCGGCGGAAGAGCTTGGCCGCTCGCAAGCCTCAGGCAGTGGCGACTCCCTAGAATAATTGCGAATTGTGTTTATGCGAGTCGGTCGTTTTGATCGCCACGGATGGCCGACATTCCCGCACTGACGTCCCGTCTCTCGTGCCTCGCCCGCCAGATCGCCAGGCGGCATTATAGCGATAGGCGCCAAGGTCGTCAAAATACTTCCATTGCTCTCCTTCTAAGCTTCCCCGATCCCACGCCGATTCTACAGCAGAATGCCACACCTCGCTTCAGGTGCACTTATCTTGACCCCTTCAAAAACGCTGTGTTAGAGTCAGGCGCTCGTGAAATGGCTCTCCCCAATCGTGAGCGAGACGGGCGGGACGGGCGGGAAAAGCGCGACTCGCGAAGATGAAACATCCGACCCGTCCCGCTTTTCTCGCAAGTCTTGCAAGTCTCGCGATTAATTATGCGTGTTATTGCCGGATCCCACCGAGGTTGCCGCTTAAGTGGGCCACAAGGAACTGCACTGCGTCCCACATCCGACAAGGTTCGCGAGGCCCTTTTCTCAATTCTCGGAACTCAGGTGTCAGGAGGCCGCTTTCTTGATTTGTATGCAGGCACAGGAGCCGTCGGGATCGAAGCGCTGAGCCGCGGAGCCTCAACCGTCACGTTTGTCGAGTCAGACCCCAAGGCCGTGCAGCTGTTACAGAAAAATCTACGGACCTGTCAGCTGCTCGACCGTGCTCAGGTTCGTCTTGGACAGACTGCCTCTTTCCTCGATCAGAAAGACTGGTGGGGTGGCCCCTACGATGTACTCTTTGCCGATCCGCCCTATGCCGCTTTGGATGAGCTAGAAATCATGATCCATGCCTGGAGGCCCGGGCTGCTGTCGCAACGTGCCACTGTGATCATCGAACAAGACTCACGCGCCGAATTGCCTGCATCGATCGATCATGCCGCGCTTGTGCGGCGATATGTGTATGGCGATACGGCACTCTATCTGTACGGTGTGTCCACCTCAGAATCGACCGCACCATGAAAATTGGCATCTATCCAGGAACCTTCGATCCCATTACCCACGGACACACCGACATCATCACCCGAAGCTTGCGCGTGTTTGATAAAGTGGTCGTCGCCGTCGCGCTCAATCCATCCAAGCATCCACTCTTCACCCTGACCGAACGGCTGGAGATGATCCGGATCGTGATGAAGGAGATGAAACAGGTTGAGGTGACCCACTTCGACGGCTTGCTGGTGGACTATGTCCAGCGATACGGTGCCCATGCGATTATCCGTGGCCTACGGGCGATCTCGGACTTCGAGCATGAATTTCAGATGGCCCTCATGAATCGCAAAATCGCCAAACAGGTTGAGACCGTGTTCCTGATGCCCAGCGAAGAATATTCCTATTTATCGTCAACCATCATTAAAGACGTGGCCGCCCACAGCGGAGCGCTCACGGAATTTCTGCACCCCGAGGTTGCGCGCCAACTGCAGGAACGGATCAGGAGTTTGAAAACATGAAGCTTGCTGCACGAGCGGGACGAATTGCCCCCTCCCCCACCTTAGCCATGGCCGCAACTGCAAAGGCGATGGCAGCACGCGGAATCGATGTCGCCGATTTCTCGTCGGGAGAGCCGGACTTTGACACACCCGAACCGGTCAAAGCCGCCGCAGAAGCCGCAATTCGTGCGGGGTTTACAAAATACACGCCCTCATCCGGCATCGATGAACTGCGCCAGGCGATTATCGACAAGCTTCAAGCAGAGCAAGGGCTCCGGTACGAGAAGTCTCAGGTACTGGTCTCGTGTGGCGCCAAACATTCGCTCTACAACCTTGCCGAAGCGCTCCTTGAAGCAGGCGACGAAGTCATCATTCCCGTTCCCTATTGGGTCTCCTATGCCGAGCAAACTCTGCTGAACGACGCCACGCCGATTTTCTTGCGGACCCGTGAAGAGGATGGGTACGCCGTTGATGCCCAAGAATTGGAACGGCTCATCACTACACGCACCAAGGCGATCATCGTCAATAGTCCAGGCAACCCAACGGGAGCGACCTATAATCGGGGGACACTCGAACACCTTGCTGAGCTGGCTCTCCGTCGGGATTTCCTTCTGATTTCAGACGAGATTTATGAAAAAATCTTGTACGACGGGGCGATACACACCAGCATTGCCTCGTTAGGACCGGAGGTCGCAGCCCGTACCGTCGTGATCAACGGCGTTTCCAAATCCTACGCGATGACCGGCTGGCGGATCGGCTATGCGGCCGGTCCCAAAGACCTCTTGACCGCTATGGCAAACATTCAAAGCCAGAGTACGTCCAACCCCTGTTCCATTTCACAGAAGGCTGCCGTCGTGGCCTTGCGCGATGGCGGGGCATTCATAGAAAAGATGGTGACAGAGTTCGATCGGCGGCGGCGGGTCATGGTCGAACGCCTGAATGCGATGCCCGGCGTTCGCTGCCGACTGCCCACCGGAGCATTTTATGCGTTCCCCAATGTGAGTGGACTGCTTGGACGGCAAAGCCCAAGCGGAAAGATCGCAACTCCGGTCGATCTTGCAAACTACCTGTTGCAGGAGTTCAAGGTCGCGGTGGTTCCCGGTGAGCCGTTTGGGAGCACCCAGCATATTCGACTGTCGTATGCGACCAGCATGGAGACGATAGTCCGGGGAATGGATCGTCTCGATGCAGCATTCAAGCAGCTGACTTAGTAGGATGCGGAAAATTTACGCCGGTCTGTTCGGTCTATCTGGTCGGAGAGGTCTATTCTGTCTCTCTAGTCAACTGATCGCACGGGCAAGACCCACCGGACAGACCAGACAGACCAAATAGACGAGATAGACCGGACAGACCGGGCCAGTAGGAGAAAACGAATCGTGCCAATCTATGAATATCAGTGTGAAGACTGCACGGATAGGTTTGAGGTCAAACAAAGTATGAAGGACGACCCCCTCACCACCTGCCCGCGATGCGGGAAGCGCGTACAACGACTTATTTCATCGCCCGCCATTATGTTCAAAGGCAGCGGGTGGTACGTGACGGACTACTCCGACAAAATGAAGCCCTCCTCTGGCAGTGACGTACCAGTAGCGGCGACCGAGGAAAAAAAAGAGACGGCGCCAAGCACGTCCGACCAGACGACGACCACTCCCTCTACTCCAGCTTCTCCCCCCTCGTCCGTGCCGGCAAGTACCCCGTCGAGCACGAGCTCAGGCACCTCAAGCACAGCGACAACCGCGCCGTCGTCTTCGAGCACCAAATAGACAGCGGGGACCAGCCTGCTAGTGCTTGCCTGTCGCCTTCTTGGCCGGAGCCTTCTTCTTTGCCGGGGCCTGCTGCTTGACCTTTGCGGCCGTCTTGACAGCGCCGGCCTTCGGTGTTGCGACTTTCGCCGATTTCGCCAACCGCCCCTGTGCTGCCGCCAAGCTATTTTGCAAACTGTTGATCATGGTCGACTTATCGCGATTCAACCGAGAGAGATCATCCACTTGGGCCTGCAAATCGTCTCTCACCTTCGCAAAGGAGGCGAATTGATCCTGTAGCTGGGTCTTTTCCGCTGTCACACTCTGCAGCTCGGAGCGGAGTTGTTCTATTTGTGTTTGGAGTGCCGGGGGCCAGTAATCGCACCCGGACAGACCCACCGAGACGATCGTTATGGCGGCCACCGCAATAAGGTTACGCACCATCACTCTTCGAGTCATCGGCATTCTCCTTTCAGTGTGAACGACAAAATTAACTCAACTACTCAGGTGGTCAGGCTGAAGGCCGAAGGCCGAATTTCGAGGATCGAAGTTCCAACACTTCAGCCTTCAGTCTATCCACCTGTGTTATCTTGCCCCCTAAACGCCTTCAGCCTAGCTACCTGAGTCAAGATACAGGCCATGAGCGGCCAACTGTGCCGCAATGAGACCTCGTTCGATCGCTCCATCGCGAATGATTCGGATCGGGCCCCGAACGTCGATGACGGTGGACGGTCGCCCGCCGGCGGTCCGTCCACCATCAATGATCAGGTCGAGTACGTCTCCAAGGTTGTGCTGAACTTCTTCGGCCGTTGTGGGCGGCGGTAGGCCTTCACGGTTCGCGCTGGTGCCGGTCACCGGCCCGACTCGACGCAAGAGGTCAATCAGCGGCTGCCAGGCACTGAGACGGATACCGACAGAGCCAGTCCCCGCAGTCACCGCATCGGAGAGTCCACCCGCCGCGGGAAAGACGATTGTGAGAGGTCCGGGCCAGAAGGCGTTCATTAATACGGTGGCCGCTGATGGGATGCTTCGAACGAACGGATCCAACTGAGGCCTGTCTGCAATCAGCACGAGAATCGGTTTTCCCTCCGACCGGCCTTTAACCTGCCACAATCTGGCGAGCGCCTGCTCGTCGAACGGAGCCGCGGCAAGCCCATAGAAACTTTCCGTCGGTAGGGCGATAAGCCCGCTCTCTCCGAGCACACGACGCACCCGATCAGCAAGCACCGGGGCGGTGGAAGCCATATAGCGCTCGATCGTAGCCATGGCAAAAGGTCAGGCGAAGGGCACGGGGCTTTATCGTGAGGCGTCTCTCACTGGGACGTCTCAAGTTTCAGGTTTCAAGTGTTGAGAAGTTCCCTCCCAACAACCAGAAACTAGAAACTTGAAACAAGAAACTCCTCTCCCTGCCGCCCCTCACCCCTTACCCTTTACGCCTTACGTCCCCGTTGCGCTACTCGTGATGTGAGAACGCACGATGCGCAATATCCGTCCGATAGTGAGCGCCTTCAAATGCAATTGACTTGGTTACGCGATAGGCTTCCGCTTGCGCGTCTGCCAGAGTCTTTCCGCGTCCCGTAATTGCCAGCACCCGGCCCCCGGCCGTGACCACCTCGGTACCTGTTCGTCTGGTGCCTGCATGAAACACCATGGCTGTCGCATCAATCGTGGTCGGCAATCCGTGAATCGGGCGGCCGGTCTGATAGGCCCCGGGATAGCCTCCCGACGTCATGACAACACACACGGCGGTTTCATTATGCCAGTCCACGGTAAGTTGATCGAGCCGATGTTCGACCACAGCCTCGATCACCTCCAACAAATCGGTCTTGAGCAACGGGAGCACGACCTGCGTTTCCGGATCCCCCATGCGGGCGTTGAACTCCAAGACGTGCGGCGTCCCTTTCACAACCATGAGGCCGGCATACAGGACGCCCTGAAACGGACAACCCATACGGGACAGGGCTTCGACGGCGGGATAGAGGACCTGCCGGGTAACCTGCTCGCGCAGCGCCATGGTGCCAAGCGGCGCAGGACAATAGGCGCCCATCCCCCCGGTGTTGGGTCCCGCATCGCCATCTCCGACTCGTTTATGATCTTGCGCCGGCAGCATCGGCACCACCGTCCGGCCATCCGTGAAAGCCATGATCGTCAGTTCCTCGCCGTCTAAAAACTGCTCGATCAACACGCGCTGACCGGCCTGACCGAACCGCGCATGCTCCATCGCATCGCGGACGGCCTGTATCGCCTCCCCACGCGTCGTCGCGACCAGCACACCCTTCCCCTGCGCAAGTCCGTCAGCCTTTACCACCAAGGGAAGTTCATGCTGATTGAGATAGGCCAAAGCCAACGCCACTCGGTCGAAACTTTGTGCCCTCGCCGTGAGAATGTTCGCGCGGCTCATGATCTCTTTGGAGAAGACTTTGCTGGCTTCGATGCGTGCGGCACACTTCGTCGGTCCAAATATTTTGAGCCCGGATTTACGAAATTCGTCAACAATGCCTAAGGCAAGAGGGGCTTCCGGTCCCACGACCGTCAGATCGATAATCTCCGACTGTACGAATGCTTTTAGCCCGGCAATATCGTCGGCTTTGATCGGCACACAGGTCGCGAGCGATTCGATCCCCGCATTGCCCGGCGCGCAGTAGAGCATGGGCGTGCGGGAACTTTGCGCGAGCTTCCACACCATGGCGTGCTCGCGTCCCCCACTGCCCACGACGAGAATTTTCATCTCAATCCACTCGTGATGAGTGATGGGTGATGGGTGATGGGTGACGAGTGAACGAAGAATCGAAAGCGGCGGCAAATCGCGACAAACGCTGACAGTCCTGATTAAACTGATCACGCATCACTGATCACACATCACCGTCCGTTAGTGGCGGAAGTGGCGCATGCCCGTGAGAATCATCGCCAACCCCTGTTCATCGGCGGCTTTGATGATTTCCGCATCGCGAATAGAGCCACCCGGCTGAATGACCGCCGTAATCCCCGCTTGCGCGGCGGCATCTAATCCATCTCGGAAGGGAAAGAACGCATCCGACGCCATCACGCACCCCTTAATCGGCATCTGGGCTTTCATCACCGCAAGCTTCACCGAATCGACCCGACTCATCTGGCCGGCGCCGATCCCCACCGTCTGCCCCGGCTTCGCATAGATGATCGCGTTGGACTTGACGTGTTTGCAGACCTTCCAGGCAAACGCGCAGGCTGCATACTCCTCGTCCGTCGGTTTGCGCATGGTCGGTACGTTGAGCGCTTTCAGATCGGTCAAGACACCGAGATCCCGATCCTGCACGATCAAGCCCCCAACCAATTTCTTGAGATCGAAACCCTCTTGCTTCACATTCGTGAGCGGCCCGACGTCGAGCAACCGAAGATCCTTCTTGCGTTTCAATTCTGCGAGCGCATCGTCGGCGAATCCCGGCGCAATCACCACTTCCACAAAGGTGGAGGTGATTTCTTTCGCCGCGGCCAGATCCACGGGGCGATTGAATGCAATCACGCCACCGAACGCCGAGGTGGGATCGGTCTCCCGGGCTTTCACATAGGCCTCGACCGGCGTCTCACCCAGTGCCACACCGCAGGGATTGTTGTGCTTGATAATGGCCACGGCGATCTCGCCGTACTCTTTCGCCAGCTCAAGCGCCGAATTGGCATCAAGGAAATTGTTATACGACATCGCCTTGCCGTGCAGGATATTCCCGCGCGATACGGAGGGCTCCTTGGAGTTCAGCTCGCGATAGAATGCGCCTTGTTGATGCGGGTTCTCCCCGTAGCGGAGCATCTCTGCCCGTTCAAATTGCAAGGACAATATTTTGGGGAACTTGACCTCGCTGCCTTGCACCTGCTTCTCAAGATACCCGGCAATCAGACTGTCGTAGCGCGCCGTGTGTTGAAACACCTTCATCGCCAACTCGCGCCGTAACTCGTGCGACACAGTCCCTGCCTTCGCCGCATCGAGCACGCGCTGGTAGTCGGTTGGGTCCACGATCACCAGGACATCTTCGTGGTTCTTGGCGGCAGAACGCAGCATCGACGGTCCGCCGATATCGATATTTTCAATGGCTTCTTCAAAGGGACAGTGGGGTTTCGCGATTGTCGCCTCGAACGGATAGAGGTTGACCACGACCACGTCGATGGGTCCAATCCCATGCTGTTCCATCTGCTCGACGTGGGCAGGCACCGAACGCCGTCCCAGTAAGCCGCCATGAATCTTGGGGTGTAGTGTCTTGACACGGCCATCGAGAATTTCCGGTGAGCCTGTATAAGCCGCCACATCGGTCACCTTCACACCGGCCTCCCGCAAGGCCTTTGCAGTTCCTCCGGTCGAGAGAATCTCGGCCCCCAGCGCCGCGAGCCCTTTCGCCATCTCCACCACGCCGGTCTTGTCTGACACGCTGATTAATGCCCGCTTGATGCCGGCCATAAAGACTCCTTAGAAGACGATCGATAGATGTTAAGTGAATCGGAAGGCGCGGCGAAGAATAACAAATGAATGTGCGCCTTACAAGAGGGATGAAATCCCTACAGCCCAGGCGAGAGGCACGGGGCTAGGGGCTAGAGGGAAGAGCCATGTTTCCGACCGGAAGTCTTCGCCGCTTGCCTCTCGCCCAGCGCTTCTCGCCCGAACATTGGTCATTGCAGCAGAAGCGTTCATGAACAATGCCGGCTAGCCAGTATCATGCGGGATGGCCCACAAATCCTGTCTGGCATGAGCTCCCTCAGTATGGTAGGGTCACAGGGGCAATATCAGCCACCTTCCGCCCGAGGGTTGATTCATGATGCGCAGAGCGATAATAGGCGCAGGCGCTGTCGCCCTTACTATACTTGCCGTGGTCTGCATCTCGCGCCATCTTCCGACATCGACAGCATCGAGTTCTCTCACCCCTGCTACCTTCCATGCAAGTCTAGAGCAAGGGATTCTGACCCTCCGTGGCTCGCTCCCCACTGAGACCAGTAAGGCGGCAATCCTTCAGCGAGCCCAAGAACTGTATGGAGCAACACCAGGTCGCGTAGTCGATCAGTTGGCGGTGGATCCGAGAGTGGAACCTGCATCCTGGGCCGACAATGTCCCCACAGTCCTCCCCATCTTGGGGCACATGGTGGAACGGGGCTCCATCATCATCGACGGGCGCTCAATCGTCCTCAGCGGCCTGGTCGCCAGTGATCGTGTCAAAGCCACCGTGCTGCGAGATATTGTCCCTTTTACGAAGGCGGGGCTCGAACTGGAAGATCATATTCTATCGGATCAGCTCGCGACTCCCTCCCCCTCGCTCCAGAAGAAATTGAATGAGGTCCTCTCGCACGGCTCCATCGAATTTGAATCGAATACCACGAGGATGCTTCCCCGTGCCCGCGCCACACTGGACCAGCTGATTGCCCTACTACGTCGTGCCCCCCACACGGCCATTGAGATCGGCGGTCATACGGACAAGTACGGCGCGCCGGACTATAACGTTCAACTCAGCAGCCGCCGCGCTGAAGCCGTCCGGCTGTACTTCATCAGCCACGGCCTGACCAACCAGTTCACCGCCGTCGGCTATGGCGCCTCGCGACCGCTGTCCATGGTGCAGACGCGGGCCAGCCTCCAGCACAACCGTCGCATCGAATTGCGTGTGAAAGGAGTTGGTGACCTATGACCATACTCATCGGCCAGATCGTGGGGTGTCTCCTCGTCGCGGCAGGCATCGGCGGCGCGGTCGGATGGCTGCTACGATACTTGTCCGCCGGCCAACTCACACAACAGTTCATGGATGCCACCGCCACCCTGCGCCTCAAAGAACAGACGCTGGAGAAGGTGCGGTATGAGCTGAAAAGCCAAGCCGCTGCGATGCAGATTCTCGAGAGCAAGATGATCGAATCGGAGGCGCTCAACCAATCCACCCGGCAGGAACTCTCGGCACGAAATGACCGCCTCCAGGCGCTTCAAGAAGAGTTGGCCGTTCGCACGCAGCGGTTGACGATCCTGGAAGCGGAAGAAGCCTCTGTTCGCCGGCGCGCGAGCGAGTATGACGCAGCTGCCGCTACACAGGCGGAAGAAGTCCAGCAATTCCATCTCACACGTCAGGTTGCCCAACAGGCACTCGATTCTGAACAACAAGAACGGCATAATTTTCAATCTCGCGTCGCCGAGTTGGAAGCCCGTGCCGCAGAAGCCGATCGGCTACGCGCGCGGGTGGAGGAACTCGAACCGGCCCAGGGACGGGTCCATTGGCTGGAAGTGCAACTCTCCGATCGAGACGTCGAGCACCGAGCCGCACTGCATCAACTCGACAGCCAACTGGCCGACCGGGAGAAACGAATCGGCGAGTTGGAGCCTCACACCCAACGGCTTCAGGAGCGAGAGGCATCACTGACACAGTGGGAAACGAAATATGCCCACACCATCACGCAGCACGAAGCACAGATCGCCACGTTACAAAAACAGCTCGAGGCACAGGACCAACTTCGAGCCCAGATCTTGCTTGATGAACAACGCTTGCATGAGCGAGATGAACGAATCGACGGCCTGCAGCGCCGGATTCTTGAACTCGAAGCCCTACAGCAGGACATGGCCGGTCAGGTGAAGATGGTGGGAGATAAGCAAGAGGAGATCACCAGCCTCAGGAAACGCCTGGTCGAAATGCGGGCCGCACTCCGCATCAAGACAGATGGGGGGGCCGTGGTTCCTCGCCAGACCCGTCAGAATGGAAGTCAACTGAGCCTGCAGATGGAACAGGCGAGAGCGGCGAAAGACGGACAAAAAGACGACCTGAGTAAGATTCACGGGATCGGTCCCGTCTTTGCGCGGACCCTGAACAAGATGGGATTGCACACCTTTGTTCAGATTGCGCGCTGGAAGCCGGAGGATATCGCCAAAGTTGCCAAGAAGCTCTACACCGCCCCCGATCGGATCAAGCGGGACAAGTGGGTCGACGAAGCTAAAAAAGAGCATTATCGCAAGTACGGCGAGCGCCTCTAACGCGTCGCACTCCCGCCGTGAAGCGTTATTCGCGCGAGACTTGCGAGAAAATCGGGACAGGCGAGACACAGTGGGAATGTGGAATGATCAATGTTGAATGTTCAATTGTTGGGATGAGCAAGACGGGGGAGAGTTCGAGGTTTTCGGAACTTCGAACCCCGACCTTCAGCCTTCAGCCTTCGGACTTTGGATCGCGCCTGGAACCCGTTTGCGCGTTTGATTTTGAACGACACCTACTCTTGTCCGTCCGGAAGAAAACCGGGTGACAGCGCCCTCGCTACATCGCCTCCCGGAATGGCCCTTTCAGACTGTGCCAGGCAGAATCCTTCGGAAACTCCTTTGCGGACTCAGGCAGCTTCCCGGCAGATTCTTTGCCCGCATTATTCATGACAATTCGTCGGTCCCCCACCCCTAGCCTCTAGCCCCGTGCCTCTCGCCCAAACCGTGGCGATTGCAGCAGAAGTGTTCATGAATATTGCGGGCTTGAGACCAGGAATTCTGATCACATGCTGTCCAAGATTCAGATATTGGAGAGTAATTTATTTTAAAAGTGGCTCCTGCCACCATTTTCCCACTTATATGGTACGGTTTACAGAAGCATGCAGACGACTACCCGTCCAAGAGGTGAACCATGAAGAGTGCAGCGATTTTAGCAGCTGGAATTGTTGCACTTGGCCTCCTTGCTGTTCTCTGCCTTCCGCGCCACGTTCCCCCGTTAAGGGCATTGGGCCCAGCCACCCCTGCCAACTTTCATGCACGTGTAGAGCATGGAACACTCATACTCCGTGGCTCGCTTCCCAGTGAGACCAGCAAGGCCGCAATCCTTCAGCGAGCCCAAGAGCTCTATGGAACAACGCCGGGCAACGTCGTCGATGAGTTGACGGTAGATCCGAGAATGGGGCCTGTCGCCTGGGCCGACAATGTCTCCCAGGTCCTCCCCGTCTTAGCGCACATGACGGAACGCAGTTCCATCATCATCGACGGCCGCACGATTGTCCTCAGCGGCCAGATCGGCGGCGATCGTGCGAAGGCCTCCGTGCTACAAGCTATCGCCCCTTTGACGCAGACAGGGCTGGGATTGGAAGATCGTATTCTGGCGGGCCCATCCACGGCGGGTCGCTCCACGAAGGCTCCCTCCCCTACAGCCCCATCCTGGAAGATTCCATCGCCGAAGGCTCCATTCCTGGTGGCGGCTCCATCGCTGAAAGCTCCCGCCACAAAGGCCCCCTCCCTGGTGGTGGCCCTAGCCCCGAAGGCTCACTCCCCGAAGGCTCCACCCCTGGCGGCAGTTCCATCCCCGAAGGCCGCATCCCCAGCAGCTCCATTACTGGCTGAGGCCTCCCCTTCCTCACTCCAGAAAAAAGTCAATGATATCCTCGCGCACGCGTCCATCGAGTTTGAATCAAAAAGCACAACAATAACTCCGAGCAGTATAGCCACGCTGGACCAGCTGATTGCCCAATTACGGCAGTTCCCTCCCATGCCCATCGAGATTGGTGGGCATACGGACAAGTACGGCGCGCCTGATTATAATCTTCAACTCAGCCAGCACCGTGCTGATACCGTGCGGCGCTACTTTACCAAGCACGGCCTGCCCAGGCAGTTCACCGCTGTCGGCTATGGCGACTCACGACCGCTATCGACAAGGGGAAATCGGGCCAGTCTCCAGCGCAACCGACGAATCGAACTGCAAGTGAAAGGACAGCCCGTACTATGAGCATGTTCATGAACCAAATGCTGGGATGTCTCATCACCGCGGCTGGAATCGGCGGTGTAGTCGGATGGCTACTGAGACACGTATCCGCCGGCAAACTCGCACAACAGCTTACGGACGTCACCGCCATGATGCATCTAAAAGAGCAGATGCTGGAAAAGGCGCGGTATGAGCTGAGAGACGCCGCCTCAAAATTACAGGCGATCGATCGTCCGGTGACCGCACTCCCAGCAGAGGACAACGAGGCCCTCAAAGCTGCATACAACCAAGCTGTCGAGGAGCAGATCGACAAAGCGGCCTGATCGTAACCCGCATCATCCACAAAGGCTTCTATTGGGATCGCCGATGCCTGACTCTAGCGAGACGGGCGAGACGGGCAGGACGGGTTGATCTGGTTCAACCAAATAAACAAAACAAACCAGACAAACCAAATAACGGTCTTCTTCTGCTGGCGGACTCTTCAGCCTCCTGCTAAAAACTATCCGACATTGTTATTCTTGACGAAGCGAACGCGGTGTGGTCTGGTGTGAGGCCGTAGGCCCGGAGGCTGACCCTCGTTTCACGCCTCGGGCTTCACGGTTCTTGGAATCGGACCGAGCATGGCACCGACGGTCACGGATGGTTCGCTATAGTAGAACCGTTAATGTCGGACAGGCTCCTTGCCGAACCCCCATTCCCAGACCTATCCTCATTGGATTCAGCCTCAATCTCGATCTCAGCCGAGGGTGGGACATGTTTCAGATTCTGTGCGTCTCTCCACTCCCTATCTTCTGGAAATCGGAATCCATTCGTCCGAAAGTTTTGCCCCGTTTGGTTGAGTTTGGGGATCACATCGTGGCAGGTCGAGCAGGGTTTCCCCGTCTGTCGGCTGAATACAGGAATCGCTTCCGCCATCTTCGGTGCGATGACTGCCCACACCCCCGAGACAGTAAGAGTCAGTATACTTGCAGACACTATCACACGAAGATGCATCGATCCTTCCTTCCGCTTCCCTAGATTGTTGCTTGTAATCTTTCATCGCTATTATATCCGGATCGATTCTGTTTAGGATAATCCAACATTCTTCCTCTGCTCCGTCGTTTGACTCTATCCCGCAGTCCTCACTACAATTCCCTCGTGGCATCGCAATTCATTCATCTGCACCGTTATCCCCAGTTCAGTATCGCAGGAAGCCAGCCAGGCTCTTCTTTACCGAGTTGGTTGAGCGGGTTTTCAGCAAAGGTGTTTTAGCTGGGAATGCCGTCGCCGCAGCGCTTGTCGGCATCGTCCAATGATTATTCCCCGTGCGGACGCAAGGAGGTGAGGTCTTGGCTGAAGAACGGAAATACAAAGGTAAAGTTCCCCTGCATGACAAATATGGTCCGGAAGCAAAATACGCTGTCGAAGCGGAAGCGCTGCTGCCGACCACGAAGTATGAAGAAGAAATAGCCCGGGGTCTTGAATTAGGCCTGCCAGGTGCTGATTCCATTAAAGATCGCCGGATTCCCACGTTCAGCCGTGGAGAACTACCCCACTTCGCCGGGATTAACACGTTTGTCAAAGCCCCCTACATCGAAGACGTACGCAAGTGCGGCCAGTACGACGTAGCCATTCTTGGGGCGCCGTTCGATGGCGGCACGACCTATCGGTCCGGCACGCGGTTTGGACCTCAGGGCATTCGCAAGATCTCGGCCCTGTATGGATCCTATAGCTTCGAGCTCGGCGTGGATCTGCGGGAGTCCATTTCCATGTGCGATCTCGGCGACGTGTTTACCATTCCCGGCAACATCGAAAAGACGTTCGATCAGGTCAGTAAGGGTGTCTCGCACGTCTACGCCAGTGGGGCGTTTCCCGTGGTACTCGGCGGCGACCATTCCCTGGGCTTCGCGACCGTGCGGGGGGTTGCCAAGAATCTCCATGGCGGCAAGCTCGGCATCATTCACTTCGACCGGCATGTGGATACGCAAGACACCGATCTCGACGAGCGCATGCACACCACACCCTGGTTTCACGCAACGAACATTCCCAACGTGCCGGCCAAAAATCTTGTGCAGATCGGGATCGGCGGCTGGCAGTCGCCACGGCCTGGCGTGAAGGTCGGGCGTGAGCGCCAAACCACCATCATGACTGTCACCGATTGCGTGGAGATGGGGATTGAGACTGCCGCCAAACGAGCGCTCGAGGCGGCGTGGGATGGCGTCGACGCGGTCTGGTTGAGCTTCGACGTGGATTGTTTGGACGCCGCCTTCGTCCCTGGAACCGGCTGGCCGGAACCAGGCGGGTTCCTGCCCCGCGAGGTGCTGAAATTCCTTCAGATCATCGCGGACAGCAAGCCTCTAGCCGGAATTGAGATCGTGGAGTGCGCTCCTCCCTACGACGCAGCCGAGATCACCAGCCTGATCTCCACTCGCGTGATCTGCGACGTCCTGGCTTGCCAGGTGCGCTCCGGCCATCTGCCGAACCGGAAAAAGCCCTAAGCCGCATCATTCATGGCGGTTCGCCGGTCCCCCACCCAACCCTCCCCCATACTATCTATGGGGGAGGGTGAGGGAGGGGGCGGGCTGCTGGCTATCGACTTTTCACCGGAATCTGAATACTGATCGCACCGGCAAGATCGCCTTCCTGGGCGCCCTCCCGTGGATAGCCGGAAATATCCAAGATGCCTTTCGGGTCGCCGTGACAGGCCAGACAATCTTGCGAATAATATATCGGGGTCATGGCTCTCAGGGTCGTGTCATTGTCGATCCATTCGGTGATGGAAGTGGCTGAGGCCGGTTGCGTAGCCAGCCGTTTCAACAGGTTTTCTTCGTACGCATCAGGCGTGTTTTTCAAATTTCTTGGATTGAGTGTGGTTTGCTTGATTGTCACCTGAGACCGATTGGAGAACTTTCGAGCGGCTTGGCTGCCGAAGGTGGCCGGAATAAAATTCTTATACCCAATGCCTCGTTGATTGATCACGAATTGCACATCGGCCACCACCTCCTTGCTCGACTGAAGCAAGACCAGTAATAATTCTTTCGCAAGCGAGGGAAGATGCGAGGGGAGATGCTTCAGATCAATGTGTGCCTGTCGGATAAACTCGTCGACAACCTCGTGTTCAAATACCTCCGGAGTAAATCCCTTATCGCCTTTCCGGGGATCATTAATAAGCGTTTGATTGCGCTCGACGATGAGACGTCCGACAGTGAGCAGCGTGGCTAAATGTTGGGCGGTCGTTTCAGCTTCCTCACGAGGTGCCTGCGACCAACCAATACTTGACCACGCAAGAAAGAACACAAGGCTCAGGGATATGAACAAAAACACGCGAGACTTCATCAGTATTTCCTTCTTGCTCACCTTCCGGTCGCGAAACGACACTGGCCCTGGTCATAATGTTCCGGCACTTTCGAAATTTCAAACGGCAGGCCTTCTGTGGTTGCCCGTCGAGTAGGCGCATAGTCTTCTTCCAGCCAACGCCTGCGCATCTGCTCCAACCGCCCTGATTCCGCTAACCGATACAGCAGGTTGTTGAGGAACCACTGCAGACGCCTGTGTTCTTCAACCGTGACAATGGAGTAGTACTCCTGCGTCAGGATCAAGGGCGTTCCATCGTTCCGTGTGAGGAGGTGCCAGTCCGGCCACACGTGCTTCGTCACATAATCGAGGATGGAATGTTTGGACAAAATCACATCGATGCGTGGGTCCTTCGTCTCCACGGCGGCTGGCAGCGAATCGCATATGAGCAACCGGATATTCTTAAAATTGGCTTCTGCATAGAGGTGAGAGGTTCTCCCCCTTTGCGCGGCAACGGTCAAGCCGGAAAGCCCTGCTTGGATCGCCGCAAGCGTGTCAGGATTTCCAGATTGTTTTTGAAACTGCGCCCGTATTCTCTCAGCCACTTCCGGCTGTTGAATCATGGCTCCGATGCCGCCGTTATGAAAATACGGAATGGAATACCACAGGCCTGCAGGTCTTGCACCAGGAACATTCCCACCGATAGATGAAACAAAAAGATCGAGATGCCCTTCATTCATCTCGATGAAGAGGTCACGGAACCGGGTGAGGTGCAATGTAGGAGCGATGGGCTTCTGTCCGCCACAATATGTGGTCAGCGCGTCGGCCACCTCACGGATCAGCTCCACATCGAGGCCGGTGACACGAACCCCTTCATCGGTGAAAACGGCTGGAAATACAAAGGGACGAAAAGGTTCAACAGAAATCCCAACACGCAACTGCCCTCGCGAGCAGATAGCAGACATTTCATCGCGTGCAAGAGGCTGCACCAGTTCCACAGCATCGAAGACAAGTCCGCATCCTTGAAGAAAGATTCCAATCGCTACCAGGAAAAGGATGATGCCTTGTGAGCCCAATTTCTTCAGGCCGTACCGTAGTTTCCGTGTAACCGATCGTGCGTTCATGATGGATCTATCAAGAATCATACTGTTTAGAATCGAACTCCGGTTGTAAAGAGCCATTGTTCTGATAAGTCAGATTTATTCTTGAAGTCAATTTCAAGTCGTATGTATTGGAGCCCCATATCGACAGAAAATCCTCGAGCCACAGGGAATCGCACGCCCACCTGGCCCCCATAAAGATAGCCCGGGGAATTAGAATCACGGCCCGGGATCGTTCCTCCAACGAGTGCTCCAAGATATGGCACCGCCCGGTCCTCCAGCGGTCCAAAGAGAACATGTCGAATCATCCGATTTATCGGGTAGTCTTTTGGAAAATCCAAGATATCGATGAAATTATTCCAGCGGGGATTCAGATACAAAGAATTTTGGTCTGTAATAAATGTGGGGGTATGCTGACTATAGTATTGGTAGACTGTTCTCACCTCAAGGTTGCCGTAGCGAAAAGCCGTGAGTCCGGCCTGGGCAGCAATGACTCTGGTCTGTGGCGCAAATGTTCGCTGATTAAACGAGACGTCAAAATTAAATGGACGAAGTGGGAAAAACTCTGGAATCGACTCTACAGCTACCGCGTGAGATGGAAGCGCCGTTGCCAATATGATACTGCCAAATACCAAAGCAGCGTGGGTTGGCAATCGCCGGATGCATGTTTGCAGCCACCCCCCGCTCTTATCAGATACGCTGTTCATTGACTTCTTTTGAATAATATCTCACGGGGCGCCCCATCAGCAAGGTACGTTTCTGAGTGCACGCTGCTGGATATTTGGCGAAGGAGAATAATTTATTCAATGTAACTACTCAGGTGTTCAGGCTGGAGGCTGAAGTGTGAAGACTATAAATGATCTCGCAAAGCACGAATCAAGCCATTCAACACCTTCTCGGTTTCCACGACCTTGGGTTCAAGCAGAGATGAATCCTCGTTGCGTAAGAAGCCCACCCCCTAAAGCCTTAAAAGCCTACAGCCTCTCTACCTGAGTAGTTACCATTCAATCAACCCCGACGTATTTTATTGATCAGAAGATTCAGCGTGGTGACTCCTAAAATACTGCCCAATACCAGAGGTACTGCCCAAAGTTGCCACCAGGGCGCATTGGGTGCCACGGCGTAGGCACGCGGCCAGGCGATGTTGATGAATTCAAACAGCGACCAGAGGAAGGCCGCCACATTGATCGCCAACCCCCAGACACCCAGTTTCAGCTCACACAATGACGGGTTCCAGCGGCTCGTAAGGCGGGTATAGAGCCCTACTCCGGTGGTCATGACGAACATGGCGTACAACCCGCCTGTGCCGAAGGCAAGCACCGTCGCCACAGCCCCATCGTTCAGCCCGAACAGCAATCCAAGCCCCGCCAGCACCACGACGCAGATCACCGCATTGCGCGGAGTCTTGCTCGCGGTGACCCGGCTAAGCGCGTCTGGCATATTGCCCTCGCGGGCCATCGAGTAGACGATGCGCGAGGTGTATTGCACTACGGAGGCTCCACAAGCCAGGAACGCAATCATGACGATCGCCAGAAATGGTTTCTCCGCCCACTCTCCGAAGCTACTGGCAATCACGGGGGTGATCGGATCGGACGTGGCACTCGTATGCACCAGGGTATCGCGGTCGAAGCTCAACGTCAGGGCGGCGGAATTGAAGATCACCACGCTTCCCACCATGCAGAGGGAAAAAAAGATCGCGCGTGGGACCATCCGTTTTGGCTCATGGGTTTCTTCGGCGATAGTAGAGCAGGCATCGAAACCGATGAAGGCCCAGCCCGCAATGGCGATCGCCGCCAGAAACGCAGCCGTCTGGCTGGGTGCAGTCCCCGTGCCCAGGTGCTGAAACAACTCAGAAAATGAATGCTGTCTAAAGAACAAAAACAACAGCAGCGCCACACCGACCGAGCCGACCATTTCGGCATACACACCCAGTGTAATGACCAGTTTGAACACATTGACGTGAGCCAGGTTGAGCCCCTTACAGATCGATAAAAACACTGCGCCCCACAACACTAACGTGGGGCCTCCTCCGCTCGCCGATCCAAAAAAAATGGACATCCAGACGCCCCCGGTATAGGCGGTGGTGGTCAGCATGGCGATCGTGGAACTGACGTAGACGACTCCGGCATATTCCCCAGCAATAGCTCCCCCGAGCTGCCGCGCCCACTTGTATGCACCCCCCGCAATCGGAAACTGTGAGGATAGCTCAGCGTAGACGGTGGCCACCAGCAACTGCATCACCAGACAGATGGGCAGCGCGGCAAACCAGCCGCCCCCCGTCACCGCAGTCTGTACACTCATGATGGCATAGAGCCCCACCACCGGCGAAACGACCGCGAAGCCAATGGTCAGGCTATTCCAGACCGTCAGGCTGCGGTGAAGTGTATCGGGAGCAGTCGTGGCGATTGCAGGGGGAAGAGTATCCAGGCTCTCTGTGGTTGACATGCCGTTCCGCTCTAACATGGCAACAAGTTAGCCTGATCCGATACGGAAAAGAAACGGCTTGACAGGTGGAAGCATCAAAATGCAGAGGTGCTCAACTACGTCACATACCGCCAATTCGAGCTCTGGGGAGAAAATGATAAATCTTCCACTCGTTAATTCATATCACTACGGTTTGCTCTAGATTGGCTGACTTGCTAAATACTTTGAAAGGCAGGAGAATAAATGCGGGTCCGAACCGCTGATTCGCCCTCATGAAGCACTCGCCGGATCCGGATAATCCGGCCGACAGTATGCTAAAATGGTAATCATACAAGGGGGTGGATATCATGACGAAAGCGCAAGCTGCTGCGTTACGCGTGAAGTGGGCAGAGGGAGAGGATCGACCTTGTAAGCATCTGCACCTGGAATTGGAACACAGCAACGACGATTATTTGACGGACAACTATCACTGTACTGCCTGCGGTGAATTGGTTGCCGCTAACACCCGTAATCCCTTTCAAGTCATCTGACCCCGACCAATCCATCATCCCACGTCTTCAGGATCCGCGCTGGGACAGGCCGATTCGGCCTTCGTCGTCATGGCGAATCCGCTACTTCTAACGTCACCGACTTCCCGCGAGTTCACTCCGATGCTGTTGGACCATCCGGCAATAGAACATATCCGCCAATGGTTGTAAGTTCACACAGTCTGCCTCGTTATACGCCAAGAGTCGCTCTCTGGCCTCCTCATCCCGACTATGCCGCCAACGATTCCAGAGCTGGCCAGCATCGGCGCCGCTCATGCCCCACAAATCAGCGCGACCTTGGATGCCCAGCTGGAGCTCGATGGCTTTGAGACCGCCACAATAGCTGATCTGCCGACCAAGCAAGCACAGATTGATATGGGGATGGTCCAGAGGGAACCCTTGGATAGTTGCGAGGAGGACTGGGAGATCGACGACATCCCCTTGAACGTCACGAGCAGCTCAAGAATTGCGCATTGGAAATTGCACCGTGCAGCGCATCGTCAGCACCGGATGAGATTTAGAATCTCGTGGCGTATGGCAAATACTTGAGGTTACGCGATTTGTTGCGGGGATTATTGCGGCCTTCATCTTCACTGTCGCCGTGAGAACACGCCGGACACATAGAGGTAAAGGATTACGAGCACCAGAGGTAGCAACAACATGGCGGCGACAAAGATCAGCATTCTGAGGCAGTTTCCCTCGTCCTCTGGAGACGACTTCCGGTGTCGCTCGGTGCTGTGTTGACAGAACCTTTTGGTGCATCATGCAAGCGTCTATTTGAGGTTATCGTTGCAACTATCACTGCGTGGTATTCTTAGGTTCACCTCGTTACGGCATCGGTTTGTGGGGCGACTGCGGATTGAGCTGCGGGTGAGATTGAACTTCATCCGATGGTGGCGCTTTGATCTTCAACGCTCGTGTAAGCCATGGAATAGCCGTCCCCTGCATGACGACGGACGTGAGCGCAATAAAGAACACCATGTGGAAGATCGTGTCGGCCTGCTTGATCCCGGCCAGCATGGGGAATGTGGCCAGGATAATCGGCACGGCCCCGCGGAGTCCCGCCCAGGCCACAAGAGTCTGTTCTCGAAACGGCATCGGCGAAAAAGCCAGCGCCGTGTGGACGCTCACAGGGCGGGCGACGAAGATCAGGAAGAGGGAAATCAGCAGGCCCACCCAGGCGATTGGCACGAGCCTTGCCGGAAATACCTGTAACCCCAGCATCAAAAACATGGTGACTTGCATCAGCCAGGCCAGCCCATCGTGAAAACGCAAGATACTCTGCTGGTGAGTAAACGGCTTTCTCTGCATGGTGAGCCCCGCCAGATACACGGCAAGAAAACCGCTCCCGTTCAGGAACGTGGTCAGACCGTAGGTCAGCAGTGCCAGCGCCAGCGACAGCACCGGATAAATGCCTTCCAACTCCAAGTCGAGCCAATTGAAGGACCGTCTCATGATCTCTCCCATTGCAATGCCAAGCACTGCCCCCACGGCCATTTGCATTACAAAG
>Ga0247727_10006268_pt1 | contig 23509 bp, 23 predicted proteins | sample WisWelCaveWW1625_FD_202498 | JGI IMG/M metagenome (GOLD analysis project Ga0247727, IMG submission 202498) | Biofilm microbial communities from Wishing Well Cave, Virginia, United States - WW16-25 | ecosystem: Environmental > Aquatic > Deep subsurface > Groundwater > Cave microbial mat | place...
GAGGCGGGTCTGCACACCATTCCTGCCCTCGTGGTCGGCATGCCGGGAGAGTCGTACCAGACGATTGCAGAAACGACGCGCTTCGTGGAGACCGTCACCGAAAACCTTCCACGGCAGCCGGCCGTGAGCGTCAACCAGTTGGTGGTGCTGCCCGGCACGCCGGTCTACGAGTACGCCAGGCAGCGGGGGTTCTTGGGGACCACGCTGGAAGGCGAGGAAGCCTATCTGCTCCAGATCTCCAACCAGGACGGCGGCTCACCCTGGAACCTGAACCTCACCGACTATCCGACGTTCGTGCTGTCGGGATGGATCCATGAGATCTACTGGAGTGTCCGCTACCACTATTGCAAGAAAAATAACCTGCCACGGATTACCACCATGGCGATGTTCTGGCGCATCCTAAAGCTGCTGTTCATCCCGTCGAAGAAATTGAAAGATGAACCGCCAGGCATCGCCACCCACCCGCTGTTCTACCGCCTGCGGCACGTGATCGCCCCTGCCTATGTGGCCGCGACGACCTTCCGGGAGATCGGCATGCGGGAGTTCCTCAAGCGGTGCGTGGAGCTCATCGCGTGGCCCTTGAGGAAAAAGTTCTACACCGAGTGCCTGCCTGTCCGGAAGTATCTGAAGAGCTACATCCAGCAGACGCTGGAGCTCGGAGCGACCAACGTCCAAGTCTTGCGGCTTGGGCGCTAGCGCCGTCCCAACGATCTCGAGTTCCAGTACCTCCTCCGCAGTGAGCATTCCCCTCGTTGATCTGCGCGCGCAGTATCGGTCCATCAAGCCGCAGGTCGACGCCGCCATCCAGCGGGTGCTCGACCGAGGCCAGTTCATCCTAGGGCCGGAAGCAGAGGTGTTCGAGCGCGAGGTTGCGGCCTACTGTGGAGCCCGGTACGGGATCGCCGTGGCCTCCGGGACGGACGCGCTCGTGCTGTCGCTCCGGGCGCTGGGCATCGGGCCGGGCGATGAGGTTCTCACCAGCGCCTTCAGCTTTTTCGCGACGGCCGAGGCCATCCTGGCAGTCGGCGCCCGACCGGTGTTCGTCGACATTGAGCCGGCCAGCTACGCGCTCGACGCCTCGCAGATCTCCTCGCGGCTGACGCGCCGCACGAAAGCCATCATCCCCGTCCACCTCTACGGCCATCCGTGCCGCATGGACCAGATCATGGCCATCGCCAGGGCCCATCGATTGAAGGTGGTCGAGGACTGCGCCCAGGCGATCGGGGCCCGCTATCGGGGGCGGCCGGTCGGGTCGTTCGGCGATGCGGGAGCATTCAGCTTCTATCCGAGCAAGAACCTGGGCGCCTACGGTGACGGCGGGATGGTGGTGACCACGCACGCGGCAGTGGCGGCGCGCATCCGGTTGCTGCGCAACCACGGCGGCCGCGAGCGCTACCACCACGTCGCGGTCGGGACCAACAGCCGGCTCGATGAGCTGCAGGCCGCGGTGCTGCGGGTGAAGCTGCGCCGGCTGGCAGGCTGGAACGAGGCCCGCCGCCGGCACGCCGCCCGCTACGGCGCGCTGCTCGATCGGATCAGCGGCACAGCCCTCACGCTTCCGTCGGAGCTGCCGGGATGCCGCCACGTCTACCATCTGTACGTCATCCGCGCGACGCGGCGCGGCCGGCTCCAACGCGCCCTGGAAGCCGAGGGCATTGCGACGCAGGTCGCCTATCCGTCGACGCTGCCCAGCCAGCCCGCGTTGCGCTCGAGTGCTGCGCGGCCGTCTCGCCGCTATCCGCAAGCGCAGCGCGCCGCGCGGGACGTGCTCGCCCTGCCAATGTATCCGGAGCTCTCGCCCGGCGCGATCCGGCGCATCGCCGGCTGCGTGGCCCGCGCGATCACCCGCTGACGATTTGCCGTCCGCGATCTTCCATCACGTCCTGAGGGATCTCCCATGACACAGGCTGCCTATGACCTGGTGGTTGTGGGTGGTGGCATCGTGGGCTTGGCCACCGCGATGGAGTGTGTGGGCCGCTTCCCGGCGCTGCGGGTGGCGGTGGTGGAGAAGGAGCCGGACGTCGCCAGGCACCAGACGAGCCACAACAGCGGAGTGATCCACTCGGGGATCTACTACCGCCCCGGATCGATGAAAGCACGGACGTGCGTCGAGGGGGCCCGGCTCATGAGGGCATTCTGCGAGGCGCACGGGATTGCCCACGCGATCTGCGGCAAGCTCATCGTGGCGACGCACCCCTCCGAGCTACCGGCGCTCCAGGAGCTCCATCGACGCGGAGTGGCCAACGGGATCGCCGGCATCTCGCTCCTCGGTCCGGAGCGCCTGCGCGAGATCGAACCGCATGCCCGCGGCCTGCAGGCGCTCCACGTGCCCAGCGCCGGCGTTGTGGACTATGCCGTGGTGGCGCGCGCCTTCGCCGAGGTGATCCGCCAGCGCGGCGGCACGATCATGACCTCGGCATTGGTGCGCCGCCTGATCCGGCGACAGGACGCCTGGGTGCTGGAGACGACCGCCGGCAGCCTCATGTCACGCCATCTGGTGACCGCTGGCGGGCTGCACGCCGATCGCGTGGCGGCGATGGCCGGAGCACCCCGCGATCTGCAGATCATCCCGTTTCGCGGCGACTACTATGAGCTCATTCCACTGCGCCGCGACCTTGTCAGGACGATGATCTATCCGGTGCCGGATCCGGCGCTGCCGTTTTTGGGCGTCCACCTGACGCGGGGCATCGATGGCCGCGTCCATGCCGGGCCGAACGCGGTGTTGGCGCTCAAGCGGGAGGGATATCGCAAGACGGACGTCAATCTGCTGGATCTCTGGGAGATGATGCGCTTCAGCGGGTTCTGGCGTATGGCTTGCAAGCATTGGGCCATCGGGGCCGGCGAGCTGGTTCGCGCCGCCAGTCGGCGCGCCTTCGTCCGCAGCCTCCAGCGGCTGGTGCCCGAGGTTTGTCCCTCCGATGTGGTGCCCTGCGAGAGCGGGGTGAGGGCTCAAGCGGTGGATCGACGTGGGGTTCTCGTGGACGATTTTAACATTGTTCACGGCGAGAACGCGATGCACCTGCGGAACGTGCCTTCTCCTGCAGCGACAGCCTCGATCAGCATTGCGCGAGTCGTTGCAGGCATGGCAGCTTCCGCTCTCGACGTCAAATACAGGCTTGACGAGGTTAAGAAACTTAGCTAAAGTATGGTAACGTTTTATAGAATTTTATAGTAAGTTTTCCCCACAGTTGGAGCCCGGTCTGGCACGATTCAGCCTCACGCAAAAACAGCAGACGGTATTCGAGTTTATCCAGCGCTACATCGGCGAACACCGGATCTCCCCCCTTATCCGGGAGATTCAAGCCGGCTGTCAGATCGTCTCCTATAAGTCCACCCTCGACCGCCTCAATGCCTTGGAGCGCAAAGGGTTGATCCGCCGCGCGCCGAACAAGCATCGGGGCATCAAGCTGATCCGACGCCGCGTGACGGAGTCCGAGGCTGCTCAGCCGGCCGCGCCGCTTAGCGCAGTGCTCTGATGCGCGTCCTCATCAGCGGCGGGGCGGGGTTCATCGGCTCGCATCTCTGCGAGCGATTCGTCAGGGAAGGGCATCATGTCGTGTGCGTGGATAACTTCATCACCGGCAGCGAAGCCAATATCGCCCACCTGCGCTCCAAGCCGACGTTCACGCTCATCCAGCACGACATCACCAAGCCCATCGAGTTGCCGGATCCCATCGACCTCATCCTCCACTTCGCCTCACCGGCCAGCCCCATCGACTATCTCAAGCTGCCCATCCAGACGCTCAAGGTCGGGTCGTTAGGGACCCTGAACGCGCTGGGGATGGCCAAGGCGAAGAAAGCGCGGTTCCTGCTTGCCTCAACCTCCGAGGTCTACGGTGACCCGCAGGTCCACCCCCAGGTGGAGACCTACTGGGGACACGTCAACCCCATCGGGCCCCGGGGGGTCTATGATGAAGCCAAGCGATTCGCCGAGGCCATGACGATGGCCTATCACCGGGCGCACGGCGTGGACACGCGCATTGTTCGTATTTTCAATTGCTTTGGTCCACGGATGAGAGCGGATGATGGTCGCGCCATCCCAGCTTTTATCACCCAGGCTCTCCGCGGAGAGCCGCTGACCGCGTTCGGCGATGGCAGCCAAACGCGGTCGTTCTGCTACATCGATGATATGGTGGACGGCATTGTTCGGCTGACCAAGGCGGACCATCACGATCCCGTCAATATCGGCAACCCGGAGGAGTACACTATCCTGCAGCTGGCCCAGCGGATCATTGAGCTGACCAAGAGCTCCAGCCGTATCGCGTTCAAACCGTTGCCCCAGGACGACCCGAAGCAGCGCTGTCCGGATATCACGAAAGCGCGGCAGCTGGTCGGTTGGCAGCCCACCGTCCGCCTGGAAGAAGGGCTGCAGCAAACCATCGCCTGGTTTGTCCAAACGCTGTACAGCAGCTCGGCCACTCCTCAAGGGAAGTGATCGGATGACTGTTTCACACTTGACAACCTTGCACTCGGCGTTCATGATATGAACATCCTCGTTCACATGCTGAACACTTCTCCGGTCAGCATCCTCCCGCAGCAGTTCTCAGGCCAGCCGCTTCTCTCATGAACGCCGAGACCTACCGCGACATGTCACTGCTCAATGAGGTGACGCAGAGCCCTGACATTACGCAACGGGCTCTAGCCAAGCGGATCGGCGCGGCGCTCGGTCTGACCAACCTCATGCTGCGCCGTCTGACCACGAAGGGCTACATCAAGGTTGTCAACGTCCAGAAGAGCTGGCTGCGCTATCTCATTACGCCTCAAGGGGTGATGGAGAAGGCCCGGCTCACCCGCGAGTACATTGAGTACTCGCTCTTTTTTTATCGGAACGTCCGCACCGCGCTGCACGGTGCGCTCCTGCAGATGATTCAGCAGGGACACCGCCGGGTGCTGTTGTGGGGCACGGGGGAGCTCGCAGAGATCGCCTTTTTGACGGTCAGAGAGCTGGGGTTGGATTTGGTGGGGATTGTCGATGATGCGCCGGCGCACGCCCATTTTCTCGGCTACCACGTCCAATCCCTCGGCGCCGCGGCGGTGCTCGCCTACGACCGGCTGATCGCGGCGTCGCTGGAGGCCCCTGCCGAGGGCATTCACAAGCTCCTTACACTCGGGGTTCCTGCTGAGCGGCTCATCACCCTTCCCGTTCCGGGCGTGGGGAGCCCGTGGCTTGAGCAGCCGGCAGGCAGCACGATCCTGTCCGTAACTCCAGGCAGCCCGGAGGTGACGCTGGCGGCCGATCACGTGGCGGCGTCGGGGTGAAAGAACGAGCGTTGGGGATGCGGAATCGAGCCGTGATTCTTGATCGAGATGGGACGGTGATCGTCGAGCGCCACGATCTCTCGGACCCGCGGCTGCTCCAACAGCTGGTTTCAGAGCGCAATAGTTGGCGCACGCGGTTCGAAGAGCTGGCGGCGGTCTGCCAGGGCTACGACGACTGCGCCGAGCGCTGCGGGCCTCGGTGTTCCGAGCGCCCGTGAGCGATCCGATGCCGGCGGCGGCGCGCGCGATTCCACGGATCGGCATGGCAGGGCGAAGACGCCCGAAGGCCGCCGGATGCCTGGCGCTGATCATGGCGCGCGGGGGATCGAAGGGGTTGCCTCATAAGAACGTCCGTCCGCTGGCCGGCAAGCCGCTGATCGCCTGGACGATCGAGGCGGCCCAGCGCGCGACGGCGCTGGAGCGCGTGATTGTCTCCACGGAGGATGAGGAGGTCGCCGCGGTATCGCGCCGCTGCGGCGCAGAGGTGCCGTTTCAGCGCCCCGCCGCCCTGGCGCGGGACGAGACGCCAGGGATCGATCCGGTGCTGCACGCGCTGGAGTGGCTGCGCGCGCACGGCGGCTATGCGCCGCGGTGGGTTCTGCTGCTGCAGCCCACCTCGCCCTTGCGCAGCGCCGAGGACATCAACGCGGCCATGGCGCTCGCGCTTAAGCGCAAGGCGGAGGCGGTCGTCGGCGTCACACCGGTCCAGCACCATCCGTACTGGCTGAAAGAGCTGGCGGCGGACGGGCGATTGACCCATTGCGTGTCGCCGCAGCAGGCTACGCTGCGACGCCAGGAGCTGCCGCCGCGCTACGTCGTCAACGGGGCCGTGTACCTCGGCCGACGCGACGTGGTGACGGCGCGCCGGTCGTTCTACACGGAGCGCACCTTCGGCTACGTCATGCCGCCGGAGCGCTCGCTGGACATCGACACGGCCTGGGACTTCCATCTGGCTGAACTCGTGCTGAAGGAGCGGACGCGCCATGGACGCCGTGCAGATCGCTGACCGGCTCATCGGGCGCGGCCAGCCCTGCCTGGTCATCGCGGAGGCCGGGGTCAACCACAACGGCCAGGTCGAGCTGGCGAAGCGGCTCATCGACGCAGCGGCCGCCGCGGGCGCCGACGCGGTGAAGTTCCAGACGTTCGACGCTGGCAAGCTCGCGGATCGCACCGCGCCCAAGGCGGCGTACCAGCTGCGCACGACCGACCGCGGCGAGTCGCAGCTCGACATGCTCCGGCGGCTCGAGCTGCCCCACGCGGCCTACGGGCCGCTGCAGGCGCGGGCTGCGCGGCGCCGACTGTTCTTTTTCTCGAGCCCGTTCGATGAGGCCAGCGCCGATTTCCTGGAGCGGCTGGATGTGCCGGCCTTCAAGATTGCGTCAGGTGAGATCACCGACGTCCCACTGCTGCGCCACATCGCGCGCAAGGGCCGGCCGGTCATCCTCTCGACCGGCATGTCCACGCTGCGCGAGGTGCGGGAAGCGGTCGAGGTGATCCGCCGGGCCGGCAACGAGCAGGTGATCCTGCTGCACTGCGTCTCGAACTACCCGGCCGATCCCGCCGACGCCAACCTGCGGGCGATGCGGACCATGGCGAAAGCCTGCGGCGCGCCGGTGGGCTACTCGGACCATACGCCGGGCATCGAGGTGGCACTCGCCGCGGTCGCGCTGGGCGCGTGCGTCATCGAGAAGCACCTGACGCTGGATCGCTCGCTGCCGGGCCCCGACCATCAGGCGTCGCTTGAGCCCGGGCAGCTGCGCGCGCTCGTGCGCGGCATCCGCACGGTGGAGGCCGCGCTCGGCCACGGCCGCAAGGAGCCGGCGCGGTCCGAGGCGGCGACGGCGGCGGTCGTGCGCAAGAGCGTGGTCGCCGCCCGGCGCATCCCGACCGGGACCGCCTTGACGGCGCGGCTGCTGGCCGCCAAGCGGCCTGGCACCGGCTGGCCGCCGAGCCGGCGCGATGAGCTGATCGGGCGGCGGACCAAGACCGACATCCCGCGCGGGGCCATGCTGACGAGAGACATGCTGGTCTAGCGCAGCGTAGCCACGAGGAGGACAGGGACATGGCGGAATTTTTGAAGGGCAACTACGAGCTGCCGAAGGGCAAGACGCCGAAGCCCTCGGCGTCGCCGAAGAAGGCGAAGCGCAAGGATCTCACGAGCGAGTTCGAGGAGCGCGCGCTCTCCAAGCTCGGCGGCAGCCTCTGCTTCGTGATGAAGAAGAACACGTTCGTGTGGTCCGGGGAGGGGGATGAAGCCGCTCGCCAAAGCGCTGATTAGCCGCATGCCGCAGCTGACCGTCCTGCGGTCGGCGGAAACGGCGCTGGAGAACGCCAAGCGCAACCAGCCGGACATCCGGTTGACCATCGGGGACCTGGCCGCGGCCCCTCCACTGGCCGGGCACGACTCGGCGATCGTGATCGCCGCCGGCCCCAGCCTCCACCGCCACAACCCGGTGGCGGAGATCGTCAGCTCCGGCTATGAGGGGGACATCGTCGCCGCCGACGGCGCGCTCGGCTACTGCCTGCGCAACGGGCTGGTGCCAGACTACGTCGTGACGCTCGATCCGCACCCGACCCGCATCTGCCGCTGGTTCGGCGATCAGAACCTGGCCTCCCGCCGGGACGGCGACGACTACTTCCGGCGCCAGGATTTGGATCCGCACTTGGGGACGGACGAGCTGGCGCGCAACCAGGAGCTGCTGGCGTTGGTGAACCGGCACGGCCCGTCGATCAAGGCGGTCATCTGCACCAGCGCGGACCGCAGCGTGGCCACGCGCTGCCGCGAGGCGGGCATGACGCTCTACTGGTGGAATCCGCTGATGGACGACGTCGACCGGCGTGAGAGCGTGGCCCGCGCGCTCTACCGGCTGAACAAGGTTCCGTGCATGGTCAGCGGAGGCAACGTCGGCAGCGCCGCGTGGGTGTTCACCCACCAGGTGCTTCGGCGGCCCGAGGTGGCGGTTGTGGGCATGGATCTGAGCTACCCGCCCGGCACGCCGCTGACGAAGACGCAGTATTACACCGAGCTCAAGGCGCTCTTCGGTGATCGGGCAGAGGAGGCCATGACGCCCATCCAGAATCCGCACACGCAGGAGACCTGGCACGCGGATCCGGCCTATTTCTGGTACCGGAGCTGCTTCCTGGAGCTGGCCGCCCAGGCGCCCTGCACGACGTTCAACTGCACGGAGGGCGGCGTGCTGTTCGGAGATGGCGTGGAGTGGATGCCCCTGCGGGAGTTCCTGGCCAGCCGCTCACCCGCCCGGCAGGAGACCTAAAGATGGCGAAGGTCCTGTTCATCAACCCGGTGATCAGGGAAGAGGACAAGCCCAAGCACGTGCCCTACGGCATCGCGCTGCTGGCCGCCATTACGACCCGGTGCGGCCACCAGGTGCAGGTCTACGACGCGAACGCCTGGCGGCTGGGCGATGCCGAGCTGATCCAAGCACTCCAGGCCGACGCATGGGACCTCATCGCCCTCGGCAGCATCACGACCGGCTACGGCTCCATCAAGAAGATCGTCGCGTTCGCGAGACAGCATGCGCCGCAAGCACTCATCGTGCTGGGCGGCGGGGTGCTGACCAGCATGCCGGTCGACATTATGACGTTCCTGCCGCAGGTCGACGTGGGCGTGATCGGCGAGGCGTTCCTCACGTTTCCCGATATCCTCGACGCCGTCGACCGGGGCGAACGCGACTGGTCCCGGATCACAGGGGTCGCCTACCGGGACGCGAAGGGCCAGATCCAGCTGACGGACATCCGTCCGCTGATCAGCATGGAGGAGCTCGACCGGCTGCCGTACCCGGCGTGGGAGCTGTTCCCGCTGGACATCTACTGGAAGAACAGCAGCCTGCTCTACAGTGAGGAGGCGTTCACCTCGAAGCGGCGCCTGGACATCAACACGAGCTACGGCTGCTCGCTGATCTGCCGCTTCTGCTTCCATCTGGGGCTTTCGGGCGACCTCCAGTACACGCAGACGGCGGGCAGGAAGGACACCGAGTTCACGTACAAGCGCGAGATCCGCTGGCACAGCGCCCGCTACATCGTGGACATGGTGAAGTACGCCCGCGAGCGCCTCGGCATCGATTTCGTCCTGTTCCTCGACGAGAACCTCATGACGATGAACTCGTACAGCCACTGGAAGTGGCTGCCGGAGGTCTGCGAGCTGTGGATCAAGGAAGGGCTGCAGCCGACGTGCCGGCAGAAGAAGCGGCCGCACGACCGCCGCTGCCGGGGCGTCCACTGGGGCGGCACCAGCCACGCCACGCTGATCCGCAAGGAGTTGCTCAGCGCGCTCTATGAATCCGGGTGCAGCCAGCTGCTCTATGGCTACGAGTCGTTTTCCGACCGTATCCTGAAGAACCTGGGCAAGGGCACGACGGCGGCGCTCAATGAGCGGTCGCTGCGCTGGACGATGGAGTCGGGCATCCGCCCGATCCCGAACCAGATCATCGGCTTTCCCGACGAGTTCTTCGACAGCCTGCGGGAGAGCGTGCGCGCCTGGGACCGGCTGGGCATCGTCGTCAAGCCGTTCTTCGCCACGCCCTATCCCGGCTCCGAGTGGTACTACACCTACAAGGACCGGATCCTGGAGCAGTATCACGGCGACCTAGAGGCGTTCCTGCTCGACCTGGGCGACGCGACGAAGATCACCGCGGTCATCAGCGAGAACTTCAACGCGGTGGAGCTGCTGGGGCTGCGCGAGCTCATGCTCAACCACGACCTCAAGCATCTCGACGAATACGAGCGCGTGTGGCGCCAGAGGCATGGAGAGCCGTTCATCCCGAATTTCGTCCGGCATCCGCGGACCCCCGCGAAACGGTTGCGGGTGCTCCAGAGCGCGGACGCGGCGGCAGTTGCGGCGGCGGCATGAGCGGTCCGCGGACCATCGGGGTGGTGACGGTCAGCCGATCCGACTACGGCATCTACGTGCCGGTGCTGCGGCGCATCCAGCAGGAGCCGTCGCTGCGGCTGGAGCTGTTCGTCACGGGGATGCATCTCTCGCCGCTCCATGGGTTGACCATCAGGGAAATCGAGGCCGACGGGTTTCCGATCGCGCAGCGCGTGCCGATGCTCGACGCCTCGGATGAGCCCGAGGCCATCGCGCGATCGATGGCGACCGGCATTGCCGCCTTCGCCAAGCTCTTCGCGCCGCGCCGCCCGGAGCTCCTAATGGTGCTCGGTGATCGGTTCGAGATGTACGCGGCGGCGATCGCCGCGCTACCGTTCCACATCCCCATCGCGCACCTGCACGGAGGGGAATCGACCGGCGGCCTGATCGATGAGGCGATCCGCCATGCGATCACCAAGATGAGCCATCTGCACTTCGTCTCGATGGAACGCTACGCCCAGCGCCTCATCCAGATGGGCGAGGAGCCGTGGCGGGTCATCCGCAGCGGCGCGCCGGCGTTGGATCACCTGCGGACGATGGAGTGGCTCAGCGATGAGGCGGTGCGCGCCCGCTTCGGTCTGGACGTCAGCCGGCCGTTTCTGCTGGTGACGTACCATCCGGTGACGCTGCAGTACGAGCACACCGAAACGCAGGTGCGCGAGCTGCTGGTCGCGCTCGAGGAGGTCGGCCAGCCGGTAATCTTCACCTACCCGAACGCCGACACGCACGGGCAGCGCATCATCCAGATGATCGAGGCCTTCGCCAGGTCCCGCGCCGACGTCCAGGTGGCCATCAACGCCGGCACCGTTGGCTACTTTCACCTGATGCGCCGGGCGGCGGCCATGGTCGGCAACTCCTCCAGCGGCATCATCGAGAGCGGCTCCTTCAAGCTGCCCGTGGTGAACGTCGGGGATCGGCAGCGGGGGCGGTTCCATGACGAGCATGTGCTGGACGTTCCCTGCGAGCGCGCACAGATCGCCGAGGCGATCCGGCGCACTCTTTCGCCGGCATTCCGTAGCCGGCTGGAGGGGTTGGTCAACTCGTACGGCGACGGGTATGCCGCCGAGCGGATCGTCAGCGCTCTGAAGGAGACGCCGCTAGACGGCCGGCTGCTCATGAAACAGTTCCACGAACCGCTGGTGCTGGCCTGATGCGCCTCGTGCTGGTGGGCGCGGTGGATTTCAGCTGCCATTGTCTTGAGGAGCTGGTGCGCCATGGCGCGGACGTCGTCGCCGTCGTCACACTCGAGCCCCAGGCGGCCCGCGGCCACGCCGATTATGCGGACCTGGGCGAAGCGGCCCGCCGGCACGGCATCCCCGTGCACCGCACAACGGACATCAACCAGCCGGGCACGGTCGCCCGACTGGCCTCGCTGCGCCCGGACGTGATCTGCGTGTTCGGCTGGTCGCAGATCCTCGGGCCGTCGGTGCTGGGCGTGGCACCCTGCATCGGGTCGCATCCGGCGCTGCTGCCCAAGCACCGCGGCCGGCATCCGCTCATCTGGGCGCTGGTGGAGGGGCTGTCGGAAAGCGGCCTGACCTTCTTCTACCTGAACGAGCGGGCCGACGCGGGCGACATCCTCTGGCAGCGGGCGTTTCCGATTTCGCCGGCGGACGACGTCGGCACGCTCTACGCGCGGATCAAGGCGCTGGCAAGCGAGGCGATCGCCGAGCTCCTGCCGGCGCTGGCCGCCGGCACGGCGCCCCGGCGCCGTCAAGATGAGCGTCTCGCCACCTATTGGCACCGGCGCACCCCGGCTGACGGCGAGATCCACTGGGACGCGTCGAGTTGGCAGATCTATAACCTGATCCGCGCGTTGACGCGCCCCTACGTGGGGGCGCATACCTATCTCCAGGGTGAGAAGCTGGTGGTCTGGCGCAGTGAGTTGGTGGCCGGGGGCCGAACGGGCCGTGCTGCGCCCGGGACGATCGTCTCGGTGCAGGGTCGGGACGTCGAGGTGGCGACCGGCGACGGGATGCTGCGGCTGGTGGAGTACGACGCGCCGAACGGGCAACGGCTGAGCGCGGGACAACGCATGGGGGAGCGGCGTGAACGTGCTGGCCATCTCTGCGCATCCTGACGACGAAACGCTGGGATGCGGCGGCACGCTGCTGAAGCACCGGGCGGCGGGTAACCGGCTCCACTGGGTGATCGTCACGAGCGCCCACCGCCCCCAATGGCCCGTGGCCGTGTTGCGCCGCAAGGCGGCCGAGGTGGACCGGGTGGCGAAGGCCTACGGTGTGCGCCGGCCCGTGCAGCTGGGGTTTCCCAGTACGCAGCTGGACGTCATGCCGGCGGCATCGCTCATCGCGGCGCTGCGGCAGGCGATCGGCGCAGTCCGGCCGCAGGTGGTCTACGTCGTGCACCACGGCGACGTGCACGGCGACCATCGCGCGGTCTACGAGGCGGCGACCGCCGTGCTGAAGTCGTTCCGGATGGCCGCGCTGGGCGTCAAGCGGTTGCTGTCGTATGAAACGCTCTCCTCTACGGACGCAGCACCGCCGGACGCCGGCCGGGCCTTCGCGCCGAACGTGTTCACGGATGTCACACCGTATATGGAGCGCAAGCTCAAGGTGATAGCGCTCTACCGCAGCGAGGCGCAGCGCGATCCGCTGCCGCGCGCGGCCAGCGCAATCCGGGCCTTGGCCCGCGTCCGGGGAGCCGCAATCGGGGTGCGCTATGCCGAGGCCTTCACGCTGATCCGCGAGGTGCGCTGACGATGCGCGTCATCGGCATCGGCGCGGGCGGCCACGCCAAGGTGATGATCGAGATGTTCCGGCTCTCCGGCGGCCATGAGCTGGTGGGGCTGCTGGACCGGCAGCAGGCGCTGTGGGGCCGCAAGGTCCTGGGCGTGCCGGTGCTGGGCGACGATGCGCTGCTGCCATCGCTGTATGCCCAAGGGGTGCGCCATGCCTTCCTCGGCATCGGCACGATCGGCGACACCGCCTCGCGGCGCCTGATCTATGAGCGCGTCCGCGAGCACGGGTTTGAGTTGATTGCCACGATCCACCCGCACGCGGTGATTGCGCCCTCGGCGACGATCGGCGAGGGGCCGACGATCATGGCGAACGCGGTGGTCAACGCTGAGGCGCGCCTCGGCGCGAACGTCATCGTCAATACGGGAGCGATTATCGAGCACGACTGCGTCATCGGAGATCACGTCCACGTGGCCACGGGGGCGCGGCTGAGCGGCGGCGTGTACATCGAGGCCGGCGCGCACATCGGCAGCGGCGCCACCGTGATTCAAGGTGTTTCGATCGGTGAGCAGGCCATCGTTGGCGCCGGAGCGGTGGTGATCAACGACGTCCCGTCACGGGTCACGGTGGTGGGCTCGCCAGCCCGCGATATCGCGGACGTAATCGCAGGCGGGCCCTGGAGAGGATCGCCGGCGGCCACATGAGCGTACGCATCATTCCTCGGTTGGACATCAAGGGGCCGCACCTCGTCAAGGGCGTGCATCTGGAAGGGCTGCGCATTCTGGGCCTGCCGGAGCTGTTCGCCGAACGGTACTACCAGGATGGGGCGGACGAATTGATCTACTTGGATCAGGTCGCCAGCCTCTATGGCCGCAACCATCTGGCCGAGATCGTCAGCCGGGCAGCGGAGCGTATCTTCATCCCTCTGACCGTCGGAGGCGGGGTGCGCTCGGTGCAGGATATCCAGGCGCTGTTGCGGGCCGGGGCGGACAAGATCGCCATCAACACCGCCGCGATCAGTCGGCCCGAGCTGATCCGCGAAGGCTCGCGGGCGTTCGGCTCCCAGTGCATTGTGCTTTACGTGGAAGCCAAGCAGCGCGCCCCGGGCAGCTACGAGTGCCTCACCGACAACGCGCGCGAACGGACAGGCCTCGACGTCTTCGAGTGGGTGCAGCGGGCGGCCGAACTGGGTGCCGGCGAGATCCTGCTGACCTCGGTGGATCGGGAAGGCACGGGCAAGGGCTACGATCTGGAGCTCGTCTCCCGGGTGGCCGGGCTGGTCGACATCCCGGTCATCGCCTCAGGGGGAGCCGGGGACGTGGCGCACGTGCAGCAGGTGATCGATGAGGGCTGCGCCGACGCGGTCTGCGCGGCGTCACTCTTCCATTACGCGCTGACCGACGAGATGGCCGGTGCGCTGCAGCCCGAGCGGTTCACCGAGGGCAACGTGGAGTTTCTGAAACGAGCACTGCCGCTGACCTCGCTGGGGCGGCGGCACATCAACCCGATCCGCATCCCGGCATTGAAGGCGCGACTATGGAACCCGGTGGCCCAGAGCGCGTGACGATCATCGATTACGGGCTGGGCAACCTCTTCAGCCTGCAGCGGGCGCTGGCGCATCTGGGCGTCCCGGGGGAGGTCACCGAGGATCCCGGAAAGATCCGCGACGCTGTGCGGCTGATCCTGCCGGGCGTGGGCGCCTTCGGGGACGGGATGCAGCAGCTGCGCGCGCGCGGCCTGGTCGCCCCGCTGCTGGAGGCGGCCTCGCGCGCCTGTCCGCTGCTCGGCATCTGCCTGGGGATGCAGCTGTTGTTTACGGAGAGCGAGGAGTTCGGCCGCCACGAGGGGCTTGATCTGATCCGCGGCCGCGTGCGGCGCCTACACCCGCAGCGGCCGGATGGGCGGCGCGTCAAGGTCCCGCACGTCGGGTGGAGCGCGCTGCGGCTACCGCCGGGGCGCAGCGATTGGTCAGGGGCGTCACTGCGCCGCCACCAGCCGGGCGAGGCGATGTACTTCGTGCATTCGTACGTGCCCTGTCCCGAGTCCGAGTCCGTCGTGACCGCCGTCATGGAGTACGGCGGCCGCGCCTACTGCGCGGTGGTCGAGTCCGGTTCGCTGCTCGGCGTGCAGTTCCATCCGGAGAAGAGCGGGGAGCCGGGGTTGCGGTTGTTGAAGCAGTTTGTGGAGCGACCTCACCTGGAACGGATCGGGATCCAGTAAGGAGCACGCCATGTTGATCGCGGAAGGCAAGAAGGCGGCCTCGCCGGTTATCGGAGGGCTGGAGCGGCAGCTGGCCACGCAGCCCAACACGGTGCAGTTCTGCGCGAAGTGTGTCGTCTCCAACCAGCGGCCGCTGATCGTCTTCGATGACGAGGGTGTGTGCAGCGCGTGCCGGTTCGCGTACGAAAAATACCATCGCATTGACTGGGCGCAGCGCGAGCGTGAATTACAACAGCTCCTCAACCAGCATCGGCGGAAAGACGGCCAGTGGGATGTCCTGGTGCCGACCAGCGGGGGGAAGGACTCCGCCTATGTGGCTCACCAGCTGAAGACCAAGTATGGCATGCATCCCCTGACTGTGACCTGGGCGCCGTTTCGCTACACCGACATCGGGCGGCAGAACTTCCTGAATTTCGTCGATGCCGGTTTCACCAACCTCAGCGCGTACCCGAACGGCCAGCTGCACCGCAAGCTGGCGCGCCTGGCGTTCGAGGAGTTGGGCGACGCCTTCCAGCCGTTCTCGTTCGGCCAGATGTGCTATCCGTTCCACATCGCGCTGCGCCTGGGCATCAGGCTCGTCTTCTATGGCGAGAACGGCAGCGCGGAGTACGGGGGCGATCCGAAGAACAACCACCGCTCCCACATGCCCCTGGACGATTGGGCGATGGCGTACTTCAAAGGGGCGCACGTCGACCACCTGGTCGACTACGGGCTCAAGCACAAGGGCTACTTCTCCCAGGATGACCTCGATGCGTCGGATCTGACCTTCTACCGCCCCCCCGCCGTGGACGATCTGCGCCGGGCCGGCATCGAGATGCACTGGTACTCGTACTACCACAAGTGGGTGCCCCAGGAGAACTACTACTACAGCGTGGAGCACACCGGCTTCTCGGCGAACGCGGAGCGCTCCGAGGGCACCTACTCGAAGTACGCCAGCCTCGATGACCAAACCGACGGGTTCCACTACTATATGGCGTTCATCAAATTCGGGATCGGGCGGGCGACGTCCGATGCCGCGCACGAGATCCGCGACGGCCACCTGACTCGCGACGAGGGGGTCGCGCTGGTCCGCCGCTACGACGGCGAGTTTCCCGCCAGGCACCTCCCGGAGTTCCTGGAGTACCTCGGCATCGACGAGGACCGGTTCTGGCAGGTGGTGGACCGCTACCGGCAGCCGCACATCTGGCACAAGGTCGACGGCCGGTGGACACTGCGGCGGCAGGTGGCCTAAGGGGCGCAAGCGCATGGCAACGGCAGGTACCATCCGGACGAAGGCTCCGCGGCGCGCGGCGCGCGAGCCGCTCAAGGGGCTGCTCGTCGAACCGACCAGCTCGGTGCGGGACGCCATCGCCCGGATCGACCAGAACGCGAAGGGGATCGTGCTGGTGGTGGACCGCCGCCGCCGCCTGCTGGGCACGGTGACCGACGGCGACATCCGCCGCGCCATGCTGGCCGGCTTCAACTTGACCGACCCGGTCCAGGCGCTGCGTGAGCAGAAGACGATCGTGCCGAACCCGGAGCCGGTCACTGCCCGGGCCGGCACCGAACCGGCCGCCCTGCTGCGGCTGATGCAGGAGCGGCAGGTGCGGCAGATTCCGCTGCTCGATGGGGAGCGCCGGGTGGTCGGCGTGGTGACGATCGAGGAGCTCCTGCCCGAGCAGTCGCCGCCGCTGCGGGCCGTCGTCATGGCCGGCGGGTACGGCAAACGGCTGCGCCCGCTTACGAACGATTTGCCGAAAGCGCTCTTGCCGATGGGCGAGCGGCCGCTGCTGGAGCTCATCCTGCACCAGCTGCGGCAGGCCGGCATCCGGCAGATCAGCCTGACGACCTGTTACAAGGCCGAGCTGATCGTCCAGCATTTCGGGGACGGGAAGGAGTTCGGCGTGGAGATCCGCTACATCAACGAGGAGGAGCCGCTGGGCACGGCCGGCGCCCTGAGCCTGCTGGAGGCGTCGGACCAGCCCGTCCTCGTGATCAACGGGGACATCCTCACCCGGGTCAATTTCCTGTCGATGTGGAACTTCCACCGGGAGCACGGGGCCGACATGACCGTGGCGGTGCGCGAGCAGGAGTTCAGCGTGCCCTACGGGGTCGTGGAAGGCAACGGGGTGACGGTGACCGGGATTTCCGAGAAGCCGATGGTGAAACATTTCATCAACGCCGGGATCTACCTCTTGGAAGCGCCCATGTGCCGGCTGATCCCGCGCGGGCGCCGCTACGACATGACGGACCTCATCACGCGGCTCATCTCCGACGGCCGCCGGGTGGTGAGCTTCCCGATCCGGGAGTACTGGCTCGACATCGGACACGCGGAAAACTACCAGAAAGCGCTGGATGACCTGGCCAACCAGATCGTCTGATTCGGCGATTCCGCTCTCGGTGCCGGAGCTCGGCGGCCGCGCCTGGGAGTACCTGAAGGAATGCCTCGACACCAACTGGGTGTCGTCGGCCGGCCCCTTCGTGGAGCGGTTTGAGCGAATGGTAGCCTCCGTCGTCGGCACGCGGCACGCGGTGGCGACCGCCAGCGGCACCGCCGCGCTGCACACGGTCCTCCTCGTGGCCGGCGTGCAACCGGATGACGAGGTGCTGGTGTCCGCCGTGAGCTTCATCGCGCCGGCGAACGCAGTCCGCTACGTGGGCGCGTGGCCGGTCTTCATCGACGCCGACCCGGCGACATGGCAGATGGACCCGCAGCGCGTCGACGAGCTACTCACCCAGCGCTGCCGCCGGCGGGGTGGGGCGCTGGTCAACCGGGCAAGCGGGCGCCGGGTGCGCGCCATCCTGCCCGTGCACATCCTGGGCCATCCGTGCGACATGGCGCCGCTGGTCGAGCTGGCGCGCCGCCATGACCTGGTGGTCATCGAGGACGCCACCGAAAGCCTTGGGGCCGCCTACCGCGGCCGGCGCGTCGGGACGCTGGGCGATGCGGCCTGCTTCAGCTTCAACGGCAACAAGATCGTGACGACCGGCGGCGGAGGGATGGTCGTGACGGACAACCCCCGGTGGGCCGAGCGGGTGCGCTATCTCACGACGCAGGCCAAGGACGATCCGGTCGAGTCAATCCACCGCGAGGTGGGGTACAACTACCGGCTGACCAACCTCCAGGCGGCGCTCGGCTGCGCGCAGATGGAGCAGCTGGAAGACCACATTGCGGCCAAGCGGCGGATCGCCCGGACGTACGCGGAGGCGTTCGCCGGGGTGCCGGGGATTTCAGTGATGCCCGAAGCGCCCTGGGCCTCCAGCATCTTCTGGCTGTACACCATCCTGGTGGAGGAGGCCGGATACGGCATGAGCAGCCGGGTGCTGCGCGACGCCCTGGGGCGGTCAGGGATCGAGGCGAGGCCGCTCTGGCAGCCGCTGCACCGCTCGCCGGCCCATCGGGGCAGCGAGGTGGTCGGCGGGGCGATGGCGAAGCGGCTCGTCGCTTCGGCGCTGAGCCTTCCGAGCTCGGTGGGCCTGCGCGAGGCCGACCAGCGCCGGGTGATCGACCAGATCCTGCAGGCAGCAGCCCATCTTGAGGTCGCATGACGCGCGCGGCCGATCTCCACAGCCCGGTGTCGCCCGGCGAGGTGCAGATCGGTGACCTCATCGGGCGGGACGGCTCCTCGCTGGACTACGAAGTGTATCGGGTGACGACCGACTATGCCGCGCGCATCGTCGAGCGGCTCGAGCGGACCGCCGCCTATCGGCAGCTGGCGCTGATGATCGAGCCGCGCACGCTCCACACGTATTACCTGCAGCACGTCTTCACCGCCATCATGCCGCAGGTGTTCGAGGCGTGCATCGCGGAGTCCGCGCCCCACATCAGGCGCCCGCAGGCCGAGACGGCCGCGCGCCTGCCGGATCCGCTGCTGGCCGAGCTCCTGCGCAGCGTCTGGCGCAACGACCGATGGACGGTGCGCGGGCCACGGCCGAGCCTTCGCAGTACGATCCGCGAGGCCCGGTCGTCGCTCAAGAGGTTGGCGAACGGCTGGTATCTCCGGACGGTCCGCTCCCGCGGCAGCCGGCTGCGGCCCGCGCGGTCCGCCGGCGTCCCACGCCGCATCGGGGTGGAGGCACTCCAGGGCGTGCAGCCGACCCGGCGGTCGGACCTGTACTGGTTCGAGGGCAGCGGAGTGGATCCGGCGCGGGTGCTGTACTATTTCCGGCTGAGGAACCTCTCGCTCGGCCCGATCGACGAGACGCTGCCGCGGCTCGAGCAGCGCCACATCCCGTGGGTGTCGCTCAGCTGGGGGTTGATCGAGGGCGTCGCGCCCTGGTCGCCGGGACGATCCAACGCCTGGACGCGACGAGTGTTGCGGTGTTCGCCGGCCCAGGCGCCAGCGTCGTCGGACCACGAGGCGGAAACGTTCGTCATGGCGCGCGCGGCCCGCCTCCTGCGGGACATCGATTACTGGCGGGCGTTCTATCGGGCGCACCGGATCGCGGTGGACACGTTCTTACTGTCGGATTCGGATGCCGCCGGGATCACGCGGCGCATCGCCATGGATCTCGAAGGCGGCGTCACCGTGGGCACGCAGCGCAGCTTCTATGCGCCGCCCGTTGACCAGGTGCACGGCACACGGCCGCACCATGTCCATTTCCTCTGGGGCGATCCGATCCACGCCTTCAAGCCGGAGATTTATGATTGCCCAAAGACGATGGTCGTCGCCGGCTACCCCTTCGACGCGGCCTTCCTCGGGCAACAGCCAGAGACCGCTGAAATTGCGTCCCGGTTGTGCACGGCAGGGGCCCGGTTCACCGTCGCACTGCTCGACAACGCCTTCGGCGACTTCTACATCACCCGATCCATGATCGTGAGCTTCTACCGCGCATTCCTCACGTGGGCGCTGCGCGAAGGCGATGTGGGTTTGGTGATCAAACCGAAGCGGCCGTTCCAGTTCGAGACGCTGCATGAGCTGGACGGGCTGCTGGATGAGGCCAAGCGGACCGGGCGCTGCGTCGTGCTCTCCCAGGCGCTGGGCCGGTTCCCGTCGGATGCGTCGCGGTGCGCGGATCTCAGCGTCGGCCTTTACCTCGCCTCGGCGGCGATCGAGGCGGCGATCGGCGGCCATCGCGCCGTCCACTGCGATCTGAGCCGGCTGCGCCAGCATCCCTTCTACGCCTGGGGCTACCGCAAGGTCGTCTTCGACGACCTGGAGGAACTGGTCGCGGCGATCCAGCGCTACAAGCACCGCCCGGAGGACGAGCCGGGGCTGGGGGACCATACGCCGGTGATCGACCAGCTTGACCCGTTCCGAGACGGCAAGGCCGGGGCGCGCATCGGCACGTATCTGCGCTGGCTGCTCGAGGCGTTCGACGACGGGCTGGACCGCGACGGCGCCGTGGCGCGCGCCCACGAGCGGTATGCCGCTCGCTGGGGCGCCGACAAGATCATGCCCTTTGAGCCCATCGGAGGGACAGGCGTTCCGCAGGAGATGCTGAATGAAGCCGTTTGACATCATCGCCACCGTCAGCCCACGGGTGGTGACCGACGAGTTCCTGCACGGGTTCGTGGAGCGCGGGGTGACGACCCTGCGCATCAACGGTGCGCACGCCGATCCGCCGGAGGCCCGCCGGCTCATCGGCCTGATCCGGGGCAGCATCGGCCGCGAGGCCCAGGTCCTCATCGACCTGCCCGGCAGCAAGATCCGCACGGCGAATTTGGCCACACCGATCCCGCTGTATGGCGGGGAGCCGTTTACCCTGGAGGCGACCCAGTTCAACTACCCGGGGTTCCTCTCGTACCTGCGTCCGGGCCAGGTCCTGCTGGCCAGCGATGGGAAGCTGCAGTTCGTCGTCGACGCCTGCGATGCCAACCGGGTGTCGCTCACGCCCCGCTTCACCGGGGTGCTGGAGAACAACAAGGGGGTGCACATAGTCGGCGCGCACCCCGAGGGGTTGCCCTTCCTGTTCGAGCGCGACCACGCGCTCATCGAGGTGGCCAAGGAGAGCGGTGCTGAGCTGGTGGGCCTCTCGTTCGTGCGGGGGCCGGAGGACGTCCGGCAGGCCCGGCGGCTGCTGGAGGGCAGCGGGGTGGACGCCATCTGCAAGATCGAAACGCCAGAGGCCTGCAAGCGGCTGGCGGACATCCTGCCGTTGACGGCGCGCGTCCTCGTGGACCGGGGCGACCTCGCCGCCGGCATCGGGATCTACCGGCTGCCCAGCATGGAGCGGGCGGTAGCGAAGCAGGCCGCCCGGCGGGGCGTCAAGGTCTACGTGGCCACGCAGATCCTCTTCAACATGGTCGAGCACCCGACGCCGCTCATGGCTGAAGTCGCCTCCTTGCATGAAGTGCTCGGCTATGCCGACGGGCTCCAGTTCTCCGAGGAGACGTCCATCGGCAAGTACCCTCTGGAGGTGCTGGAGGTCGTGCAGCAGATGCGGGTGCAGGTGGCGGATGTCGAGGGCGCCGCCGACGTCCGGCGGGGCGACCCCGAAGCCCTGGGCCAGCGCAGCGGAGTGGAGGCGGGATGAGCCTCCGGATCGTCTGCCTCCTGACCTCCGGCCGCGCCGGATCGAAGCTATTCCATAGCTTCCTGGACTGGCATCCGCAGGTCATGGGCTTCCCGCGGAACCTGAGTTTTGACGAGTTCTGGCGTTCGTACGCGCCGATTCACGGCGACCCCGCCGCGCTCATCGACGCGTTCATCCGGTGCCATCCCCGGTTTTTCTCCGGCGAGGCGTGGTACCGGTTCAACCGCTATGACCGGGCCGACCAGCTGGGGCCGGGAAAGAATGAGACGTTCTCGGTCGACACGGAGCGGTTCCGCCGCCTGGCGCTGGCCGAGCTTGCCAGCGAGCCGCGTCTGAACCGGCGCAGCCTCTTCCTCGCGCTGCACCGGGCCTACCACGCCGCCTGCGGCAGGCCACCGCTGGGGGACGGGATCCTGCTCTACCACATCCACGATATCAACTTCCAGGACGAGGTGGCGGCCTGCCTGGACGATTTCCCTGCTGAGACGCAGGTGCTCATCATGGCGCGGCACCCGATAGAGGGCGTCAACGCGTGCCTGAAGTGGATGGTCATGCACAACACGCTCTCCTGCGAGGAGTTGTTCAGCCACCAGCGCAGCGTCCTGATCGACGGCGGCTCGCTGATCGAGCGGTTCCCAGGTCTCGATATCCGCACAGTGCCCTACGAGCAGCTGTTGGGCGCCCAAGAGGCGGTCATGCGCGCCTTCGCGGCCTGGACGGGCATCCGGTGGAACGAGAGCCTGCGCCGCAGCACCATGCACGGCAAGCTCTGGTGGGGCAACGGGAAGGCGCCGCGCCAGGGCGTCAACGGCATGCAGCCGAACGGTCGCCCCTCGAGCTGGCTGGAGCGGTGCGAATGGACGGCGCTACGCAGCCTGGCGCCCGTGCGGCTGACGCGCTACGGCTATCTCGACGGCGCGCAGCAGAGCGAACCGGCCGGCCGCGGAACGTTCGCTGCCTCGTGGCTGCTGCCGACGACATCAGAATGGGCGCTCCTGACGCTGAGTGTGAGCCCGCGCCATTGGCGGCGGGTTGTACGGGGCATCCGCGAGCGGGCCCGCGATCCGAGGCGGCGGCCGGAGGGCGGCCGCGGCGAGCGGTTCGGCTGGGTCCTGGCACGGCATCTGGCGCAGGCGAATCCGATCGTGTGGTGCTACTGGGTGCGGCGGCGGGTGCTGCTGTGGGCGCGCATCGCCGAGGCGCGGCGCCGGCACAATGAGCCAGTGCCCCAGCTGCTGCTGGAGTCCGACGAAGCCGTGTCACCCGCGCAGGGGAGATCCCACGCCTATGCAGAGAGTGTTTGACTCGCACGTCCGCCACCTGCTGGACCGCTACCGGCCCAAGACGATCCTCGAGATCGGCGTCTTGAGGGGTGCGAACACCCGCTGCGTCCTCGACTGGTGTTCGCGCAACGGCGCGCGCCTGACGTCGCTGGATCCGGTCCGGTGGGAGGGCGACCTGCCCGAGGCGGTGAAGCAGCCGCTGTCGGGCTACAAGTACAAGCGGGGGCAGCCGAGGTTCGACTCCCACGTGATCATGCCGGAGCCGCTGGTCGAGGCGTTCCGGCTGGGGCTTGACCGGTACTGGACCTGCTTGAAGCTGCGCAGCCTCAACTATTTCGAGTCGACGCAGGCGCAGCACTTCGACCTGTACCTGATCGACGGCGACCACAACTACTACACCGTGTCGAGAGAGCTGGAGGCCATCCACCGGCTTGGGAAGGCTGGCGATGTGGTGCTCTTCAACGACGTGGTGGGCGCCTGTGCGCGGCGGGATCAGTACTACGACCCGTCGTTCATCCCGCCGGAGTACGTCGGCGGCAGGCGGCAGGGCGTGCTGACCGCCATCGAGGACTTTCTGGACGGCGTCAGCGGTCGGCGGCTCTGGTGGCGGGTCGACTGCCCGTACACGTACAGGCTGCTGACCAAGCGGCACGAGGGGCTGGGTCTCATGGAGCGTCGGAGGGACTGATGGAGACATCGGCGGACGC
>Ga0247727_10006269_pt1 | contig 23508 bp, 21 predicted proteins | sample WisWelCaveWW1625_FD_202498 | JGI IMG/M metagenome (GOLD analysis project Ga0247727, IMG submission 202498) | Biofilm microbial communities from Wishing Well Cave, Virginia, United States - WW16-25 | ecosystem: Environmental > Aquatic > Deep subsurface > Groundwater > Cave microbial mat | place...
ATCGGTGAAATCCACGCCCATGATTTGGGGGCCATGCGACCCGCCACCTACCGTCGTCGGAAAACTCCAAAAGTGTCAGCGATGTCGTGAGTTCAAAGTGTCAGCGATGTCCTGACCTCATGCCTCAAGATGCGCCCCCCAAAGCGTGAGTCGCAATTGACGGATTGAATTCGTCGGTTCGCCGGCTACACTGCCGCCATGAAACGCACGGCCTCAACCTCGACAGTCGCGGACAAGATGCTGGACCTGGCGGCGGAGTGTTTTGACGCCGCGACGCTCAATGCCCTGGCGAAACTGCGCCTCAGCCCGAAGCTGGCCGCGCGCGTGGACCGGCTGGCGGACAAGGCGAACGAAGGAGAATTGACCCCCCGCGAGCGTGAAGAATACCAGTCCTACACCCGGACTTCCGAACTGCTCGCGCTGCTCCAACTCCGCGCCCGCCTGAAACTGGGATTGCCAGTCCCCGCCGAGTAAGCCATGAGCGCCGCGTTGCGCCTGACCGTCCGCCGGCGGGCCGGGGCCGTCTGCGAATACTGCCGCCTGCCGGATTGCGTCCCTCATCTGATGCGATTTCATCTGGAGCACATCCGCGCCCGCCGGCATGGCGGCCTGACTTCGGCGCGAAACCTCGCGTGGGCCTGCGCCCGGTGCAACGAACGCAAGGGCGCCAACCTCTCGGGCGTGGATCCGGACACCGACCGGGTGGTGCGGCTGTTCAACCCGCGCCGGGACGCGTGGGCGCGACATTTTGCCTGGGATGGGTCGCGCATTCGCGGACTCACTTCCACGGGGCGCGCCACCGCCTGGCTGCTGGAATTCAACACGGATGAACGGCTCAAGCTCCGCCACGGACTGCGCAAGCTGGGGTTGTTTTGACATGCCACCTCGATGCGAACGCGCCGAGTGAGTTCCCCGTGCCCCAGTTTGGCGAACACGCCCTCGTGCCCGCGAAGAATCCCAACGTGTGGCAGCCAGTGGCGGTGGCGCGCGGCTAATTCGCCTCGCGCTCCAGTGCGAGCGCATCCCGCCGGCACAGCCACATCGGCACCGCGCCGAACCCGCCGAACGAGCAGTCAATCAACCGCCATCCGAGCGGAATCCCGCGCAGGCCGCCGAAGACAAGCGCGTACGGGATCACCAGCGCGCACGCGATGAGGCCAAAGTCGAACAGCCAGCGGTTCCGCACCGGATCGCGCCACGCCCCGAGGAACGCGAGTGCGATGACGAAGTGCCCGAAAGCGAGCCAGTCGTAGCCGTAGGCGAGGAACGGATGGCGCGCGCCGCTCTCGACGAGCGCGTCGCGCACACGGACGAGCCACACCGCCCAGTCCGGCCGGTCGAGCGGGTTGGCGGTCTTCACGGCCTGATCCGCGCCGGTCACGCCGACAAACCAGTCGAGTTCCGTTTCGAGCGGAATGGCGGTGGCGCCGCTCAATACAAGGCCCGCGATGAACACTGCGGTCCATGCGCGGATGCGGCGGAGAAGTCGTTGGGTGCGGATCATTTTGGCGAGGATGTATTCGCCGGCGTCGCGCCGGCCGCGCCGTGAACCGCCGCGCCGAACAACGTCAGCGAGTAGAGCATCGCATACGTGGTGAACACGAACATCCCCAAAAGCGCCGTGAACAGCGCCGAGGCGGGATGCAGCCAGTTCGCCGCGTCGGCAAAGAGGCTGAACGGGTTCGCGATCACGTCCCAACTGTTCCACCGCTCGAAGCGCCCGAGGTAAACGCCGAACCCGCTCAACAGCGCGACGCCAAGCGCGAACGCGCCCAGCGAATTCGCCGTGTCGCAGCTTGGCGAACACGACCTTCTGCCGCCGAAGAATCCCAGCGTCTGGCAACCCGCAGGCGTGGTGCGCGGCTAGCAGCCCGTCAGCAGCCGGTCGGGAAAGTTGTAGTACTCGTAGGCGTGGCAGGCATTTGGCAGAAGCACTGGGTTTGCTCACATGCTCCAACGTAAAACGTCCGCGTTCCGACTCCCGGAGTTGCGCATGTGGACGTCGGGCTGTCTCGGCAATCGCCATAAGTGATGGCCCGGTTGGAACAACCCCCTTTACATGTGCTCTCCTTCCATCCGCAGTTGTTGTGATGAAAATAATCATTAAAGGGGACGCATGTCTTGTTGGCCAACGTGGCTCCGAGAACGTTGGTGATTGCAGCCAAGGCCATGAGAGCCGAGGCCGTTTGGATTTTGAGTCTGTTCTTCATTGTTGTTTGTGTGGTTATGGTTGTTGTGATGTCAGGGAAATCTGTTAGGACACGGGCCGTTCTCCTGGCGAAATACGGTGCCTCCAGATCAGCAATCCCAAGGCAACCGCGCTGGAGATACAGAAGAACAACAGCAGGTAGACTGGAACGTTCCGGGCTGAGGATGAGGCCGGCTTGAACGGTGCCACGGCTTTCTTGGTGGCGGCGAAGCGAGAGAGCAACTCCGGATCGTCAGCCGCCTTCCATTTACCATCGGTGATCCGATAGCGGATTGCGTCCACCGCAGTTTTATCGTCCTGGTAATTGAATCGGTAGTCGTTAACCGTCAACTGGCCGACGATTTCAACCTTGGCTAAGGGCTCCGCGCCAGACTTGATGTTGGTCACGACCCCCGAAAACCGTTCCGCGATCCGCGGACTGTCCGTCATCAGTCCCCGGCCAGGCCAGAGAACCTCGAGCCGGAACGTTGTTGGAACCATCTGGCCATTTACGCTGCTGCTGGTCATCACCGTGTAGCGCGCCGCCACATGGCCTGGTTCAAAGCGCTTGAGGAGATCACGCCTTTCCTTCTGCATTTGGAAGGCGCCCTCGGTGTGGGGCACAACCAAGCCGGACGGCTCCTGGGCGGGCGTGAGCGTCGATGCTCTCCTCGTGATTGACTCGGCGGCAGCGGGGAATGAGAACTGGCCGGTGGCCATTTTCACCGTATTTGAAAAGCCCGCGTGCGCCACGGGGTCATGCCGGGGCGCCGCCCAGATGGCGGGCATCTGGCTCGCATCGGCGGATTTCAAATAGGATCCCGCGCCCAACGCGAACCACACAAAGCGTTCCCCCGGCCACCCGTCGAAGAGATACGGGCCTTTCGAAACCGTCGCCGGGTGATTCCCTTTTTCGAAACTGAAGGCGGCAATCTCTTTCCCATCCTCATCCCGATGTCGGCTCGTGTACATGACGCGAGTTGACTCCGTTCCGTCAAATGCGCTCTCGAAATACCCGTCCTTGAACCCGGTGGTGTCGTAGCGCATCTGCCACTGGCCGGCGGTGTGGATGGTGATCCTGAAATGGTCGTGATGCTGGAAGGAGATGCTGCCGGAATCATCGTTTTTGAATGACGTGTATTCGACGGTGCCTTGGAGATGAAGTGTTTGAGCCTCCGCCAGAGGCACCGCCGGGATGGCACCGCAAAGCAGACCAATCCGGAGCCATCCGTTCCGCCTGGCAAATGGATTCAGCGGTTTCATTGGCGGTTCTGTTTTGATTTTACAGCATTGACGCTTACCACCACCCTGCGGAGGTCACCCCGGCACCGTGACGCTCACCGGGTTGCTCCACACGCCCACCTGATGATCGTCCACGCGGTAGATGGCGCGGTAGGTCCAGATGGCGGGCGTGGCGGGGAAGGGTTGGGTGTCGTTGTAATTGGGCGTCGTATCGTAGGTCAGCACCACGAAGCCCGCGCCGGTGCCGCGGTCCACCTGGATTTCGATCTGGTCGAGGAACGCGCGGTTGCCGCCCCAACCCCATTTCACGGCCACATGGTTGGCGGTGATGACGGCGTCGATCACCGGTTGGAGGGTGTTCAGGTCCGGGCCGACCAGTTCGGTGCCGATGATGCCGAGGTCGGTGCTGATGGTTTCGGTGGCCGCGCCGCCGTCCTTGATGAGCTGGACGAGGGCGAAAATGCGGTTGAGCGCGCCGGTGTTGACGGCCACGGTGCCGCCGGGCAGGGCGGGCGCGGTGAACACGGGCAACGCCATCAACCCGGTGCCGGGGCCGTCCTGGGCTTCGGTGGCGGCGTCGGAACAGGAGAGCGACCAGGTGCGCACGGCGGAGAGCCAGGATTGGAGGACATAAATGAGCCATTTGCAGTCGGCCACGGCGGTGTCACGCTGGGCGGTGGTCAGGCCCAGGACGGTGGTGTGACCGGGGAGTTTGTTGGCGAAGTTGGTGAGCCAGCCGATCTGGTCGCCGAGGCGGGAAGGGTAATAGGTGTTGCGTTTCATGCGTTTGGTTTTGGGTTTGGGTTCAGGACTGGGCGTGGCCGGCGGGACGTAGCCGGGATCGCCCGGCTCCAGTTTGTAAGAAGGATCGCCCCAGTAAATGTTGGGGTCGTCCCAGACCTCGGCGGTGTCCCAATAGACGATTTTCATGCATAAACGGGGTCAAACAGTGTTCGGGACGGGTGAAAAGGGTGGTTTTGAGGCCAAACAGCGAGTTTTCGATGAAAAATGGCCCGCCCCGCGCGAAATGGGGTGCAACTCCCGCCGTTTGGGGTGCGCCCCAAACGAAATGGGGCGCAACTCCAACGACACGGGGTGCGCCCCATGCGGTTTGGGGTGCAACTCCAGCGACGCTGGGTGCGCCCCGCGCGGGACGGGGTGCGCCCCGTCTGAACTGGGGTGCGCCCCATGCGGGAAGTGGAGCACCCCAAAGGAAACGGGGTGCGCCCCGGACGAGAAGTGAGGCACCCCATCTGACACGGGGCGAGCCTCCTGAGCGCGACTTTTCGGGCTAGTACCGGTGGCGCGGTGGCGCGGTGGCAACGGGACGACCCTCGGATGGCCACAATTCCTTCCATGGATTACGGCGGCCTTTTTGAACCTCCGCCCGGAATAGTCAAGCCGGATTTTTTCCGGAGCGTTTCACACGCCGGCGGAAACAACCTGGCCGATGCCGCCAACTGCGCTGGGTTGCGGTGCTTCGACCGGCCGCTGCGCCAGACGTTCACGAAAAGCCACGTGCCGGAGCCGCGTCCAGTGGACGAGCGGCGACCAGACGCGGTGAACCAGCCGGCGTTTGATGAGGAGGTGCCAGAAGCGGTTCGAGCGTTTGTAGAGGCAACTCATCGCCAGATACGGAAGCACGGCGGACATCTGCTCCGGCCGGCGCCGCCAGATGCTCGCGGGCGAGAACAGCCGGCGATAGAGCCAGTCGTAGCCGAGGGCGAGTTCGTCCGGCGTCATGTGCTTCGGACGGAAGACCACGTGCGCCGTGTCGTATTTGCTCCAATCCTGGTGCAACAGGCGGCCTTCAAGTTCCATCTGGCGGAACAGCGGCGTGCCCGGATACGGCGTCAGGATGTGAAACGTCGCGCACTCCAGGCGGTTCGACTCGATCCATTGCGCGAGCGTGGCGAACACCTCACGCCGGTCCTCGTCGAAGCCGAGCACGAAACTGCCGTTCACCTGGATGCCGTTGTCGTGAAAAATCCGGACCCGGCGCGCGTAATCCTCCGTGCGCGGCGTGCGCTTGCGTGCGTGCGAGAGATTGTCGTCGGAGAGGGATTCGAACCCGATGAACACGCCCGTGCAGCCGGCCAGCGCCATTTCCCGGATGAGCGAGGGATCGTTGGTGACATCGAGGGTGACGGCCGCGCTCCAGATTTTCCTTATCGGCCGCAACGCGCGGCAAAGTTCACGCAGGTAGTCGGGTCGGGAACCGAGGTTGTTGTCGATGAACACCGCGTAGGGCTGATCCTCGGCTTCGAACTGCGCGCGAATGTCCTCCGCGGCGCGCACGCGGTAGGGCATGTGCAGTCCGTCGGTCGAGAGGTAGCAAAAGCCGCAGCGATTATGGCAGCCGCGCGTGGCGATGAGGCTGGCCGTCGTCAGGAAGCTCGCGCGCGGAAGCAGTTCGCGGCGCGGTTGCGGATCGAGGTCGTAGGAGCGTTCATACGTTGCGGCGTAGCAAACCTTCAGTGTGTTGGCCTCAACGTCGCGAAGAATTTGCGCCCACAGTTGAACGCCTTCGCCGATCACAACGGCATCCGCATGCGCCGCGGCTTCATCGGGGCGCGAGAGCACGTGCAACCCGCCGAGGATCACCTTGCAGCCGCGCGCGCGATACCAATCGGCCAGTTCGTAGGCCCGCCGCGCGAACGTGAGATGCACGGTGATGCCCACGACCTCCGGCAACGGATCCACGGGCGGCGGGCCTTGAAGAAGGTTCTCGTCCCAATAGCGCAGGCGCCAGTTCGCCGGCGTCGCCCCCGCGATGCTGGTGAGCGCGAGCGTGGGCGTGAGCACGTGCTTGCCGAAACTCGCGTGCGGGTCCTTCGGGTAAAACGGATTCAAGAGCAGCGCGTACCGCGGTTCGACCGGCCCGATGCGACGTGGCGTGTCAAGCGCGGGTGCCTCGGACATCTCGCGCGGCAGCCAGAGCGGTTTGCGTGGCAGGTAGAATGCGTCGTCAGGAACACTGTCAAACCAACTGGCGGGCGATGGAAGTTTCATGGATGGCTCCTTTCGTGGATTGGCGTGAGTCGGACTGGCGGTAATCTGCGAACTGCTGAAGATCTGCCTCAATGGCGTCAATGACGGCGTCCGGCGTGGAGGTGCCGGCCGTGATGCCGACAACTTTCGCCTGAGCGAACCACTCCGCGCGCAGGTCCGCCGTGGTCTGAACGTGATGCACACGCGGGCTGAAACGGGCGCAGGTGGCGACCAGTTCACGCGTGTTGTTGCTGTGCGCGCCGCCGATGACGATGACTACGTCGCACTGCCGCGCGAGTTCCTCGGCGGCGGTCTGGCGTTGTTTGGTCGGCTGGCAAACGGTGTCAGTGAAACGCACTTCGGAGCGCGGGAAGCGCGTGCGCAGCCGGTTCACCAGACTGCGCACGCGCTCGATGGGTTGCGTGGTTTGGGCGACGACGCCAAAGCGCCGTCGCTCCGGCAACCGATCCAACTCCTCGGCGGAAAGCACCACGTCAAACTCGCACAAATCTTCCGTCATCCCGCGCACCTCGACGTGGTCGCGTTTGCCAATGATGAGGGGATGAAAGCCCGCCTGAACCAGTTGCCTCAACGCGCGATGGGCCAAGTGAACGAGCGGACAGGTGGCTTCGGTGACTTCGTGGCCGCGTTCCCGGACACGCGCCAGAGCCTTCTCCGATGCGCCGTGTGCGGTGATCATCACGGAAGTGGTCGTCACGTGCGCGAGGTCACGCTCGATCTGCACGCTGCGGGAGGCGAGGTCGGCGAGCACGGTTTCGTTGTGAACGAGGTCGCCGAGCACGGTCACTGGCTGGCGGGCACTGAGGTGGTTGGCCAGTGCGATGGCGTCGCGCACGCCGAAGCACATGCCCAGATGTTCAGCTCGCAGAATGTTCATGGGATCGTATGGAGGTTAACGAAAAAAGACTGAACCCAAAACTCGGACCAGATAAATCGCAACCATCGCAGCGACGATGGCGCAGATACTTGCGAGTATGATCTTCCACGGCCACTGCTGGCCGGGCTCGCCCAACGCGTGCCCTTGCTGTTTCATGGTCCACTTCTCGACGGCCAACCAAAGCATCACTCCTGCGAAAAATGCCGTGCCAACAAGAAACAGTCCGAGAGCGGTCCCTAGAACGTATTCGCCGGTAATCCTGAATTCCGTCTGCGTCAGAATCGCCACTCCGCCCAGGAAAAAAGCCGTGAATGACAAACCTGCTCCGATTCGTGCCAGTGCCTTCATAATGGTGCTTTGTATTCGATGTGTGAACGCAGCCTAACATCCGTGGCAGCAGCCCACGTGAGGAGGCTCTGAAAAATCTGGGAGCGTAGGTGTCTTGCCGATAGGCGAAGGGGAGAACTCGCCGGCAGGATGCCGGCGGTCCCAGGCGGGCGACGCGAGACTGAACAGCGAGTCGGGCAGAGGGGCGTATTTCAACTTCCGTTCAAGTGGAGCCTCGTCACGTCGGCTGCTACCGGTTTCGCTTTGCATTGCAAAGTGACTGACCAGCAAGGTTCGATTGTGTTCAAACAAGTTCATGGTTCAGTTCCCTTTCGACTGCCGGACAATCTGGTCGAGCAGGTCAATGTATCCGGCAAAGGTCTTGCGGCCCTTGGGCGTGAGCAAGTAGGTGGTGAGCGGGCGCGCGCCTTCAAGCGACTTGGTGAAGGCCACGTAGCCGGCCTCGTGCAGCGTGCGCAAATGCGCCGTGAGGTTGCCGTCGGTCATGTCGAGCAGGTCGCGCAGTTCGGTGAAACCCAGCGACGGCGCCGCTGCGAGTGCCGACATGATGCCGAGCCGCCCCTTCTCGTGGATCACACGGTCGAGGTTGAGGAACGGTTCGGGGTTCACGTCGCGGATTCCTTCTTTTCAGTTATGAACAGGTAGGCGCCATACAACAGGTGGAAGACGCCGAACCACAGGCCCATGATGAGGTGCGGCAAGCACCACGGCGCGTCGAAGCCCGGCCGCATGGTGAAGGGCAATACCGCGCAAGCGGGCAGGGCGTACGCGAGCCCGAACCAACGCAGTCCGCGTGTGGTGAAATGCCCGGCCGCGTGCAGTGCACATCCGTAAAGCGCGATCCAAATGACGGGCACCATGAGGAATTGGCGGGCCTCGTCATTGGACAACTCGATCATGCCGAGGCCGAGACTGCCGCCGAGCAGGAGCGCGGGGCACAAGGCGATCACCACGCGCCTGGCTGGCGGCGAGAACACCGGTTCGCGCGTCTTCAGGGATTGCCGGCGGGCAATGACCAGCGCGCCGGTCATGGCGAAGATTCCCACCGCCAGCCAGAACCGGCAGAACGGGTGCATGAACTCGATGCGCGCGGCCATTCCCACGACGGCACCGGCGGTCCCGATGGCGCCGGTGAGCAACATGATCGGCGCAAGAGCGCGGCGGTAGAGCGCCGTGCGTTCCATGAGCGTGCGGATGACTTGGAGATGTTCCGAGGCAGCTTGGTTGTCCATGGCGGTAGCTTTGCATTGCAAAGTGATGGCGTCAAGCGGGCGTTTCCAAGCCAACTCGTCCGCACAACTTCATCGCGCGTTGTCGTCGGTTGCGATTAGACTGGCCGCGTGTCTTCCAGCTCCGGTTACAAACTGGTCAAGCTCGCCTGCGGCATGCACAGCGTGCATTCGGTCGCCGAGCGCGAAACGTTCCATCCCGTGATCGGCCCGGTGGCGGAGGCCGAGGCACTTTACGTGAAGCAACTCCGGCTCGTGGAGCGACTGCGCACGCACGCGAAACAATCAGGAGAGGAATTTGTCATCTGGGATGTGGGCCTCGGCGCCGCCGCGAATGCGCTCACCGTCCTGCGCGCCCTGCGCGAAGTGCCGGCGCGGATTCGCCTGATGAGCTTCGACCACACCATCGAACCGCTGCGCTTCGCCCTCAACCATGCCGCGGAATTGGGCTATTTCGACGGCTACGAAACAGTCGCAGGCCAGCTCGCCCATATCGGCAACCATTCACTGACCTTCCCCAACGGCGCGCAAACCGTGCGCTGGCAGGTTCAACTGGCCGATTTTCCTACGCTGCTCACGCAATCGTCCGCCCGCGGACTGCCAGAGCCGCACGTGATTCTTTTCGACGCCTATTCGCCTGCAAGAAATCCGGCGATGTGGACGCTGCCGCTCTTCAAGAACGTGTTCCGCCTGCTCGACCCGGCGCGCCCGTGCGCGCTGCCCACCTATTCGCGAAGCACGATGCTGCGGGTGACACTGTTGCTCGCCGGATTTTTTGTGGGAGCAGGCCACCCAACCGGCGAAAAGGAGGAGACCACCATCGCGGCTAACGCGCGGGAATTGGTCACCGAGCCGCTCGCCCGCGCGTGGCTGGCGCGCGCGCGCCGCTCACACAGCGCGGAGCCGCTGCACGAACCGGTTTACCGGCAGGCACCGCTCTCGGAGGAGTCGTGGGAACGGTTGCAACGGCATCCGCAATTCCAGTAGGGTCACCATGATGGATCATCGCGAACAGTTCGACGCCCTCCTGCGCGGCGACAAGTCGCTGCTCGCACTCGCGCCGATGCAGGACGTGACCGACCTGCCGTTTTGGAAACTCATGACGGCCTACGGCGGCGCGGATGTTTATTACACCGAGTATTTCCGCGTCCACGCCACGTCCAACTTGGAGCCGTGGATTCGCGAGTCCATCGAGAAAAACCCCACAGGCCGGCCAGCCATCGCGCAGATGATCGGCAACGACATCCCGGCGCTGGTGCGCACGGCGAAGGAACTCCAGCAGATGCCCGTGGCGGCCATCGACCTGAATCTCGGCTGCCCCGCCCCGGTGGTTTACCGCAAGTGCGCCGGGGGCGGGCTGCTGCGCGAGCCGCAACGGGTGGATACGATTCTCGGCGCGCTGCGCGATGCCGTCTCGATCAAGTTCACCGTGAAGACGCGCCTCGGCTTTGACTCGCCCGCGGTGTTCGAGGAACTGCTGCCCATCTTCGCAAAGCACTCACTCGATTTGCTCACCGTCCACGGGCGCACGGTGGCCGAGATGTACCGCAGCGAGGTGCATTACGACTTCATCGCGCGCGCCGTCGCGGCGGTGCGCTGTCCGGTGATGGCGAATGGAAACGTGTACTCCGCGGCGAAGGCCGCCGAGGTGCTCAACCTCACCGGCGCACGCGGGCTGATGATCGGCCGCGGGGCGATCCGCAACCCGTGGCTCTTCCACCAAATCCGCCAGCACCAGCGCGGCGAGACGCTGTTCACTCCGCGCGGCCACGACGTGCTGAACTACGTGCGCGGGCTGTATCGCATTACGTGCCCCACGGCGATGCGCGAAACGGCGCAGGTGCAGAAGATGAAGAAATACATGAACTACCTCGGCCTCGGCGTGGAGCCGACGGGAAAATTCCTGCACGACATTCGCCGTGTAACGACCGAGGCGGAGTTCTTCCGTGTGTGCGAAGCGTTCCTCGCCCACGACGAGCCGATGCCACTGGAACCATTTGCCTTCGCACTGAAGGAAACCGACGTGCTCGCCGGCGAACACCTCTGAGTTCGGGGCGGCTTCTCCCCGGGCGGTCCCGCTACAACGCGGCCGCGACGAGGTCACCCACTTGCGACGTGGAATAGCCCATCTTGCCGGCGGCCAGGCTCTTGATTTTTTCCCGCGTCACCCTGATGACGGCGTTCTCGATGGCCTGCGCGGCGTCGCGCTCGCCCAGGAAGTCGAGCATCATCTGGCCCGCGCAGATCGCCGCCAGCGGATTGATCACGCCCTGGCCGGTGTATTTGGGCGCGCTGCCGCCGATCGGCTCGAACATGCTGGTGCCCTGCGGATTGATGTTGCCCCCGGCGGCGATGCCCATGCCGCCCTGCACCATCGCGCCCAGGTCGGTGATGATGTCGCCGAACATGTTGTCGGTCACGATCACGTCGAACCATTCCGGGTTCTTCACGAACCACATCGTCGTCGCGTCCACGTGTGCGTAATCGCGCTTGATGTCGCCGAAGTCCTTCGCGCCAATTTCGTGGAAGGCGCGCTCCCAGAGGTCCCACGCGTAGGTCAGCACGTTGGTCTTGCCGCACAGCGTGAGCTTTTTGTCCTTGTTGCGCCGGCGCGCGAACTCGAAGGCGAAGCGCAGGCAGCGCTCGACGCCGCGGCGGGTGTTGATGCTTTCCTGCACGGCGATTTCGTGGGGCGTGCCCTTGAAGACGAATCCGCCGGAGCCGGTGTAAAGCCCTTCGTTGTTCTCGCGCACCACGACGAAATCAATGTCCTTCGGGCCTTTGTCTTTGAGCGGGCAGAAGCGCTCGTCGTAAAGCTTGACGGGGCGCAGGTTGATGTATTGCTCCAGCTCGAAGCGCAGGCGGAGGAGGATGCCCTTCTCCAGAATGCCCGGCTTCACATCGGGATGGCCGATGGCTCCGAGCAGGATCGCGGGAAACTTGCGCAACTCGGCCACAACGCTGTCCGGCAGGGCCTCCTGGGTACGCAGGTAGCGTTCGCCGCCCAGGTCGTAGTTCTGGTAGTTGAGCTTGAGATTGAATTTTTTCGCCGCGGCGTCGAGGACCTTGACGGCCTCGCGCGTGACCTCCGGCCCGGTGCCGTCGCCGCCGAGGACTGCAATGTTGTGGCTTTTCATGGGTAAATTTCTTCCGCCGGTTGGGCGGGAGCGGGATGCTAAAGTTCCCCGGCAGGCTGGCAACGAAATTCATGTGCGCGCCTGGCTCGCGGTTTTCTACATCGTCCGGGCGAGAATCTTCTATGGCGCGCCTTCCCGCCTCTGGTAGTCTCCGCGCGAAACCCTAACGAAAATCTTTCCATGAACACCAGCGAATACCTTTTCCCCCGTCGCCTCACGCGCCGTGATTTCCTTGCCGTCAGCGCCACGGCGGCCGCGGCGACTGCCTTGCCGTCGCTCGCCGCCGACACCACGCCGCCCGTCCGCATCGGCACGGGCAAGTGGACTTACACGCTCGATGAACATTGGGGCCAACTGCCCGCGGGCATGAAGTTCGGCCTGGGCTGCGGCATCGTGGTGGACTCGAAGGACCGCGTGTATGTCACCTCGCGCTCGGCCAGTCCGTGCGTGGCCGTGTTCAGCCGCGAGGGCAAGCTGCTGGAGACGTGGAGCCAGGATTTCGGCCGGAAGATCGGTTACTCGCCCGACCAGATCGCGGCAACGGCGCACGGCATTTACTGGAGCAGGGAAGGTCGCAACGAATTCCTCTACTTCACCGAAAACTCCGCCAAGGACGATCTCAAGCTCGGCAAACGCGTGTACAAGACCGACCTCAAGGGCAAGGTGCTCTACACCATCGGCAACGTGGAGAAGGAAACCTCGACCTCGCAGAAGTTCACGTGGACCAGCCCGACTGACGTGGCCGTGGCGGCCAACGGCGACATCTACATCGTGGACGGTTACGGCAGCCAGATTGTCAGCCGCTTCGACAAGAATTGGAAACACGTCCGGACCATCGGCGGGCGCGCGGACGCCAAGGCGCCCAAAGGGCCGGACGCGCCGCACGGCACGTTCAACACCTGCCACGGCGTGTGGATCAACACGCTCAAGAGCACGCCGGAGGTTTACATCGCCGACCGCACCAATGGCCGCTATGAGGTGTACGACCTTGAACTGAACTACAAGCGCACCATCAGCGGCGACTTCGTCCGCAACCCGTGCTGTTTCTATCAGCACAAGGACCATCTCTACGTACCCGACCTCGGCAGCCTCGTGGTGATCCTCGACAAGAACGACCAGCCGGTGGCGAAGCTCGGTGACGGCCGGGGTGTGAGGAAGGAAGAGTTCGAGACCGGCCACCCGGACAAGTTCACCACGCCGCACGCAATGTGCGTGGACTCGCAGGGCAGCCTCTACGTGTTGGAGTGGGTTCCCTACGGCCGCGTGCGCAAGTTCAAGCACACGCCGCTGGCGTAGCCAACGTGCTGCGGGAAGCACGTTACTGGCGTGCAGCCGGCGCCAGCCAGCCCGGTCCGGCTTGACTCATTTGAACGGGAGACGCTCGCATCGTATCGCCGGCCACGGGTCGCCACACGCCGTCGGAACCACGCCGGCCCGGCACGTCTTGCGTGACGATGCCCGGTGATTCCACGCCGACCTTCGCGCCAAACATCCGGTTGGCTTCCCACCGCAAATTCACCGGCGCGGTGGCGAGACGCACCAACGGCGGCCGCGTCCCCTTGACCACGTTGCTCGCGATCACGCAATCGATGGGCGCGAGTTTGCCGCCGCCATCGGCCAACCCGATCACCAGCGGATGCGTGCAATCGATCACCGTGTTGAACGACACCTCCGCGCGCTGCACGCGAAAGTAGCCGTTGAGCTTCGAGCGGGCGACGCCGTTCATCAGCGTCAACGCCGAGCGGGCGTCGTGGCCGCGCAGGCCGTCGAGATGGTTGCGCGTGACGACATGATCCTCGCCGATGATGCGGATGCCGCCCGTGAGCGGATGGCCGCGGCCGAGGAAGAAGTTGCCCTCGACACGGCAGCGGTTGCCGTGGCGCAGCGTGAGCGCGCCCTCGCAGGCGATGAAGGTGTTCGCGCGGTATTCGTTCTCGCACGATTTGTTTGAAACGATCTCCACCTCGCCGTTGCAGCGGTCAAAGAGGTTGCCCGTCACGAGCGTGCGCGAGTTGAACATCGACTCGGTGCTCGACCCCACGCGGATGGTCTCGCCGCCGTTGAGCCCGAGGCGCGGGCGCGGGCCGAAATGATTGTGCGCGATGACGTGGTGGTTGGGCCGGTTGGTGTCCACCCACACGACGAGCGTGGTGCCGCGATTCGTTTTGCCGGCGAAGTAACATTGCTCGACGCGGTTGCTGACGCCATAGAGCGACACCCAGCGGTTCTCCGCGCGCGGGCCGGCAGACGCAGCGGTGATGGCGCACGTGCGCAGCAGGCAGTTGGTGGCCGGTACCGCGCTGTGGGTGCGGAACTCGATGACGTCTTCAGCGCCAGTGGGATTCTGGAACCACAGGCCTTCGACGACGAGATGCTCGCCCGCCAGGCGCAGTTGCGAGGTGCCGTTGAGAATCACGCGGCCCGGCGTCTGCGCGCGCAGCGTGATGGGCCGGTGCGCGCTGCCTTGTCCTCGGAAGACGATTCTCTGATCGGTCCAAACTCCGTCGGCCAGCGTGATCGTGTCACCGGGAGCGGCCTGTTGAGCCGCGGCGGCAATGGCGGCGGCGTTGGTGACGGGCCAGTCCGCCGCGGTTGCGGTCAGTACGACGAAGCAGAACGCGGCACTTGGGATTGTAGCCGTCGGGCTGACGAGATGCCATTTGATCATGGGCGAGAGGACGGTCGAACCCGGTGGATCAAAGGGAGTCTCGTTACTTCGACGGCCGGCAGGTTCAGGGCAATTCCTCGATCGTGAAGTCCTTGTACCACGCCTCGCTCGGCGGGCCGCCGTGGATTTGCACCGCGATGATGCCGTAGTCGGGGATGCCGGGTTCGGTCTCGGTGTAGTCCACGGTTTGGACGCCGTTGATCGCGAGCACGATTCTTTTCCCCTCGCAGCGGATGACGTATTCGTTCCAATCGCCGCGCTTCAGGACTTTGTTCACTTTCTCGATGTCCGAATTGGCAAGCACCTTCTTGCGCCGGGACTCATCGTAGAGGCAGCCCCACCATTTCGGGTCGCCCATGTCGGCCTGGTAGCCCATCACCTCGTGGTGGTTGGGGATGCGCTCGGTGCGGAACTGCACGCCGGCGTTGGCCTTCTCGCCACCGAGCAGCTTGAACTTGAGCCGCAACACGAAGTTGGTGTAGCGGCGCGTGGTGCAGAGGAATTCGTTGCGCGGCACCTTCTCGTTCAAGTTCCCGCCCACCAACGCGCCCTCCACGATGCGCCAGGTTTTCGTCGTGTCGCCCTCCCAGCCGGCGAAGGTCTTGCCGTCAAAGAGCGGCACCGCGCCGGTCTTGCCGGCGGCGTGGGCGCCTGCGGAACTCAGGACAAGGACCGCAACGAGGATGAACAGCGTTCGCATAGGATGGGGTCATTAAACCACCCGCCGTTCGCCGCACCAAGCGCGAAAAGTCCGATCACGCCCGCGGCCGGCCAAAGAATCCCGCTTCTTTTGCTTTGCGCCCGTGCGTGTTTGCGGCAAAAGAGCCGCGTGAACCTGCCCAACAAGCTCACCGTCTCGCGCTTCCTGCTGACGGGCGTGTTCCTGTGGGCCGTATTCTCGCGTTCGCCGGTCAACGACACCATCGCACTGGTGCTGTTCTGCGTGGCGGCGTTCACTGATTTCCTCGACGGCGAGATCGCCCGCCGGCGCAATCTTATCACCAATTTCGGCGCATTGATGGACCCGCTGGCGGACAAGATTTTGACCTGCTCGGCGTTCATCGCGCTGGTCGAGCGGCACATGAAATCCATGACTCACGGCGATCTCCCCGTGGTGTTTCATCTCGGCGAGTACCCGGTGTATGCGAAAGTCGAGGCGTGGATGGTCGTCATCATCGTCGCGCGTGAGCTGGCGATCACGGGGCTGCGGCTGCTGGCGGCATCGAAGAACGTCGTGCTCGCCGCCGAGCGTTACGGCAAGCACAAGACCATCTCGCAGATCGCCGCCATCATCGCGTTGCTGATCATGGATGCCTACGTCGAATGGTGGCCGTGGCTGCGCGACCTGTTCCGGCCGTGGACGCCGACCTTCGCGCTCGTGATGCTGTGGCTGACGGTGATTCTGACACTGGCCTCCGGGGTGATCTACCTGTGGAAGAACCGGGGGATTTACCTGGCAGACATGTGATAGATTCCGACCATGCTCGGCGGTTGGGAAATAGTCCTCATCCTCGCCGTGGTTATTCTCCTCTTTGGGGCGAAATATCCTGGTGATACCTCGAATCGATTTAATCGTTTGCGTGGATTCGTCGCCGATGCGCTGACTCACTCAAACAAAACCTACGAATACGAAGGCCCACCCGCCTACAGGAAAGACGGAATGCCGCCTCCCGAAAAGAACAGTCTGGTGCTCTGGATCGCCCAAGGCTTCGGCATCGGGCGGATTCCCTTCGCGCCGGGGACGTGGGGATCGCTTTTGGGCGTTGGCTTCTTCCTGCTGCTGATCGTGTTGGATCAACCGTGGTTAGTGCTGGTCGCTCCGCTCATCGCGATGTTTGCTGCGGTGTGGGTTTGCGACCGGGCCGCGCGCATCCTCGGCAAGGAAGACCCGCCATCAGTTGTGCTGGATGAGATCGTCGCCGTGCCGTTGTGCATGATCACGATGCTCGTTTTGCTCAATTACCTCCTGGAACCGCTCAAACACGCGGCTCTTTGGTTGCACCTCGCATCCGAGGCCGAAGGCAGCGGTGCAACGCTCACGTCGGGTATCGGTGAGACGGGTCCGAAGCTCCCTGAAATTTTCTTTGGCTTGTGGTACTCGCCGTGTGTCCTTGGTTTGGTGTTTCTCCAATTTCTCGCCTTCCGCCTCTTCGACATTTGGAAGCCCTGGCCCATCCGCCAATCCCAACGCCTGCCCGGCGGCTGGGGCATCGTGATGGACGACGTGCTGGCCGCCGTTTATGTCAACCTCGTCATGCTCACCGCCTACGGAGTTTTCAGCCTGTTCGACCGCTGAGCCGTCTCGCCTCTCACCGGCGAGAACACCGCCCCCTTCGCCGCGAAGAAATTCCCGCCGGGAACATGGCGCGCCGGCAGAGTCGGGCTATTTTGCGCCCGCATGACCAGCCCAACCCTCGCGGATACGTCCGCCGCCGCTGCATTGACTTCCCCCGCTGCCGCCCCCAAAAAGGTCTTCGTGCGCCCGCCGCAACATCCCGATTTTGAACGCGTCGTCGAGCTGGACTTCGTCCGCGCCACCGAGGGCGCCGCGCTCAACGCCTTCAAATGGCTCGGCAAGGGCGACAAGAACGCCGCCGACGAAGCCGCGTGCGACGCCATCCGCGGGATGTTCGACCTCATGGACGTATGCGCCGAGGTCGTCATCGGCGAGGGCATCAAGGACAACGCCCCCGGCATTTTCCTCGGCGAACATCTCGGCAAGTGGCTGCCCGGCTCGCTGAAGTTCGACATCGCGCTGGACCCCGTCGATGGCACGACCAATTGCGCGAAGGGCCTGCCCAACTCGATCTCGGTCCTCTGCGCCGCCTCGCCCGAGCTGGACGTGAAGCAGTCGCTCAAGAACATCCCGGCATTCTACTGCTCGAAACTCGCCTACGGCCCGCGGGTCAAGGCCTACATGTCGCGCGTCGGCCTCGAACAGATCAAGCTCGGCAACCCGATCGAGGAAAACCTCGAACTCATCGGCAAGGCACTCGGCAAACGGGTGCAGGACCTCACCGTCGTCGTGCTCGACCGCCCGCGCCACGACGCGCTGGTGAAAAAAATCCGCGAGAGCGGCGCGGCGTTGCGGATGATCGGCGACGGCGACATCGCCGCGGCCATCGCGCCCTCGCTGCCCGATTCGGGCGTGGATGTCTATGTGGGCATCGGTGGCTCGCCCGAGGCGGTGGTCGCCGCGGCCGCCATCAAATGCCTCGGCGGCGACATCCAGGCGCAGATGGCCCCGCGCGACGAGAAGGAGCACACGCAACTGGTCGCCGACGGTTTCGAGGCCGAGCTTCAGCGTGTGCTCTATGCCGACGATCTCGCCCACGGGAAAAACATCATCTTCTGCGCCACAGGCATCAGCGACAGTTCCCTGCTCCCCGGCGTGAAGATCGTCAACGGCCGCGCGGTGACGCACAGCGTGATGATGCGCGCGAAATCGCGCACCGTGCGCTACATCACCACGCACCACGATCTGACGCAGAAAACCATCCGCCTCCGCAGCGACCGCAGCGAGCACCGGCTGTAGCCGGTGGGCCGCTGTCGTCCGGGATTCTCTGGAACCCGCCGGCCCAAAGGGGCCGGGAGCCTTGGTGAATACCACCACGGAGAACACGGTCAACGACTGCAACCATGCAACACCCCGACGCCTTCCGTGGCGCCGCCTTGTCGCGGCGCGCCCTGCTCCAACGATCCAGCCTCGGTCTCGCCGGGCTTTCGCTCGCCGAGGTCTTCGGTGCGCACGACCTGTTCGCTGCCGAACCGAAGACGGCGCCCGCACCCGCCACGCCGCCGGTGGAGATGCTCAATCGCTTCCCGCGGATGGTGCAGGAGTATTTCGTCGGTCGCGTGCGGCAGGTCGGGCAACTCGCCGAGAAACGCCGCGCCGCGCTGCGCTCGAAGCGCGACGCCGAGGCCTACGTCCGCGACGTGCGGCAAAAGATTCAGCAGTGCTTCGGCCCGTGGCCGGAGAAGACGCCGCTCAACCCGCGGGTCACCGGCGTGGTTGAGCGCGACACCTACAAGCTCGAGAAGGTGATCTTCGAGAGCCGGCCCAACTTTCCAGTCACGGGAAATCTCTACCTCCCCAAGGGCGGGAAGTTTCCCGCGCCCGGCGTCGTCGGCACCTGCGGGCATTCGGCGAACGGCAAGGCCGAGGGGGCCTATCAATCCTTCGCGCAGGCCCTGGCACGGCAGGGTTATGTCTGCCTGATCTTCGATCCCATCGGCCAGGGCGAGCGGCTGCAATACGTGGACGAGAAGTTCAAGCCCCGCCGCGGCGTCGGCACGAGCGAGCATCTTTACGCGGGCAACCCGCAGTTCCTCGTCGGCGAATTCTTCGGCGCCTGGCGCGCGTGGGACGGCATCCGCGCGCTCGATTACCTCCTCACACGGCCCGAAGTAGATCCGCAGCACGTCGGCGTGACCGGCAACTCCGGCGGCGGCACGATGACGACCTGGCTTTGCGGCGTGGAGCCGCGGTGGACGATGGCCGCGCCAAGCTGCTTCGTGACCACGTTCCGCAGGAACCTCGAGAACGAACTGCCCGCCGACACCGAACAATGCCCGCCGCATGCGCTCGCCCTTGGCCTCGACCACTCGGACTTCATCGCCGCGCTCGCCCCCAAGCCGGTGGTGCTGCTCGGCAAGGAAAAGGATTTCTTCGACGCGCGCGGCCTGGAGGAGGCGTACGCGCGGCTCAAGCGGCTTTACAAACTGCTCGGCGCCGAGCAGAACATCAGCCTCTTCACCGGCCCGACCTACCACGGCTATACGCAGGAGAATCGCGAGGCGATGTACCGCTGGTTCAACCGCGTCACGAAGGTTTCCGACGCGCAGGCCGAGCCGGCGGTGACGGTCGAGAAGGACGAGACGCTCTGGTGCACGCCGCACGGCCAGGTGGGTGAATTCAAGCCGCGCACAGTCTTCTCGTTCACGGCGGAACTCTCCCGGTCGCTCGCCCGGAAGCGCGGCAGCGTGAGCGGCGCGGCGTTGAAGCGCACGGTCGCCGAGGCGCTGAAGCTGTCGAAGCGCAAGGGCGTGCCCGACTATCGAATCCTGCGCAACGTCACCGGCCGCCGTTATCCGAAGAAGAACTTCGCGACCTACGCCATCGAAACGGAGCCGAACGCCTTCGCCATCGTCTATCGCCTCGACGACGAATCGCTGATGTCCCGCCCGCCGCGCGAGGCGAAGCGCGCGTTGCTTTACGTCTCGCACCAGTCGGCGGACGCCGAGTTGCGCGACGAACCGTGGATCGCCGAATTGATCGCAGCCGAGCCAGGCTCAGCCGTGTTCACCTGCGACGTGCGGGGCATCGGCGAATCGCAACCGAACACCTGCGGCCCGCGAAGTTTTCTTAGCGCCTACGGCAGCGATTACTTCTACGCCATCCACTCGATCATGCTCGACCAGCCCTATGTCGGGCAGAAGACCTTCGACGTGTTGCGCGTGGTGGACTGGCTCAAGGCGAACGGGCACACGGAGATTCATCTGGCCGGCAAGGGTTGGGGCGCGTTGCCCGCCACGTTTGCGGCGCTGCTCTCCGATGACGTGAAGCAGGTGACGCTCAAGAACGCGCTGACGAGCTACAGCGACGTCGCCGAGTCAGAGGATTACCGCTGGCCACTGTCCAGCTTTGTTCCCGGTGTCTTGAAACACTTCGACCTGCCCGACTGCTACCGCGCGCTCGCGGCGAAAAAGCTGCGCCAGCTTGAGCTGTGGGGCGCGCGGGCGGACAAGGCGTGAAGCGCCTTCGACCCGGAGGGGACTCGCGTAGTTCGTCCCTCCGGAACCCTCACGCCTTCGGCACAACCTTGCGAACCTCGGCCTGGTCGAGCTGGCCGCGTGTGACGCCGAGCTGGGCGTGCAGCTTCAACTCCTGCCAGAGTTGCGTGCCGGTGATCTCGCCGCGCAGCAGTGCCCGGTACCGGGCGATGGTAGTCTCCACCTCGGCGGGCGATTCGTTGACGAACTCGACGCGGAAATGTCGCGCGCCCAGAGTGAGCAAATGCTCCGCGAACTCGGCGCCAGTCTGCGCGCGGGCGTTGAAGACGGTGTTGCGGCAACCCGCGTCGGCTTTGAGCGGATGCTCCATGCCCACGCGGTCGCGCAGCCGCACGTCGTGCTTGTCGCAGGGCCGGCCGCAGTCGCGGTAGTCCTTGCCCGTGCTGAGGAACGCGCAGAACACGCAGTGCTCCATGTGAAACATCGGCATGTGCTGGTGCAGGGTGATCTCGAACCATTCGGGCGGCGCGGCGCGCAGCAGCGCGTCGAGCTGCGCGATGTTGAGGTCGTAGCTCGCGGTGACGCGCTCCAGTCCAAACCGTTCCTTGAAGTATTCGGCGCTCAACGGATTCGCCACGTTGAGCGAGAAGTCGCCCACGCACCGGCTGCCGGAAAAAAACTTCAGGTGGTCGTAGTTGCGGACAAGGTAGCCGTCGGCGTTGGCGGAGCGGACCTGGTTGAGGACCCACTCCTCGCCCGGCTTGAAGATGCGCGGAGGAGCAACCCAGATGGTGGCAGGCCGATGGTTGGGAGTTGATGGCGAGCAGCCGCGCGCGGTGCGAAAAATCGTGACGGCCTCGCGATACTTCTTCGGGTCCTCGAATTCGCAATAGATCGTCCCGATGCCACAGCGCAGCGCGGCGTCAAGCTGGGCAAGGTTGCGGACGAGGACAACCAGTTCGCTCGTAGCAGCCGACGTCAGTCGGCTCTCACTAACTGCCGGGAACGAGGAGGAAGTGAGCCGACTGACGTCGGCTGCTACGGGCTTGAGTTGCCACCGTTTAGGCAGCGCACGCTGGCGGTCGAGTTCGGCGATGACTTCGCGGCGCAGACGGTTGGATTCGGCCAGAGGCAGCATCAGCGCACCGTCGATCTTGTTGTCGAGACGGCCGAGGCGGAAGGGCGTGCCGCCCAGGCGCCCGAACTGGTGCGCCAGCGTCGCGTCGGTGAGCGGATGCTTCGCCGCGGGCACGAGCGGGATGCGCGATTGCGCCTGCGCGATGTGCCCCTCGTCGTCGCGGGCGATGACCGTGAGCGGGATGCCGTCGGCGCCGTGGAACTCGAAGTGAGCCGGGCGCTGAAAACGAATTTCCTCCCCGGCGAACGTGGCGCACACGCGCTTGTTCAATTCCGGATCATCCGTCTTCCACAACCTGTTGCCGGGTTGCACGCGGTGGGGATTGATCTGCCCGTGGCGGAAGGCGATCTGCGTCACCCCGTCCTTGGGATGCACCGAGAAAACGCGGCCGCCCTGCTCGTTGTCGCCGCCGCTGCCGGTGTCGATCACGATGCCATCGCCGGGCTTGAGCGGCGCGACGAGTTTCACCAGCAGCGATTCGCCGCGCGTGCCCGTGATGTCGCCGAGGAACACGCCGCGCTTGGTGCCAAAGCGGGCGTGGACGAGCCGCTGGTTGTCGATGCCCTCGAACCACCCCGTGTGCAGGCCGCGCGAGAAGGACATCTCCAGTTCATACCGATCCTCGTAGCAGCCGACGTGAGGAGGCTCACTCTTCTCGCGCTGAGGAGGAGGTGGAGCCTCCTCACGTCGGCTGCTACCGAGATGATCGAGCGCTTTGCGGTAAACGCGCGTGATGCTCGCCACGTATTCGGGCGACTTGAGCCGGCCCTCGATCTTGAGCGAGGCGACGCCCACGCGCGCGAGTTCGGGCAACAGTTCCAAACCGGCGAGGTCCTGCGGCGAGAGCAGGTAATGACGCCCCTGCAGGTCAACTTGTTTGCCGTCGGAGATCAAGTCGTACGGCATCCGGCAGGCCTGCGCGCACTCGCCGCGGTTGGCGCTGCGACCGCCGAGCGCCTCGCTCGTGAGGCACTGGCCGCTGTAGGCCACGCACAGCGCGCCGTGGACGAAAACCTCCAAAGGAAATGCGGATTGCGAATTGCGGATTGCGGAATCTCCTCCCGCGAGTGCAGCCTGGATTTTCTCAATCTCCTTCAGCGAATTCTCCCGGGCGAGCACGACAAGTTTGCAGCCCAGTTCACGCGCGAACTCGACGCCTGCCGGGCTGGTAATCGTCATCTGCGTCGAGGCGTGGATCGGGAAATCGGGCGAGAGGTGGCGGATGAGCCGCGCAATACCGACGTCCTGCACGATGGCGGCGTCCACACCCGCGGCAATGATGCTGCGGAGATAATGCTCGGCGTCCGCGAGTTCGTCGGCGAAGACCAGCGTGTTGAACGTGACGTAGCCCTTCACGCCCCGGCGGTGGAGGAATTCCATCAACCCCGGCAGGTCGGCCTCGGTGAAGTTGTGCGCGCGCATCCGGGCGTTGAACCTGTCGAGGCCGAAGTAGATGGCGTCGGCGCCGTTTTCGACGGCGGCCTTCGCGCACTCCCAATCGCCGGCGGGGGAGAGCAACTCGGGAATGCGGAGTGCGGAATGCGGAATGCGGAATGATCCCGGTTCCGGGGGCGAGGTTGAAAGTGTCGGCGATTCGGCCATTCGCGCGAATCTATCAGCCCCGGCACGCGAAACAACGGCGAGTTTGCGTCGGAATGCGGCTGGGGACAGATGCGCTCCGATCCCGCTTTGCGTCGGTGCGCCTTTGCGCCAAAGTCCGGCCATGCGCGTGTTGATCGTCGGGTGCGGCTACGTTGGGCTGCCGCTCGGGGCGGAACTGGCGCGGCTCGGCCACGAGGTGTTCGGGCTGCGCCGGTCGGGGGGCGGCGGGGAGGCATTGACGTCCGCGGGCATCAAGCCGCTCGTCGCCGACGTGACGAAGCCGGAATCACTCGCGGCGTTGCCGGGGCCGTTCGACTGTGTGGTGAACAGCGTG
>Ga0247727_10006270_pt1 | contig 23500 bp, 25 predicted proteins | sample WisWelCaveWW1625_FD_202498 | JGI IMG/M metagenome (GOLD analysis project Ga0247727, IMG submission 202498) | Biofilm microbial communities from Wishing Well Cave, Virginia, United States - WW16-25 | ecosystem: Environmental > Aquatic > Deep subsurface > Groundwater > Cave microbial mat | place...
CCAAGTCGTATTACTACGGCGAAGAGGTCGGTTACTGGAACCATGGTGACACGGCCCTCATCGTGAATACGCCGAAGTATGGGCGCAAGGTGTTCACAGGCAAGACGCACATGCCAAGCCCAAGCAAGGTCCGCTGGGTCACCAACGTGAACATTCTGAACAACTCCAAGCACCACTATGACATGGTGAAGAACGTTGATCCGAACATTGAGATGATCGTGACGCAAGACATCGAGATGACGTCGGATGTGAACCATGCGGACGTGGCGTTTGCCTGCAACTCCTGGATGGAGTTTACCTATCCGGAGATGACGGCGACGGTGTCGAATCCCTGGTTACAGATCTGGAAGGGCGGCATCCGGCCTCTCTATGACACGCGAAACGATGCCGATACCTTCGGCGGAGTCGCGGTCAAGTTGACAGAGATGACTGGAGATGTTCGGATCCGGCAAGTGTTCCACTTTGTCTATCAAAACCGTGTTGACGTGTACGTTCAGCGTGCGCTGGATGCCAGCGCCACGTGCTACGGCTACAATGCCGACACGATGTTGAAGTCGGAGAAGGGCTGGATGGTGATGGGCAGAACCTATCCGCGCCATCCGCTCTGGGAGGAAACGAACGAGAGCAAGCCGCAATGGACTCGTTGCGGCCGGATCGAGACCTACCGGATCGAGCCGGAGGCCATCGAATACGGCGAAAACTTCGTGGTGCATCGTGAAGGACCTGAGTGTACGCCGTATCTCCCGAACGCAATTTTCTCGACGAATCCGTACATCCGCCCGGATGACTACGGCATTCCGATCACAGCTCAGCATCACGACGACAAGCACATCCGCAACCTCAAACTGCCGTGGACGGAAATCAAGCGGCAGAGCAACCCGTTGTGGGAGAAGGGCTACCAGTTCTACTGCGTGACGCCCAAGACCCGGCACCGGGTGCATAGCCAGTGGTCAGTGAACGACTGGGTGCAGATTTATGAATCGAACTTCGGCGATCCGTACCGGATGGACAAGCGGACGCCGGGAGTCGGTGAGCACCAGTTGCATATCAACCCACAGGCGGCCAAAGACCGCGGGATCAACGACGGCGACTATATCTATGTAGACGGCAACCCAGTGGACCGGCCGTACCGCGGTTGGAAACCCTCGGATCCGTTCTATAAAGTGTCGCGGTTGATGATCCGGGCCAAGTACAACCCGGCCTTCCCGTATCACGTCACGATGGCAAAGCATGCCCCGTACGTGGCCACGGCGAAATCAGTGAAGGGCCATGAGACACGGCCAGACGGACGCGCGATTGCGATCGATACCGGTTATCAGTCGAACTTCCGGTACGGAGCCCAGCAATCGTTCACCCGGAGCTGGTTGATGCCGATGCACCAGACCGACTCGCTCCCGGGCAAGCACGCGATCGCCTGGAAGTTCAAGTGGGGTTATGCCATCGACCACCATGCGGTCAATACAACCCCGAAGGAGTGCTTGATCCGCATCACCAAGGCGGAAGACGGCGGTATCGGGGCACGCGGGCCGTGGGAGCCGGTCCGGACGGGCTTCACCCCAGGTCAGGAGAACGAGTTCATGATCAAGTGGCTGAAGGGTGAGCATATTAAGATCAAGGTCTAACGTTAATCGTTGCACGCATGGTGCGGTAACGATAACGGGTAACGATTAACGAGGAGGATTTACAATGCCTGAAGTCTATAACTGGCAACTGGGACGGAAGATGCTGTATCCCTACGAGGAGCGGCATCCGAAGTGGCAGTTCGCCTTCGTCTTCAACATCAATCGGTGTCTGGCCTGCCAGACCTGCTCGATGGCGGACAAGTCCACATGGCTGTTCTCCAAGGGGCAGGAGTACATGTGGTGGAACAACGTGGAGACCAAGCCCTACGGCGGGTATCCGCAGTTCTACGACGTCAAGATCACGCAGTTGATCGAACAGGTGAATCCGGGCGGGCAGGTGTGGAACGTGCGGGTGGGCCGCAAGCACCACGCCCCCTATGGGGTGTTCGAAGGGATGACGATTTTCGATGCGGGGGCCAAAGTCGGCCAGGCCGCGATCGGCTACATCCCGACCGACCAGGAGTGGCGGTTCGTCAACATCTACGAGGACACGGCGACCTCGATGCGCGCCCTCGTCGAGGGGACCGACAAGTCGGGCTTCAGCAAGGAGGAGCCTTGGAAATTGACGGGGAGCAGCCTGCCGGAGCATGAGACGTTCTTCTTCTATCTCCAGCGGATCTGCAACCACTGCACCTATCCGGGCTGCCTGGCAGCCTGCCCACGGAAGGCGATCTATAAGAGGCCGGAAGACGGCATCGTGTTGATCGACCAGAATCGTTGCCGCGGGTATAAGAAGTGTGTCGAGCAGTGCCCATTCAAGAAGCCGATGTATCGGGGCACGACCCGCGTCTCGGAAAAGTGTATTGCCTGCTATCCTCGGATCGAGGGCAAAGATCCCTTGACCGGTGGTGAACCGATGGAAACACGCTGCATGGCTGCCTGCGTTGGAAAGATTCGGATGCAGAGCCTGGTGCGCATCGGCGAGGATGGTCTGTGGGCAGAAGATCGTTGGCATCCCCTGTACTACACGATCCGTGTGGAGCAGGTGGCGCTGCCGCTGTATCCGCAGTGGGGTACGGAGCCGAACGGATTCTATATCCCCCCGCGTCATTCGCCGAGAGGCTATGCGCGGCAGATGTTTGGCCCCGGAGTTGATAGTGCCATCGAGAAGTATCTCGTGCCGAGCCGGGAACTGTTGGCGGTCCTCCAGCTCTGGAGAGCCAGCCAGCAGATCATTTTCCGGTACGACGTCATTCCTGGCCCGAAGGTGTTCGAGACCCAGATTCACGGTAAGCGGTTTGAGATGTACAACGACACCGTGTTGGGCTTCAACAAGTCAGGCAAGGAAGTGGCGCGTATCCAGGTCGAAGAGCCGATCTACATTCGGCCGGCCGAGCGCGTAAACTGGCTGTAATCCCGTAACAGTAACCTACTGGTTACTGGCGGCGGAACAAGAGGGCGGAGCGTCCAGTGGGGCGCTCCGCCCTTCTTTTTAATGCGAAGAACACGTCAGCGCGGGGAACACAGCCGACGCGGCAATCTGGAAAACCTCCTTTAATTCGTGCTAGAAGATCAACGGATACTGACAAGGAGTCTTTACATTGAGTGCCGGTAGCTCTCCCCAAAACTCTCCTGTTGCCTTGGTGACCCTGCCATTTGGGCATGCCAAATATCCCTCGATTCAACTAGGCACATTGGCACAGGTCCTCAAGGCCAATGGCGTTGGCGTAAAGTGCCATTATCTGAATCTCTCCTTTGCCGCTCAGATCGGCTTTCCACTCTATGATCTGCTTTGCGAGCAGCAACTCCTGATCGGGGAATGGCTGTTCTCACGGTTGCTTTTCCACGATAATCCAAAACACTCAAAATACCTTACGACCTTCAAGCCATTGTGTGATCGGATCGCCTTGGCAGCCGGCACGTCATCGTCATATCTATCTGAAATTGAAGAGAAAATAGCCCCAAGATTTCTTACCTGGGCCTCCACCTCAATCGACTGGGGGCAGTATGCGGTCATTGGATTCACCTCCATGTTCCACCAGAACGTGGCCAGCGTCACTCTGGCAAAACTCATCAAAGAGCTCTATCCGCAGGTCAAAATCGTGTTCGGAGGAGCCAACTACGATGGGGAAATGGGGCAAGAATACTTTCGAGCCTTCCCTTGGATCGACTATGCAGTGCTCGGGGAAGGAGAAGTCCCGTTCCCAGCGCTGGTCAAACAAATTCTTGCAGGCAATACTGCTCAAGTGCCCGCGGGCGTCATCGCGCGTCAAGGTACAACCCTTCAGTATGAGCAGAATCCTGTCCTGTTTGCCGATTTTCAGAAAATGGGACCTCCAGATTATGATGACTACTTTCAACAACTCAACGCTGTTCATCCGACTGCTGGAGGAGACTTCAGCCGGATTCTCTTATATGAATCGGCGCGAGGTTGCTGGTGGGGCGAGAAACACCATTGCACATTTTGCGGATTGAATGCGCAGAGTATGAAATTCAGAGCCAAAAAACCTGAACAGGTCTTGGAAGAACTGCAGTATCTGTCTTCACGGTATAACGCCACGCGGTTTCGTTTCGTCGATAACATTATTGACATGGCCTATATCGACTCGGTATTCGGCAAACTTGCTGAAAAGCGGTATGACTTGGATATCTTTATCGAAACCAAGAGCAACCTAGCCAAGCGTCAGATACACACGCTGGCTCAAGGCGGCGTCAAAGTGATGCAGCCGGGGATCGAGAGTCTCAGTGCCGCGACGCTTCGTGAGATGGACAAGGGGGTTAGCCCGATGCAAAACCTTGCCTGTCTCAAGTGGAGCAATTATTACAACGTGCATATCTCCTGGAATATCCTTCTTGGCTTTCCCGGCGAAACGGCTGAAGACTACCAGCGCCAAATCGACCTCATTCCATCTCTTGTGCATTTTCCTCCTCCAGAAAGCGTGGGCCGGCTTTGGCTGGAACGGTTTAGCCCCTATTTCACCAACCCCGATCGGTATGGCATCACGATCACCGGCCCTGGTGTGGCCTATGACTATGTGTATGATCCCGCACGCGTGAATCTGTCCAAGGTTGCGTACGATTTTGAATACGAGGTCGAGCGCCGCGTGGATCCCGTGCTGGTCCAGGAGTTGACTCATCTCACCGATGAGTGGAAACGGCGGTACGCCTCAACGGAGAAGCCCTTTCTCTATTACGTAAAGGGCATGGGGTTTGTCACAGTCTATGATGGGCGGAAGGAAGGCGAGTCGATCCGGAAACGCTATGACGGCTCTACAGCCATTGTCATCGAATTTTGCAATGAGACCCCGAAGACATTTGAATCGATCCGGCAGGAAATCGGTAACCATCCAGCCTTCGCGTCGACGCAGCTCGACAGCATCCAGCAGTCGCTGACCGAGCTTGTCGCCGACCATATTCTCTACGAAGAGAAGGGGAAGTACTTCACATTGGCGCTTCCGGCAAACCCGTATTACTAAGAACGTGTGCCTTTTGCTGGTTCGCCTCGACCAATCGGATAGCAACCGAACGTCAAAGGTTGAGCACCTTGACGATAGGGATGGGCTTGGGTAGAGTGGACCCGTAAAGTAAGCCGGGACTTGGCTTTTTTCTGGATAAGCTCATGACGACACCGCCACGTGCGCCAATGCCGTTCGCTGCCCAGGCGGTGCCCTTTGACGAGTTCCTGGCATCCGGAAAGATCCCCGACGGCTACATCACAAGCGACTATGTTGGGGAGCAGTTCGTCGAGCGGTTGGTCCACTATGTATTGAGTGTGCCATCCGGGAGCTATACCATGGCGCAGTTGAGCCATCTTTTGGAGCAGATTGACCCCCGCCATCAGGTATTCTTTTTCAAGCGCCTGAAGGAAACGAGCCCAGACAGTCTCAAGGATTTTGCCCCGCTCTATTATGGGTTTATGAACGAGTTCCATTCGCTACTCTTTACCTGATAATCAACACAGAAAAACCTTGTAGTAGCCACCCTGTGGTCATGTATACTAACCGTAATATATGTGTGTCAGAGGAGACTTTTGAATGAATCCAAGCTTACAGCGGGCAGTGACAAGCTTCTATAATATGGTGTACGAAGCACAGGCCTTCGCGACCGCCATGTCTCGGCTCGATGCGGCAGAGCAGGAACACTACGCGGGAAGAATCGAGGGACTCAACTGGGTGCTGGACCGATGCCAGGAACTCGAAGACATGGATACCAACCTGACACCTTCTTCGCTGCAGCGGGTGCTGGGAGACGTCAAGTCAGACCTCGACCACGAACTCTCGGTTCAGCGGCGTGAAAAAGGCCGTCGCGCGGATGGTCGGGAAGAGGCTCTGAACTTTGTGTCGGATTACCTGGGTGGCCTCATCTCGGTCTCTGAGATCGAGTCTGCTAAAAGCGCAGTGAGCACAGACACGCCAGCATAGTGCGATGCCCGTCTAACGTCTGAGTAGACTCCTCCCTGTCATGCTGTCCGATAGACAGTCGCTCGACATGGCTCAGAGAGACGTATCCCAAAAATCTCACCTGGTCCGTGAGTGGATCGTGTTTGCCCTCTGCCTTGGCCTGGGTGGGCATATTGCCCTGGCTGTGGTGCTGCACGCGCCGGAGCGCTGGCCTTCGAGCCACGCGGGGCTCTACGGTCTCGCGCTTGGCGTGGGCGCTTATGTCGCGGTCCAGCTCATTCGAACGCTCTGGTGGGCTCTCCGAGGCCGGTCCAAGGCAGAGTCGTTGAGCGGCCAAGGGTAGGGATTTCAAGGACGGAGCAGGAAGGGGATTTGCGAGACGCCATGCCTCCGTTTACTCGTAAACCAGGATTGCCTCCAGACCCCTTCGCGCCCCGACTGCGTCCCAGGCAGGCGCCAGCCGGGCCGTCGCCGCGTGACCAGTACGGCGCGTTCCAAGCCTCGTTACTCCATTGCCCGCAATGCAAGCAGGCCACGCCGACGCGGGAGCGGCTGCTCCTGGTGCTTCCGAGCGGGAACCTCTACGAATACCTCTGTGCCCAATGCGGGACATCCACGGGATCCAAGGCGAATCGGGATCAATCGGAAGGCAAGCTGCTTTCTCCGTAAGGAACAGCGGCGCTGTGATCTACGCTGTGACGGGGAGGCGCGGGGGTCCGCGACAGGACAGGGGGACTAGGCGAGACCTTCGACGGGAATACCTTCCTCAATCAGCATGACCGGAATGTCTTCGCGAATCGGGTAGAGAATCTTCTTATCGGCTCTCAAGAGCCCGCCATCCAGGGGCTCCTTGACCGACTGACCGGCCTTGTTTTTCAGCGTGCCCTGCTGAACCCTCGTATTCAACGTTCCAATCAGCGTGTCGCCGGCCATGGCGACGTCCTGCTTTGTTTCGGGACAGCACAGGATCGCCAGCAGTTCCTTGTCGATATTGGCTTTGGGCATGATGGCCTCACGGTAGAGAGCGTTGACCGTCGCATTTGCCGGCACCAGAATAATTCAATTGTCCATGAAGATCAAGCCTCCGAGGGGGGCTCGGCAGCGCGGAGCAGTGCGCTGCTAGAAAGAATTTGCTAGACTGCGACGCATGGGGAACCTTCTCATGCACACAGGGTGGCGCAACATCCAACGCCAGTTCTTCACCGGCCTGTTCATTCTGGTGCCGGCGTGGGGAACCGTCCTCATCCTCCGTACGCTTTTTTCCACGCTCGATCAGCTGCTGGGGAAGGTGTTTGGAGATGTGGTGATCACCGATATCCCGGGGATCGGCCTCGTCTCGCTGCTGGCGCTCATTATGCTGGCCGGCGTGCTGGCGACTCACATGCGGCTTGGACAACGCCTGCTGCAGGAAGCGGAAGAGTGGCTCCAGCGTATACCCGTCGTCCGAAGCGTGTATCTCACGATCAAAAGCATGACGGATTTGTTCCAGTTCCGCTCCCGGTTCAACCGCAGCACGGTCGTGGTGTTTCCGTTCCCTCGCGATGGGCTCTGGGCGCTGGGATTTGTCATGGGGACAGCTCCCCGGCCGGTCCAGGTTCTGCCGTCGACACCGCTCATGATGGTGTTCGTGCCGACCGCGATCCATCCCTTCACCGGCTACCTGGCGTTCATTCCAGAAGGCAACATCGTGCCGATCAATCTTCCGCCGGAAGAAGCCATGAAAGTGGAATTCTCCGCGGGCCTGTACCGGCCTGCGCCGGGCTGGCTGTCCAGGGCCGTCCCGCCCGGGCTTCCGCAGGGCGGATCATGAGTCGGACGCCTATGCTGAATGGTCTTCTTGTGCGACCGGCGATGCCGGAGGATGTCGACGCGCTCGTCCGGTTCAGCGCGGCCATGGCGTTGGAAACGGAAGGGCGGCGTTTGGACGAAACGCGGCTGCGCCGAGGGACGCAGGCGGTTCTGGACTCGCCCTCTCGAGGCTTTTATACCGTGGCCGAGCTGACGGACCGGTCGCCCCGGCTGGTGGTTGGCCAGTTGCTGGTGACCTTTGAATGGAGCGATTGGCGGAACGCCACGTTCTGGTGGATTCAAAGCGTCTATGTCGATTCGGCGTGGCGGCGGCAGGGGGTCTACCGGACGATGCACGAATCGATCCTTGAGCAGGCCAGACGGCAGGGCGATGTCTGCGGCATCCGGCTCTACGTTGAGGAAGCCAACGCCGTCGCCAAGGCGGTCTATGAAAAAGTGGGGCTGGGCGACTCGTCCTATCACGTATTCGAAAACGATTTCGTCTTGAAAAAGGAGCGGCATCATGGATAGACACCGGATGGGAGCGCGGACAGGACCTTCTGACTCACCCGCATGGGCCGTGGCGGCGTCGTGGCTGCTTGCGGGGCTTTCTGCGGCGATGTCCCTGACTGCCTGCACGTTTGTCCGCGGGGGAATCGGGGACGAGTTCACAACCGACCAACTGGCGGTGATCCAAAAAGGAACGAGCACGCGGGCCGACGTGGTGGCCGCGCTGGGGGCGCCTGATCGCGTCGTGGAAGCCAATGGGCACGAAGTGTTCCAATACTACCGGTATGATATTAAATCGACGAGCCTGTTCCTGATCCTCGTGAATTTTTCACGCACCAACATCAAAAGCGACGACCTCTTCGTGTTCGTCAATAAAAATGGAATCGTCGACGAGATGGTGTTTGGAAAACGGACGAAGGACATGGAGTTCCGGGTCTGGCCCTTTGGTGACTGACACATGGCGCACATCCCGATATGCAGCCGTGCCGCCGTCGCGGCAGTGCTGATCGTGGCCTTCGCGGGCTGTGATCCCATTGTATCCTTCTCCCGCATTACGCTGAACACACCCCTGACCGCGCAGGAGACGGATTTCATTCAGCCGAAGATGACGACGTTCGTTCAGATCGTGGAACAGCTTGGTCCGCCGAACGAACTGAAGGGCACTCCCGAGGGAGCGGTGGCGGTGTATTATTTCCTGGACGGCAAGCGGACGCGCGTCAATTACACGGCTCCCGCACATGTTGTCCAAGCGTTCATCCCCGATCTCGTCGTGAGCGTGTGGGGGGTTGGCGTGGACCAGTTGACCATTTGGTTCGATGATCGCTGGGTCGCCCGCGACTACGGGTTCGCGTTCAACAGGAAGATCGGTCAATTCCGACTGCTGCCGACCAGAGAGGCCGAGAAGTAGCGGCTGTCGGCTTGGCGTGGGCCGTACGGTCGGGTCATCTCGTATTGCCTGGCCTTCCAAGAGACCGCTATAATCACACCTAATGAGTAAAGCGCCCAAGAACCCAGACAAACTTACGGATGCGCTGCTCCACTCTCCTGCCTATTGCCGCGCAGATCAGGATCTCGAGTTTTTGAATCGGAATGAACTGCGCCCCGTGCGCTTGCAGCTCGAATTGCTCAAGCCGGAACTCATTCAACAGGAAGAAGGCATTCGGTCGACGGTTGTCGTGTTTGGCAGCGCCCGGCTGGTGGAGCCGGCTGAAGCGCAGGCACGCTTGAAAAAGGCTGAAGCGGCGCTGGCCAGGAAACCCAAAGACCGGGGGTTTCAACGGGCGACCGAGCTGGCGCGCCGCCAAGTGAAACTGGCCCCGTTCTATGATGAAGCCCGCGAATTCGGCCGGCTGGTGTCATCCACCTGTCAGATTGATGGGCGATGCGATTTCGTGGTGGTTACCGGGGGTGGGCCCGGGATCATGGAGGCGGCCAATCGCGGGGCCGCAGATGTCGGAGCCAAGTCCGTGGGGCTCAATATTACCTTGCCCCATGAACAGGCGCCCAATCCCTACATCACGCCGGCGCTCTGTTTTCAGTTCAAATACTTTGCCATCCGGAAGATGCATTTTCTCCTCAGAGCGAAAGCGCTGGTGGCCTTCCCTGGGGGTTACGGCACGCTGGACGAATTGTTCGAGACCCTCACGCTCCTCCAGACCGGCAAAGTCACCGGTTTGACGATCGTCCTGATAGGCAAGGCCTTCTGGGAGAAGCTGATCAACTGGTCGGCGCTCGTCGACGCAGGCCTGATCGGAGAGGAAGACCTGAAACTGTTCCACTATGCGGAAACAGCGCAGGAAGCCTGGGACCTCATCTCCAAGAACCACGGAGTCGCCCCGCCCAAATGAAGATCGCCTTTCATGGCGCGGCCCGGTCCGTGACCGGCAGCCGGCACCTGCTTCAGACCAGCAGCGCCCAGGTGCTCCTGGATTGCGGAATGTTTCAAGGCAATCGCCAAGAGGCCGAACGGCGCAATCGCACCCTCGGGTTCGATCCCAAATCCGTCAACGCGGTTCTGCTTTCCCATGCGCACATCGATCACAGTGGAGCGCTGCCGGTGCTGGCAAAACACCGCTTTGCAGGCAAGGTCTTTCTCACAGGAGGAACGGCCGATCTGACCCGTGTGCTGCTTGAGGATTCGGCAAGAATCCAGGAAAACGATTGCAGATATGTGAACAAGGAGGAAGGCCGCCGGGGGAAACAGTGCCGCGCTCCGTATTATGATTCGGATGATGTGGAAGATATCGCGCGCCGCTTTGTCGGCATCCGGTATCAGGACACCGTCACCGTGCATCCGCGCATCAAGGCTTCGTTTCACGATGCCGGTCATATTCTTGGATCAGCAGCCGTCCGCGTGGCGGTGTCCGAGCGGGGTGGCACGAAGACGATCCTGTTCACGGGCGATCTGGGCCGGAAACAGATGCCGGTCCTCCGGGATCCGGCCAGCCCGCCGTCCTGCGACGTGCTCATTATCGAGTCCACCTACGGCGACCGTGTGCATGAGGCGGCGACTGCGTCGCAGGAGCACAAAATCATCGAACTCGTGGCGCATGCGAAGGCGCACAAGAGCAAAATTATCGTGCCGGCCTTTGCCGTGGGGCGGACCCAGGACATCGTGATGCGGATCAAAGCGCTGGTCCGCGAGGGAAAGATCGAGCCCTTCCCAATTTTTATCGATTCGCCGCTTGCCACCAAGGCCACGGAGATCTTTCGCAAGCACCCGGAGTGTTACGACGAAGAGACGTTCAAGACCTTCACGTCGGAAGGCGATCCCTTTGGAGCGCGATATATCCGCTATGTGTCGTCGGTGGACGACAGCAAGAAGCTGAATGCAATGAAGGGACCCTGCATGATCATCGCCTCTTCCGGCATGTGCGAAGGCGGCCGGGTGCTGCATCATCTGAAGCACGCCATCCAGAACGAAGCCAACGTTATCGCGATCGTCGGATTCCAGGCGGAACATACATTGGGGCGCAAGCTGGTCGAGAACTGGGACGTGGTGCCGATTTTCGGCATTCCAACACCGAGGCGTGCCCAGATTGTACGGTTCAACGGCCTCTCGGCCCATGCCGACCGCAACGATCTGCTCTCCTATGTCCGAGCGATCAACCCGCTGCCGGGCAAGGTCTTCGTCGTCCATGGCGAGGAAAAACAGGCGCTGTCCCTGGCGGCCGCCATGCAAGCCGAGCATCCGGCTATGCGCGTCGTCGTCCCTTACCCAGGATCCGTCCATGAGATCTGACCCGCAAACAATGAGACACGCAGTGATTATCTGGCTAGCGCTGGCTGCGCTCGGCCTGTGCGCAGAACATGGCGTTGCCGCCGAATCAACGGAAACCCGGCAGCGCGCGCGGGAGTTGGGCATTACCGTCGGACGCTACCAACCAGGACCCCTCAATGCCATTACAGATGTGGCGGGCGTGAAAGTCGGGCAGGTCACGCTGAACAAAGGCGAAGGCGCGCTCAAGCCGGGCCAGGGGCCGGTGCGCACAGGGGTGACAGTGATCGTGCCGCGTGACGATGTCTGGCACAAGAAAGTGCCGGCCGGCGCATTTGTGCTGAACGGCACCGGCGAGATGACCGGTCTGGCCTGGGTCGCGGAGTCTGGCTTCCTGGAATATCCCATCGCGCTGACAAACACGTTGAATGTGCCGCGGGTCGCCAACGGGGTGATGAGCTGGATGATCAAGCGCTATCCCGGGATCGGCATCACCGATGACACGCTCACGCCGGTCGTGGCCGAATGTGACGACAGCCGGCTGAACGACAGCCAGGGACGGCACGTGTCGGAGCAGGACGTGATGGCCGCGCTGGACGGAGCCTCGACCGGTCCTGTAGTCGAGGGGGCGGTGGGAGCCGGAACCGGCATGGTGTCCTACGGCTTCAAGGGGGGCATCGGGACGGCATCCCGCCGGCTGTCTGAGAGCGAAGGCGGCTATACCGTCGGTGTGCTCGTCAATGCCAACCACGGACGGCGCGATGAACTGATGGTTGCCGGCGTACCTGTGGGGAGGCTCTATAAAGGAGAAGAGCATGCGGCGTCCGGCGCCGAAGGCTCGATCATCATTATCATTGCCACGGACGCGCCGCTGGACAGCCGTCAATTGGGTCGGCTGGCGAAGCGGGCCGCACTGGGACTGGCGCGAACCGGTTCCACGGCCCGGCACGGGAGCGGAGATTTCATGTTGGCGTTTTCGACCGGGAACACCGTACCCCATTACCCGAAAGAGCACACCTTCACCATGACCCATCTGTCCGACGCGCACATTAATCCATTGCTGAGCGCAACCGCCGAAGCCACGGAAGAGGCGATTCTCAACGCCCTCACGATGGCGGTCACCACCGTGGGACGGGACGGCCATCGCGTGGATGCCATTTCCTTGACGAAACTGCGCGCGCTGCTGCCGGCCGCCCGTTAGGCACCTTGCATTTCCTAACAGAGGCTGTCTATGCTTGACGCAGAGCGCTGAGATATTCATTCGGACAACAAGAGGTCACGCATCATGGCTGAGTATCAAATGGGCGGAGGGTTGAAACTACTCACCGCGCTGGACAAGACACAGGCGTTTTCAGAGTTTTTGAAAAACCGTCTCGTGCGGGCGTTGGAGGCCGAGGATCCCACTGAACTGCATTACCTCTTGGCGCAACTCGACGACTACCATTCCTACATGTGGCGGTACCACAAGAAGTTGCAGGCCGAACGGGGTGATCGAGCCAATCTTCCCGGATAGCTGGCGGGGACACGGACCAACGCATTCCAGAGGAACCGATGTCGAGCAAGGTCCAGACCACGTTGAAGTTTGCTGCGGCGGTTTCGCGAGAGCGGGACTCGCACGCAGCAGGCTCTGCCGTGGCCCAAGCTGCCCGGCGCGATCTGGAAGGCAGACAGGCCGATCTGGCCTGCCTGTTCTTTTCGCCGCAATATGCCGAGTCGGCGGAGGAGCTGGTGCAAGCCGTGCGGCAAGAATTATCGCCCCGGCTGCTGATCGGCTGCTCTGGAGAGGGGATCATTGGCGGAGGTGAAGAAATTGAAAGTGCCGCCGCCGTCACTCTTTGGACGGCCAGTCTTCCAGGCGTGGCCCTGACGCCGTTCCGCTTGTCGGCCGACCGGGATGAGTACGGGACTTCGATGACCGGCTGGCCGGGGAGTTTCGATGAGTCGCTGAAGCGGCCGTCCTTTCTACTGCTGGCCGATCCTTTTTCCACACCCATGGACGAGGTCTTTTCGCTCCTCGCGGATCGGTGCTCGGGTGCGCCGGCGATCGGCGGGCTGGCCGGAGGCGGCCGGGACCAGGGTGACAACCGCATGGTGCTGGACGGGGACGTCTACGATGGAGGCCTGGTCGGCGTGGCTCTCTCCGGCCCCCTCGCCGTCCGGACGGTCGTCTCCCAGGGATGCCGGCCGATCGGAGAGCGGTACATGGTGACCAGGGCGGAGCACAACGTCATCCACGAGTTGAGCGGGACGCCGGCGCTGGAGCGGCTCAAAGCCCTCTTCGCATCGCTCGGCGAGAAGGAACAGCACCTGGCCCAGCGCGCCTTGCACATCGGCGTGGTGATGGACGAGCAGCGCAATCGCTTCGAGCGGGGTGATTTCCTGGTGCGCAACCTGATCGGCGCAGATCAACGGTCGGGCAGCGTCGCCATCGGCGATGTGGTGAAAGAGGGACAAACGGTCCAGTTCCATTTGCGGGACGCTCAATCCGCGACGGAGGATCTTCATCTCATGCTGGCGGCGGAGCGAGCGCGGCATCCCCAGCCGCCGCTGGGCGCGCTGGTGTTCAGTTGCTGCGGGCGAGGCCGCGGGCTGTTCGGACGTCCCCATCACGATGTGTCTACTCTGAAAGAGCGGGCCGGCGATGTGCCGACCGCCGGATTCTTCGCCCAGGGAGAAATCGGTCCTGTCGGCGGCGCTAATTTTCTGCACGGGTACACCGCCAGTGTCGCGCTGTTCTCGGAACCGGATGCCTAGCCCATCGTATGCGCCGCCAAGCTGAATGAAACGCACGCCGCTGTATCAAACCCATGTATTCGCACAGGCCAAGCTGGTGGATTTCGCCGGCTGGGAAATGCCCATCCAGTATTCCGGCGTAGTGGACGAATATCAGACTGTCCGGACTGCCGCCGGGCTCTTTGACGTCAGCCACATGGGCAGGCTGACCGTCGAAGGCCGCGATGCCGTCATGTTTCTCCAGCAGGTCACGACCACGAATCCCGATCCGCTGGCGGTCGGGGCGGCGCAGTACTCGATGGTTTGCACGCCATCCGGAGGGATCAAGGACGATATTTTTATCTATCGGCTGGCCCCGACGCGATTTCTCGTCTGCGTCAACGCGTCCAATCAGGAAAAGATTTTCTCCTGGTTCTGTGCCAAGGCTCCGCAGGGCGACGTGCGCCTCGAGGATGAAAGCAGCTATCTGGCGCAGATTGCCCTCCAAGGGCCTCAATCTCCACACATCCTGCAGGCCATCTGCCCCGATGCTGCCGATCGGCTGAAGCCGCGCCAATGTCTGGAAACCGCCATCCTGGGCGCGCAGGGTATCGTATCCAGAACCGGCTATACCGGCGAAGTCGGCTATGAACTCTATCTGCCCGCCTCATCAGCTGCGGCGGCATGGGCAGCGTTAATGAAGGCCGGCGAGAAGGCCGGCATCAAACCCTGTGGGCTCGGTTCCCGTGATCTCCTGCGTCTGGAAGTCGGCTATTTGCTCTATGGCAACGACATGGACGAGCAGACCACGCCGCTCGAAGCCAGCGCGGCTTTCGCGGTAGATTTTACCAAGGGGGAGTTCATTGGGAGCCAGGTCTTGCGTGAGCAAAAAGAGAAGGGACCAACCAAGCGACTCGTCGGTTTTGAATTGGTTGAGAAGGGCGTGCCTCGTCACGGCATGAAAGTTCTGGCTGCCGGAAAGGAAATCGGCGTCGTGACGAGCGGAAATCTTTCCCCGCGTCTGCAGAAGGGGATCGGCCTCGCCTCCGTGGCGGCGTCGTTCAGCGAGCCGGGCGCCCGGTTTCAAGTTGATATCCGAGGCCGCCTCCAGGATGCGGTCTGCGTCAAGCTTCCCTTTTACAAACGGAAATAGCGCCGCGATGGTCAAAACAATTTTCAAAGGCAAAGTTGTTACGCTCAATCTGGAGACTGTGACCTTGCCGAATGGCGCGACAGTGGAATTGGAAGTCGTCCGGCATCCGGGGGCTGCTGCGATTGTCCCGATGAAAGACGAGCGCACGGTGATCCTGATCAGGCAATTCCGATTAGCTGCAGGAGGATTTATTTACGAAATTCCGGCGGGCAAGCTGCATCCCGGCGAAGATCCACGTCTCTGCGCAGAGCGGGAGTTGGAAGAAGAGATCGGCTATCGCGCTGGAACCATTGAGAAGCTGGAAACATTTTTTACGGCGCCCGGCTTCACCGACGAGGTCATGCACCTGTTCAAAGCGACAAATTTGACCAAAACCGCACAAAAACTCGACCACGATGAAGTGCTTGAAGTCATTGAAATACATATAAAAAAAGCCATTTCATGGATACGAGACGGCACCATCAAAGATGCCAAGACCATCGTCGGTCTTCAGTCGATCTACCTGCGTTCCCGTCCGCAATAGCCGGTCAGTCCGGTGGGGTTTTGATCTAATCCTGATTAAACGCTTCCAATAGCCAGGACGGCATCGAGACGCTTGTCCTCATCGTGCCTCTCGATTCGCACCTGTGTGAATCCGGCCTGCTCAAGCAATTCCTGAACCTCATGCGGCGCATAGAGTCGGAACCCCGGCAGGAGTGTCGTCATGGCCTCCATCTTCTCGCGAGACCGGAAGGATACCACCAACCGGCCACCCCGCTTTATTACTCGCCGAATTTCGGTCAGGTTCCGTAGCGGGTCCGGCCAAAAATACACTGTGTTGACAGTGCAGACCTTGTCGAAGGTGCCATCCGCATAGGACAGGCGGGCGAGATCTCCAAGCCGCACGTCGACGTGTCCTTCCGCGATCAGGCGAGAAAACCGCGCCTGCGCCTGCCGGACCATCGTTTCGGACATATCCACGCCGCACACCTTCCCCGCTGAGGCGAGCGCCGCCATGCGTGAAATGGTAAAACCGCCTCCGAAACCGATATCGAGGACATGGTCGGTGGCCTGGATGTCCAGGCTCTCGATGGTCAACTGATTGATCCGGACGTTGAACTTGTTAAAAAACCGCCCCATCACGAGGCGGCCAACCCATCCGGACGGTTTTCGCAATTGAGCAGCGAGAAATTCGGTGAGTCCCATTCGGCTAGCCGCGCAGAGTTCTGACTGCCTGCAGTGTTTCCTCGACCTGCTCCTGCGACGTGAGCAGGCTGGGTGCCAAGCGAGCATACTTAGTCGCATAAGGAGTGACACTGGCGAGAATTTTTTTCTGACGAAGCGCCTCGACGACCTGTTCCGCGGTCATCCCTTCCACATCGAAACAGACAATGCCGGCCGACAGGTCGTCCGCCATCGGTGTGTGCAGCGTCACGTGCTTCATCGCCGCCAAACCCTCTTTGAGCTGACGGTTTAATAGATGGATCCGCGCAGCGATCCGGTCCTTGCCGATCGCGAGCTGGAATTTGAACGCTTCGTCCAGCGCCCAGCGGTGCTCGAACGAATGGAACCCACCCGGCGTCATGCTCGAGGCCTTCGAAATCTCATGCGGTGGCAGTTCTTTCATCCAGATGCGGTAGGCCTCGTTGCTGAAGGTCGGGATCGTCGCGTGCGCGAGCGGCCAGGCGCGGGGATGGCCCCAGACCAACCCTGTCCCGCGAGGACCGAGCAGCCACTTATGGCAGCCGGCGGTGAAGAAGTCGCAGCTTAGATCTGACACAGTGACGTCTTCCGCACCGAACCCGTGCACGCCGTCCACACAGAAGATCACGCGGTCCTTCTCGTTGCGTCTGGCGTTGATCGTCGCCAGCGCGTCGGCCATGGCGCGAATCGGCAATTTGAGCCCCGTGCTCGAATGGACCCAGGTGACGGCCACATAGCGCGTGTTGGGCCGCACGGCTTTGACGAGCGAGTCGACAATTTCGTCACGGGACACGGCCGTCAGTTTTTTGTAGAGCGGAACCTGCCGGAACGAGGCATTCGTCCGTTCGGCCCTGTGCCGCAGGGACGTTTCCGTCGAAAAATGGTCGTGGGTAGTGGAGAGAATTTCCTGGCCCGGCCAGAGCGTGAGGCCGCCGTAGAGCAGGCCGAGCCCCATCGTCGTGCTGTCCGTCAACGCAATGTCGGTCGGTTGCGCGCCGAGATAGCTCGCGGCGGCGCGCAGGACCTCCGCCTCGGCACGTTCCTCGTTCTCAAACCAGTAGGTCGCGGGATCCTCGTCCAATCCGCGCCGGTGCCGCTCAATCGCCTCTCGGACCGGCGTCGGATGGGATGCGAGGAGAAATCCGGTCATGTGAATCCAGTCGCGCTTGAGCAGAAACTGATCGCGCACGGCCTCCCAGGTATCCAGTTTGGGCGGCAGCGACGCCGTCGTTTGTCCCAGGGCTTTGGGCAGGGGAAGGGCCCCGGCCAGCAGGCTGGCACTCAAGGCCAGGCCGGTACGAACGAGGAACTGTCTGCGGTCCAGTGCGTCCATGATTTCACTCTACTGCGCAGGTGAAAACAGCGCAAGGCCGGCAGGGAGGAGACTGGCTCCATTATGATGCCTGTCCACGTTTTGCGTGCTCCGTGACCCGGAGGCGTACACGATGTTCCTGGGAGAGCATTGGAAAACGTGCTGATGCCCTGCGTGGTGCTCTCGACGGCCTGGGTGATCACGAGCGGCGGGTGGATCGAGCCGTTTGCAAGCCCTCACCGGATACCAAACGAATCTCGCCGCCCAAGCACGCTTCGGGAGATGAAATAGATTCAGCCGCTCCTCCCTTGTTCGAAGCGTCTTAGTCAGGCAACTCCTCTTCTTGTTTGCCAACAATATATGTGTCGCTAGGAAATCCAACAGCCAGTGCGTCCTTCCGAATTCGCTGAGCTGCCTCATAGGTTAGATTCCCGGCAATTGATACGCCGTACAGGCCATTCTGAGCTTTATAGACTTCGGACCTAAACTTAGGCTTGGTACGGTTGAATTCATCGGCAATTATTTTTGCTCCCTGGGAGTCCCTCGACCATCCCACGATAACCCAATATCTCTTTTTGCTGACGGAACCAGTCAACCCTTCAAGAAACTGTTCTATAAAGCTCGATTGTTGCAACTCAGCTTGGTTGGCTTTCTCGGTTTGCGCATAAGCTGGAGCTATAAAGAAATCGGCAAGGCTGACTTGTGACACTTTTTCAAATCTAACAGGCGGTTCAACGTTTTTCGCATTGATCATGGTCATAATAAGGGCTGGCGCCACAATCCCAAGCTCAAAAATCTTCAGTGGGACATGCTCGTCTGCATGCAAATACGCAACTAACCCGCCCAGATAAAACAGGAGCAGAACCCTGAACATATAACCTAGAATCACAGCCGATGACTTCCCAACGAATGCAGTTTCAAAGTCAATGGCGAGCAGACTTATAACGACCGGGGTTAATGCTCCCAGACCTCCGATCAAGATTTTCTGTCGTCCAGTTAGAAGCTTTCTGCGTTCAGCCATGACTCCGCCTCCCTTCTGAGGAATCAACTGCAAGTTCGATCCATATGCTACGCATAACCAATGTATAGATCAAATTGTGGATCAAAATGGTTCTGGCGCACTTTAATTTCGCTCAATCTCTTCGGGAAGGAGGTAAGCGGTGTTCGAACTACTCGACCTTAGCCAGCGATCGAAGAACCTCCTGAAGGGTTCGCGTCACCTCATCTGGTGACGTCAACATGCTCGGCGCGAGTCGGGCACCCTTCTTGGCATAGGGTGTGACGCTGCAAGGATCTTTTTCTTGCGGAACGCCCGGACGACCTGCTCCGGCGTCATCCCGTCCATTTCAAAGCAGACGATGCCGGCCGACAGGTCGTCTGCCATCGGCGTCTGCAGCGTCACGTGCCTCATCGTGGCCAGCCCCTTCTGAGCTGGCAGTTCAAGAGATGAATACGCTGCGGACGAGGAACTGTCTGCGGTCCATGGCGTCCATGTTTTCACTCTACTGCGCAGGTGAAAACAGCGCAAGGCCGGCTGGAGGGGACTGGCTCCCGCCGTAGCTTCGCGAAGGCGGGTGCCTGTCCCTGTCGAAGTCCGACTTTCAGTCGAGCGTTCTTCTAAGAGTTTTCAGCCGCCCTCGCTTGGTTTTATTCTCCAGGCGCCGCCGCTGCGAACCCTTGGTCGGCTTCGTAGCTTTTCGCTTCTTGCGTGGGATAGCAACGCGCTGAATGAGTTCTCGGAGCCGCGTGAGGGCATCCTCTCGATTTTGCTCCTGGCTTCGATGCTGCTGGGCCTTGATGGTAATCACGCCGTCTCGTGAAATGCGGTGATCCTTCAGCAGCAACAGCTGTTCTTTGTAGAACTCGGGCAACGAGGAGGCAGCGATATCGAATCGTAAATGAATGGCCGTCGAGACTTTATTGACATGCTGCCCGCCGGCACCCTGCGCGCGCATCGCATGGATGTCGATCTCGGTATCCGGGATGGTGATGTTGGATGAAATATAGAGCATCGAGAATGCTAACGCCTTTATCTATTTTCTTCCAGGATGTTCAAAAAGGCCATCCAACGAGGCCGCAGGGAGTCCGGCGACGAGACGTACGTTTTTCGGTACGTCGCAGGGAGACGGACGACCGAGAACAAAGTTGGTGGTCTTTTTCAACTTCCTGCTGCGCAACGAAAGCCGATTCCGTGATTTCTCATGGTAGGTCGCGAGCCGTCCCGCACGGTGCTGCGCAGCAAACCCCGGTGATTCAGCCAGGAGCCGCCGCAGTAGACTTTGAACTCGCCGCCGTCTGGCCCTTTGGGGTTGCGCTCTTCAGAGTTTTCGTAGGACTTCGGGTCATACCAATCGGTCACCCATTCCCACACGTTCCCAGCCATGTGCATCAAGCCGGTCGGCGTGGCACCCTTCTCTAACTCGGTTACCGGAACGGTCAAGATGCCCTGCACGCCCTTGGTGGCAATGACTCCCGCACCGTTCTCGCTGCCCCACCAGGCCTTGGCTTCTTCCGGCGAGCCGAAGTCCGTACCGGACCAGTAGGAGACACCGTTCGCGCGCATCCGATCGTGCTGGTTGCCCCAGGGATACTCGCGGCCATCGGTCCCACGCGCCGCCTTTTCCCATTCCGCTTCCGTCGGCAGGCGCTTGCCAGCCCATGTGCAGTAGGCGACCGCGTCGTGCCAGTCCACGTTCACGACAGGATGATCGAGCAGCTTGGGGGCAATCTCAGCCCCCTTCCAAAGATTGTAGGACGGATCGCAACAATGTTCAGGCGTCCGATGCTGCGTAGCTTTCAGAAAAGCCTGGTAGCGGCGGTTCGTGACTTCGTATTTATCAATGTGAAAGGCGGACAGCGTAATCTTCCGCTGCGGGCGCTCATCCGAATCGCCCTGGCCCTCCGCACTGCCGCGCAGGAATGGGCCTTCCTGGATCAACACCATCGGCGCCCCGTCCTTGCCGACGAACTCGGTAGGAGCAGACTGGACCGAAGCAGTAGTCAAAAGAATCAGGATGAGTAGGAGAAAAGAAATGGTTCCTGCCACCTTTTAGTTCCTCTATCAATGGCTACCAGGGAGTTCATTCAGATGGCTCCGCATCTTGAAGAAGGAAACCCTCGGCTTTTTAAGCGTTGGCTGCTCAAGTAGAATCTGCACGTTCACTAATCCGTCGGCTCGCGGTGTCTGAGCAACAGGATATGAGAGTTCATATTTGTAGTTCCATCTGTCATAAAAAATAATTCGGAGGAGGGGATTGTCTAGCACGGCTGTCCTCAACTCAGAGGTTTTCCCCAATTCTAGGGTCACTTCATACTCATTGTGTCCAGGGCGCAGTGGATGAATGACCGATATGTCCTTTTCCTCCGTAAGACCATCCATCAAGATCTTTGCATTATATGCAGTGGATTTGCCTAAATTGTGCAGCTTGAGAGAAGCGGTGTACTGATTTCCGCTACTAAGTATATAAGCCCCTCCAACCACGACATCAGGCTGAGCCGCTAGAAAGTCTCTCCGTGCTTTGTCGATAACCGGCATAATGTTAAACCAACCCACTATGCCAGCTATAACGAGACCTATAATTGTGAGTGTGGCTTCAACAGGACTCATTATGGCTCCAAGGAAAGAAAAGGTTCCTGACACCTTTATCCGTTCTCGGTTGAACGACGCGCTAGATTACAATGCGCACTTTGTTACTAACGAAATAATTAAGGAAACCAGCGCGATAGCAGAAACCATAAGAACGCCATCTTTATGTTTTTTGTATAGGATGTTGACTCTTCCCAAAGACGTATTTAACTCTCTTGCCAAGTCCGCGCCAGCTCCAGTAACGGCGATGCGGAAAAAGCCTCCGTCCTTTTTATATGTGATGTAACCGGATGTCTGAAGGTAAGCCAAGGGTCTTCCAGCTGCGACAGACGTGGCACCGATACTCGCCAAGTAGTCGTCGGTTTTGCTTTCCATTGATTTAAGCTTGCCGTCTGGACTGAGCCATTCTCTCCCTTTAGGAATGGGCGTATTTATGAGCCAATTGATTTCACCAGCAGTAAACGGCAACTCTTCACCAACGATTTCTCGGTGATAGTACAGGCCGTGAAGAATCCGTTCTTCTTCTTTGTTCATTCAGCTCTATGTGATCTAACGAACAAATGGAAAAGGTGTTAGGGACCTTTCTATTAGCTTCAGGAGGGTAGCCCTGCCCATAGGGAAAATCAACAAGAGGTGCTGATAACAGGGCTACAATCCTGCAGACTGCTCAAAACAATTGCTGGTATGGAAACGGTGAGCGAAGCGCGAAAGGGGACAGGTCCAAGAGCGGCCTGTCCCCTTTCCAGTTTTTTCATTTTGGACCGGCTGGAAGCGCCGTGGCATGGCCGTGAGCGGACTTCACCGAAGGAGCGGGGAACCCGCTGAGACTTTGCCAGGGAGGAAAGCGGAAACTGACTGAGTCTGCGAAGGAATTTCAGAAGGGTTCCGCCTGGCAAAGTCCAGAAGGGTCGCTCCGAGAGGTGCGGAAGCGAACGGCCATGCCACCGCGGAGTCGGGTTAGGCCTGATAGCTTTCTATTGGCAGGCAGGTGCAGACGAGGTGCCGGTCGCCGTACGCGTTATCAATCCGTGCAACAGAGGGCCAGAACTTGTGGTCTCGTGTCCACGACGCCGGAAACGCCGCCTGCTCTCGCGAGTAGGGATGCTTCCAGTCCGTGGCCGTCACCATTTCGGCCGTGTGCGGAGAATTTTTCAGAAGATTGTCGTCTTTTGGCTGGCGGCCATCGACGATCTCCTGAATCTCCGCGCGAATCTTGATCATCGCCTCGCAGAAGCGGTCCAGTTCGGCCTTCGATTCGCTCTCCGTCGGCTCGATCATGAGCGTGCCCGGCACAGGGAACGACACCGTCGGTGCATGGAAGCCATAGTCCATCAGCCGCTTCGCCACGTCCATCGCCTCCACGCCCGCACTCTCTTTGAAGGGGCGCACGTCCGCGATGAACTCGTGCGCGACGAAGCCCTTCTTGCCCGTATAGAGCACCGGATAGTGCTTCTCCAGCCGTTTCGCCATGTAGTTGGCGTTGAGGATCGCCACCTTGGTGGCCTTCGTGAGCCCGTCCGCCGCCATCAAGGCGATATAGACCCAGGGAATGGCGAGGATGCTGGCGCTGCCGTAGGGTGCGGCTGAAACCGGTCCGATGGCATCGGCCCCGCCTATCTTTACGATCGGATGGCTCGGCAGATAGGGAGCGAGGTGCGCGGCCACACAGATCGGACCCATGCCGGGGCCGCCTCCGCCGTGCGGAATGCAGAACGTTTTATGCAGGTTCAGATGACACACGTCCGTGCCGAAATCGCCGGGGCGGCAGAGCCCGACCTGTGCGTTCATGTTGGCGCCGTCCATATAGACCTGCCCGCCGTGCGCGTGCACGATCTGGCAAATTTTCATGATGCCTTCCTCAAAGACGCCGTGCGTCGAGGGGTAAGTCACCATCAAGGCCGAAAGATTCTTGTGATGTTCCTTGGCCTTGGCTTCCAGGTCAGATAGATCCACGTTGCCCTTGTCGTCGCAGGCCACCGGCACAACGGTCATGCCGGCGATCACCGCGCTGGCTGGATTGGTCCCGTGCGCGGAGGCCGGAATCAGGCAGACATTGCGATGGCCCTCCTTACGATGTC
>Ga0247727_10006271_pt1 | contig 23500 bp, 12 predicted proteins | sample WisWelCaveWW1625_FD_202498 | JGI IMG/M metagenome (GOLD analysis project Ga0247727, IMG submission 202498) | Biofilm microbial communities from Wishing Well Cave, Virginia, United States - WW16-25 | ecosystem: Environmental > Aquatic > Deep subsurface > Groundwater > Cave microbial mat | place...
TGGCGACGGCATGCGGGCGCGTTTTCATGAGCGACTGCGTCGGCTATCGACTCGAAGGCGGCGCCGCGGTTTTTGTCCGACAAATGTTTCAAGGCAAAATCAACGCGGATTTTTCTTTTCATGCGCCGAGTGGAACACCCTATTTCGTCAGTTTTCAAGCGGGCGCGGTGAGCAGCGACAAACTGAAGAAAGGCGGCAGCGCGGCGGTTGCTGATGCCGGCGTCAATCTCTCCGGCGAATCGATTCGCACGAACGTGTTGGAAATTTTTGAGGGCGTGAAAGGCAAAGTTGATTTGACCAAAGCGGAGGTGATTGTGTCGGTCGGGCGCGGCATTAAAGAGAAAGACAAATTGCCCATCGTTGAGGAACTCGCGAAAGCACTCGGCGCCGAGTTGGCCGCCTCGCGTCCGGTTTGCGATGACGGCTGGCTGCCGATGGATCGGCAAATCGGTTCGTCCGGACAAACGGTGGCGCCGAAGCTTTATGTGGCGGTCGGCATCTCCGGCGCGATTCAACACCTCGTCGGCATGAAAAGCTCGCGCGTGGTGGTGGCGATCAACAAAGACGAGCGCGCGCCGATTTTCGATCTCGCGGATTACGGCATCGTCGGCGATCTCTTCGAAGTCGTGCCGGCGTTGACGGCGGCCGTTAAAGAGGTAAAAGGTTAAGCGCCTTTTTCAAAAAGAAAAAGCGTCGTCCATAAAATTGGAAATCCCACTGAAATAAAAATTCTGTGGGATTTTTCATTTCAGTCTTCAAGCTCTACTCCTTTATGATGACCACAAATGGCTATAATCCCCCCGTCGAGTGTTGTTACTTTTGCAACGGCAAAAATTTTCGCCCGCATTCGGAGGCGACATACTGGCTGGAATTTCCTTTGCATTTTGTCGAGTGCGAAACGTGCCGGTTGATTTTTGCCAATCCGATGCCTAACCTGCAAACGATTCAGGAGGGCAATCGCGCGCTCAATATTCATCACCAATCGCGCGGCACGCTGTCGCAGTATCGCGGCGGAAAAGAATTTGCGTTGTGGCTTCGCAAGATGGCGCCGGAGGGAATTTTGTTGGATGTCGGTTGCGCCGAAGGATTTTTTTTGCTTGGGGTGAAAGAAAATTCCAATTGGCAAGCCGAAGGCGTCGAAATCATCGATGGCGCGGTGGAATTTGCCCGAAGGCGTTTGGGGATTACGGTTTATCACGGCACGCTGGATACGCTGGGAAACATGGCGGGGCGATTTGATTTTATTCGCCTGAACAATGTGATCGAGCACGTCCAGCATCCCATTCGTTTTTTGGAGAAAGCCCATCAACTGCTCAAACCGTCGGGGCGCATTTATTGCTCAACCCCGAACGGTTTTCAGGACGGCCACTTTCTCCAAACGGCCAACCGGCGCGGCGTCAAAATCAATTTGCTGGAGAATCATTTCTTTTATTATCCTCCCCAAACCTTAAAGAAAATCTTCGTCGCGAGCGGCTTCAAAATGATCACGCATTATTCCGAAGATATCAGCCATGCTTTGAATGATTTCGGCCTTTCGCCCCGTTTCAAATATCCGCGTAAAAGTCAGGCTTTGAATTTGACGGCGTTCAAAAATAAAACAAATGAAGATTTCGTCATCACCGACGAAGAAATCCGCGCTTTCAAAAATCATCGCAACTTAAAAATCTGGAAACTGCGTCTTAATAAATTACGCAAAGATTTTTTTAGATTGAAGTTCCCCGCTTCTCTGCCATTGGGGCACCAGCAGGAAATTTATGCGGTAAAAGTTTGAGTTGGCAAAAACGTTTCCATCGTTTTAATCCGGCCATTGGAGCGAATGAATGCGGCGATCGCGCTCGTAGTATTCGATGCCATTCTGCGTCACGCGAATAATTTTCCCCATTTGTTACACGAATATAATAAGCGTTTATTAAGACAAAAGCAAGCCGCAAGATTTACCCGCCACAAAAAAATTTAAAAAAAGATACACAACCGTCTTTGCAAATTGGCACTTCTGCCGGTATAGTAAAAATTAGCTTAAGAAATACCCCGATTTCACAGCTATAGGAAAATCGGGGTTTGGCTTTTGTATGTAAAAAATTAAGGAAATAATAGTCTAATTTCCAACCGAAAGTGCGGCGCGGGCTTAATTCTCCTCGCGCTGTGTGAAAGGCCAACGTCATGGATGTCGTAAAAATATTAGACGCCAAGTACGAGTTAGTGCGCGAAATCAAACGAGGCGGGTTTGGTGTCGTCTATTATGGCCGCGATCGTTTGTTCGGCAAGCCAGTTGCCATTAAGGCCATTTCGCCGGATTTGCTCGGCGAAGCCAAATATATCGATATGTTTCAGGCGGAATCGCTCTCCGTCGCCCGCCTCAACCACCACAACATCGTCCGGCTTTATGATATAAAACGCACGGAAGACGGGCAGTTTTATATTATCATGGAATTTATCGACGGCGTTGACGTCGGGAAACTGATCAGCTTGAATCGCAAAGGCACGATCAAGCTTCCTTTCCGCCTCGGCGCTTATGTGATGGCGCAATGCTGTTCCGGTTTGGATTATGCGCATGCGCGGCGCGATCCCGATACCCACCAGCCCTTGAATATCGTCCATCAAGATATCTCGCCTAGCAATATCATGGTCAATCGTTTGGGCGAAATCAAGATCATCGATTTTGGCATGGCCGGCGCGCGGCGGCGTTCCAGCGCGCAGCGCGGGCGCAAGCGCGAAGTTTTGGTGCAAGGCAAAATTGCTTACCTCGCGCCCGAGCAATTGAACGGCGCGAAAGGAAGCGATCGCCGTTCCGATATTTTTGCCGCCGGATTGGTGCTTTACGAAATTTTAACCGGCGAGCGTTTATTGCAAAAGGACGATCCGGCGGAAATTGTCGAAATTTTAGAAGCCGGCACGTGGAATTTCAATCAACTCGCCGCGAAGGGAATTCCGGAAGCGTTGCAGCTTGTCGTGCAACGCGCCATCCAAAAACATCCCGAGAGCCGTTATCAAACGGCGAATCAGATGTATCTCGATTTGATGACCTACCTTGCCTCACAAGAAGCGGCCTCCGATCTTTCGATCGAATTAGGCCAACTGGTGCAACAACTCGCGCCCGGCGAAAAATCAGCGACGGAAGCGCCGCGCCGCGAAGCGCTGGCGGAAGCCGCCCCCGCATTGAACAAAGAAGCTGTGTCGGAAAACGGCATGCACGCCAACGCGGCGGCGCCGGTGGATATTGCTTTTGAACCTGTTGAAATCGAGCCGGTTTTAGAAAACACCGCTTCGACGCCACGCGCTTTTCAACCGCCGTTGCGCCCGGAAGAGCTTCGCGAAGCGGAATCTATTCAAGAGGTTTCTTTTTCGTTTACGGAAACCTCTGCAATACCGGAAAAGTCCGTTGCGCCGAAAGAGCGCAGCCCAAAAGCGGAGCAGCCGATTCAAGACGTTCCTTTTTATCAAGTGTTGGAAGAAGATGAAGAAGATGACGATGAAATTCGCACCATTATCGACGTCATTCGTTTATCCGCGCGTTCGCATAAAAAAACGATCATCGCAACCATCGGCGGAATCGCCGGCGTATTTTTATTTTTTACCATTCTCGATACGGTGATGCAGTGGACGAGCTACGGCTCGGCGATTTATAATTTTTTCTTTCCGCCGGCGATCCGCATCGTTTCTTTTCCGCCGAATGCGCAGGTTTCGCTGGACGACAAGCTGTTGTCGCAAACGACGCCGCTGGCGGTCAACAGCATTTCGCCGGGCGTGCACAAACTCATGTTGTCCTTGCCGCGCTACGAGCCGATTGTCCGCTCGATTCAAGTGCCGCCCAAAGGCAAGGCCGTCGTCCAGGGTGAAAACGCTCCCAAAGAAGATCAGCCCTATATTTTTCGTTTCAAAACGACGTTGGAATTATCTTCCAAGCCTGGCGGCGCGAATGTGTATTTGAATGGGATTAAGTACACGCAACCCACGCCCTGCCGCGTGGTTTGGGAAGTGGGCAGTCCGCTACAAATTGAAATGGAAAAACCGGGACTGGCGCGATTGAGCGGCTTTATCTTTAATTCATTAGAGGGCGTGGAAAGCATCGAAGATCGCCGGCTCTGGCGTTTTCAACGCATTGAAGAAAATCGTGAACATTATGCGGTCGAGGGAACGTTTGCGAAAGCGATTGTGATCAACTCGACGCCTCCGAATGCTGAAATTTACATCGACGGCAGCGAACGGCCCGTCGGCGTCACCGGATTTACCACGCGCTTGCTGCTCACGATGGGCGTGCATACCATCTCGCTGCAAAAGAAAAATTTTCTGCCGAAAAATTTTACGGTGCAGCTCGACGAAAACGCGCCCGAGGAATATAACGAAACGCTGGCGCGCATCGTCAAAATTTTTGCGAAAGCGGCGGAGGGCAGGAGCAATAGCGATATCGGCGCCAGCGTGCTGCAACTCGTCTATGAAAATAGCAGCACGCGCGTGCGCGCCACCACCCCCTGCGAGTTTACTTTGCAGCCGTATAAGTATACCGCTTTGTTGCGCAAAGACGGCTACAAAGATCTCGTGCTGACGATTCCGGCCTCAGGTTCGGTGGTGATCGCGCAAATGGAGCGCATTCATATTGACGTGGAAATCTTAGTCGTCGATGAAACTTCCGGCGAACCGATACCAGAGGTGCAAATTCGCTATCGCGCGCTGGTGTCGGAGGGTCGCGAATCATCAGCCGGCGATACCGATGAAACCGGAGTGACGGTGAAAGAATTAGCGCCGGGGGAATATCGCTTCACGGCGAGAAAATCCGGCTATCGTGATCTCACCAAAGATTTCATGGTCAACGCTAATAGCAAGAATCGCCTCGTCTGCAAAATGACGCCGCAGTAATTCTTGCTCGTTTTAAATGGTCAATTTTAACCTTGTGAATAACTCGAAGGAATATCGGGTCATTGCCCTCCATAGGAAGGGAGATTTTTTTCATGCCGAAATTGATTCTTAAACGCAAGGCGGAGGTCTTACGGGAGTTCTCTTTACCAAGCAGTAACTCCGCCTTCACGGTTGGTTCGGAGCCCGGGAACGACGTCGTCGTGCCGGATAAGCTCGTTTCCATGACACATTTTCAATGCGAGCGCCAGGGCGCGCAATTTTTTGTCCGCGATTTGAAAAGCGCGTTTGGAACGTATATCAATGGCACGAAGATTGGGAGCATCATAGAAATTCACGACGGCGATATCATTCAAGTCGGCGAGCATACGCTGGTCTTTCGAGATACTCCGCTCAACGAAAGCAACCGCGATGGCGGCGCCGCCGTCGGGCAATCCTTCAGCGAATTTTTCAGCGACGTCAAAGCCGCGGTGATGCAGCCTCGCGATGGCGAGCCCGCCAAAAGACCGGCGCTAGCGGAATTACCGCCAACCACGATGAATACCGCTCAGAAAAAGGGGCAAACCGCTGAAGCGCCAGCGCTTGAGCAAGCGGATGAATTCGACATCAAAGATTTGGAAGAAGAAATTTCAGAAATGCTCGGCAAAGACGGGGGCAACCGGAAAGCGACGAGCGCGCCGCTTAAAACGGAAACCTATAAAAAGTCTCCGTATTATCTGCTCGCCATCCACGGCCCCTATTTGGGAAAAAAATATCAGCTCAATTTCGGTGAAACCAAAATCGGACGTGACGGCAAATTAAACGACATCGTGATTCGCCAAAATAAAAAAGGCGAGGTTGATCCCAGCATCTCGCGCCGGCATGCAACCATTTCCTACCGTGACGGTAAATTCTTTTTCTCCGACAAACGCAGCCAAAGTCGCAGCTTTGTCAATCAGCAAAAACTTTCGGAAACCGGCGAAGTGCGCTTGATGCCGGGAGACGAAATCGAAATTGTCAGCGATCAACAAAGCACGTTTTTCCGTTTCGTCAATGACGGCCATTGGGATTTTTCTCCGCCCAAGCGCGCCGGCGAATGGTGGTTGCGCTACCGGACGCAGGCCGTCAATCTTGCGACGGCGGTGGTCGTGCAATGCTGTATAATTTTTGCCGTCCTCGCCTGGCGGGAGCGCGCGATTCTGACCGACGTCCCCGATCCTTTTAAGGTCGCCGCGAGAACATTTGCCAAGCTCAACATCAATGGTAATCTCAAAATTGCTTCTCCGGCGCGCGATCAAGACCCCGTGCCCGCGCCGGTGTTGGCGGAACTGAACGGCGACGATGAAGTGGATATTCTGATCACGCAGGCTTCAGGCGTGCTGCTGGCGATCAATGGCAAAACCGGTAAACCGCTTTGGGAAACGACTGCACTCGTGCTCAATCGCGCTTGCACGCCCGTCGCCGCCGACCTCAATGGAAATGGCAAGGCCGATATTGTCGCGCTGACGGCGGATGGGCATTTGGTGGCGATTGACGGCCTCTTTGGCGCGGAAATCTGGTCGAGTCCTTTTTTTGAAAAAGAATTGGTCGGACCGCCGGTGGTAGCTGATTTCAACGGCGATCGTCATCCCGATGTCGCGGCCATCAGCGTTGAAGGCAAACTCAATGTCGGATATTCGCAAGTGTTCACGATGCAATGGGTGGATGTCGACCTCGGCCTAGCTTGCGAAGCGCCGCTTTCTGCCGGCGATTTGGACGGCGACGGCGACGATGAAATCATGATCGGCACGGAACGCGGCATCGTGCTGATTTACGACGGGGTCGAGCGCCGCGTGGTCACAAACTTCGATATGAACGAAGAATTAAACAAGCTGAAGGGAAGTTTTTTTGAGGATAATCCGATTCGCCATCCGATCGCGCTCGCCGATTTAAACGATGATCGGGCGCCGGATTTAATCATTGCGAGCAAAACCGGCAATTTGCTTTGCGTGAGCTTGGCCCAAAAATCAGAGCCGCCAACTCAAAAGATTCGGAGCCTCTGGTGGGCTGATTTGAAGAGCGCCGCTGAAAGCGCTGGAACATTTTCTTATCCGTTCGCTTTAACGCATTTGGACGAAGATCATACCGCCGATATCGTCGTGCTGAATGAAAGCGGCGTCGTCAAAGCGTTTCGCGGACGCGGGGCACCCGGACAGCGCCAACCGGAATTATGGCAAACGAAGCCGGATAGCGCCAATTGGGTTTCCGCTCCGCTCAGTTGCGATTTCAACAAAGACGGCGTCGGGGATATTGTTTTGGTCACCGAGAAACGCTTGCTGAAAATTCTAAACGGCAAGAACGGCGAAGTTTTATGGCGCGCGGATCAGGCGCTTCCGGCGTTCACGAGCATGCCTTTGCTGGCGGATTTGGGCGACGACACTTCGCTCGACATCGCGCTGTTATCCAGCGAAGCAACGATCTACAATTTTGAAACGTCGCGTCGCGTTCCGGGTGGGCAGATTATCTGGGGGCAAAAATTCGGGACGGCGACCAACCTTTCAAAACTTACCGATGGCGGCCCGACTGCCGGCGCTTACATGCTGAAACTTATTCTAAATGTCATCGTGCTCGGCGCCGCGGTCGCGGGTAATATCATCTTTCATCAAAGCCGCCGGCGCTTTCTGAAGGCATAATCCAGGACGGCACACCAAGCACAGGAATCTCTCTCAGGTCTTGAGGTAACACATGAAACTGATCATGGCCGCCGCCACGGATGTTGGCACGGTGCGCGAGAACAACGAAGATTTTTTTTACTACTCCAAACCGAATCAATTAATCATCGTGTGCGACGGCATGGGCGGCCATCAATCCGGCGCGGTCGCCAGCCGCATTGCCGGCAAAACCGTGCGCGATGTTTTTTTTCACGCGGATTTTGCCGAATTGGCGCGCCTCGGCGAGGACATCATCGACCGCCTGCCGCCGCTGGCGCTGCGTTTGGTGATCGGCGCGCGCCTCGCCAATCGTCGCTTGTTATTGACGTCCCAGCGCGATCGTAATCTGCGCGGCATGGGCACGACTTTGGTCGCGATGGCATTCGGTGAGAACAGCGCGTGCGCCGTGCATATTGGCGATAGCCGTCTCTTTTGCTGGCGCGATCGCAAACTCAGCGCGCTCACAGAGGATCATAGCCTGGTGAATCAACTTTTGCAAGATCGCGACATTCGGCAAGATCAAGTCAAACAATTCCGCAAAAAGAACGTGCTTACCCGCGCTTTGGGCACGCATCCGACCGTCAAAGTCGACGTGCAATGGTTTCCCGTGCAAGCCGCCGATGCTTTTCTTTTGTGCAGCGACGGTTTTCATAACGCTCTCCATGATGCGGAAATTACCAAATCACTTGGCCGGCCGGAGCCGGATTTGCAGAAAATGATTGACGCTATCGTGCAAAAGGCGAAGATGGCCGATGGCAGCGATAATATTACGGCGGTGATCGCTAAAATTGAGAAAGTTGCGGCGAGCGCCGATAAAAAAGATAAGGTACAAATGACACTGGCGGAGGAAACGGCGCGGGCGATAGAGTTTGAGGACAAATTTATTAAAGACAAATATCCGATTGAAAAATCCAGTGCGCGGGCGCGTGGGATAAAATCCAAACGCCAGTGGTGGCAGTTTTTTGCCGTTGCCGGAGGTTTATTGATAACGGCTCTCGCTTATGCTTTCATCACGCGCTCCTGGATTTTTGCTTCGCCCAACGAAACCAACCAAGAAAATATGCTCATGGCCGCGGCCGAGCTCGGCGCCGCTTCGACCTCTTTAAAACCACAAGAGGCGCAGGGCCAAATTACTGCTTCGCCCTCAGTCGGCGGCTACCTTGTGCTTTTGCATATTCGTGAGCATCGCCAAATCGAACAAGTTCGCCGTCTCCTCGACGCGCGCGTGCTAGATCAACTGAATGCGGATCAACCGCCGGATTCTACTGCCACGAAATCCGGCTATCGGCGCCGCTCGTTGTCAACCGGCCAATACTCGATGGTGCTCGCGGATTCTTTACACCGGATCGTTTACCGCAAAGATGGAATCCGCCTCTCGACACTGCCGGCAAATGCGGACAGCTCAACGGCGCCGCCGCTTAGCACCGTGGTGCCGGCAACTTCTACGCTCCCGAATGAAATCACGGCGTCTTTGCCAAGAAGCGCGCCCAACGATAATACCGGCAATGCGGCGAGCGCTGTTCAAGATACTTCCCGGGTGCAACAGCAAGATTAGATTAGAAGCATGCCACCTGAAGCAGAAAAACTTTCCCGTGTTGTTGAAATTCTTAAAACGCTTGGCCAGGTTTGCCTGACCAAGAATCAATATCGCGAGGCCGCGGAAAAATACGAGCAAATCATTCGCTTCGGCGTGCAAGATCCGGAGGTGTATCGTCATCTGGCGGTCGCGCTGGCCGGGCAAAAGCTCTATACGCCGGAGGCACAACGGGTTTATACTTGGGCGTTAGAAAAATTTCCCCACGACAAAAATATTTGCCTGCACATTGCCGGCGCCGCCTTGCAGCACCGCGCCGAAGATCAAAATGCGCAGCGTTTTTATGAAGCGGCGCTGAAGCTGCACCCGCCCTTTGCCAAAGACCTCTACCTGCATCTTCATTCTATGTTTCATCGGCAGGGCAAGTTTGATGAAGCGTTTCAGACCCTCAAACAAGCGCTGTATTTGGATAAAACGCTCGACGCTCACCTCGTCTCACGGTTGACCGAGCTCGGCTGGCATTATGATCGCCGCGACGAGTTGATCATGACTTTGCGCTTCCTGTTGGGCAATCACGAAGCCAATCCGGTTATTCGGCGCGCGCTCGCCTTTACCCTGGCGCATGCGATCATTTGGCAAAACCGTCGCCGGCAAGTCGACCAAGAGGATTTTCTTTACGGCAATGAAAACGATTGGCAGCTCTTGCAAACCTCGCTGCCCGAGCCGGCAACGGTCAACACGCTCGCTTTGGCGCGAGATTATTGCACCTTAAAATGGGCTTTGCTCTTCTGGCAAAAACATCAGAAAAGTTTTTCGCCGGCGTCGCGCGCTTTAAGACCGGAAGAAAACTTTCTCGAAATCACGCCGCCCGCATTTGAATATCGCGCCTTATTGGATGATCTACCGTTAGAGGAAGTTTTGGCGGAGACGGCCGTTTCGGCAACACCCCCGCCGAGCAACGCCATCGCGCCCCAATCTGCCGCGGCGCGATTTGACTGGCGACAAAGTTTTTTAACGCCATGGGCAACCCCACAAATTGAAGACAAGATGAGCCGGTCAATAAAACCGCCGGCGATAAAAAATCATCTGCCGCCCCACGCCAATCACAGCGCGGTCGATGCAACACAGGCGCTGCTCGTTTTGACGCCCACCATTTCGCCGCCCGGCAATAGCGCGCCGTTAAACACTCACCTTGCCAAGATGATCGATTTCATCGTGCAGGATTTTTCATCACCCGCCCACCTATTCATTATCCGCCGGTTGGACGACGGCGTCTTAGCTTTTTCTCCCGAGCCCGCCAAATTAGTGAACGCGGCATTGAGTTTATTCAAAAAAATTGCGCGTTATAACACGCTGCTCAATGAGCAAAATCAAATCGTTCTCCAAGCCGCTTTATTTGTCAAGCCGGCGGCGCCGGCCCTAACTTTAGAAGAGCAAAACTTTGCCGGTCTCGGATTGCTCTATGATACATTGCATCTGGTCAATATAGGAATTTCTAAAAATGAGGCAGGGGCTCCTGCTCGTTCCCAGCCGGCCTCGGGTCAAAGCCGCTTGTTCGTGAGCCGGCAGATTTTCGAAGCCGTTTTGCCGGCGGAAAAATTTACGATTAAATCGCACGGCCAAGTCTATTGGGGCGCGCCAAGCTGGCGAGATGAAGTATATGAAATCTTGTGGCACAATCCGCTCGATTATGTCACCGAGCAGAAGTCTTATCAGCTCGGCCGTTTTCGGGTGACGGAAAAATTGCGCGAGCGCCGCACGTACGGCACTTACGGCGCGCGCGATCGCTCGCTCGAGCGCCCGGTGTTGTTGAAGGCGCTGGCGCCGGAATTTTATACGCGTTGGCGCGGCAATCCTTTGCAACCGTCGGAAATGGTCGAGGCCATTCGAAGGCTTGGACGTTTAGAGCATCCCGGTATCGCCATGATTTACGATATGGGCCATGAGCAAGATATTTTTTATTTTGTGCGAGAATATGTTGAAGGCGAAAACCTGACGGATATATTAGCGGGCCAGCAGCGTTTGTCACCGCCGGAAATTTTGCATTGGCTCATCGAAATTTGCCGCATCCTGCGCTACGCGCATCAGCAGGGGGCTTATCACGGCAATCTCAAGCCGTCGAATATTTGGCGTTTAAAATCGGCAACGCCTGATCATGCTGTTACTGCTCATGAGCTTTTGCCGCTCACCCAAAGAACCGCCGGCATCAAAATCTCGGATTTTTTTGTTCCGGGCTTTAGCGAGATCGGCGGAAGCAATTGGCATTATTTAGCGCCGGAAGTGCTTTTCCGCCAAAAGGCGAATGGCAATGGCTTGCCGGCCTTGCAAGCCACCGCCGATATTTATGCGTTGGGCATGATGCTCTTTGATTGTCTTTACGAAAAAAATCCTTTTAAACAAATCAATGTGCCCATCACCCGCGCCATGTGGGAGCAAGTGCAGCTCGCGCCGCCGCTGACGATGAATCATCACTATAATGACTTCATTCTCCCCCCCACCTGTGATGAGGTTATCCTCTGCGCCATTCATCCCGATCCGCAACAGCGTTTTCAAACGGCGGAAGAATTGGAAACGGCATTTCGTTCGATCTTGGCGGAATTGTTAAAAGAAGCTTCGTTCATTACTTCTTTGGAATGAGGCGATTCTTATAATACGCGTAACTCAAGGAAATTTTTCGCTTCGCGCCCGCGCGCCGGCCGGTGTCGCCGCCATAGGCAATGGCGATCCAGCTATTCAACACGGGAATTTTAAACTCCGTGACCGCGGCGAAGTGCAGCCACGCATCGTTCAAAGACGTTGCCCCGCTTTTATTTTTCGACCACACTTGCGCTCCTTCCACGGAAAAGGCCGCCGTTTTCCAGAAAAAACGCGCGCGGCCGCCGGCAACATGGCGAGCGGATTCTTGATTGAACGGACTTGTTTCACGCCACGATAACTTTGCACTCATCGTAAGCTGCCCCTGTTTACTTAACGGAAAACCGGCCGCACTCCACACGCCGAAGCGTTCATGCCCCAGACTGTTGCCGTTAAAGCGATTATTCTTCGCGCGCCACATTTCCGCGAAACCGAGATCGACTTTAAAGGCATTCCAATTGCTTTTTTCGAAATTTTGACGCAAGGAATCTGCCCGTCTCCGAGCGGGTGCAATTCTCGCCTCAAAATCGACGCGTGATTCGTCGAAATTTGGCTGTTTGCCAAACACTTCTTCATAAGCTTGTTCGAGGCGATTGATATGATCAAGCCGCGTGCGCGGGTCGGCCTTGTCAATCAGCGGAATGCGCATGCCGACGCTCACCAATGCATCTGCCGGATCGTTCGGATCGGCGGCGCTTCCCAACGCGAGCACGGTGCGCCAAGCCACGCGGCTGATAAAATTTTTGTTGTAGCGTTCAAGCGAGCCGGCAAACCGGCTCAACGGCCGCACGTCAAAAGCAAAGCCGGGGCGAAAGCGCGATCCCGCAAAAATGCTTTTGATCGTGGTTTGGAAATCGTTGGGCGTGAGCAAATGGACGACTTCACTCGGTTTGTCGGGAAGAATTTCGAAAGCCGGCGTGCTCGGCACGCCGTAACCGACGCCATTCACGAACTCGGAAATTTGTTGTTTGGCGTCTTTGTTTTGTGCTTGGACCGCGTCAAGCGAAACGAAACTAATCGCGGCAAGCCAAATTAAGCGAAACAAAATTTTATGGTGCATATTATTTGACCAAGGTAAAGCGATATTGAAAAGTCATATCCTGGTTACTTATCCGGCCGGAACCCTGCTCCTGGGGAACTTCCTGATGCAAAATAAAATTGCCTTGCTGCACGGTGACCATGACTTCATAAGAAGTCGGCGGATTATCATTCTGATGCAGCACGACGCCTTCGACTAAAAATAATTTTCCGTCGAGAGCGGCGGGAGCGCCTAATTCGATTTTATCAACGTCGGTTTGAAATCTCCCCGCGTCGCCGTTGGGCGTTCGGTCGCTTAAATACCGCCATATTTTTCCGACAATCGCTTGAGGAAATTTTTCCGCGGCGATCTTCAACACGATCGGCGCCTCAATGTTCATCATTTTTATCGCACGCATGGTAACTGGCATGGTTCAAGCTCCTTCCGCTTAAAATTCCGGCTGGCCGCGTTTATTGAGTTTTTGTAAAACGCTATCGCTGCGCTGCGGAGTTTCTTGCAAGGCACGCAACGATCTCGTCATTATTGAAGTTTCAAAAGGCGGATTCTCAGACGCTTCGCCGGAAGGTTCGGGCAGAGGCGCCGTGTCAGCACTCGGCGTTTCGGTTGGCTGCGGATAGTCTTGCGCCGGCGGGGAATATGACGGCGCCGGCTCCGCACTCGACGGCGGCTGATATTTCGCTAACGCGGCGGTGTGGGTTTCGGCCATGGCTTTTAGATGATTGACCAAATCCTTGGTGGCATCGTCCAAGTCGCGATCAATCGTCGTGAGGTCGGAGAAATACATCAATCTCGACCAATACGTGTTCATCACCGCCGTGAGCCATGAGGTGAAGATGCTCGTTCTTTCCAAAGATTCCAGCGGCCGCGTCAAAAACAAGCTCAGAAAAGACGCAATCGACAAGCCGCCCAAGGTCGCAACGCTGGCGATCTGCGGATCGGTCAAACCTTTGTAAATGGCGAGCACGCTTGAAACCATGCCCACGATAAACAGCGCGAGATACATGGCATACAGCGTCTTGAACGACAGATTGATGTACCGGCTTGAACGGTAAACATTTTTGGTGTTTTGCTTCATCACCCCCATCGCAAATCTTTGCAGCTCATCGGCAGCGCCTTTCACCTCACCGGAGGGCGCCGGCATTCTCTTGCGTCTTTCTTCAACCCGCATAGCTTTCTCCTTCAATTTTTAGTTTTTTTGCACTAGACGACGGCACATTTCATGGATTTTCATTTATGGTCATCTATTTGTATAGACAACAAAAATCGTTGAAAAATCTCATAAAAATTTATTTTTTTGTTGCAGATAAAAGCAGCAGGGTGGAATGAGGAGAAGCTAAAAACAGGCCAGTTTTTCCTGAGACCGAAAAATTAGGAACAATTTCACAAGGAAGGAGTAGCGGCCTCTCCCGCAAAGGGAATGAAATTGCCGAGGCCGCTTCCCGCGTGACCGCTTACTTTTTCTATTAGGTTACTTTATCCGCTTAAAAATTTGAAAGCCATTGTCGCTTTTTATCACGGCGCTAATCTCCCCCACTTTCAGCGCCATGATTGCGGTTTCGTATTCTTTGGAGAAATCGCCGGGATAGGCTTCGCCCAAATCACCGCCTTTGGCGGCATTGGGCAGAAGAGATTTTTGCGCGGCAAGTTTCACAAAGTCGCCGCCGGCTTGCAATTGCTTGAGAAGTTCCTGCGCTTCGGCTTCGGTTTTGACGAGAATAATTGAGGCGCGATACGGCTGCCCGCGAAAAACGCCGCGTTCGCCGGTAACAGATTCTTTGAAAATATATCCGGTCAAATTTACTTTAAGCCATTTGTCGCGATTTTGCAACACCACCAGGCCGGCGCCTTTGTAGAGCACGCCGATTTTATCGCCGATCGGCGAAGGCGTGAAACGCAAATTCTCTTCCGCGGCTTTCACAAAAACGGTTTTGCCGGAATAAAAAACTTCCTGCCAGGCTTGCACGGTGGAAACCACCGACGGCGGCAAACTGACCATGATGATGAAAGTCATGACGACGCCAACAATGAAACCTTGCCAAAACTTCATTCTTTCCATTCTCCCTTCCTGAAACAAAAGATAATTTTCAAACTAATGGAGTGACAAACTTCAGTTTGTCGCATTCTCCCTTCCTGAAACAAAAGATAATTTTCAAACTAATGGAGTGACAAACTTCAGTTTGTCGCATTCTCCCTTCTTGAAACAAAAGATAATTTTAAAACTAATGGAGTGACAAACTTAAGTTTGTCACTCCTCATCCCCACAACAAAATTATGAACGCATAAAACATTCAGTTTTGGAAACTATAAAAATTTAAAGTTACGCAAACTAAAGTTTGCACTCCGGCTTCGCGTCGCGAAATTATGCGAAAACTTAATTCGTACTCGGCAGCATCGGCATTGCCTGCCGAGCCAATGTAATTTCCAACGTTGTCATGCGCTCCGGATAAATCGGCACCGCCGGCAGAATTTCGGATTTATATCCGGGCGCGCGAATTTCCAACGTATAGTTGCCGGCAGCCAATAAACGGTCGAAACGGCCATAAGTCGCCTCGGTGCGCCGGCACTTGATGTACGACGCTTCGCAGCCGCTGACGTGAATTTCCGCGATCAACGGCTTGCCGGTTTGGTGATCACGCACGTGCCCGGTGACGCCGCTGCCCAAAGTGCGTTGCATCAAATAAAGCGCGCCCTGCACGTTTTCACGCGTGATGCGTGGAATATCTTCCGTTGCGGCAAAATAAGCTTCGCCGGTTTCAATGATATAATCCATCGTGCCCAGCTCGCCGTACATCCAAATCGAGCTTTGGCCGACGCGGCCATTCAGCGGCAAAACGCTGTAAGCCTCATGCCCGGAAAGCCGTCCGATTTGCGCCGCACAGCGTTGGGCAATGTCAATAATCAATTCCTGATCCGGCGCGCGATGATAATTGCCCCATGGATACAACACCGACTCGCCATAGCTATGATAGCCGACGCCGACGACGAAATTTTCACGCCAGGCCAAATCACGCACGGCTTGAATTTCTTTTTCCGAAAATGGCGTGTTGCCGCGATAAAACCAACTCGCCGGATTGCCGTCGCCGCCTTCATCCCAATTGAAATCATAATTGCGGTTGAGATCCACGCCGTCCACGAGCGGATCAAAAACGCCGTCGCCGTTGTTATCGCGCAGATTTTTTCGCCACCACGGAAAATCCAGCCGGTTTTGCATGATGTAGTCGTAGCCCTCGGGATTAACAAACGGCACGAGCCAAATTTCCAAGCTATCCACCAACCGCGTATGCGAGGCGCTGCTGCCATAATTCTCCAACAGCTCGCGCAAAATTTCTTGGCAAATCAGCGCGCCGAGCGGCTCGCGCGCATGATGCACGCCGGTAAAAAGCACCGCTGGCTCATCTTCATCGCGGTCGGGATGATCCGAAATGCGTATTCCCCATAACGGCTGCCGCCAACTCGTCGTTTCGCCAATTTTATAAAGCTGCGCGAGATGCGGATAAGCTTGCACGAGCGCCGCCAATTGACTCTCAAAATTTTTGAGAGACGGATAGGCGCTTAAAATACTCTTCGGCGGCGATGACGGCAAGCCGAAGACTGAGGCGCCGATAAAATTAACCTGCGACGCGCCGGTTCGATCAAGCGACTTGAAGAATTGCCAAAGATCAAGAGGCGGCGGAAGCGGCGTCACTGCATAACTGTCATGCGCAGCGGACGCCGGCTTGTTATGGAAACGCAATAACAGCCAACTGCATAAAAACGTAAAGCCGAACCAACTCAACAATCGCGTGATGAGACGCGGTTGCGGGCGCACCCCGCAAAAACCGAAGTGAACGATAAAGTTGTAGCGCTGTGAGGAAGAGACTCTCCGGTTCATAGGCAGTATCCGAGTCGAAGAGGTGATGCGGCCTATCCGATCGCGGGAACCGTCTGCTCAAACGATCGGGGTGATTTACCAAATTAAACTTGCAGGAGAAACAACACAGATCGGATGGATAAAATTACAGCATTCCTTCAACCCTCAGCGAGCCAAAACATCGTCCATGATAAGTAGTGTAACGAAAGAACTTTGTGTATAATTTATAGTAGGGAAAACTACGAAAATTTATTGAAGAGTGCAAGTTAAATTTTAGCACAGCAATAACGGAAACGTCGGAAGTGAATTGTAATAATATAAAATATGAGCACCTGATAAACAAGAAGCCCACGCTTTTAAAGACAATCACGTGGGCTTCGACTTCTAGATGCGTTCCTCTTGCTTTCTACTTCACAAATGACATCCGGCCTGAAGCTTTATAACTGCCAGCCTCTAATTTATACAGGTACACTCCAGCAGCAGCCGTGATGCCGCGTTTATCGCGACCGTCCCAACGAATTTCATATCTTCCGGCAGATTGTTCTTTATCAATCAAAGCAATCACCTCCTGCCCTTGCATATTGAAAATACGCAATGACACATGTTCGGCACTTGGAAGCGCATATTTAATGATCGTTGAGGGGTTGAAAGGATTTGGGTAGTTTGGGCTCAATTCGAATTCAGCAGGAAGCCGATCGAGTTCGACAATTTGTTCCGTCACAGTTTTTGAGACACTATCCGTTTTCGCTTCAATGTAAGACTCAACTATAGCTTGCAAAGGCACGAAACCATCCGAAACATTATAATCAACCTGCAGAAATGCTTCTTTGGCGCCAAGCGATTTCAGTTTGAGATTTTTACGCTCTGCTGGCGGCGACGATAAATTACGAACGATTTCTTGCCGTTCCAGGATTGCTGCGACTTGACGCGTTTGCGCATCGACAAGCTCAATGCGGAATTCTATCTTTGTGCCAGCGTCAAAGAGTTTAAGCAATGAATCTGGATTGATTATTTCAACCTTGCGGAGGAAACTAAAATCGACTTGGTTCGATATCGAGAAAGGCTCGGTACGGAACATTTCTTTCCATTGTCCGGTAGATCCGGCGCTCAAAGTATCAACATAGGAAAAGAACTTCACCGGCTTCCCGGCGATCTCAAACTCACCTAATTCAAGGGAAAGTTCGGCATCGCCTAGACTTATAACACCGCGACGAAAATGAGCAATCTTTTGCCCAGCCGACTTGGGCAGATTTTGCGAACTGCTGGCCAGCGTATACGGCGTGCTGCTGACGCTGCGATAAACCATTTTGGCATTATTGGGATTCGTCAGACTCAAATCCTGGCTAACGCTTGGATATTGTCCGGACGCGGTCTGAGTAAGTTGAGACCACGAGGCGCCGTTGTATTTTGCAAGTTTCAATTGATTATTGCTCAAAACATACCAACCCACCTCGAGGTTATTATTAAAATTGAAATGCGAGCCAATTGAGGGCTTGAGACATTCGTCATCGTTAACGGAGAAATTAGTGAAGCTGCTCCAATTGCCGCTCAATTCTCGTCGACGATACACAATATCGCGCATATACGTTACGGTGTTATAAGCCTCCCAAACGATGCACGGACGGCGATTGGAATCGATGGCGATAGAGGGAAAATTGTGGTTTGTATAAGAGCCATAATTGAGAGTTACATTTTCCTTGCTGGGGCCGAAAGCATAATTACTGCCATCATAACTGATCATGGTATAATAGATTTTGCTTAACTCGGTCCAAGCTAAATGCAGAAAGCCATATGTATCTGCTGCCAAGGTCGGATGAAAAGAATTAACGTTTGTCGAAGGGATGGTGACAACCGGACCAAAAGTATTCGTGGTCTCACTGTAATTACAAATAGCCAAACGACCGTTGACATAGTCTCGCCATACGATGAAATAATTTGGAAAATTATATGCTGAAACCACCGGCGTCAAATAAACCACGGAAGGCGTGTATTGTGCGATAATATCCTGTGGTTGCCAACCCGTCGCAGTTTTTCGGCGCATACAAATATTATCCGTGGAGGAGTATTGCTGTTGCCAAACCACAACAACAATCCCATTCGCGATATCCATTGAAGCATACTTATGTCCGCCATTTCCATCGCTAACGCGGACTTCTTGTGTCCAAGCATTGTCAGCACCGGTTGTCGTAGTGTACCAGATTTCGCCGGCCGATTCATAAACCAGATGATAATTCGCTCCGTCCCAGGCGAGTTTCCGCTGGTTATTATTCCCGGTCGCCACGACGGCGCTGGAAGCCAAATGGCCTTTATAATTGCCGGTAACGGTGGCGTTTGCAGTTTGGAAAATAACCGGACTTTGATAGTAACCGGAAATAATTTGTCCGGGTTTGGTTACTTGGGCGTTTGCGGTTCCCCAATTTTGAAAATATGCTGTAAAACCATTGATGACTTGCTGAGTAGGCATGCGGGCTTTATAAATCGGTAGGCTGGTGTTTCCATTGGGATTTTCATTTAAGAATACTCCTTTGTAATTGCTGCTGGTACTTGGCGTAAAAGGAGACGGCTTATTATACCAAATGGCGTTGAGGCCCCGATTACGCGTGCCTTTCGGATCTGAGTTGTCATCAATAAACCATGGATCATGGAAATCAATAGTTCCACCCGCAGCGCCGCCATCGATTAATTGGGCTTTAACAGTGATATTCTGCGCCGTTTTAAAATTTGTCACCAAACTATTCGTTGCTTCAGTAATCGTAAAGTTCTGGTGGTTGACGACATTCGACGAGGCATTCCAGTCATGATATTTTTGCGTAGTGCTGGGTTTAAAATTCTGATCGGAACGCAACGTATGCACACTGTTCTTATTCCATGAAAAATTTTTGGGCACGGAGTACGAAATAAAGCTTGATCCTTCATAATGACCAACTTGCCCAAAAGCTTGAGTCTGTTCATCGACTTGAGAGACGGTCACCGGAATCAGAGCCGCTTTTGCCAGAGTCGAATAAGCATTGGCTTTGCCATATCCGGAACTTGAATTCCAAACACCGCCGGTTCCAATGGTTCCCAATGTGCTCGCATACGTGGTTAAAGCGTTATAGAAAGCACTATTTGAATCATTGGGATATTTGCTGAAATAGAGCGCAGCGATTCCCCCAATGTGAGGGGCAGCGGCGGAAGTGCCTTCAAAAGGTTCGTAAAAATTTCCATCTTGACCAACTTTTGTGCTCACTTTGGAAGTCGCGACAATCGTCGGGGTCTGCCTAATGGTTGGGATTCCATTTTGTCCAATAAATGTATATATGGACGTTGGGCCGCGCGATGAATAAGAAGCTAAAGCAACTGGCGCATCATAAGAATAGGCGCTAACACTGATAGCGCCAATAGCGGCGGGGTGTCCAAAAATATGGTTCTCAGGAATTGAGCGCCGGTAATTGGCGTAAGTGTATCCCAAGGTAAGCGGTGGCTGAACTAAAAGCTTGATCTCACGATCGGTGCCCGAGTATTCTTTTTTGACACGGATTTTAAAAGTAGCCGTATAATTTTTATCGCTGGTATAGCTAATGAACTCTTCGGGCTTATCATCACCGTCTTGAATGGTCATAGCTTCAGCAACTTGGGCGCCGGCATCATCGAACAAATACAAATCATAGTTTTCTCCGGAAGTACCCCACGGATTTGCCCACTGCAAAATAATATTGACCGTCTCAAACGGCGCGACGACAACAGCATTATCCAGTATGCCACCGCCTTGATTCCAAAATATATTCCAATTCTGGACGCCAGGGGTAAATAAATCCGTCCAACATTTGTCGCCATCATTTCCTGCGGCAGAGATATAGGTTTTGTTATACTGGCTGATCTGGGCTTGAATTTGTTGCATTAAATAATCTTCCGAGAAATAAGGCGTGTCACTATAAAAACCGATATCGTCGACGACAATTTTACAACCAAGATTGTAAAGAGCGATGACACGATCAGCCATATCATTGGGGCCATCTATGCCAAGCTCTATTCCACCGAATGCCAGGCTGGCTCCGGGAGCAATATCATGGACAATTTCCAACATCGCCGTTCCTTCAGAGCCAGAAGTGTTCCCATTGCTCGTTTGGTAGGATGAAGGAAGATCACCAGCGGCTTGCGAGTTTGCATAATACTCGATTCCATCTGAAATGACACCAATCTTGATTCCGCTTCCATTCACCCCGAAATCCTGGCGGGCTTGTTGCGCTAAAAGCTGCGTATCGCCGATGGTGGTTACACTGCCCGTCCTTGTCCTCGCGACGGCCATACCTGAAATGCTGGCAATTTTTTCCATTTTAGCTATCTCTTTAACCACCTCATAAGGCAACCAGCAATAAATTTCTACGGGATAATCCGATTGCGGCTTGGAAACCGTTTTAACTCTCCCGCCTAACTCGCGGATTCGACGCGCCACTTCTATCGTATCCGATTTTGACGCACCACGACGCAGCGCCACATTCAACAAGACGCGGGCTTTTTCATCAACCGCCATACTGGGTACCGAGTATTTCTTTTTCGGATCAGGATGGAACTTGGCTTGCTCTTGAATCATCAAGTTAATTCGCTTGAGAATGAACCAGGTAATCTTTTTTTCATGAGGCGGCAAATTAGCGGCGATTCGCTTCAAGCTGTCAACTGAGGCATTTATTCTAGCTTCTTGCGCGTCGCTGAATTGCGCCTTTGTATTTGTTGCCAATAAAACTCCACTGACAAAAAACAACACTGTCCAATGTGCGAATTTTGATTTCAATATCTTCATAACAAGCTCCCGAATTGTACAACGGTTACCTTCCATGGTGAATAAGTAAGATGATACGGCGGCCTTTCCTATATTTTTAAAAACATGCCTCCTTTCATTGAGCTTTTCGGCGACCCTGAGAAATGACGGCGCGATCAGCGTTCCAGCCGACTGCGACGACGAAATCTCCTTTCACAGCCAATCCTTCATAATTGCCGATGGGCAGACGGAGAGCGTCGTATGCCTTCCAGCTTCTACCGTTGAAATGGGCTGCGACGCCGAAATCTCCAACCACAAAAACATCATACTGATGGTTGCCGCGGACACGGTTCGTATAAAATGACGGCAAGCCTTCCACTTTATGCCATTGGCTGTTTTCATGCACATACACGCCATCGCCGCACACATACAAAGGCGAATCTAGGTCAAACCATACGGAGTGAACGTTCCGTTGCGGCGTCCAGACAAAATCTTTTACCTCATTGCCTGGAAGAATTTGGAGAATCTTTTTCTCGCCGCCTTGGTACTTATCAGAGGCCACACAAAAAATGCGTTGATTTTGGTTTCTCGCATCGACTATTCCCCAAATATCATAGATAAATTTATCCGTCAGCTTGGCTAGTTTTTGCCATGTGGCGCCATTGTAATAGATAATTGAGCCCTTAAAACCAGCAAAAAATAGATTATTGGATGAAGTTCCCCACATTCGATTAACGCTGCCGTCGGTTTCTTGCAAGACGCCCATGTCAAATAAGTGATAATTCTTCCAAATCATTCCATCACCGTGAGTAGGCAAACCAGTAGATACCCAAATGTCCCTTGCAAAAAAAGCCCAGATTCCAAACAACTTTGGTGTAATGGTGGCACCGGCATAGGGAAAACTAATTTTTTTAAATTCCCATTTAATTCCATCCCAATGTGCAGCATTATAGGCAGGGTAAATAAATTGTCCAGCACTATTCTTCAAAAAAATCTCACCAATCGCCCACACATCGTTTTCAGCAATAATGAATACATCGTTTAATCTCGAGGCTTCGCCATCACCAAGTACAAAAGTCTGCCAGGAGAATTCATGGCTCGTCGTATCAGGCAGGATTTTTGTGTTAGGCGGACGAAGAGGAGCTTTTTCATTACACGAGATGAAAAAAATCAAGGCGTACAGAAGAATGGAAAATTCCACAATTACACGTAATAGCTTCATATTACATTTCCGTAAAAAATGCTTGCTTTCTTCAAAAATTTTCAATAAATAAAAAAAGCCCCACAAGGAACCGGGTTCCTTTAATGTTCTCTTGGCGGAGAATTTATGGTACAACAGGCCTTGGGGGCTTTTGTATTTTTGTATGTTTTTTTCGTAATTTTCCTAAATTCCCCCTTAAAATAAAAATTCCCCCTTAAAATAAAAATTCCCCCTTAAAATAAAAATTCCTTTTTCCAATCTGGATGATCATCGCTCTTCATTCCCGCAAGCACTGGGTAAAGCTTTTGGGTCATCATCTTCATTCCGTAATTCCTTTTACGGACAGGCTATATTGGAACAGCCGTTTTTGCGTTTCTTATGCGCTTTAATAAGCTGATGGCAAAGTATAAAAAAGAGAGCAGAATGTCAAGAGAAATTTTTTGTAACACGAAATTTTATCACGACGCCCTTTTGTCGGTTTTTGTTTACTTGCAAAACGAGCTGAATCACAAATTAGCAAGCATCGTTTATGATCCGGAAAAAAATTTTACCGAAGCAGTTGCCAGATCAAACAACGGCCCCCAAAATGCGCCCAACAAAACGGTCGGCACGGCCAAGACGGCGAGCAACACGAGCGCGGCGAAAGAAATCGGCAAGCGCGTTAAGACCATATCGTTCGTCGTCTCCAAATACATCGCTTTGATAATGCGCGCGTAGTAAAACAACGAGACGACGGTGTTCAGCACGGCGACGACTGCGAGCCAAATATATTGCTCGCCGCCGCGCACAAGCGCCGCGAGCAAATAAAATTTTCCGACAAAGCCGACGGTCACGGGCAAGCCCGTTAATGAAAAAAGGAAGATCGTCATCGCCGCCGCCACGACCGGGGCGCGAAAGCCGAGGCCGCGATAATCTTCGAGGCGCTCGCTTTTGATAATGTCTTGGCAAATGATGACGACGAGAAATGCGCCGAGGTTCATCAAA
>Ga0247727_10006272_pt1 | contig 23494 bp, 25 predicted proteins | sample WisWelCaveWW1625_FD_202498 | JGI IMG/M metagenome (GOLD analysis project Ga0247727, IMG submission 202498) | Biofilm microbial communities from Wishing Well Cave, Virginia, United States - WW16-25 | ecosystem: Environmental > Aquatic > Deep subsurface > Groundwater > Cave microbial mat | place...
TGAATAAGATGCCTCCTTATCAGGGCGGTGGCGAAATGATTCGCGAGGTCACCTTCGAACGGACAACGTATGCGGATCTGCCTCATAAATTTGAAGCAGGCACTCCGCACATCGCCGGTTCCGTGGCGCTTGGCGCCGCCATCGATTATGTCTGCCACCTGGGTCTCGACAACATCGGGTTGTACGAGCACGAGCTGCTGCGCTACGCCACGGGCCGTGTCGGCGCCATCCCGGGAGTGCGAATCATCGGAACTGCGAAAAACAAATCAGGGATTCTGTCGTTCGTTATGGAAGGCGTGCATCCGCACGATATCGGCACAATCGTGGATCGCGAAGGCATTGCCGTGCGTGTAGGACATCATTGCGCTCAACCCGCCATGCAGCGCTTCGGTGTTCCCGCCACAGCACGGGCGTCCTTCAGCTTCTATAATACAAAGGAAGAGATTGACCGGCTGGTTGACGCATTGCTAAAGGTAAAAGAGGTATTTGCATTGTGACGGACCTGAACGAGCTGTATCAACAGGTGATTCTGGATCACAACAAACGCCCCAGAAATTTCCACAAGATGGAATCCGCTTCGGGAAAATCCGAGGGGTTTAATCCATTGTGCGGTGACCGAATCCTTGTTTACGTGCAGTTAGACGAGCAGCAGCAGATCAAAGATGTCAGCTTTGAAGGTTCCGGTTGCGCCATCTCCAAAGCCTCCGCGTCATTAATGACGGAAATGGTAAAGGGTAAAAGCAGGGAAGAAACCGGGGCGCTGTTCAATAGAGTTCACGCAATGATGACCGCGCCGCCCGACACTCCGGTGGATACGACAGGGCTCGGTAAGCTGGCTGTATTCTCAGGCGTACGCGAGTTTCCCATTCGCGTAAAATGCGCCACTCTGGCCTGGCACACTCTCCTCTCCGCAATCGAGGGTTTACCCCTGGAGTGAATTTCTCCGAAGTACTCCTGCATCGATCAGTTTTCTCAACAATTCTTCAGGAATGTGTTCGGCCGCTCCTGTCAAAGAAGTGCCGTTGATTTGATGCAGAAGTCTGAGCGTCTTTTTGGATAAAGCTACGGGATCATATGGATTTCTGGTCCACACCAGCACATTGTCTTGATCCAGTTCGACTTGATGGAAATCTTCAAGCCGTAAAACATCGGGCAATGAGGTCATTGCAAGAGACAGGTATTTTTCAATCGTCTTTTGTTCAAAGTCCTTCACCACGGTTCCGCAGATTTCCTTAATATCGTTCCAGCCCAGAGAAGAAACGAGGCTGTTGCATTCACAAAAGAATTGCTCTTCTTTTCCAAACCATTTTCCCCAGATCATTTCCCGAAATTGTTTGAGTGTCTTTTCATCCTGCATTTTGTGCAGAATTGAGCTCCGTTGAAAGAACGCCTGCTGTCGCAGCCAGATGCCGGAGTTGGAAGCGCCACCCGGCTTAAACATCGCGCGAAATTCAGGTGTACCTGCATCCAGAATTTGAATGCACCAGCCGGCAAGGTTTTGTTCGACGAAAGTCAACAGTGTTTCGAGGGCGTTCCAGAACTCCCGGCTGACTTCTCCTCGTAAGTGGCGACAGAACCAGGTGGCGCACCGGCCGTTTCGGTGCTGCCAGATTCCACACAGACCGCCTTCTTTTTCCAGGTAATACGGACATCTCCAATCGATGTTCCTTCCGAAAAGGGGCGATTTCGGACTGTAGGCAACAACGAAATCGTGATCCGGTGAGACGCCGCGCGGTGTCACATCTGCACGATCGAGATACGCAGAAAATACTTCGATCTTCTCCTGCAGTATCCTTCCAGCAAGATAGTTCGGTATTACAGGAATGTAGGTGCAGCATTTTGTTCTTGCATCGAAAGGCGCCTTAACATCCGGGGCGCACATCGTACAATTCGAGCATGTTGCCCGTGTTTCGTCCGGAACCGGACCCGGAAGGAATTGTGCTGACCAGGATTGATACAACGGCAGTAGCAGGAAGCTATTCATTCTAATATGCGTAAAGAATATAAACCCGAAATTCTAAAAACGAAATCCGAAACAAGGCCGGGGCGGAAATCCGAAATCCTAAAAACGAAACTCGAAACAAGCTCGAAGGGGAAATCCGAAAATCTAAAACCGAAATTCGAAACAAATCCGAAGCACTAAATTCAAAATTCTAAACGCGGTCTGAGTAACTCCGTTGGAAGTCGATATTGCTACGAACGTTTTTAGGATTTCGGATTTCCGCCCCGGACTTGTTTCGAATTTTCCCCTGGGGCTCTTACTCTTTTACGACCGGGACGCTGACGAGTTTGCCGGACTTGTGCGGGCGGGCGCCTGTTCCTGTGTCCCAATCAATGGGACGATACCGCATAATCACGTCCGCTGCAGTAGTGAATTCCCCTTCCGGTGGCGGCACATAGTCCTCCAGAGATTCAACCGGAGTGCCGACAGACAGACTCAACCCGGGGTTGTCTTTCGCGGTCACTTCCACGTATTCCTGGGGACGCTCGAGTTTTTGATCTGCCGCTTTGCAGCTAAGGGATTTGCACGGCGCTGTTTGCTTTTCGTTTTCCTGTTTGCCGGATACAACTGTCTGATCGGCAGCAGCGACAGAGCATGCGAGGAACACCAACATTAAGAAGACTGCATTCCTGGTCACGTTTCCTCCTCTTTCAATTATAATGCGGGAACGCTCCGCGCGCCTCTGCAAAATTAAGAACCGAACTTACAGGATTGCGGTCGAGGCTTCGACAGGTTCGCTTTCGTTGACCTGTTCAACAGGCTGTTCTGATTCAACAGCACTTTCTGCAGTCGAGTCGACTGGTTTTTCTACGGGTCGCGTGCCTTTGAGAATTAGAACCGATAGCGGAGGCAGGATCAAGTTCAACGAATCGGAGCGTCCATGACAGGCAACGGATTCAGCTTCCACAGCGCCAAAATTACCAAGACCACTTCCTCCGTAAAAAACAGCATCGCTGTTTAAAGCTTCCAACCAGGTACCACCCCACGGAACACCGACTCTGTAATTCGGCCGGGGAACCGGAGTGAAGTTGCAAACAAATGCCGTCGCTTCATCACGATTCTTTCCAGTTCTCAGGAAGCATAGAATGCTGCGGAAATTGTCGTTGCAATCGATCCACTCGAATCCGGGCGGCTCAAAGTCAACTTCGTGCAGCGCGGGAGTATTGCGGTACAACCGGTTCAAATCCTGCACCCACAAATGCAATTCCTGATGTTCAGGATACTTCAGCAATTCCCAGTCAAGGGCCCGATCATGATTCCATTCGCGCCACTGTCCGAATTCTCCACCCATGAACAAGAGTTTCTTGCCGGGCTGTCCGGCCATGAAACCGTAAAGCAACCGCAGGTTCGCAAATTGTTGCCAGAGGCCTCCCGGCATTTTGCCGAGCATTGATTTTTTTAGATGAACAACTTCATCATGCGAATAAGGAAGGATGAAATTTTCCGAGTACGTATACCAGATTCCAAAAGTCATTTTGCCATGATGATAGCTGCGATGGATTGGATCCTGCTTCATGTAATCAAGCGTGTCGTGCATCCATCCCATGTTCCATTTCATCGTGAACCCGAGCCCCCCCAGATGGATCGGTCTGGAAACCATCGGCCACGTAGATGATTCCTCAGCGATCATGAGCACATCCGGATATTCTTGATTGACAACATGGTTTACCTGTTTCAAGAACTCAACTGCTTCCAGATTCTCACGCCCGCCATACTTGTTGGGAAGCCATTCGCCTGCTTTGCGACTGAAGTCCAGAAACAACATCGAAGCCACAGCATCCACGCGAAGTCCGTCTGCGTGATACTTTTCCAGCCAGAACAGTGCATTTGAAAGCAGGAAGTTGCTTACTTCGGGACGGCCATAGTTGTAGATGTAGGTGCCCCATTCCACCTGGATTCCTTTTCGCGGATCCGCGTGTTCGTAGAGCGAGGTGCCGTCAAAATAAACCAGGCCATGCCCGTCCTGCGGAAAATGGGATGGCACCCAGTCCAGAATCACGCCTATGTCTGCCTGGTGCAGCATGTCAATCAGATACATGAAATCCTGTGGCGTTCCGTAACGGCTTGTGGGCGCATAATACGCTACGGTTTGATATCCCCACGATCCGTAAAACGGATGTTCCATCACCGGCAGGAATTCCACATGCGTGTATTCCATCTTCTTCAAGTAGTCAATCAACTTCGGCGCCAGTTCTCTGTACGAGTAGAATTCCTTCGGTCGTGCCGGATCCCGCATCCAGGATCCAGGATGCATTTCATATATATTGATAGGAGCGTCCAGCGCATTTTTCTTTGAGCGTCCAGCCATCCATTCATGATCGCCCCACTCGTAACCCGTAAGACTCCAGACTCGAGAAGCGGTTTGCGGTGTGAGCTCGGTGGCAAAAGCAAAAGGATCCGCTTTGTCGATTTCGAAATCGTTAAATTTCGACTGCACAAAATACTTGTACGCGGCTCCCTGCGTCACATCCGGAATAAAACAGGTCCAGATTCCACTACCGGCAAAAAGCTCCATAGGATGATGCTCTTTGCCCCAATCGTTCCATTCACCGATCACAGAAACCCGCGCAGCGTTGGGCGCCCACACTGCAAAATGAACTCCATCTTTTCCACCGGATCTCGTGAAATGAGCACCCAGTTTCTCGTAAACGTGGTGATGTTTTCCTTCGTGGTAAAGCTTTACGTCTTTCTTAGACAGAAAGGATGTCATATCTTTAATTTGAGCATACCACACCCTCGGGAGGGAAATTCGGATTTCCCGTCTGGGCCAGGCTTCGTTTGTCCATTTTATGTGGTGTGCGTAAAATAGTAGTAGATGAATATTGTAGTAGGCGGTCATTCCCGTAACATCGGCAAGACTTCTGTCGTGGCCGGAATCATCCATGGGATGCCGGAGATGGAATGGAGCGCGATCAAGATCACGCAATACGGGCATGGCATCTGCTCGCGAAACGGGAAATCCTGTCACTGCAAGCCGGAAGAGCATCCGTTCGCCGTTCTGGAAGAAGGCGATCGGTCCGGTCGAACGGATACGTCACGTTTCCTGGTTGCCGGCGCGAAACGCTCTTTCTGGATCCGAACAAAGCAGGGCATGCTGTTTGAGGCAATGCCCGCTATTCGAGAAATCCTGGGTTCAGGTTCCAGCTTTGTGATTGAGAGCAACAGCATCTTGCGTTTTATGAAGCCGGATCTGTATCTCGTTGTTCTGGATCTTGCGCAATCCGACTTTAAAGATTCAGCCAGACGCTATCTTGATCGCGCGGGCGCGTGCCTTCTGGTGAACTCAGACGCGAAACCGGAATGGGAAAGAGTCTCGCTCAAACCCGTCCTGCAAAAACCGCGCTTTACGATTAATCCTCCAACCTATATGAATAACGAAGTGTTGCAATTCATACGCTCAAATCAGCCATGAAGAGCAATCAGGTTGCCCTGGACGTTGACGGAAAGATCATCCCCGTTTCGAATCTGGACAAGATCATGTATCCGGAAACCGGATTTAAGAAAGGGCAAATGATCGACTACTACATAAAAATCTCTCCCGTGTTGCTTCCTCACTTAAAGGACAGGCCGCTCACGATGAAGCGTTATCCTGACGGCATTCACGGTGAATATTTTTATGAAAAGAATGCGCCGTCACATACGCCTTCCTGGGTGAAGGCAACGTATGTGGGACGCAACAGCGGAAAGGAGCCCAACCGTCACATCCTGATCAACGATCTACCCACGCTGGTCTGGTCCGCAAATATGGCGAATCTGGAGCTGCACACGGTACTGTCGCGGGCGCCTCGCTTCGATATTCCTACCATGATGGTGTTTGATCTGGATCCGGGCCCTCCCGCTGGAATTCTGGAATCGGCACAGGTGGCATTCTACATCCACGAGATTTTGAGCTCGCTGAAGCTGGAATGTTTTGCCAAGACTTCCGGTTCAAAGGGCATTCAAGTGTATATGCCCATCCACACACCCACTGACTTCGAAACTACGCGTGCCTTTGCCGAAGTTGTAGCTTTGATGCTCGCGCATGAACATCCGGACAAAGTGGTCTCAACCATGTCGAAGGACCTCAGGACAGGTAAAGTTTTCATTGATTGGAGCCAGAACGCGCAGCATAAGACAACCGTTTCTATTTATTCACTTCGCGCCACCTGGGAGACTCCGAGTGTGTCGATGCCCGTCACCTGGAAAGAGCTGAATACGGCTTTAACGAAGGGTGACGCGGACCGTCTGTACTTCGATCCGGAAGAAGCAATTCGCAGGATGCAGAAGTTCGGCGATCTTTTTGCGCCGGTGTTGACACTCAAACAAAAGCTTCCGCGCGAGTTTCAATCGCCGAATAAAGTCGCCCGTAAAGGGGACCATAGCATTCAGGCGTACGAAGCGAAACGGGATTTCACACGGACCGCCGAACCGCCTCCTTCCAAAGGGAGAACAAAACGACAGAAAAAGGAACCGATGTTCGTCATTCAAAAACACGAAGCCAGGCGTCTTCATTATGATTTTCGACTCGAAATGGATGGTGTGTTGCGATCATGGGCTGTGCCGAACGGATTCCCCGCAGGGCCGAACGAGAAAAAGCTTGCTGTGCACGTTGAAGACCATCCGATGGATTACGCCCGTTTCGAAGGAACCATACCTGCCGGTAACTATGGCGCCGGAACCGTCATGGTATGGGACATCGGCACGTACACGGTCATGGAAGACGATGCTGTTGAGGCTTACTACAACGGTAAAGTGCATCTGTATTTACAGGGACAAAAACTGAAAGGCGAATGGGTGCTGGTAAAAACGAAAATGAAGGACGGTCCGCAGGACCAATGGCTGCTGCTCAGGAAGGGCGACGCCATGAAACCGATCAGCGCCCGCAGAGACGACCAGTCCGTTCTAACCGGCCGCACCATGAAACGGATTGCCTCCGACAACGACGCTCAGTGGATCAGCAACCGCCCGCCCACTTAAACACCGGCAGACATCGAAGTCAATGACGCGATCGTATGCTGTGCCGCGTGCGCGACACTCCACCACTTTGAGTGCTGGGATAGTGCGAAACGCTGTGCAGTTTTCGGTTGCGACAGCACCCGCGAAACGTCAGTCTAGCGGGGAGCCGTTTTTCTTCAACTTCCATTCGAATTTGCAATCGGAGCATTGCATCCTCTTTCGGAACCGGATCAACGGGTACATCAACACTAACCAGCTAAGATAGGTAAGCCATTTTGACCCGAGATCGATGTAGTGAGTAGCGCTGCTGCCGCATCGGGGGCACTTCACCACCGGTTCATCCTGCTGAAATTCCTCGGGAAGATTCTCAGCGCTGTCCTCAGCCAGAATCTGTCTCGCCGATTCCACGTCCGGTTCCGCCACCTGAAGTCTGATGCCTCCTACGGCGTTCGAATAGAGCCAGTTCAGGTTCACCAGAAATTCATCAGCTGCAAACGAATCGATGCCTTCTGCTGCAAGTCGCGCTCTTGCCAGATCTGCTTCATATGGATGCGAGTAGAGGCCGATTGTCACAAGCTTTACCGCGACAGGTGGTTGAGCTTTGTCTTCAGGAAGCTCATCACCATCAATTTTCATCCTTTCCTGGCATGCGGGTTGATGGCAGTAGTAATACGTATTTCCTTCGACAAGGCATTCCGAACAGTAGAACAGGCCACACGCGCGGCACGTGCTCAATACTTCCCTGTCCATATGGACGGTGCAATTCGCCATCGATTTCTCTCGCTGCTCTTCTATAGATATCCTACACCCTCCCAGCGAGTTCAAAAGGTTGCACGCTCTACTGACCGGATGAGTGGTGAACTCGGTCCATTTGGCGAGCTAGTTCAAGGTAACAACGGATGGGCTCGAGACTCGAGAATCCTCCCCCTCATCGACTAAAGGACAAAGTTGAGCCAGTTGTGAGTTCCGACTTCTTGCCAGGTGGCTTGCGGATATTCCTTGAGCCAGGTTTCAGGCGGCCTCGTTTTTTTCTTTCCCGACTTGATCTCAAACCCGTTTAAGCCGTCTGCTCCTTCTTCGACGTAATCGATTTCAGCGCCGGTATAGGTTCTCCAGAAGTATTGTGAGCAGGGGCGTTCGCGGTACGCATTCCGTTTCAAACGCTCCACGATCAGGAAATTCTCCCAGAGTTGTCCGAAGTCATTCCGTTCTGAAGGCGACTTGAAGTTATCGATCAGGACATTACGGATTCCGAGATCGTAGAAATAATACTTCTTCATTTTGGTGATTTCCTTCCGGAGATTCCGGTTGAAACCTCCAAGCGAAAAAAGGACAAACGTCTTTTCCAGTAAATCAATATAGCGATGAACGGTTTCTTTCGTCATTTCCAGTTGTTGTCCCACCTCGTGCAGGGAAACTTCACTGCCGATCTGGAACGCCAGCAGTTTGAGCAACCGGCGTAACTTGTCTGAGTTTCGAATCTCGGACAGCATCAACAGGTCTCTGTAGAGATAATCACTGCTGATCTCCCGGAGATATGCTTCTTTCAACATAGAGCTTTTCAGCCGAAAAATCTCGGGATAGGATCCCCAGACCAGACGGTCTTCCAGTTCCTGTTTCAACTCATAGCGGTTTCGCATGGACCGCAATTCCGTTTGAGCAATCGGAAATAAGTTAAAGGTCCACTTCCGCCCGGTTAGAGGTTCACTGATTCTCCCGGCCAGTTCCAGTGATGAGGACCCCGTGGCAATAATTTTCAACCCCTTGCAAGTGTCCGCAAGAATTTTCAGATTGATCCCGATCTCGGGGATTCGCTGCGCTTCGTCGAGGAAAAGCAAAGAATAGCCCTCAGTGAATTCCTGTAATTTTCGACTGTCCCGTGATGACAGAACATCCAGATACCGTTGTTCGTCAGCATTCACTTCCAGCGTCTTTATCTTCAGCTTATTCAGAAGGTTTTTTACTAGAGTGGTCTTACCAACCTGGCGCGCGCCGTATAACACGACGATCTTTCCGGAATGAAGGATTCGCTTCCTGAGAATGTTCTCGAGCTTTCTGGGAATAATTGCCAATCTAGGCTCTCCAAATTCGCGTGAATACAGCGACTATGTTAGCACAATTCGGGAAGAGGTTTGCCGCAGTTGCAATCCGGGGAGTCGTTGGATGATCATGATTCGATAGAGCTTTCAGTAGTTGCGAGAGTGTGAGTCTATCGGAGTTAATCCATCTGTTGTTCTGCCATTCAGGAGCAGGCTTTCCGATCGACATCCCAGTTGTAATAAGCGCCGCCTGCGCGCTCCAGAATCCTTTCGGCAAGAGTTGTCTTGCCGCTTTGCCGGGGCCCGGACAGCAACACCATCTTTTCCGGCAGGTCCCGTTTGATAACGCTCTGAATTCTTCGGTCCATACTGAATTAAATATGTAAGTAAAATACTTCGAAGTAAATTAAAGTACTATTCTAAAAACTACGAACGAAACGCAATGCGGAACCCCACCTGATTTGTAGGGCGTGCGTCAGTCCCTCAAATGTGTGGCCACAGGATGTGGTTTTGATCCGCCGGAACTTTTGATACAATAGGCTGTCTTTTTTCAGGAAAATGTAATGGACATCGCCACCATTTTGCACACAGCAGGATTTTATTTTTTTGCGCTGTTGACTGTAGTTTCCGCCGCAATCGTCGTTTTCAACAAAAGCATTTTGCGTTCCGTCTTTGCGTTGCTCTTCACTTTGTTCGGAATTGCCGGCCTTTTTCTCTTTTTGCATGCAGATTTTCTTGCAGCCACTCAGGTCTTGATTTATGTGGGTGGTGTGATCGTGCTCCTGTTGTTTGGGATTATGTTGACGCAAAAAGTGGTGGAAGCGGATATTCGTACCGGCAAGATTCAGTTTACTCCGACACTGATTGCCATGGGAATTCTGTTCATATTCCTTCTGTTTCTTATTTTTCAAACACCATGGTCAACAGGCGGTGAGCATGCTCAGTTTGGAAACGGAACGACCGCTGCGATTGGAACGCTTTTGATGACCGAGTGGTTGTTGCCGTTTGAAATTTCTTCGATCCTTTTGCTGGCGGCGCTCGTCGGCGCGGTTTCTATCGCCCGTGCAAGGAGAACAAACGAATGATCACTCTCGCTCCAGGTCTGTATCATTATCTGATCATTGCTGCCATCCTCTTTTGTCTCGGACTGATGGCGATCCTGACGCGCCGCAACGGAATCGCTATACTGATGGGTATTGAGCTGATCTTGAACGCAGCCAACCTCAACTTTGTCGCTTTTTCGTATTACGTTACCCGCACTCTTGGCGGTCATGTGTTTGTTGTTTTTAACATTCTTTTGGCAGCCATCGAAGCGGCAGTCGCGCTCGCCATTGTTTTTGCAATCTACAGGCATTTCCACAGCGTGGAAGTCCCTGACGTTAACATAATGAAAGGATAGTTCTCAAAATGGACCCAACTGCCGTACTGCAAATCAAAAACAGCATCCCGTATTTTGTGCCCGAGCTGATGCTTTCCGCCACTTTTCTGCTGGTTTTGATCGGCGAAATCGTCACCAAACGCTCGACCTATGGAGGCTTCGGCCTCATCACACTGGGCGGTTTGATTGCCACAGCTTTTCTTTCGCTGCAATTGTACAAGCTTCCGGAAACGTCGCTGTTTTTCAGAATGATTGTGGTCGATAATTTTGGCATTTTCTTTAAAGTCATTTTCGCAGTCTCTGCCATTCTCGTTGTTTTATTCTCCATGAATTCTCCTGAGCTGGAAAAATACAGCGCCGGTGAGTACTACTGTCTCATCATCGCTGTTGTTCTTGGCATGAATCTTCTTGCTTCTTCAACGAACCTGTTGATGATCTGGTTGGCGCTCGAGCTGGTCAGCATTCCATCCTACTTGCTGGCGGGTTTTTTGAAAGAGGATAAACTTTCCACCGAAGCAGCGCTGAAGTTTGTTATCTACGGTTCTGTTTCAACGGCCATAATGTTGTTCGGTTTTTCCTATTTGTATGGAATGACCGGCGCGTATGAAATCAACGACATCCGCGCAGCTTTAAAAGCAGGTGAGATCAACTCGACTGTCCTGTTGATCACAGTTTCACTGATTCTGGTCGGCATTGGATACAAGATTGCTTCCGTTCCGTTTCATTTCTGGCTACCGGATGTTTTTCAGGGTTCACCGACCGCCATCACGGCCTTCTTTTCGTATGGTCCAAAAGCCGCCGGCCTTGCTTTATTGATCCGCTTCTTTTATGGAGTGTTTGCGGAAGGTGGACCGGCCTATGAGGTCGTCGGCGGATTGTACTGGCCGGCGCTGATGGCCATGATGGCCGCGATCACCATGACTGTCGGGAATGTTGTAGCAATCTGGCAAACCAGCATGAAACGAATGCTCGGGTATTCTTCGATCGCCCACGTCGGCTACATGCTGATGGGTTTTGTGCTTCTGCGACAGGATGGGATTCAGGCAATTCTGTTTTACCTGATGATCTATATGGTAATGAACCTTGGCGCTTTTCTTGTCGTAATCGCGCTTTCCGGACAAATGGAGAGTGATGACCTGAGCCAGTATCGTGGACTGGCGGCTCGATCCCAGTTTGCGTCAGCGATACTGGGCATATTTATGCTGTCTTTAACAGGCATTCCTCCTTTTGCAGGATTCATCGGAAAATTTTACCTCTTCGCTGCCGCAGTGCATGCTGAATTTTACTGGCTGGTCATCGTTGCAGTTTTGAACAGCGTGGTGTCGTTCGTGTATTACGGCGGTGTCGTGAGACGGATGTATCTGGAAGAAGCGTCATCGAACACACCCATTGTTTTGCCTTCGCTTTCCCGCACACTTCTTGTGATTCTTGCGATTGCTGTGCTCGCCATGGGAGTGTACTGGTCGCCGATTGCAGATTACTCGGAACGTTCAGCCAGATTCTTCTCACAAAAAGCTGCCATTGCAAAGGTCGACTAAAGCCTTTTTTGGTCCCCGTGGCGGTCCGGCATATTCTTAGAACGTGAAATACTCTGCGTTGATTCTTGACCACGTTCGTAATCCACGCAATGTTGGAGAGCTTCCTGATGCGAACGCAAAGGCCCGTGTTCGGAGCTCCGCAGATGGCGACCTCTTGCAACTGCACCTGCTTATCGAAAACAGCATCGTTCGGGATGCGCGCTTTAAGGTCTACGGATGCGGCGCTGCCATTGCCGCAGGATCCATTTTGACGGAGCTCATCATCGGCAAATCCGTTGATTCGCTGCGCTCCATCACCAATCATCAATTGTCCGATCAAATGGGCGGGTTGCCGCCGGAAAAAATCCACTGCAGCGTGCTCGCCGAACAGGCCATACAGGAGGCCCTCGACAACTGGCAAAATGAATGATCGGCATTCATGAAGAGGATCGCAGGCAAATAGCAGACGGATTATCGCGATTGCTTGCCGACACGTACACCCTGTACCTGAAGACGCACAATTATCACTGGAACGTGACCGGACCCATGTTTGAGACGCTTCACCTCATGTTTGAGCGTCAATACAACGAGCTTGCGCTGGCGGTTGATTTGATTGCGGAGAGAATTCGTGCGCTTGGCTATCCGGCCCCCGGTTCATACGCTGCGTTCAGCAAGTTGAGCTCAATAACAGAAGAAGAAGGATCTCCTGAAGCAAAACAAATGATTCAACGTATGCTTGAGGGACAGGAAGCAGTCATTCGCACAGCCCGTAAGCTCTTTCCGGTTGTGGATCAGGCCAACGATCAACCTACGGCCGATCTGCTGACACAGCGGATGCAGGTCCATGAAAAGACCGCGTGGATGCTTCGAAGCCTTCTATCGTAAGAACTTTGACTCGCCGGAAAACGTATCTCTGTTTTGAGGGCAACGAAAGAATGAAATTGCAGAGCGGGCAAGATAGCCTGCGGCCCATAATGCGGACAGCATGTCCGCGCTCCCTATGGAGCGCAGGCTTCCAGCCTGCATTAAGGGCCGCGGACTTCCAGTCCGCAATGCCGGCGAGACGCCCGCCCCTGTACCGGAGATTGTTTTCACACGGAGTTTGATCGATGAATCCGATTGTGGGTCTTCTTACATTAATCTACTTTGCGATTCGTTCCGCGACGCGGGGCCGGAGACACGGTTGGCGGACGCGTGAGAGTTTGCAGCAGGATTTTGATTCACTTGTGTCGGAGCATGGTGGAGAGGCTTTTCAGGCTGGATGGCGGACCCTCGTTTATGTTTCGCCGGATAAATCTGTTGAGTTAAAGGTCCAGTTGGACCATCGTCCGCGCCTGGTTTTGCGAATCCGTAAGTCTTATCCGTTTTCTTTCATCTTTTACCGGTTGCCGCGTCTGGTTTTTGCATTTCTGGAAGCGTTTCTTGAGCCACGGACGAGATCTGAAGGGACTTTCTATCTGCTGCTCTCTCAAAATTATTCAGCGCTCGATTCAATAAGAGACCGGCCCGGATTCGTTCCGCATCTGCAAAGCCTGAATCAGGCAGGGTTGTCCGGACAGATGGGTCCTTATGGTTTGAAACTGTGGAAACGTTTATCTGCGGACGATTGTAATGCTGCTTATTTATCGGAAATAATTCATACTGCCCGCGATTTTGCGCAGACCTGTGATCCGGAATGGGTGAAGATTCCTGTTCAACCTTTGTTTTCGGAAAAACGCTGTGCGTATTGCAAGGAATCGCTTGAAGATTCCGATTCGATTCAGTATTGCACGACGTGTGGAACGCCGCATCACAACGAATGTTTGAAGCTGAACGGGCGTTGCAGCGTTTACGGATGCGAGCAACCTCCGTACGAGCCGCAAGAAACAGAACGCAGATTCGTGGATGTACAGACTTAATGACGGAAATGGCGTACGCCGGTAAACACCATCGCCAATCCGTGTTCATTGGCGGCGGCGATCACTTCCTGATCACGGATTGACCCGCCCGGCTGGATCACGGCGCGCGCTCCCGCTGCCGCAAGTTCATCCACTCCATCGCGAAACGGAAAGAATGCATCGGATCCCACGGCCGTTCCCTCCAGTGAGGATTGCGCTTTCAAGCGCGCGATCTTGACCGAATCCACGCGACTCATCTGTCCGGCCCCCACGGCTACTGTTTCCGTTGCTGTGCTAAAGACGATTGCGTTCGACTTCACGTGTCGTGCGACGATCCACGCAAACTCCATCGCTGTCCATTCGTCATCGGAAGGCTCACGCCTGGTCACGACTCTGCATTCACTTCGATTGAACGGCACATCGTCCCGCTCCTGAATCAACGCGCCCCCTGTAATTTTCTTGATGTCTACCCGGTCCTCAATCACCCAGGGAGCGGGCAACTTCATCACGCGGATTCCGCTTTTGGCGGACAAGACCTTTAGTGCTTCTTCCGTAAAGTCGTGCGCGATCAAACCTTCAATGAAAGCTTCTGTGATCACTCTTGCCGTTGCTTCATCCACAACACCATGAATTCCAACTACGCCCCCAAAGGCTGCAACCGGATCCACGGCGCGCGCTTTTCGATATGCGTCCGCTATGCTTTCATTCACAGCAACACCGCATGGATTGTTGTGTTTGATGATGACTGCGCACGGCCGCGCCAGTGAACAACATAACTGAAATGCCGAATCCAGATCCAGCAGATTGTTGAATGAAAGCTCTTTCCCCTGTAGCTTTTGCGCTTTTGTAAGCGCAGCGCCGGGTATCGTACTGCTTGCATACAACGAAGCCTTCTGGTGCGGATTTTCTCCGTAACGCAACGCGGAGAGTTGCTTGAGATTTACCGGAAAATACTGTGGAAAATTACCATGATCCAGCTTTGCGCTAAAGTAGTTGGAGATCACAGCGTCATAATAAGAAGTGAATTGAAACGCTTTTACCGCCAGTTGTACCCGTGTTTGTTCCGACACGGCTCCGTGATGCTGGATTTCTTCGGCAACCCGCGGATAATCCTCCGGATCGATCACAACCGTGACGAATGCATGATTCTTGGCTGCAGCTCTGATCAATGAAGGACCGCCAATATCGATCCATTCGACAGCATCAGGTATATTCAGATTCTGAAAGACAGCTTTCTGTTCAAACGGATAAAGATTTACAACTACAAGATCTATCCCTTCCAGATGATGCTCCTGCATCTGTTTTTGATGCCTGTGATCGTTACGCACCGCAAGAACGCCGCCAAAAATGGCGGGATGCAAAGTTTTCACCCTGCCATCCAGAATCTCCGGAAAATTCGTGACGGATGAAAGGGGAGTGACTCCGATTCCGCTTTCCTCCAGAAATTTTGCGGTGCCTCCCGTTGAGATGATCTCGATTTCCTGCGCTTTCAGGATCTCCGCGAAAGTTTGAAGTCCGATCTTGTCCGATACACTGACCAGCGCGCGTTTAATTTTCACTGTTTGTTCTCCAGGGTGAGATTATCACAGGTCTATTGCCGGGGATCAGGGTTTCTCCTGGTCCTTTCCGGATTTGTAGAGCGGAGTGTGCGTGATGTCGCCATGCCCTTGTTTCCACGTATAAAACCAGACCTGAACGGTGTGCGTGATGGAATGTGAATAGCTCAGACTTGCGATCCCAAAAGGGAGCGATCGTGCATCAAAAGTATCTGACGAAACAAGCTGTCCGTTCGGGAAATAGGCTTCCCCCAGGCGCGGATACTTGCGGGCGGTAGACGATGCTATCTGGTACAGATATTCGTTCAGATTCCCGTCGCTCAGCATTGGGGCCTCGTGACCGTCAAAAACCCAGGGGAATTTCTCCATATTCTTTTCAGCATAAACCGCGAAGTCGATTCGATATTTCGATTCTCTCGGGTCCTGGTCCTCCAGGAGCAGCGGATCATTCAAATCCGCAATGTAATGGGAGAGCCTGCCGAAATCTTCAGCTACTTCTCTAAAAGGACGGTGCGCTGCCATTTTTTCCGGGATGCTTTTCGTTAGAGTAGAAATCTGGTCCTTCAAAAACCCGTCGCGAGACTCAAGATTATAGCGATGAAATTCTTCTCCGCGATCATCCGGCTTAAGGGAACCGCGTAGAATTTCCTCCCTGTGTTTACGCATGATTCTTTGAAACGAAACGGGCATGAGCTTCGTTGATTTGACAACAACCATTTGATAAGTCCGGGAAGTCCAGGCAGGAGAAAGCGACGAAAAGAGTATTAAAAGCAAAGCAGGTAAAAGCGCTTTTTTCATCGGACGCAGAATCTTATCATCAGTAGCCGGAAGACTCAAATCCATGTAAACTATTCGACTATGTTAGACGCAGGATTTGTTCGTGAAAACAGGGAGACGGTGGAGCATAAGCTGCGCAGCCGCGGTCTGCAACTGGATCTTTCCGGATTTTTTGCGCTTGATGAACAGCGAAGAACGACGCTGCGCGAAGTGGAAGATTTGAAACACAGAAGCAACTTGGCATCAAAGGAGATCGGGGAAGCGAAGGCGCGCGGCGAGGATATGGAAAGCCGGCGCGAAGAGATGCGCAAAGTTAAGGACCGCATCAAGGACCTGGACGAAGTAGTCCGGTCCGTTGAATTGCGAATGAGCGATTTCCTGTTGAACGTTCCGAATCTACCCGGCGATTCGGTCCCGCAGGGAGCATCCGCAGAAAACAACGTCGAAGTGCGCCGTAACGAAGGTTCCGTGCGCGTCGAGTTCAAAGCCGCAACTCATGTGGATCTCGGTGTCAAACTGGGCATTCTGGATTTTGCGCGCGGCGCCAAAATCACCGGCGCCAGATTTACGCTGTACCGTGGTCAGGGAGCCAGACTCGAACGTTCTTTGATCAACTTTATGCTGGATACCCATACGTCTCGCGGCTACACCGAAGTGCTTCCGCCGTTTATCGCGAATGCGGATTCGTTGCGAGGCACCGGCAATTTGCCGAAGTTCGAAGATGACCTGTTCCGTCTCAAAGACACAAACTATTTCCTGATACCCACGGCGGAAGTTCCCGTAACAAATATTTTCCGCGATGAAATTCTTGCGGAATCGGATCTGCCCATTCGATATGTTGCCTACACTCCCTGTTTCCGGAAGGAAGCAGGCGCAGCCGGCCAGGAGACACGCGGACTGATCCGTCAGCACCAGTTCAACAAAGTGGAGCTCGTGCATTTTTCCCGTCCGGAGGATTCGTATCAGCTACATGAAGCATTGACAAACGATGCCGAAGAAATCCTGAAAAGACTCGGCCTCACTTATCGCGTCATGCTCCTGTGCACGGGCGACCTGGGATTTTCCTCCGCAAAGACGTATGATCTGGAAGTCTGGATGCCCGGTCAAAATGCGTTTGTGGAAATCTCCTCCTGCTCCAACTTCGAAGACTATCAGGCACGACGCGCCAACATCCGGTACAAACCCGCCGGCGCCAAAGGCACGAGGCTGGTCCACACATTGAATGGCTCGGGTCTCGCGATCGGTCGCACTGTAGCCGCGCTTCTGGAAAACTATCAGCAACCCGACGGCTCGGTCCGCATTCCGGAAGTCCTCGTTCCATACATGAACGGCGCTTCCATAATCAAATCCTGAATTCCCATTCTTCCAATGTTTTCGCCATGCTGGGAAAAAAAATCGTTCTTCATCGTATCCACACGCTGCTGGAAATTGGAGTCGTACTTGATTCCGTAAGGCGTGTCGATATCTAAAGCCTCTGTGGCTTTACTGATATTCGATCACCACCGCTATCGCTGCGACGACCTCCTCCATCTTTGCTGCGGACAAATAACCAAGCCGTTCAGTGAAGCGCGAAAAATCTACGGTTCGAAGCTGAAGAGCGTCAATCGCACCGGATTTAGTGAGGCCGTTATGTTGATCTGGGTCCACACGAACGTGCCAAATGTTGTTCCTGAAATGGGCCTTCCACTCGGTAATGGGTGCGACCATTTTAATCGGCAAGATTCCAAACGCATCTGAGCTCACAACAACCGCTGGTCGGGATTTGTCCATCTCCGAGCCGACTCTTGGATCTCCGGTCCTTGACCGAAAATCCACCAACCATACTTCGCTTCTTTTAGGATTTGCTCCCTTCGTATTCAAAGATTTCTCCTGGGGGCAAATCCCTAATATCAGATGCTTTGGAGTAATAGTTGACTAGCCGGCTGGCCTGATCGACGATTGCCTTGCGGCGCTGTTCTAACGGTAACTTGAGGAATGCTCGACGGTCCATAGAAGGTAAAGGTGCGTCAGCTAGCAAAGTAGACCCCAGGTATTTTTCAGCCTGATCATGGGTTATGAAACCTTCAGATAAGGCATGAAGAACCGTCTGGAGAAGCCACTGTGGTTTCTCAGACTCCATTTCACCAGGCTCACGTCTCCGCCAGCCAGACCGATTAATTGTAATGCACCACTGACGGTAATATTGATCACTGATGATCTTCAGGTCTCGGAGTCTGTACAAAATAGCCTGTATGCTTATACCGAATCGTTTTTTCAGAAGTAGTAATTCTTCTATGTGTAAAAAGTCCCGGCTTGTTCCAACATTCTGGAAAATGCTTGAAGCCGGCGCCAAAAGCGCGGAGCCAAATCGGAAGGCCGCCTTTTCTTCGTTTACCGATTTGGGAATCTTTAGAATTAAATGCCCAAGTTCATGCGCGATGTTTAAGCGCTGCCGTTCACCACAAAGGCCTGCCCTTGTCACAATTGCCGCGGCCACGGTACGGTCATCTTCATCTGTAGCAACAGCCGAAAGGCCGTCAAACTTGTTGTCTGCCGGTATCTCCATAATGTGAATTAGCTGATCTTCGATACTTCCCATCAGATTCCCAATTGGGTCGCTCCCTAAACACCAACGAGATCTTATTTTTTCGGCAACAGTTTCCGTATCGTTTAGATTGCGGATTCCCATCTGCTCAACTGGAATATCAATAGGTTGCAATTTGTCAACTTTTTCCAGTAATTGAGTGCGCTGTTCCAGCTCATGGCTGATCAAACTCTCCAGCCGGGTGCGATCTCGTTTGATCAAGCCACTTAATTTTCGATAGGCTACGAACCGGACGCTTATTTTTGGCTCAGACAACAGATGGGCCGCTTTCACTCCGAGTACTTGGGCTATGCGGCTCATCACGACTGGCGAAGGCATAATCTTGCCTGATTCGTACTTTGATAATGCTTGTTTTGTAACTATTCCGCCGAGTTGAGCAGAAAGTGCCTGAAGCGTAAGGCCCCTGGCCAGCCTGAGCTGTTTTAATCTTTCTGAAAACATTAGTGGTTGACAACCTTACTTGAAAGTTAATGATTTGTCAACTAATATTCAACCAGGAGCGACTGTAGGATCATTAATTATCGAACAAAGAATATGGTCAGTTGACGGTAGCATTACAATCTCCAACAAAATCCGCAACCAGACGCCGGCAAAAACGTCAAAGGCCGATGACTGTTTTTGTCATCGGCCCCGTTAATATTTCATGGGGTTCAGCAAATTAACTAAGTGGAGCTGAGGGGATTCGAACCCCTGACCTTCTGAATGCCATTCAGACGCGCTCCCAACTGCGCCACAGCCCCAGACTGGATATCAATACTCAGATGGTTGATTGTAGATGGAAGAGCCGAAGGATGCAACCGGATCGACGAGGTTGTAGCCGGCTTGACAACACATTCGCATTCCTGCTTCCAGGTCTGGATGATCCTGATCTTTTAGCTTTTGTTTTTGGGTGCTTTCTGGCTGCTGGAAAGGATGTTCCCGGACTCGTCTTTTGTGAAAAGTCGTTTGTCTGTCAGGAGTCGATCCGGAGCATACGTCTGGTGTGCATCCAGCAATCGCTCCGACTGTTTTGTCGGTTTTCCTTTCGAATTCAGCGGGGCATCAAATCCTGTGCTGATTTTTGTATTGGCGCTGCTGTCGCCCACACGAAGGTTTCCGGGCGAATCAAAAGTCTGTTTCAGCACGTCCTTGTATGCGCCTATCCTTTTTTGAGGGGTGTCTCCTTCAAATGCGGTGACTGTTTTCTTCATCATTTCGCCGCGTTTTCCAACGACATCCGCCACTTCCCCTTTTCGTTCGTTGAGGATGGCACGCGAATATCCCTGCATGCGGCCAACAGAAGCTGCTTGTTTGGCAACTCCTGCGCGGACCTGGCTTTGCGCCTGAGCAATCTCCTTATCTGAAACCTTTGCGGGGTCTGCTGTAGCTGTTTTGAGATTCGCACCCGCCATTTTCTTGCCTTTATTGAATTGGAGGGTCTGTTCGTTCAAGATATTTTGGCCGGTTCCGGATGCAATGATGTGATCAATACTTGATTTGGGCGCGTTTTTCCCGGTACTTTTTGCAGTCTGTTCCTGTGTTGTTAATTTGCGTCCGCTTTTTTCTGCAGCCGAAACATAGGTTGAATGTTTCGCATCGTATTGTGTGAATCGTTCAAGCGGATTGCTACTTTTATCTGCCCCGTAATGCTTTTGTAATTTACTCTGTTGCTTCGCATCCAGATCAGCCGTCGGTCCATATTTAGCCTGGCTACCGACTTTACTCGAACTGTCACCAAGCTTGTAGTTCAATTGTTGTTTTGCAACAACAGATCGTTGTTTTACTTCATCCGCTTTTCCGGAGGCGTGATCGCTCGCACCCTTCGCATGAGCAATCTGGGATTCCGGGCTTGCCTGCGGCAGGATCTTTGGTTCCTGTTTTACAATCGGAGTTTCCTTCGGCTTCACCGCTGGTGGGGTATTAACTTTGGCCGGTGTGTAGAATCCCCCTCTTATGAATATTGGCATCTGCTTACCTCCATTTTTTTGTGTTAAAAGTGTAACCTGATTTAGTCAAAATGGAAACAGTCCCGGAAACGCGTCAAGAAGCCGGAAGTTGAAGCTGACACGAACTTCCACCTTAAGTTATAGAAAGCAATACAGCCATTTTCGGATACGAAATTTACCCCATGGATAGAGGTGTCGTTTTCGTCGATTGCGTATGATTTGGGTGAAGTTAAGGAGGAAACACAAAATGATACCAAGCGTTTCAAGTGCAACACCGAAAACACAAACCCCCGGTAACGGATCATCCAACACAACCACAGTTCAGAAGAACGAAAGTTTTTCCGATGTGGCCAAAAGGAATGCCGTTTCTGAAGATGAATTAAAGAAGGCCAATCCCACAGTGGATCCCAAAAAAGTTCAGGCGGGTCAGGAACTGACGTTGCCAAAGCCGGAAGCAAAACCGGAAGCCGCCGCCAACAAGCCTGCCGGTGATCCGACATCGCAGAAAGCGGAACACGCAATGGAAGGGCAGGCCCGCGCGGCTCAACTGGATGCCAGTTTGAATAAAGTAGACAGTGCCAAAGTTGATGAGAATGCGAAATACATAAAGGAAAAGCTTTCCTACGGAGTTACAGATCTCGCAGTTACTGACAAAGATGTGAAAGACGTAAAGGAGAAACTGGATACATTACCTCCCGCAGATTACAAAGCCCAGATCGAGCGCATGCAAAAGGACGGCGTATTAGGGCGTTTCACAGACAACATGGGAGATACTGAAAAGAAAGAATTCCTGGAGCAGGCCGCAAAGAAAGGTTATTTGAACGGTGGCGAAGTAAAAGTACCGGACGGTCCGTTGAATCCGCCTTCCGGTCCGGTTTTGTACGACAACAAAACGGATCTGCCGAAGGAAATGCGCGGATTGATCTCCGAACAAAATCAAAAGGCCGCAGCCGAATACGATAAATCGTACGGTCAATATATGGATCGTTACAAAAAGGCGCTGGATGAATGCAAGAGTCCTGAAGACATGAGAAAGCTCGGTCACTGGGTTCCGAAGCATCCGCTGGGACAGGAACCGGGATACGCCAACAAAGCGGGCGATGAGTTTGCCGACAAGTGGGCCGACGAACGAATCACAAAAACGCATGGCGATAAAGAAGCCCGCGAAATGGCCATGGAAAAGATGTACAAGTTCACCGGAAGACGTCCTGCCGGCGATGTGTTTGTGGAAATGGAGGTCAATGCCAAGGTTGAATACAGTACAAAAGCAAAAGGCGGAGTTTCCGTCGGCGGCAAGGCCGGCGTAACTCTCGGGACCGGTGATGGAGTGCGTACCAGCGTTAAAGGCGAAGGCGGTGTTTCCAAAGAAGCGGGTCCTTTAAAAGGCGGCGTAACAGTCAGAACAGACGGCTCCGTAGCGGGCACTGCCGGTTTCGAAACCACGGACAAGAAAGTTGGCGGTCAGGTTCAAGTGCGCGATGATGGCACGATCGAAGTCAAGGTTAAACAGGGCGGTAACAAGAACGGCGGATATGGACCTTACGCTTCCTACAATCCAAGTCAGGCGGATGCCAGATTTGGAGCCCACGCCAATGCCAAAGGCGAAGTCGGTGTGGAAAACGGCGCAAAAGTGAAAGGTGAAGTCGGTGGTAAAGTGGGTTTTGGTGTTCGCGGTATTACAGGCGACGAACTGTATGAATCTATGCGGCAAGGTCCGGGCTACTGGAACGATCCAGCTGAACTGCAACAGGGCAAATCATGGAACGATCTGCCGCAGGAAACGCAGGATCGTTATCAGAAGCATTATGGCTGGTCGGAAAAGGAATGGCAGGGAAAACTGCCCAATTATCAGCCGAACGCAGCGTAACTTCTCCCTCCTTAATTTTTTCGCAGGGGCGCAACCGGGCGCCCCTGCATTATTCAATCATCTGCCTGGATTAGTCAGCGTGCCTTGTGATTGTCAGGGCTCGTTGTGCTTCTTCTGTGTCCCTCTCAAGCGTCAAAAACATATATAATCAAGCTAAGGAATGTTCGATGAGCGTTTCACTGAAAATGATCAATCAGGATCAGGAAGAAGTCCTGGAACAATTTCTTCTTCGCGTTCCGGGGTGGAGCGAAGAACGGTTCCTGGATGAAGCGCCTGAAATGTGGTTTTGCGAGCTTGAAGATGGAGAACTGATAATGCATTCTCCGGTAAATATCCGGCATCAGGATATCGTAGGTTTTCTTTCCGGCCTGCTCAGATATTTCAACAGCAAGTTTGATCTGGGTGTCGTTTTGTGCGGCCCTGCGGTGATACGGTTACGACTGGGTCTGTTGTATGAGCCGGATATTTTCTTTATCCGAAAAGACCGAACGAACAATCTGATGGAGCAATATTACTCCGGAGCCCCTGATTTTGTGGTTGAAGTTATCTCTCCATCAGGAAGAAGTCACGATCTGAAAACCAAAGCAAACCAGTATCACGATCATGGAGTTCAGGAGTACTGGACGGTCGACACTGAAAAGCGGAGCATTCATCAACATGTTTTACCCACGAATCTCACAGAACCTTATACGGTAAGTTTCCATACCGAAGGGAAGATCTTCTCAACAGCGCTTTCCGGGTTCTGGATTGATGCCGGCTGGCTCTGGCAGGATCTGCTTCCGTCCGAGGCTCAATGTCTCGAACAGATTCTTGGTGTATGAGATATCGGCTTGATGTATAAAGCTCTCTCCCTTGTTCAGATTCGAGAAATGCTGTAAGATGTACACCATGTTCCTCACAAGTTTCCTCATAAGTATCTAGCCAAAAATATTTGAAATTTGAGATTTGAGATTTCAGATTTCAGCGCATCTGCGACGATTCAGGTAGGGCTTTGGCCGTTTTGATGCTGGAAACGAGAATTGCGGTGAGTTCCGTAG
>Ga0247727_10006273_pt1 | contig 23493 bp, 18 predicted proteins | sample WisWelCaveWW1625_FD_202498 | JGI IMG/M metagenome (GOLD analysis project Ga0247727, IMG submission 202498) | Biofilm microbial communities from Wishing Well Cave, Virginia, United States - WW16-25 | ecosystem: Environmental > Aquatic > Deep subsurface > Groundwater > Cave microbial mat | place...
AGCCGGAAGCCGTGGTTTCACCCACCAAGGGCAACAACGGGGTGGGCAATGGCATTGATCCGCAACCTCCCGGCAATCCTCCCATCAACGACGGCCCCGGCACCAGCCCGGGCAATCCTGGCAACAAGAAGGGTGGCGCCAACAAGTTTATCCGCCGCAAGTAAACAGGCTTTCAGTCGGCCAGCCCAAACGACGATGCCCGGAGTGCTGTACGGACTCCGGGCATCTCCTTTTTCGAAGGCGGTGTCAGACACCATCACCTGAACCTGCGGACGGCTGTCAGCGAATTCAATCGGCAATCGAGGTGACTCTCGCCGCCAGCGCAGCGTTCGGACCACGATTACTGACGCTCGACCGGATGCGATCCGCCGGAGAGCAGCCTTTCAATGGCGGCGAGGCGTGTCTCGAGTTCCGAGTTTTTGTGCCTGAGCTGTGCCAGTTCCTGTTCGCGCTCCTTCACCTGGCCGTGCAGTTCGCGAATGGCCGCGATCGAGTAGATGGCTGCCGGATACGTGTCCACTTGTAGCAGCACCTTGCCGTCGAGCGTCTCACCGCTGGCCTTGACTGACTCCGGGAAGACGACCGCAAACTCCTGCGCGATGACGTTGTAGTACTCCTTGTCCTCGATGTCCGGATGTGCCCGGCGGTATTCCACCGTGTAACGAAACGCCACGGGACGCACGCGCTCGATGGTATCCAACGCTCGCGACAAATCCCGGACGCCGGTTTTGATCGCCGCGTCCGAATTCGCCAGCCAGCCGCCGGCGGTGGTTTTGGACGCCTCGCCTTCCACTTCGAAACGGTTCGTCGCGGCCGTCCGACCTACTCCCACCTTCCCATCCGCCGCGAGGCGCAACCGCTCGGCGCCGCTCGTGACCAATCCGAGCACGTTCGTTCCCGGGCTGTAAATCCCTGCTCCGTTGTTGCCAAGAAACGTGATCGAGGGCGCGCTGTTCGTCCCGGAATCGGCCTGAAGCTTTGAGCCGGTGCCAATCCCCAAGTTGCCGGCGATGAAGGCGTTGTTGCCGACGTAGAGCCGGTTGGGGGTGTAAAGGCCGTAACCATTGGTGGCCGCCGTGTAACCGAATACACCCACCGGTGTGCCCGTGGTCGCCAACGCCTGGCCGAACACGCCCGTTCCGAACGGCGAACTGGATTCGCCGAACACGCCCGCATTGGTGCCGGACGTCGCCGCGGCGAAGCCATAAACCCCGGTGCCATCCGGTGAAATAGCCTGCCCGGTCACACCGATTGCTACGCCGTTCGTGGCCAGTGCGGAGCCATGCACCGCTGTTCCCTCGGGCGAACTCGTCTGGCCGAAGACGCCGTAATTCACGTTCGTGGCCCCGGTTGCCACCCCGGTAAACGCGGCCGCGCCGTCCGTCAAGGAAGTGTTCTGCACATAAAGCCCATCCGCCGCCGCACCGGACCAGACCTGTCCGAAATGATCGTGAGCGCTCGCGTTGGTCCACACGGGCACGCCGCCGGACACGGCCAGAACCTGGCCCGCGCCGCCTGCCGCCCGCCGCGCCAACGCACCCGCCGATGCGGCGTAAAGAATGTCGCCCGTCGAGTAACCGGAAATGCCACTGCCTCCCTGGCTGGCGGAGAGTGGCGTCGTGAGTCCGCTGAGTGACGTGATGTCTGAATTCGCGCCACTGCCGGCAGCGGCCAGATTTGCGCGAGCGGCAGACGCGGTTGTCGCGGCAGTTCCTCCGTTGGCCAAAGCCAACGTGCCACTTACGTGCGTCGCCAGTCCGATCTTGTTCCATTGCGGAGCCGCACCGACGCCGCCGGAGATCAACGCACTTCCGGTGGCCACATCCGGCAGCTTGGATAACGCGGTCGCGCCGCTGGCATACAACAAGTCGCCGACGGTGTAGCTGGACTGCCCGCTTCCGCCTTGCGCTGCTGAGATCGGGGTCGTCAGCCCGGTGAGTGACGTGATGTCTGAATTCGCTCCACTGCCGGCTGCGGACAGATTTGCGCGAGCGGCAGACGCGGTTGTCGCGGCAGTCCCTCCGTTGGCCAACGCCAACGTGCCACTGACGTGCGTCGCCAGTCCGATCTTGCTCCATTGCGGAGCCGCACCGATGCCGCCGGAGATCAGCGCATTTCCGGTGGCCACGTCCGCCAATTTGGACAGTGCTGTAGCACCGCTGGCGTACAGCAGATCGCCGACCGTGTAGCTGGACTGCCCGCTCCCGCCCTGCGCCGCCGAGATCGGCGTGGTCAAGCCGTTGAGTGAAGTAATGTCCGAATTCGCACCGCTGCCGGCGGCGGCCAGGTTCGCGCGTGCGGCAGACGCTGTCGTGGCCGCGGTGCCGCCGTTGGCCAACGCCAACGTGCCGCTCACGTGCGTCGCCAGTCCGACCTTCCCCCACTGCGGCGTCGCGCCGACACCGCCGGAGATCAGCGAATTGCCAGTGGCCACGTCCGCCAATTTGGACAACGCGGTCGCGCCGCTGGCATAAAGCAAGTCACCAATCACGTAACTGGATTGCCCGCTGCCGCCCTGCGCCGCCGAGATCGGCGTGGTCAAGCCGTTGAGTGAAGCGATGTCCGCATTGGCACCGCTGCCGGCGGCGGCCAGGTTCGCGCGCGCGGCAGACGCTGTCGTGGCCGCGGTGCCGCCGTTGGCCAACGCCAACGTGCCGCTCACGTGCGTCGCCAGTCCGACCTTCCCCCACTGCGGCGTCGTGCCGACACCGCCGGAGATCAGCGAATTGCCGGTGGCCACGTCCGCCAATTTGGACAACGCGGTCGCGCCGCTGGCATAAAGCAAGTCACCAATCACGTAACTGGATTGCCCGCTGCCGCCCTGCGCTGCCGAGATCGGCGTGGTCAGGCCGTTGAGTGAAGTAATGTCCGAATTCGCGCCACTGGCGGCGGCGGACAGGTTGGCCCGCGCGGCTAAGGCCGTCGTCGCTGCCGTGCCGCCGTTGGCCAGACTCAATGTTCCGGACACATCAGACGCCAGAGCAACCGCCGCCGGCGTCCAGTTCGCTCCGTCGAAACGGAGATGCTGATTCGCCGCTGGGGCGGAGGGCGACACGTTCGCGCCGCGAATCCGGGCCACGGTATTGTTGCTCGCCGCGCCGGTCACATCGCCAGCCAGCGCGAGCGAGACGTTGGTGGCGCTGGCGGTCACGTTGCTCAATCCAGCCCCGTTGCCAAAGAAGTTCCCGACGAAACCGTTTGCGGTATTCGCAAAGGAACTGACGCCGCTGAAGGTGTTCGAGCCGCTGAAGGACTGGTTGCCATTGAGCCGGGGAACGTTCGCCGAGAGCCGCGCATCGGCGAGCGATCCGGATGAGACGTTGCCCGCGTTCAGCGATGTCAGTGCGCTCCCGTTGCCGGCAAAAGTGCCGTTAAAGCCGCCGGCAAACGTGTTCGCCGGATTCGTCAGCGCGCTCGCGCCGCTGAACGTGTTCGAGCCGGTGAACGTCTGGTTCCGGTTCAGCAACGGCACGTTGGACGAAAGCCGCGCGTCGGCCAGCGTGCCCGAGGTGATGCTCGCCGCGTTGAGGTTGTTCAAGTTGGCACCGTTCAGATTCGAAAGCCCGCCGCCGTTGCCAGTGAAACTTCCCACAAAACTGTTCCCGGCATTCCCGAAGGTGTTCGCGCCGGCGAAGGTCTGGTTCCCACCAAGCAATGGCACGTTCGCCGAGAGCCGCGCGTCGGCGAGCGATCCGGACGAAACATTCCCCGCGTTCAGCGAGGTCAGAGCGCTCCCGTTGCCGGCAAAACTACCGCTAAAGCTGCCGGCAAAGGTGTTCGCCGGATTCGTCAGCGCGCTCGCCCCGCTGAACGTGTTCGAGCCGGTGAACGACTGGTGACGGTTCAACAGCGGCACGTTCCCGGAGAGCCGCGCGTCGGCCAGCGTGCCCGAGGTGATGTTCGCCGCGTTGAGGTTGTTCAAGTTCGCGCCGTTGAGATTCGTAAGCCCGCCACCGTTGCCAGTGAAGCTCCCCACAAAACTGTTCCCGGCATTCCCAAAGGTGTTCGCGCCGGCGAACGTCTGGTTCGCCCCCAGCAATGGCACGTTCGCCGAGAGCCGCGCATCGGCCAGCGATCCGGATGAAACATTTCCAGCGTTCAGCGAGGTCAGAGCGCTCCCGTTGCCGGCAAAACTGCCGTTAAAGCCGCCGGCAAACGTGTTGGCCGAATTCGTCAGCGCGCTCGCGCCGCTGAACGTGTTCGAGCCGGTGAACGTCTGGTTCCGGTTCAGCAACGGCACGTTGGACGAAAGCCGCGCGTCGGCCAGCGTGCCCAAGGTGATGTTCGCCGCGTTGAGGTTGTTCAAGTTGGCACCATTCAGATTCGTAAGCCCGCCGCCGTTGCCAGTGAAGCTCCCCACAAAACTGTTCCCGGCATTCCCGAAGGAGTTCGCGCCGCTGAACGATTGATTTCCCCCCAGCAACGCCACGTTCGCCGAGAGCCGCGCATCGGCGAGCGATCCGGACGAAACATTCCCAGCGTTCAACGATGTCAGAGCGCTCCCGTTGCCGGCAAAACTACCGTCGAAGCTCCCGGCGAAACTGTTCGCCGGATGGGTCAGCACGCTCGCGCCGCTGAAGGTGTTTGAGCCGGTGAACGACTGGTGACGGTTCAACAGCGGCACGTTCCCGGAGAGCCGCGCGTCGGCCAGCGTGCCCGAACTGATGTTGGAGGCGTTGAGATTGGTCACCGCCGCGCCGTCCAGGTTGGTTGAAGCCGCTCCGCTCAGATTCGTCAGCCCGGCGCCGTTGCCAAAAAACGTTCCCGCGAAAGTGTTGGCCGGATTGGCCAGCGTGTTCGCGCCGTTGAACGTGATGTCTCCGGCAAAAGTCTGGTTCGCGTTCAGCAAAGACACGTTGCCGGACAACTGCGCGTCGGCCAGCGTGCCGGCGGAGACGTTCGCCGCGTTCAAGAACGTCAAGCCGGCGCCATTCCCAGCAAGCCCGCCCGCCGGGGTGACGGCGGCGAGGACCCCACCGGCACTGTCCTGCCATTCCTGAAGATTCGATGTCTGCCCGGCGGCGCCTCGCACGACGAGACCCTTGTTGGCCGCACCGCCCGTGAGAACGGTTTGCGGGCCGGCCGAAAAAGTGTTTGCCACACCGAGCCGCGGCACGACCGAGGTGTCCACCGCAATCGTGCCCGAACTGGTGATCGGACCGCCGGTCAATCCCAAGCCTGTTCCGACCGAACTCACCCCACCCGAGCCGGCGACGGTGCCCCAAGCCAGTTGACCGCCGTTCATCTTGAGCACCTGCCCATCGTTCCCCGCCCCGGCGCTCAGTTTGTTCGCGGTCACAACGCCATCAGCGATGCCCGCGGCCTGGAGCGCATAAGGTGCGGCGGCGATTCGTTGTCGCGGGAAAAGTGTGGTGTAGGCCGCGCCACTGCCGCTCGGGCGCACGGAAATCTCCAACCACCGCGCCGATCCCGGAAACGCCGCGGCGCCAAAATCCAGCGAGGTGCTGAACAGGCCGTTGCTCACGGCGATGGGCGGCTTGGCAATCGGCCCGGCCACCATCGCGCCGCCGGAGTCCGCGGCGTACAGGCCGAACTTCAAGTCGAAGTAGCCGTTCGCCGGAGCGTTGCTCACGTTCAACCGGCCTTGATACGTGAAGGCCGTGCTGCGCTGGCCGAAGCTGGCGAACGGCGCCGCAAGCAGCGCCGCGAGCGCAAGAGTGAGGGAATGGAGTTTGTTCATAAGCGGTTGGTTTGGATGGGGTGCAAGATGACCGGGCCGCCGGAAGCGGCCTGGCAGTCCGGCTTGGGAATCGAAACGATAAGGCAAATCATGGATACTCGGCGAAACCGGCATGGTTGAAATGAGGCGCAGAGCGTGCCGAACTCAAGGTGTGCTCAATCGGAAAAAGCGCTGCGGCCCGGTGGCGGTGTTCGTGATGTGCAGCGTTGCGTCCACGGCCAACGGCGAAATGTTGGTCAGCGTTACCCATGTCCCTGCGTGGAGCAGGTCGCGGAACTCCACCGTGTAGGCGCGATTGGCTTCGGCATCGAACGAGAATCGAAAGACGGAGCCAAGCTTGGCCGCGTTGTAGATCAACAGCCCGCCGCCTTTGGCCCGGAGCCGATAGAACCGCTGCGGCGAGGTGATGGTGTTGGTGATATGCATCGCGCCGCCCGCGGGCGAAGCCGGAATGTTGGTCAGCGTCGCCCAATTGCCGGAATCGAGGGCGTCGCGGAATTCCACGGTGTAGCCGCGATTCGGCTCTGCATTGAACGAGAACCGGACTGCGTTACCGACCTGGGCGAAATTATAGATCGCAAACGCCGTGTACTGGAGTTCCAGCACCGGGGCGTTGGTGGCGTCTTCGCGCGAGCCGACCTGCCGGCCCGTGCCAATGCTCTCCCCTTGCGCCATGAGCAACCAACCGAAGTTCGCGGCGGGATTGGCCAGCCAAGTCTGCACGTCGGCAGCCATCGTCGGGGAACTGAATTCATTCGTGCTGCCGGTGCCGGCCATCGCCGCTACCGCGCTGGCAGGAGTGGCGAAATCGTTGCCCGCCTGCCCTCCGCCTGCACTCCACAATGATTGGAGGTGAAACCGCGAGTTCCATGTTGCTTCGCCCACGACGGCGGGAAGCCCGGTCTTGCTGCCTTCACCCCAATCCTTCAACACCCGATGCAATTCAAAGTTCGCCGACGGGGCGCCGGTGCCCGACTGGGCCACTACGAGGCGGAGTCTGGCCGCCGTGATCGTCGCGCCCGGAGGAATCGCCGCGAGGCTGAATCTAACGAGGGCGCGGTTGCGGGGCGAACCGTTGTTGCTGACGCCAACCGGCAGGCTGGTCGAGGCGCCGAAGTTGTTCGCCGGCGTGGAGTCCCGCAATGCCGTGTCCGCAACGGGTGTGAGCAACACCGTTTGTCCGTCCGCCCAACTCCACCCCGCGCACACCAACGCAACAATAAACACCGCGACCCGGCCAGATCCGCACGCAGACAGAGGATTCATCCGATTATCAAACTACCCGCGACGGTTCGCGTCAAGCGGGCACTCTACCGACTCAATTGAGAAAAATGCCCGGCAAGCGCCATGACGATTCGCGTTGGCCTTTGAACAACTTGGGATTGCACCGGGCTTTCGTTGGGAATAGTATCCGCCTCACAAACTCGATTACCCGCAAGCCCACAGACCCTCATCGAAAGACGACATTATGGAAATGCCCAAACCCACCGAAGCGCATCGCAAACTGGACGCGCTCGCCGGCAGTTGGATCGGCAAGGAAACCATTCCGCCCTGTCCGTGGGATCCCGCCGGCGGCACCGCCACTGGGCGCTGCGAAAACCGCGTCAGCGTTGCAGGATTCTTGCTGGTCCACGACTACGAGCAGGAACGCAACGGCGCCATCACGTTCCGTGGCCACGGCGTCTTCACTTTCGACGCGACGGAAAAATGCCACGTCTTGCATTGGTGGGACTCGATGGGCGTCGCGCCAAATGTGTTCAAGGGCAACTTCAACGGCAGCGAGTTGCAAATGGTCTGCGTGGACTCCCAAGGCCACAGCCGCGTGACGTGGAATCTGCCAGGCGGCCCAACCTATCGTTTCAAAATGGAGATGTCCCAGGACGGCCAGCAATGGATGACCTTGATGGAAGGCGACTACACGCGGCAGAAATCCTGACTTGTGGTTGGCATCGTGAGACGGCGGTTGGATGCACAGTTGGCCGCGGTTTCACGAACGCAGCCGCGCAATTACCGCCGCGACTTGGGCAGCGCGCTCGTGCCGGCGTAAACCGCGTTCTTGCCGGGCGATTGCCCGATGCGCAGGAGTTGATTGTATTTTCCCGGCAGGCGCGACTTCGGACACCACCCTGCGAAAGCGGCGCTAACGCTGTATTGTGTAGGCGACCATGAAAACTCGAATCGAAATCCCGCTCCTGGCGGCGCTGCTGTTCGCTGTGTTCATGGCGGAAGTCCATGCCCAGAGCACGACTTTCACCATCCTTGCCATCACCAACCCGACCCCTGCCGTTGACGGCTTCGGCTACTCGGTTGCGGGTGTTGGAACCGACAAATTGGTCATCGGGGCGTATCGAGATGATGTCGGCGCCCCTGATTCGGGCGTAGCGTACCTTTACGACCTCAACGGCACCCGATTGACCACGTTCACCAACCCGACGCCGGCCTTTAGTGATGGCTTCGGCTGGTCGGTGGCGGGAGTGGGAAACGACAAAGTGCTCGTCGGCGCCAATGCCGACAGCGCCGGCGCTGGCGCCGCCGGTGCAGCCCATTTGTTCAACCTGGCCGGCGTGCGGTTGGCCACCTTCACCAATCCGACGCCGGTGGCGAACGACCAGTTTGGCTGGTCGGTTGCAGCAGTCGGGTCCAACATGGTCGTCGCCTGCGCCGTTTCCGACAACACCGGCGCCACCGACGCGGGCGCAGCCTACCTGTTCGATCTCAACGGCTCGCTGCTGGCCACGTTCACCAACCCAACGCCGCAGATGGGCGATAATTTCGGCTATTCCGTGGCGGGCGTCGGCGCGGACAAGGTAGTGGTGGGCGCCAACAGGGACAATACCGGCGCAGCCCTCGCGGGCGCCGCCTACCTGTTCAACACGAATGGCACGCTGTTCCGCACGTTCACCAATCCGACGCCGCAGGCCAGCGATTTTTCGGTCATTCCGTGGCGGGAGTGGGCGACAACATGGTCCTTGTCGGAGCCTATTCGGACAACACTGGTGCCGCCGACGCGGGCGCAGCCTACTTGTTCGGTCTGAACGGCACACTATTGCGCACGTTCACCAACCCGGCGCCCGCCGGGGACCTGTTCGGCTACGCGGTGGCCGCAATGGGCGCAGACAAAGTTTTGATCAGTGCCTGGAGCGACAACACGAATGCGGGTGCCGCCTACCTGTTCAGCACCAATGGCACGCTCTTGAGCGCGTTCACCAACCCGGCTCCAACCGCGATTCATTTCGGCGACGCGGTGGCATCCGTGGGTGACAACACGGTGGTTGTCGGTCATCAATCCGCTAATTCAGCCTTCGGCGCGGCCCATCTTTTTCTGCCGGCTCCCGTCGCACCTCCGATCAATGTGACCGTTTCGTCTTCAAATCTCTTGCTCTCGTGGCCGACAAACGCCGTCGGCTACCAGCCGCAGGAAAATTCCAACCTGGCAGCAACCAACTGGAATACCATCACGACGACGCCGACGGTCACCAACGGACAGAACCAAATCACAATCTTGCCGACGAACAGCCAAAGCTTCTTCCGGCTTTACAAACCCTGAACATTGGTCTTGGCTCAAAAACCCGGAAGCCAGTTCCCTGACTTCCGGGGTTCGAATTGGAGCGTCGATCTCTGAATCGGCGCGTTTGTATTTTCTGCGGGGACACGCCGAATCGGAGTTCGGCGTTCCGGCTTACCGCCGCGCCTTTGGCAGCACGTTGCGGCCTGCGTAAACTGCGTTCTTGCCGAGTAACTGTTCGATGCGCAGGAGTTGATTGTATTTCGCCAGCCGATCGGAGCGGCTCAACGAACCGGTCTTGATCTGGCCGCAGTTGGTCGCCACGGCGATGTCGGCGATGGTCGCGTCCTCGGTTTCGCCGGAGCGGTGCGAGAGGACGGCCGTGTATTGGTTCGTTTGCGCGAGTTCGACGGCATCGAGCGTTTCGGTAAGCGAACCAATTTGGTTCACCTTCACGAGAATTGAGTTGGCCGTGCCGGTATCAATGCCCTTCTTGAGGAACTTCACGTTGGTCACAAACAGATCGTCGCCGACGAGTTGGACGCGGTCGCCGAGTTTGTCGGTGAGCAGCTTCCAGTCTTTCCAATCATCTTCCGCGCAGCCATCTTCGATGCTGACGATAGGGTAGTCCTTGCAGAGCTTCACGTAGAAGTCCACAAGCTGCGCACCGGAGACGGTTTTGCCGGTGCTCTTCTTGAAGGTGTAGGTGCCGTCGTGGTTGTAGAACTCGGACGCCGCGACATCGAGCGCGAAGAAGATTTGTTTGCCGAGTCTGTAGCCGGCGTGCTTCACGGCGAGCGACATGGAGTCGAGCGCGTCCTCGACGCTGTCGAGCTTGGGCGCAAAACCGCCTTCGTCACCGACGGCGGTGCTCAGGCCTCGTTTCTTGAGCACGGATTTGAGCGCGTGGAAAACTTCCGTGATGGCGCGCAAACCTTCGCTGAACGTCGGCAGGCCGTGCGGCATGATCATGAATTCCTGGAAATCAATGGGCGCATCGGAGTGCGCACCGCCATTGATGACGTTGGCCATCGGCACGGGCAGCACCTTGGCGTTCGGGCCGCCGAGGTATTTGAAGAGCGGCACGCCGAGGCAGTTTGCCGAGGCTTTCGCGTTGGCGAGCGACACGGCGAGAATGGCGTTGGCGCCGAGCTTCGATTTCGTTTCCGTGCCGTCGAGTTCGAGCATGGTGTGGTCAACCGTCAGTTGATCCAGCGCGTCCACACCGTGGAGCGCCTTCGCAATCTTCGTGTTCACGTTCGCCACCGCCTTTTGCACGCCTTTGCCAAGGTAACGATGCTTCACGCCGTCGCGGAGTTCGACGGCTTCGTGTTCGCCGGTGCTCGCGCCCGAGGGCACGGCGGCCCGGCCCACGGTGCCGCAGTTCAACGTCACGTCCACCTCGACGGTTGGATTGCCGCGCGAGTCGAGGATTTCCCGCGCCTGAATGTTTTGGATCTTCGTCATAAATCGAGCGCGCATGGTAGGCGCAGCCAGGCTCCCGCCAAGTGTTTTCCTTGGTGACAACGTCGGGCGACTCACGCAGGATGCTCCGGTCATCATGCTGGCGTTCTTCCGCAATTCGCTCGGCTACCCGGCGGCCCCCGCTTCCACGGTGGCGAAGAGAGTTGCCTGGGCGGGCCTGCTCGCCTTGCTCTCCGCCCAGACTACGAACGTGTGGGCGCAGCAAAAGCGCACGACGGACGGCACGGAGCCGAAGTGGGAGGTGCTCGAGCGATGCCGGCTGGTCACCAACTCCGTCGTGGACGGAGACAGCTTTCACGTGTTGCACGAGAAACGAGAGTACATATTCCGCCTCTACTTTGTGGACGCGCCGGAGGCCAACGCCGAATTCAAGGACACCGTCCGGAACCAAGCCGCGCATTTCGGAATTGCGCCCGGTGATGTTCCAAGTGCGGGCAGGCTGGCAGCTCATTTCACCCGCGACCTGCTGTCTGACCAGGAACTCACCGTCATCACCCGGTGGCAAAACGCGCTGGGCCGCAGCCGGCTGGCGCGGTTTTACGCGATCGTGTTCGTCAGCGGAAAAAACCTGGCCGAGGAGTTGGTGGCCAACGGACATGCCCGCATCCATGGCCTGCGAGCGAACTGGCCTGATGGCCCCGGGTCATCCCTGTTCATCAGCCAGCTCAAGAACCGTGAACTCGGCGCGCGCGAAAAGAAACTCGGCGTGTGGGACGACACGAAATTTCCACGAGCGACAACCTCAAGGAAGGAAAGCCCGAAACAGACCAAGAAAGTACCGCCGGCGAAACCGGTGGACTTGAACAGCGCCACTTACGAGGACTTGCTGACGCTCCCTGGCGTCGGGGAAAAAACCGCGCAACGCATTATTGCAAACCGGCCTTACGCAAAAGTCGAGGACCTGGACAAGGTGAAAGGCATCGGCCGGGCGAAGCTCAAGCAGTTGACGCCGCTGGTTCGGGTAACGAGCCCAACACCCTGACCGGTGCAGCGGCGGGGGAGACGATGCTCACTTATTTCTGGATCGCCATCGGCGGGGCGCTCGGCAGCGTGGCGCGCTATGCCCTCGATGGCGTGGTGTCCGATAGGTTCGGCGCGTCGTTCCCCTGGGGAACGATGATCGTCAATGTTTCCGGCTCGCTGGTCATCGGTATCCTCGGCGCGCTTACGCTGCCGGAGGGGCGCCTGGGTTCTGAGGCGCGGATTTTTACGACGCACTTTCTGATGATTGGCATCTGCGGCGGCTTCACCACGTTCTCCTCGTTCAGCCTGCAAACCCTGAACCTGCTGCGCGAGCGCGAATGGCTTTGCGCGGGCGGCAACGTGCTCCTCTCAGTTGTGCTCTGTCTGGTCGCGGTCTGGCTGGGTTACATGCTCGGTGCGATGCTCGGTTCAACAAAAGGCAATTGATATGCAAATTCCCCACGAAGCCCTCCTGCTGCGCATCTTCATCGGCGAGAGCGACCGGTGGGAACACAAACCGCTCTACGAAGCCATCGTCCTCAAGGCGCGCGAAATGCACCTGGCCGGGGCAACGGTGTTGCGCGGGCCGATGGGTTTCGGCAAGTCCAGCCGGCTCCACACTGCCAAGATTCTGCGACTCTCGACGGACCTGCCCATGGTGATCGAAATCGTGGATAGCGAGGAGAAGATCAACGCATTTCTGCCGGTGCTGGACGCGATGGTCAGCGGAGGCCTTGTGACGCTGGAGCGCGTGAAGGTAATCGAGTATCGCGGTGCGGCTAAAGCGGAGTAATTGGTGATTGGTGATCGGTGACCGGTAGATGGTGCCAGGGCGGTAGCGACTCACCGATCACCAGTCTCCAGTCACCAATCACTTCCCATTCTGCCCCAGAATCCACTCCGCCAGGACCTTCGTCTCCTCGGGCGACACCTGCGGGAACGGCGGCATGATCACGTAGCCCCACTTGCCGGAGCCGCCCTTGTGAATCTGTTCCGAAACTTTCTGCGTCCCCTGAGTATCGTTGCGATACTTGGCCGCGATCTCCTTGTAAGACGGGCCGACAATCTTGACGCTGGAATGATGACAACCGAGGCAGCCCAGGCGCATGGCCAGGGCCTCGGCGGTCGGTGCTGCCGCCGTGGCCGGCGATCCCTTCGGAGGAGCGTTCGGCGGAACGCGCGCTGCGGTGTTGGTGCCTTCGGCGCCGTAATGCCTCGTCAGGTAATCGAGCAGCGGCTCGACCTGTTCCTCGGGAATCTGCGCGCCGTACTTCTCGCGCATTTTCTTCACCGAGGTCGCCCAGAAAGTCCGCGGCAGCAGCGGCTGCGTGGCAACGTATTCGACGGAGTGACAAACCAGACATTGGCCATTGGCAATCTCCGCTCCCGTGCCTTGCTTGAAAACGCCCGTCTCGACCGGCAGTTCGATTTTCAACTCGCCCGCCGCAGCCGCCCAGCCGATCAAAAACAGTCCGACCGCAACGCTGCCTGGAAAGAGCTTTCGGTTTTTCGCTATTCTTGGTGGACGCAAAACCCACGCGGCGACGGGGGAACTCCCTCTCCCCCTCGGAGGGGGAGAGGGCCGGGGTGAGGGGGAGACGCAGTTGCCCAAGCCAGACTGGAAATGGTCCGTTTCAACACTACCCCTCACCCTGACCCTCTCCCCTTCTGGGAGGGAGAGGGAAACTTCCGATGTCTTTTCCATCGTGTATGTCTCCACTGAAAACAGGGATAAACCAATCGTTCCGAGTGTGATCTTCATGCCGCCGTGATTGTGGTGGTTTCAACGACGTTGCGCATGTAGCCGGCGGGGTTCCACAACGGCTCGAGCGGTTGGGATTGGCCGATGCGGTTGGTGGCCTTGACCTTCAACGCGTACAACCCGGCCCGTTGCGGCGTGAAGGGAATCGTCCACTCGCGGAAGGAGTACCGGCCAAAATCTTTGCCGAGTTGGGCTTCGCGCCAGTTCCTGCCACCGTCCTCCGAAAACACGACCTCGGTGATGCCATCGCCACCATCAAACGCGATGCCGCGCACGGTCACCGGCTTGTTCATCCGGAGCGTGTCGCCAGAGGCGAGGCTGGTGATGAACGAGCGCACGTTGAATCGTTCGATCGGTTTCGACTTCTTCGCGGTGGTCCCCGGCTCGATGCAACCGCCGGACGTGTCCGGGATCAGATAGGCCGTGTTCATCCAGAAGCTCGCAAGGTTCTCGTCGAGCACGGTGATTTCCGAAACGTGCTTGACCCAATACGTGCCGTAATAGCCGGGCACGACGAGCCGGAGCGGGAATCCATTGAGCATCGGCAAATCCTCGCCGTTCATGCCGTAGGCGAGCAGCACGTCCTCGTCGAGCGCGTGATCCACGTCGAGCGCCTTCACGAAGTCCGGCGTCTTCTCGTTGACCGGCGCGTCGAGGCCGTTGAACGCGACCTGTTTTGCGCCCGCCGTCAGGCCGGCTTTGGCCAATACCTGCTTGAGGCGGACGCCTTTCCATTTCGCGTTGCCCATCGCGCCGTTGCCCATCTGGCCGCCGGGAACGCGCGGAATTGAAAAACCGCGACCGTTGCCCGAGCATTGGTTCACCGCAACGATTTCCACCGGCTCGAATTTGGACTTCAAATCGGCGAGCGAGAGCGTCAGCGGCGTGATGACCTTGCCGCGGACTTCAACACGGAACTTGTCGGGATCAATCGCAGTCGGAATCTGTGCGTGATGATAGCGGACAAAGAACGCGTCGTTCGGCGTCAGGATGCCCTCGTTGAAGACGGCGAACGGTGTCTCCAGTTGCGGCGGGCGCGCGGTCAGGCGGATGAGCGGACGCTTCTGTGGATACTTCACCAAGGCCCGCTCACCATTCGCGAACGGCATGGTCACGAAGTCGGCCGCGAATGCCGACACCAGCGGCGCGGCGAGAACACTTCCGGCGCCCGCCATTGTCGTGGCGCGCAGAAATCGCCGGCGGGTCAACGCAACGCCCGACTTGTGATGGTCTGTGGACATGCGTCGGACTGTAATTCGCGGTTGCAAAATTGGAAGAAATCTTTGCGGAAAACTTGGGCGACGACCGGCCGAACGCCTGACCGAAGCGCAGCCGCCACCGAGAATTGCATTGTTCACCCCGTCGCCTGACGGCATGTTTTGGGCCCGATATGCAGCAGGTTCAACTTGGAATGATCGGCGGCGGCACCGTCGGCAGCGGTGTCTTTCACGCGTGGCAGCAGAACGGCGGCCTCCTCGCCGCGCGCCTCGGCGTGACGCTCGCCTTCCGCAAGATCGCCGTGAAAGCTTTCGACGAACCGCGCCCCTATCCTATCCCGCGCCCGCTGATGACGACCGACTGGCGCGAGGTCATCAACGACCCGAAGGTGCAGGTCGTCATCGAACTCGTCGGCGGCGCGGGCATCGCCAGGACGATGATCCTCGCCGCGCTCGGGCAAGGGAAGACGGTGGTCACGGCAAACAAGGCGCTGCTCTCCGCGCACGGGCCGGAACTGTTCGCCGCCGCGGCGGGGAGCGGTGCGAATCTCTATTACGAGGCGAGCGTTTGCGGCGGCATTCCTATCATCAAAACCTTGCGCGAGGGATTTGTTGCAAACCAGTTTCCCGCGATCTACGGCATCGTCAACGGGACGTGCAATTACATCCTTTCGCGGATGAAGGACGAAGGCGCGGAGTTCCACGACGTGCTGGCCGACGCGCAGCGACAGGGCTACGCCGAAACGCCGCCCGATCTCGACATTGACGGCCACGACGCGCAACACAAGATCGGCATCCTGGCCTCGCTCGCGCACGGGTTTTGGGTGGATCACCGCGCGATCCACACCGAAGGCATCCGCGAAGTCTCGAAGCTCGACATGCAGTTCGCACGGCAACTTGGCTACACGATCAAGCTGCTAGGCATGGCCAAACAGGTATCCGGCAAGAGGTCCGGCGTGCAGGTGTCGGTTTATCCCACGCTCATTCCGAACGGGCACGTCCTGGCCAGTGTGAACGGCGTGTTCAATGCCTGCTTTGTCAGGGGCGACGTCGTTGGCGACACGTTGTTCTATGGCCGGGGAGCGGGAAAGGACGCGACGGCCAGCGCGGTGTGGAGTGACGTGGCGGACGCGGCGCTCGATTTGAAGCACGGCACGAAAACGCGCGTGCCGCCGTTCGTGGCGCACGCAAAGCAGAGGCGCGTCGTGCCGATGGACGAGATCGTTTCACAATACTACGTCCGCCTCAGTGTGATTGACCGGCCCGGCGTGCTGGCCAAGGTCGCCGCGATTTTCGCCGCCGCCAGCATTGGCATTTCCTCGGTGATCCAGCCCGAGGGCCACGAAGGCGAGAGTGTGCCGCTGATCCTGATGTTGCACGACGCGCCAAACGCAGCAATGCGCCGGGCGCTGGAGAAGATTGCCAGACTCCCGGTGGTCAAAGGCAAGCCGGTGATGTTCCGGGTGGAGCATTTTCAATAATGGCAATGGTTCGCTTCCACAGCACAAACGGACAGTCACCGGCCGTTGGCTTGCGCGAGGCGCTCCTTGCCGGCCTTGCGCCGGATGGAGGATTGTATTCCCCGGACCAGTTCCCGCGCCTGACAAAGGACGAGATTGCCGGGTTCGCCGCCCTGCCCTATCACGAAATCGCTTTCCGCGTCCTGTCGCGCTACACCGAAGATGTCATCGCGGACAATGTGCTCGCGGCGCTCTGCCGCGACGCTTACAACTTCGCGGTGCCATTGGAAAAAGTTCATGACCGCGTTCATGTTATGCGGCTGGATCAAGGCCCGACGGCTTCGTTCAAGGATTTCGCGGCGCGGCTGATGGCCCGTCTGATGGGGCGGTTTTTGGAAGAGGACGGACGGCAACTCACCATTCTCACGGCCACCAGCGGCGACACGGGATCAGCGGTGGCGCAGGCGTTTCACAACGTCCCGGGCATCCGCGTCATCGTGCTGTTCCCGTTTGCCGAAGTGAGCCTCAGCCAGCGCAAGCTCATGACCACCCTCACGGGCAACGTCCGCACGGTGGCGATTGACGGCAAGTTCGACGATTGCCAGGCGATGGTGAAGCGCACGTTCGCCGACACGGAACTGAAGTCGCTCCCGCTCTCGTCCGCCAACTCGATCAATATCGGCCGACTCCTGCCGCAAAGTGTTTACTATTTCTATGCCGCGTCGCGCCTGGCCAGGCCGGGTGAGCCGATCGTGTTCTCCGTGCCCAGCGGCAATTTCGGCGACATGATGGGCGCGGTGGTCGCGCGCGAGATGGGATTGCCGGTGAGAAAAATCATCGCGCCCGTGAACGACAACGACGCCTTCCCACGTTTCCTCGCCAGCGGCGTTTATGAGAAGCTCACGCCGTCGCGCAACTCGCTCTCGAACGCGATGAACGTCGGCCATCCCAGCAATCTGGCGCGGCTCGTGGCCGTCTATGGCGGTCAAATGGATGAGACCGGCCGGATTCACCGCCTGCCGGACCTGGCGGCGTTGCGGCGGGATGTCTTTTCCAGTTCCGTTTCCGACGAACGCACTCGCGAAACCATTTGCGACGTCTGGGCGAAATACAAACTCCTCCTCGAACCCCATGGCGCCGTCGCATGGCGCGGTTTTCAAGACTGGCTGGAAACGGAATCACTCGATGGCCTGCCCGCCGTGATCCTCGAAACTGCGAACCCCGCGAAGTTCCCCGAGGAAATCGAAAAAAACATGGGTTGGTCGCCGGACGTACCCTCCGCGATGGCCGCGGCAGTTCAGCAACCGGAGGACTTTGATCGGATGGGGGCGGACTACGAGAATTTTCGCGCGTATCTCTTGCAGCAACACACAGCCTCTTGATTGTAACGCCGAATCTGGCACTCTCACTCCTCCACCGCGCTGCCGGCGATGAAGCCGCGGGCGGCACCACATGGCTCTGATCGTCCAAAAATATGGCGGCACTTCGGTGCGCAACACCGACCGCATCAAGAACGTCGCGACGCGCGTGGCGAAGTACCGCGCCGCGGGCGACCAGATCGTCGTCGTCGTCTCCGCCATGGGCGGCGTCACGGACGGGTTGATCAAGCTCGCCAAGGAGATCGCGCCGTTGCCGAGCGAGCGTGAGATGGACATGTTACTGGCCACGGGCGAACAACAGACGATCGCGCTCACGGCCATCGCGCTGCATGGATTGGGCGTGGCGGCGGTGTCGCTCACCGGCGCGCAGGCGGGCATTACGACCGACGGCGTTCACACGAAAGCGAAGATTCACAACATCACGCCGAAGCAGGTTCACGAACGGCTCGACCAGGGGAACGTGGTGATCGTCGCGGGTTTTCAGGGTGAGACGAAGGATGGCCAGGTCACGACGCTGGGCCGGGGCGGTTCCGATTTGACGGCCATCGCGCTGGCCGCGGCGCTCAAGGCTGACCTTTGCCAGATTTACACGGACGTGGACGGCGTGTACACCGCCGACCCGCGCATCGTGCCCGCGGCAAAAAAACTGCACGAGATTTCCTACGACGAAATGCTGGAACTCGCCAGCCTCGGCGCGAAAGTGATGCAGAGCCGCTCAGTCGAGTTCGCGAAAAAATTCGGCGTGGTGTTTGAAGTCCGCTCCAGTTTGAACGACAACCCCGGAACGATTGTGAAAGAAGAAACCAAAAGCATGGAAGGCGTCGTCGTGCGCGGCGTCTCGCTCGACAAGAACCAGGCCAAGGTCACGCTCGTGGCCGTGCCGGACAAGCCCGGCGTGGCCGCGCGCATCTTCAAAGCCATCGGCGACGCGAACGTGAACGTGGACATGATCGTGCAAAACATCAGCCACGGCTCGGGCGCGCCGGCCACCGACCTCTCCTTCACCGTGGACAAGCCGGATTTGCTCAACGCGCAAAGGGTCATTGACGGTTTGCGAAAGGAGATCGGCTTCAAGGAGGTGTTGACCGACGAGAAAATCGGCAAGCTCTCGATCGTGGGCGTCGGCATGAAGTCGCACACCGGCGTGGCGGGAAAGATGTTCGAAACCCTCGCCGGCGAAGGCGTGAACATCGGCATGATCTCCACCAGCGAGATCAAGATTTCGGTGACGATAGAGCTCGCGAAAGGGGAACAGGCCATGAAGGCGGTTCACGCGGCGTTCATCGGCTAAGAGCCTGTCTGAAAACTCTGGTTTGGTGTCCAGCCTTTAGGCTGCCATGACCCCAAAGCACGCTAAAGCGTGGACACCAAACTTTCGCCGGCCCCTCGTCGGTTGTAGGAAATCGAGTTTTCAAACAGGCTCTAGGACAGGCGTCGCGCCTGCGCCTGGTTTCGAGGTTGGTTCACTTGATTGACCTTGTCCTTTACAGTGACCGGACTGTCCAAGGCCGGACGTTTTTGATTTGAGACAGGCGCGAAGCGCGGTCCTACGGCAGCGCAGCCTTCGGAAAGTAACCCTCGATCGGCTTGAGCACGCCGAGCTTGAGCAACACGACAATCAAAGCTGTGTAGCCAAGCGAAACCAGCAGGTCTTTCCGCAATTCGCCACGAGACGAAGTCTGGCCAGCGTTCGCGTTCCATTGCCGTCCCCCTTTGTGCATGAGCACGAAACCGAGCACGTTCGTCAGCAAGTATCCTACGATCACCGCCACGTCGAACACCGCGTCTTTCCATGCCGGTGCGCAGACTGAGCTGACGAGCCACGCGAATCCCAGCGCGAGCGGAAGGTTCACGAGCGCATCGTTCCACCAGGAAAGGGGCGAAAGCATGAAACCCAGTATGGCGAGCACTCCGCCCGCGAGTTTGCGTTTGAGCGCCATGGATTGGCCGCATTGTGCGTTGTCGCTCCTCGCCGGCAAGCGCAAAGACCGGGCCGGCGGGCTTGTCGTCCAGCGGCGATCACCCTAGCCTCGACCCATGCGAAGCCTGCCACGGACTGGTCAGTCCTCCCGCTTCATTGTGGGGCTGATGTCCGGAACTTCCGCTGATGGCGTGGACGCGGTGGTGGCGCGGATTTCCGGGAGCGGGAGAAGTTTGCGCGCCAGTTTGCGCGCACACGAGCATCAGGCCTTTTCGCCTGCGTTGCGGCGGCGGGTGCTGGACGCGGCGTTGCACGGCCACGTTGCGGAAATCAGTGCTCTGAATTTCGGGCTGGGCGAACGCTTTGCCACGGCTGCGCTCGCGGTAATCCGCAAGGCTGGGCTGCGGCCTGCGCAAATCGCCGCCATCGGTTCGCACGGGCAGACGGTGCATCACCTGCCCAACGCGCGGCACCGCTCCACGTTGCAAATCGGCGAGCCGTGCGTCATTGCCGAACGCACCGGCATCACTACCGTGGCGGATTTCCGTGTCCGGGACGTGGCGGCCGGCGGGCAGGGTGCGCCGTTGGTGCCGTATGCCGACTGGGTGTTGTTCACCGACGACACACGCCCGCGCATCATTCAAAACCTCGGCGGCATTGCGAACCTCACGTTCCTGCCTGCGCGCGCCAGGATGGCGGATGTGCTCGCGTTCGATACCGGTCCAGGCAACATGGTGATTGATGCCGTGGTGAACGAACTGAGTCGAGGGAGGAGCCCTTACGACCACAACGGCCGGTGGGCGGCGCACGGTCGCGTCTCAGAAAAACTTCTGGCCGCGTGCATGACGCATCCTTACCTCCGCCGCAATCCGCCCAAGACCACGGGCCGCGAAGAATTCGGCGAAACTTTCCTCCGCGAATTTCTGGCGCGCGGGAGAAAGTTGAAGCTGAACGATTCAGATTTGGTCGCCACGGCGACAGCGTTCACCGCCGAAAGTATCGCTGATGCGTATCGCCGTTTTGTTTTTCCGAAGCTCAAGCGCCCAGCCTTGCCAAAGCTGGAAATCATCCTCGGCGGCGGCGGCGTAAAGAATCCAACGCTCGTGCGGATGTTGGCAGCCCGCATCGGCCAACCCCTCACCCGGCCTTCGGCCACCCTCTCCCCATCCGATGGCGAGAGGGACCGCCGGTTCGAGATGCTTACGCACGAACATTTCGGCATCCCGAGTTCCGCCAAAGAGCCGCTCGCCTTCGCCATCCTTGCGCACGCGACTTTGAGGGGACAGCCTTCCAACGTGCCGTCCGCCACCGGTGCACGCCGGGCGGTTGTTTTGGGCAAAGTAATTCCGGGCGAAGCGCAGGTCCGCTGAATGCTGGCGACTGTTTTGAGATTGCTTCCGAGCCGTCGTCGGTTTAACAAAGGCAACCATGCAACGCCCAAGAGTCGTGCAATCGTGCTGCAGGACTGTGCTCCTGGGGTTGGGATTATTGGGCACCGCCGCGAGGGCGGAGCTGATGACGTTCACCTTGGACAAAGCGCCATCCGCGCTGACCATTTCGGGCACGCTCAACGGGGTGGCGATCCAGCAACAGGGGCCGGGCAGTCTTACCACGCATTACATGGGCACCATCGAGGCGGATGTCACCAGTTCCACCATCGCGTTTGTTGGCGGTTCAACCATCATCGGACTGGACAGCGGAAGTTGGCAACCCCTGCCCGGCGGCGCGCCGGGGAGTGCGCTGGCCAACTATGGTGTCTCGGTCGTCATTCCGTTCTTCATAGACGCCAAAGCCGCCATCCGTGACGCGCAGTTCGACGTAACCAGCGCCCCGTTACCCGTGGCCGGCGGATCGTTTTCAAGCCAGGGGTTGGTGTTCAACTTCCCGCAGGTGCCCACGACGATGCTCGATTACAACTACACCGGCACCAGCTCAGGCAGTGGCAGCCTGCCGTTGACCAACACGGCCACCAACGCCGTCAGCACGAACTCGACCCTGGTCGGGCAAGGCTCCGATCTGCTCCTGACGGTCCCGGTGGACATTTCCGGCACGGCCACGGCGCTCAATCCCGATGACGTTCAATACCGGCTCCGCGGGCAGATGATCGCGAGGACCCCGGCGCCCGTCCCGCTCAACATCAACTCGTTTCAAATCGCGCCCGGACAACTGACGTTCACGATCGCCACGACTCCGGGGCGGGCCCTTACCATCGAAGGCTCGACCAATCTCGCGGATTGGCCGGAGGTCGTTGATCAGTTTACCGCGACCAACAATCCGACGATTCGTAGCGTGCCCATTCCGGGCGGTCCGCCCTGGCACTTTTTCCGGGTGCGCCGCAACTGAGGTGATCGCTTCCGGACGTCCGTACCGGTCGGAATAGGGGTTGAGGGATCCCGCCGCTGCGGTCAGATTCCGTCGCACCGGAGTGATTTGCAACCGCTGCCCCGGAACGCATGACTGAACTCAACATCAAACCCGCCTCCAGCTGCCAATTCGACCTCCTCGCCCTCGGCGAAGTCATGCTCCGGCTCGACCAATCCAACCAACGATCATGAATGCAAGATGGTTGCAGGCCGTGGCGGTGGTGGTGGCGTTGCTTTTAGGCGCGGGGTGCCGACATGAAGCAAATACCATTGATCTAGAAACTGCCGACTTTGTCAGGATCAAGCAGTCACAAGCCAGGAGCCTCGTCGAATCTGGGAACTATAGAATGCCTCCCGATGGCTGGAAGCTGTTCACCGCCATACTGGAAGATGATTTCAATTCCGCCACAAACTTGTTTGCGCGATTGGCATTGATTCGTTCCTCTTCAACGAACACGCCGAATGCCGCGAGCATGGCGGTTGATCAGATTCAAACATTTCTTGCGACGCACGGTTTGTACACCCCCAGCGGGAGCGCTTTGGATGGCTCGCCGTGGCAGACTTTGTCAGAAGCTTATTGGGCGTACTTTGAGGTGAAAACCTGGCAGTCTCCTCTCCTGAAGGAAGTCGTGAGCAACATCGTTTCGGTCATCCCTAGCAACGCCGTTTATTTCGGAGGGACTGATATTGGACGCTTTTCGGTGGATGCGAGCCAAGAGGCGAGCAAGAACGCGCGACGGTTTTTCATCCTGACACAAAATCAGCTGATGGACTACGGCTATTGCGAGTACGCCCAATTCATTTACGGACCGGCGCTGATCCTGCCAAGTGCCAGTGACTGCAACGCTGCCTGGGGACGACTACTTCGTGCGACCACCTCCAAGGTCACTCAGGCGGCGGTCATGCGAGAGAGTGGTGAACTGATTCGGATGATCATGGCGCAGAATCCCGACGGTGAGTTTTTCATCGAGCAGAGCCTGATCATTGAGTGGCTCTACCCACATCTCTCTCCCCACGGGCCAATTCTGAAAATCAATCGGCAACCTTTGGCGCGATTGGCGGAGGAAACGGTCCGTGCGGACAATGCATACTGGGCGGCGTTTTGCGGAAAATACATCGGAAACTGGATCAAGGTGGGCGAAACAAAAGTTGCGGAGGTATGTGACTTCAGTGAGCGCGTTTATCTGCGCAAGGAATTGCAGGGCTTTTCCGGAGACCGACAGTACCTGGCATGCCTCCGAGCCCAAGACTATTTCGCCAAACTCCGCTTGGCCACGGCGCTGCTTTACCTCTGGCGGTGCGTCGAGGCTACACAAGTGGAGGAGAAGAGCCGGATGTGGACGCAATGCGTTTTGGCTTTCGAGCAGGCATTCGCACTTGGCCCGGTGAACTCCGAAGTCGCAAGCCATTTTGCTGACACGCTTGTCAGCGTCAAAGAGTACGATGATGCAATCCGGGTCCTGCGGATCTGCTTCGCGCTGAATCCAGGCCAAACGGCTCTGCGTGCGGAAATTGAGCGAATCGGGAAGTTGGCGGCATCGGCTCACTGACGCGCGCGTGGTGCGAGAGAACTGCCGGATTAGTAATCCAACCTGGATTCCGGCGACGATGGTTTAACCTCAAAAATGCGTGAGTGACGTGATGGTTTATTGGATTCATCTTTTGTTTGCAGGGGTCGGAGCGGTTTGGAGGGCTCCGGCACAAAGTTCACTTTTAGTGAAGGTTGTGCCGGCACCC
>Ga0247727_10006274_pt1 | contig 23489 bp, 20 predicted proteins | sample WisWelCaveWW1625_FD_202498 | JGI IMG/M metagenome (GOLD analysis project Ga0247727, IMG submission 202498) | Biofilm microbial communities from Wishing Well Cave, Virginia, United States - WW16-25 | ecosystem: Environmental > Aquatic > Deep subsurface > Groundwater > Cave microbial mat | place...
TTGGCGATGGCGAGTGCGCTGAGGGTGCCGTCTGGGAGGCGGCAGCATTGGCAAAGCAGCAGAATTTGTCAAACATTATAGCAGTTGTTGATTGCAACCGGCTTGCGCAGTCAGGCGAGTCTTTGCACGGCCATGATATTAAGAGGTGGCAGCAGAAATTCGCTGCATTTGGCTGGAACACGTTTGTGATTGATGGTCACAATGTCCATGAGATTTTGGAAGCGCTGTCATTAGTAAGGACGATGCACGGTCCAAGTGTTATTCTTGCAAAGACTTTGAAGGGCAAGGGCGTCTCTTTCATCGAGAACAAGGAAGGCTGGCATGGGAGACCTTTGAAGCCGGATGAATTGCAGAAAGCGCTCAGGGAGCTTGGTCCTATGCAAGATGTTGATGCGAAAAGGTTGGTGCGGAAACCGCCCAAGCCGCGTGTTGAGCCGCTCCATGAAAAGACTCCTGCTCCGCCAAAATACGCTGTTGGAGACATGGTTGCGACGCGTGAAGCGTATGGCGTCATGCTGGAAAAGCTTGGAATCAACGAGCGGATTGTTGCTCTTGATGGCGATGTGAAGAATTCGACATTCTCTGAAAAGTTCAAGGTATTTTATCCCGAGCGCTTTGTTGAATGTTTTATTGCCGAACAAAATATGGTTGGCATGGCTGTTGGCTTTGCAACAAAAGGATTTATTCCGTTTGCTAGCACGTTTGGCGCTTTTTTCACGCGAGCTCACGACCAGATACGCATGGCGGCTATCTCACGGGCAAACATCAAGTTGTCCGGCTCTCACGTCGGCGTCTCGATTGGCGAGGATGGCCCTTCCCAGATGGGCCTGGAGGACCTTGCCTTGATGCGCTGCCTGCCGGATAGTGTTGTGTTGTATCCGTGCGATGCTGTTTCAATGGAGAAATGCACAGAATTGTTGGCAAAACATGAGGGTATTTGCTATATTCGTACCACGCGGCCAAAAACGCCGGTGATTTACAGGAATGGCGAAAGTTTCAGGATTGGTGGGAGCAAAATAGTGAGAAGGAGCTTCCGTGACAAGGTTGTTGTCATTGCGGCAGGCGTAACTGTGCACGAAGCGGCGAAGGCGGCTGATGCGCTGAAGAAGCAGAAAATTTTTGTTCGCGTGATTGATGCTTACTCAGTCAAGCCTTTGGATGTAAAGACCATAATTTCTGCAGCGAAAGGAAGAAAGGTTATCGTGGTTGAGGACCATTATCCGGAGGGCGGCTTGGGTGAAGCGGTTGCCTCATTGGGAATTCCAATTCACCATCTTGCTGTCAAAGAAATTCCCCGTTCTGGGTCTTCTGAAACGTTGCTGCACGTATATAAGATAGACGCAGAAGCGATTTTGAACGCTGTTAAGAAGCTCGTATAACTCCTTCTTTTTTGGCTGCTTTGGCAACCGCTTTGGCGACTTTCTTCGTAAATCCTTTGTCGAATGGTGATGGGATGATTTTGTCTGCTGTCGGCTCCACGCAGGATGCCAGCGCGTGTGCTGCTGCGAGCTTCATTCCTGCTGTTATTTTGGTTGCGCCAGCGTCAAGAGCTCCGCGGAAGATTCCTGGATACGCAAGTGCGTTATTGACTTGATTTGAGAAATCGCTTCTGCCGGTCGCGACAATTGCTGCTCCTGCTTGTTTTGCCTCGTCAGGCATTATTTCAGGAATGGGGTTTGCCATGGCAAAGACGATTGGTTGTGGCGCCATGCGCTTAACCATGTCCTGCGTCAGTGCGCCTGGAACGCTTAAACCGAGGAACACGTCTGCTCCTTCCAGTGCTATTGCCAGGTCGCCCTTGATTTTGCGCGGATTGGTGATTTTGGACATTTCCTGTTTGTACGGATTCATATTTTCTGTTCTTCCTTCATAAATTGCTCCTGCAGTATCGCAGAGAATTATTTCTTTCACGCTGCTCATCAGCATTTTCGCTACAGCCATTCCTGCCGCTCCTGCGCCATTGACAACCACCCTCAATGAATTCAGCGGCCGGTTTACAACTTTTGCCGCATTCATCATTGCGGCAAATATCACGACAGCTGTGCCATGCTGGTCGTCGTGCATGACAGGAATGCCGATGTCTTGCAGGGCTGCCTCTACTTCAAAGCATTTTGGCGCTGCGATGTCTTCCAGATTGATTGCGCCAAATACCGGCGCTATCTGCTTGACAACCATGATGATATCTTCCGCTTTCTGGCTTTTGGTGCAGATTGGCCAGGAGTCGATGTTTGCGAACTTTTTGAAAATAATGGCCTTGCCTTCCATTACAGGTATGGCTGCCTCTGCTCCGAGATTTCCAAGTCCGAGGATGGCGCTCCCATCACTCACGACTGCCACGCTGTTTCCCTTTATGGTGTGCGTGAAAACAGTTTCCGGTTTTGCCGCGATTTCCTTGCAGACTGCTGCCACGCCAGGTGTGTAGGCTATGCTGAGGTCTTCTTTGTTATTCAGAGGCAATTTTGATTTAATTGCCAGTTTCCCCTTTTTTTTGTGCGCTTCAAGCGACTTTTCGTAAATGTCCACGTGAGAAGGAAAAAGTAAGGGGTTTAAGAATGTTGTGACAAAGTTTAAATATGCACAATCAAAGTAATCAGCCATGAAAAAGAGGCTGCCTGACTGGCTGGAGCGCGTCGAGCGTTTTGTTGATTATGCTCTCCCATTTATGCTTGTCGTGCTTGCCATTCTGATTGTGGTCGAATTCTTTGGCATTGCTGAAAAATATCATGACGTGATTCTGCGGCTTGATTATGGCATCATTGCTTTCTTTATCCTCGACTTGTGCTTTAAGTGGTACCACACGAGAAATGTGCTGAAGTTCATCAAATTGTACTGGATTGACATTCTTGCAGTGTTTCCGTTTTACACCGTATTCAGATTTTATCTCGCCGCAAGCGAGTTTATTGTCGCGGGCGAGCAGGCGCAGAAGTTCCTGCACGAGGCTGTGCTCGTTAGGGAAACAAAATTGTTGCGTGAAGCTGAATTTGCGTCAAAAGTTGCGAAAGAAGGCAGGGTTGTCCGGATGATTGCGCGTGGCTTGCGGGTCCTGCGTGCGCGCTGGTATGTGACGCATTGGCATTTGCAGAAAGTGTCGAAGGGGTATCGCGAAGAGCATCAGAAAAAAACAAGGAACCATTCTACAAGGAGAAAGACAAGATAGATGCCGATAAGCAGGAGCCCTTTTCTCCAGTCAACCATTTTTGTTCTGATCCATGAAAGGACAAACGCAAGGCTGATGATGGTGAAAATGAACACGTTTACCAGCTGCCCGAAGCCAAACTCGATTGGTTTGATTAGCGCTATGACCCCAAGAAACAGCAGCGACTTTGTAAGGTTGCTTCCGAGCGCATTTCCAAATCCGACATCAGTATGGCCTCTGAGCACTGAGCGGATGCTGACGGAAATGTCTGACATGGAAGAGCCGATGCCAATGACAGTAAGCGCAATATAAAATGGTGCGATACCGAGCAGGTGCGCGGTCTGTATTGATGAGAAAACAAGCAGGCGTGAAGCGATTAGTATGGCGACAAGGCAGCCGGCAAATATGAGTCCGTCCCGATAGAGGTTCTTTAATCCAACTCTCTTTTTGAGCCGGCCGAGCTTTCCTTCGCGCTTCCATAAAATTGCAAGATATGCGGCAAAGGCGCCAATCAGTATTGCGCCATCTGGCCGTGAAAGTACATTGTCCCCGATAAGGACGAATGGCAGCATGTTGAGCCCGAAAAGAAGCATTTTTGTTTGTGACAGGATTGGCACATCGAGCTTGATTTTCTTTCCTACAATGGCGAGCGCGCCGAGCACAAGGGTGAGCTCTACTATATTTGAGCCCATGATTGTTCCAAAGATAATTCCCCCTTCGCCGAGCAGTGCCCCGTTGATTGCAGCGACAAGTTCAGGCATTGAGGCAGCGAGCGAAACCACGACCAGCCCGACGAGGTAATCTGATAATCCCAGGCGTTTGGCGTAATCGCTGATGCCAAAGACAGCCAGATCAGATGCTTTTGAGATAATGATGAGGCTTGCAAGTATGATAAGCGAATAGAACAAAAACGGATATTGCGCAAACCACTCAAGAACCATGTGCCTTCTGTGCGTGTTTCATTCTACAACTACACCTTTCAGTTTTCGCAGCGCTCGTATTGCATTTGAAAGTTTGTGCGCGCTGCGGGAATATATGGTCAGAATTGGCTCGCCTTTCCTGACCCTTTCATCGCAGTGCTTGTGGAGATAAATGCCTGCGTCAGGGTCTACCGGCGCTCCTGCCAGTCGTGCGGTCTTGGAAATTGCGGTATTTTCAATGCAGGAAAGTGCTCCATTTTTTTCTGCCCTGTAGACGTACGTCTTTGAAGCCGGCTTCAGTTTGCCGGGGTCTGGCATCGTGCCTCCCTGCGCTTCCACAATTCTTGTCATGGCGCCGTATGCCGCTCCGGTGGTGAGCAGGGTATGGGCGAGTTTGTATCCTTGGCCTGCACGCGCTTTTCCGGTGAATTCAAGCAATATTCCTGCCATTTTGAGGCTTTTTTTGACGAGGTCCTGTGGAGCGCATTCGTTGCATTTGAGTACCCAGATGACGTCGCGTGCTTCAAGGATTGGTCCGATTCCTCTGCCGATTGGCTGGCTGCCGTCAGTGATGATAGTTTTGACTTTTATCTTAAGCGCGTGCCCAAGCTCTGAGAAATGCCTGCGCAGGTGTTTTGCGTGTTTCTGTGATTTTACTTTTGTTCCTGGGCCAATAGGTATTTCCATGAGCAGGTGTGTTGAGCCGACACTTGCTTTTTTTGCCATTATGGAAGCGAGCATTTGACCTTCTGCGTCGATGCTGAGCGGATGCTCCACTCTTATTATCCTGTCATCTGCTGGCGCAAGGTTAACCGCGCCTCCCCAGATTATAAAGCCGCCAACATCGTCGATGATTTTTTTAAGTTTGCTGACGGGCAGGCTGACCGGGCAGAGGACTTCCATCGTGTCTGCTGTTCCTGCTGGAGAGGTGATTGCCCTGCTGCTTGTTTTTGGAACAATACATCCGGCAGCCACCAGGATTGGCACGATAAGCATGGTTGTTCTGTTTCCAGGCACACCGCCGATTGAATGAACGTCTACTACCGGATATTTGTTGAATCTGAGCGTGTCTCCGGTTTCTGCCATGGCCTCCGTTAGCGCTGCAACTTCTTTCATGTTCATGCCGCGGGTGTAGCTTGCGATGACAAAGCTGGTGAGTTCGACATCAGTGAGCTTGTTTTCAACTATGTCTTTGACAATTATCCGGATGTCGCTGGGAGTGAGGTGCTTGCCATCTAGCTTTTCCTTTATGTGCGTCACGCTTTCCGGCTTTTCTGCGACTCCGATTCTTACAATGTCGCCGTGCTTTACTTTAAGTGCGGCGAGTACTTCCTCAAAAAAACCTATATGCCCGGGCGGAACGGCTTTTTTGCTTTCGGCAATGTCGAGGATGGCAAGTGTTTTTCTGCCGTTCTTGCTGACCATGACTCTGTCCATTGGATGTAGGTCCATCTCATGTGCGTCTTTCTGGTTGAGAATTATTACAGGCACATCGCCAGTGGCGATGTCCATATCCTTAACGACGAGCTTCATGGTTCCTATGCCCGAGTATGTCTGCCTCCGGCTCTCCGACATGGTGTCTTCTTTCCCGTTCATAGATTTGAAGCATTGTCTGCAGGAGTGCAAGAATGAGCGGGCCAATGATGAGACCTATAAAGCCGAACACGAACAAGCCACCAAGTATTCCGACAAGGATGAGCAATGGATGTACTCTTGCCCTATCGGCAACGATGACCGGTTTCAGAATGTTGTCGATTGTTGAGATGATAAGCAGCCCGTAAAAGAACAAGCCAACGCCGCTCCAGATGAGTGCATTATCTGTCTGCATGTAGCCCGTGATGCCAAGGTAGATGCTGGCTGGCAGCCATATGACCCATGTGCCGATGAAGGGAATGAGTGCGAAGAATGTCATGATGACTCCCCACCAGATGAAGCTTTGGATACCGAAAAGCCAGAGTCCGAAGGCGCCAAGCGTGCCTTGGACCAAGGCGACGATGAAGCTGCCATAGATGACTGCGTGCGTGACATCGCCAATTTGCTTTACTATTTCTTCCTGATGGTGCACTTTGAGGGGTGCTACTTTTGCCATGCGGTGAAGGAAGTCCTTGCCATCCTTCAACGCATAATATGTGGTGAAAAGTATTACGAGCAGGTGTATGATGATTTTTGGCAGCGAGAAGATGAGGTCGCTGATTCGTTTGGTGATAAACCGGAGAAACTCGTTCAGCCGGTCAACGATGTAGTTTTTGATGTTTTCATCCCGCATGAGCTCATTTACCTTGTTTAGCGTTCTGCAGACAAAGTTGTTGTCATAACATCTGCTTTCTATGAGCTCGCCGCTGGCAACCTGTTGTTTTGCGCGAAGGTACAGGTAGTGCGTTTCCTTGGTCAGGTTGTTGATAATGAGCACAGCCGGGATGACGATGAGCAGGATGATTATGAGCGCCGTAATGAACGCGGCAATACCTTTAATCTTGATGTACCTGTAAAGCCAGTTGTAGAATGGATAGAACACGAATGCAAGGATTGCGCCAGCGACGACGCTTGTGAGGAAAGGCAAGACTACTATGACGCTGAGCACTGCTGCGAATGCAATGACGCCAAGAAAGAAGTATTTGCTGGGGTTGACCTCTTTTTTCATGCGATGATTGTTCGCTGGATGATTTATAAATCTTTGGTTAGAATTATCGGCGTTTGCTGCGGCGCTTCTTGCCTGCCATCTTCTCTATTTCCTTGAAGGTGTCGCTTATGGTCTGTTCTGCTTTTTGCTCTTTTTTGATGAACGCGTCTTTGTTAAAGTAAATCCATATGCCGAGCAGAAGTCCGATGAGCAACATCACTGCCCATACTGCAGGTGATACTGAAGGCTTGGACTGTTGAGTCACTGCACCTTCAAGTGGAACTCTGTAAATGTCACGCGCTGGCTGCCGTGGCCCTTCAAGTAATGGCGGTGCTGGCGGCGCAGGCAACTCCCCTTGTTCTGGCGCAGATTGCGGCGGTCTTTCCTCTCGCGGTGGGAGATTTGAGAATGGAACGCTCGCTGGAGCTTGTGGTGCTGGTTCAGAGACCTCTATTTTTGAGCATGAACACGTGTTTTGTATTGCGCCCGCTCCTTGGCGCCGTTCTGTGACAGTGCACAGGTAGTCCGAAGGATTTTGTCCAAGCTTCTTCGCTGTTCTCTGGCAATCTGAGTCTGTAACACATTGCCAGCCGACTGGCTTGTGTAGTTGCGGGTTAAAGTCGACATGCGAACGGCATCCTGCTGCTGCGCCGCCTCCTCCGCCGCCACCGCTTCGAGGCGGGCATAATTGTGAGCTGAATACGTGCGTGCAATCGAAGCCGTTTTGTGGAATGATTGAGCCTGGAACTTGCTGGAACGGATTGCACGTGTCGACAGTGCACGGGTTTTCATCATCACAGTTGACTGGTGTGAACTGGCATCCTAATACTGAATCACACGTGTCTATTGTGCACACATTTTCATCAAAGCAGATTTTAGGCGCAAAGTTGCATGTTCCGTCTTGGCACGTGTCGGTTGTGCACGCATCCGTATCATCGCAGTCGCCATTGGTTTCGCAGCAAATGTTAAGGTTGAAGCATTCGCCATCATCGCAGGAATCTAATGTGCATTCATTTTGGTCATCGCAGTTTTTGGGCGTGCTTGCGCATTCTCCGTCATCGCAAACGTCATCGGTGCATGAATCGCCATCTGTGCACGCGTTGGCATTGTTGTTTGGATGCGTGCAGTCGCCTTGGCTGCAAACATCATCGGTGCATGGATTGCTGTCATCCGCGCACGGGTCTGTGTTTGGCGTATTTGTGCATTCGCTTTCACTGCACGCGTCATCTGTGCATGGATTCTGGTCATCGCAATCAGCATTTTCCTCGCAACAGCCTTCTATTTCTGAGAATTCGCAGAAGCCCTCATTGGTATTGCAGGTTCCTGAAATGCATGGATAATTCGCATTGGGAGCGCAATCGCTGTCAGTTTCACACGCAGCTGAACAGCAGTCAACCACGCAGTTTATGAACCCTCCTTCATCGCCTGGATCATATACAAATCTATTAAACTGGCAGAGTGCGTTTCCAGCGCACTGGTTATTGTTTGTTCCGCAATCGTTTGGACAGTTTATTGCGTTCTCATTAGGAATAAATTGACCAGTCTCGCAGGCGCCATTTCCGCAATTTGATTGGCAGTCGTCCTGGCAGGTGTTTCCTTCGCTGGCTTCGCACGCCAGATTGCCGCACACGGGATCGCAATCTTGGTTGCAGCTTTGCGCGTTTTCATCGAAAGCGCAGATTCCATCGCCGCAATGCTGGCACAATGCAGTGTTGCAGGAGCAAGGTTGTGCTGTGTCTGCCGCAGTGCATATTCCTTCATTTCCTCCTTGCTTGCATCTGCTTCCCGGAGGGTCGCATTGTTCTCCAGGATCTTGTACACCGTTTCCGCAGCAGCCTTCGTCTACTTCGCCATTGCAGTTGTTATCTATTAGGTCGTCACAGACTTCCTGAGCGCCTGGATTCACACCTGCTTCACCATCATCACAGTCTATCTGACAGGGTGCTTGCAGTTGGATTGGTGCTGCCACGTATGCTATCGGCGGTGATACTGGCATTTGAAGGCTCCATAACGTGAGTCCCATTCCTATTAATGCGACAAATAGGATGATTACGAATACTGCGTTTTCTATTGCTTTTTTGTTCATATGCATGAAAAGTACCCGTCACCGTCAACATCATTGGAACAGTCTTGCGTGCAACTGCCTGCTACGCATTGTGCGCAGTCTCCGGAGCATTGAGCGATGTTGTTCGGATGCGTGCAGCTTCCTCCGCTGCAAACATCGTCTGTGCAGTCATCACTATCACTCGCGCAGGGCGCGCTGTTGTTTGGGTTGGCGCATGTGCCATCATCTTGGCAGAGGTCGTCAGTGCAGATGTTTCCGTCATCGCATTGCGAGTTGAAGGAGCATTCTGTGGCTGAACAGGTGAAAGTACCTTCCACGCAATTATTCTCACCATCGCAGTCAGGTCTTGGGTCTCCTGGATTGCCTCCTGTTTTTCTGAAACAGAGGTCTGGACTGCATCTGACAAATGGATTATTGCTGCAGTCAGCATCAACATCACAATTATCAGAATCTAATGGCTCAGTGACATCTGCGCAGTCGCAGTCTGTTTCGCACTGCTCGCAATTATTATCAATGCATTTTGGAGTTGCATCATTGGTGCATGGACCAGATCCGTCCGGTGGTCCTGGGCAGTCTTCACCATAATCGCAATCGCACGGGTCTCTGCAGATGCCGCCTACACATGTGTTGCAGAATTGTGGCGCGAAACCGGATGGCGATATGCATGGGAATGGGCAGTCTGCGTCTGTAACGCAAGTTATTGGCTCGCAACATCCATTCGCGCATTGCTCGTCTGGAGCGCACCATGTATTGTCTTCGCATGGATCAGCGCATTCCTGTGCGGAGACTAAGATTGAGAAAGAAGACAAAATTAGCACTGCTAAGATAACAGCACCTGCTTTTTCCATAATAAGGTGATTATGTATCCTTATTTATAAGTTTTGTGACAATAAGAACAACTTAGCGCCGTTTCTTTCGCGGCGGGCTTTCTATTTTCTTGAACAATTCCCTGGGAACTTCAGGTTGCTTTGGCTTTGCGAAAGCTGATTTCGTCGCATAGTATGCCAGAATTGCTAATACCAGCAGGAGTGCTGCCAGGACATACCATACCATTGGAGAGGTTGCTTCACGTTGTGAAACTGCCATTGCTGCTGGCGGTTGTTCTGGGAGTCTTGGAAGACTTTCTTCTGGTGGCGCCTGAATTATTCCCTTTCGCCTGTCTGGGGGTGGCCCTCCTGCTCTCTCGATAATTTCTTCCCGTGAAATGTAAGGACTTGCTTGAGGAGTTCTGACTGGTGGTCTTGTTGGTGGAGGTGGTGTTGGCTGTACAGCCGTCTTTGGTGGCGCGCACCAGCAACTGTTCTTTCCATTTTTTACTCCTCTGATGCACAACTGGTTGGATGCACAGTCAGAGGTGCGCTTGCATTCGCCAAGAAGTGATTTTGAGTCGCAGTTATGGAAGGCATCACAGGGGTCTGGGAAGCAGCCAACTCCACCGCCGCCTCCACCCGCAGTATTTCCACCGCCGCCACTGCCCGGAGTTTTTGTTGGAGTGTTGGTGGGTGTGTTAGTCGGCGTATTCGTAGGGGTATTAGTCGGAGTCGAAGTATCAGTTGGCGTATTAGTCGGCGTACTCGTATGAGTTTCAGTCTCAGTCGGCGTATTGGTCGGCGTACTCGTATGAGTTTCAGTTTCTGTCGGCGTATTCGTAGGAGTATTAGTCGGAGTCGAAGTATCAGTCGGAGTATTAGTCGGCGTACTCGTATGAGTTTCAGTTTCCGTCGGAGTGTTAGTCGGCGTATTCGTAGGAGTATTAGTCGGAGTCGAAGTATCAGTCGGAGTATTAGTCGGCGTACTCGTATGAGTTTCAGTCTCAGTCGGTGTGTTTGTTGGTGTATTTGTAGGCGTATTGGTTGGAGTCGAAGTATCAGTAGGAGTACTAGTCGGCGTGTTAGTCGGAGTTTCAGTCTCAGTAGGAGTATTTGTTGGCGTATCAGTCGGAGTATTTGTCGGCGTATTTGTAGCTCTTAGCGTGTCGGTTGGAGTATTCGTGGGAGTGTTAGTTACAATCGGAGTATCTGTAGGCGTATTAGTCGGAGTGTTTGTAGGCGTTATCGTTGGCGTTGAAGTTGCACAGGGCGCTCCATCACCCGTTCCTGTCTGGCATTCTTTAGCACCGACACCGGCGCCGGGATTGCATGTATCCTTGCATTCTGAGCTCATGCCACCGGTTGCGGCAAGACAGCATCTCTTGACAGAGCCAACTAATCCGCATTGCTTGTGAATAGGGTTACTGGCACAATCGGAATCTGCATTGCACGTTGATGCTATTAATACACAATCATTGCTACAGCGGCAATCATCACAGTTATTATTTTCGCAAATAGGTTTGCTAGCCTTGCACGGACCTGGAGGATCAGCGCACACAGTACCAAAATCGCCACAGCATGGATCAACGCAGAAACCATTTTGACAGGTGTTGCATGCCGATAGACCAAATCCTTGAGCTGAAAGGCATGGGAAAGGACAATCTACGTCCGTCGTGCAGGGGATTTGGCCGCAGCATCCATTATCGCATCTTTGGTCGAGATCACAGTCCGAATCCGCGATACAAATATCATCACACGTCTGTAGCTGTACACTTTGTGCTTGAAAGGGGACTGCTGCGGTTGGATTTGGCTGATTGCCTTTCAACGCCATTCCTATAAGCCCGGCAACCACAAGGAAGAATATGATAGTGGCATCTGCCTTTCTACTTCGGAATACCCCTACACCCACTTTTTTCATGTCTGAGGCTGGTTAAAGCAGCTTTTCACTTATAAATCTTGTGCCAAGAGTAGTGCCACATTAGAATAATAAAAATGAGCCCGCTCGGGTTCGAACCGAGGACTTGCTCGACGTCAACGAGCCGTCATAACCGCTAGACCACGGGCTCTTATTATAGACGTCAAGAAAATGAACCGTATTTAAACCTTTTCAGAAAAAGAAAATAAAAAAAAGAAATTACTTCTTGAAACTTAATAATGCCACAATTACTGACAGTGCGCCCACAATGATTTGTATCCAGGGCGTTCCTCCAGTCATGCTGGACAGCCAGTTGTATAATTTTGGCACCAAATGCACCAGACCGCCAATCAACAGCAGCCACGGTGCCCATTTTTGCATATCTTTTGCCATGTGAGTTACCTCCACAAGTGATGCATACTTACAAGAAAGACATCATTATTAGTGTTTGGAGTGTATTATACGGTAGTACGATTCTAAGCTTTCCAGCACTCTTTCGCGTGGTCGTCAACCATGCCGACTGCTTGCATGAATGCATAGCAGATGGTGCTGCCGACAAAGCGGAATCCGCGTTTTTTCAAATCTTTTGACATGGCGTCCGATTCTTTTGATGTTGCCTGCCACGCGCCTCGCTTCACGCGATTCTTTATGGTTTTCCCGTTAGTAAACTGCCAGATATAGCGGTCAAATGAGCCAAATTCCTTTTGCACGGCAAGAAAAACCTTCGCATTGCTGATTGTTGACTCAATCTTGAGCCGGTTTCTTACAATTCCCGGATTCTGCATCAGGCGTTTCACGTCTTTTGTATTAAACGTTGCGACTTTCTTCGGGTCAAAATCTTTGAACGAATTTTGGTATCCCTCTCTTTTCTTGAGAATGGTTGCCCAAGTAAGCCCTGCCTGCGCGCCTTCGAGAATAAGGAACTCGAACAGCTTCCTGTCATCATGCAATGGCTCGCCCCACTCTTTGTCATGATACTGAGCCATCAGCAAATCGCCATCAGACCCAAAACAGCGGGTTTTCATAAGTTTCATTTCTTTTCAAAGAACATTCTTTCGTGGCTCATGATTTCCTGTTTGAAGCACTGTTGTTGGTCGTTGTGCTTTATAGAGGATACTTGAACTCTGAAATCTTTGTCGGTTACATATCGCGGAATCAATGAAATTGCTTTTCCAAGCGAAGGGAAGAAATTCTTGAGCGTGTACAGGTTTCTGGTGCTCTGTCCCCATCGGTTGAGCGTTTCGATGTAATCAAGTCTTCCGTTCTTTGAGGAAATGAATTTGAAACGGTGGCCCGCTGCTTTTTGCATCTGTGCAAGGCCTGACGGAAGCCACGAGCCAGGGTAGAATTTGGTTAAACGGTAGAGAATTCCTTCAGGCGAGTCTGGCGGCGCGTCAGGTGTCAGTTCATCAGGGTCAAGAACGCGCTTCCCCCACGTCATGGTCTGCAGAAATAATCTGCCGCCGGATGGTATGATGTCTGCGCAGAAGTCAAAGAATTCGCGATAGATTTGGTCCTGTTTGCCTGCTTTGTATTCTTCAATAGAGCAGAAATGCTCGAATGCGCCGATGGAAACAACACCGTCGAATTTTCCGAGTTTCTTCTGGTCTGCTTTTTTGTAGTCAAGGAGTTGAACGTTAAGCCCTTTTCTTTGGCAGTAGCGTGTCTGTGCGCTTGACAGGGTAAGCCCGACACCTGTGCCTCCACGTTTCCTGATGGCCTGCAGCATTGGACCCCAACCGCAGCCAATGTCGAGAACGTGATGTTTTGGCTTGAAATTAATCTCTTTCAATACCCATTCATGCTTGTCTCTTTGTGCCTGGTCAAGCGTCTTGGTGAAATCTCCGTCAAAGAGAGCGCACGTGAAATCCGCATGTTCTCCTAAACGTCTGGTGTGAAAGAAATCCACCCAGTCATACATCGCTTCGATGTCCTGTTGTGTTGCCACATATTCAAAAGTTTTCCACACATATAAAAAGTTTTGTAATTTGGATTGTAGAGCAGTGGCTGCAAATTATGACAATGCACTGTACTAAGTTTATTTTTTGGCAAACATGCTGTCAAGGCTCCACTTTCCCGAACCGTGTGCCAATAATATTAGGAATGCTGCGAAAAATAGCAGTGCCAGTTCTCCCTTGTTCATTATTGGAATCCATCCCTGCGGAAAGTGTGCCTTGAAGAATGCAATGAGCATTTCAATTCCTGCAATCAGCGCGACTATTTTGGTAAAGAGTCCAACGGCAATGAGCAGTCCGCCGGCCAGTTCAATCACTCCGGCAAACCACATCAGACTGAATGTCGCTGCCTGGTTGCCTCCGAGCAAGCCGAACATTTTCTGTAATCCGTGCTGGGCAAACAGCAGCCCGACTAAAACACGGAACACAAAATAAAACTCGCCATGGTACTTTTCAAGTTTTTTCATCGTACTTTCACCTCAGATTCTTATTAAGGAATAAAACTGTCTTCTCCCACGCGTCCTTTGTTTCAGCTGGTGCATATCGTGCTCCGCTTGGATTGGCAAATGCATGTCCAACACCAGGATATATGTGGATTTCGTTTGTGACACCAAGTTCATTCAGCGATTGCTTGAATGCCTCAACAGATGAAACAGGAATTCCTGTATCTTCTGCGCCGAAAATTCCGAGAACAGGCCACGAGATGGCTGAAAGTTGCTGCGTGTCATTAACAAGATTGCCATAATAAATGACTGTTGCAGCAACTTTTTCTCCTGAAAGTGCAAGCTGCAATGATTGCCCTCCGCCAAAGCACCAGCCCATTGAGGCTATTTTTTCACTGTTTACGTTCGGCAATGTACGCAGGTATGCAACTGCCTTCTTCATGTTCGCTGTAGCTTTTTCCTGGTTTCCACGGGTAGCAGTGGCGAGTTCGCGCGCTCTATCTGATGTTTCCGCGACCTCTCCATACAAGTCAACCGCCAGAACCACATATCCTTCCTGCGCCAGCAGTCCTGCCATGTATTTGATGTTGTCATTCAGACCCCAGAACTCATGTATCATTATGACTGCAGGATACGCACCTTCAGCTTTTGGCTGTGCCAGATATCCGGTTGCGCCTTCAGCGTATGATATGGACTCTGTTTGAATGAGAGCTGGATTCAAATCATCAAAAATATCCACATTACGCTCACCTTTATCTGCAAGCTCGCACGTTCCTGCAGAAATTGCTTCCGGCGGACAACCGATATGCTCGTCATGAGTCTCTGCTGGAGGACTTGGCTGGCAGGCAGTGAGAATGGCAAGCAACAAAAACAACGCGCGTTTCATCGACATACAGAAATGGCGTGGCTTTAATAAAAGTTTTGGAAGATGCTTTGCTTTTTTATCCATGAGGTTGTCTGTACAACATCACGTAATCACGCAGCCGTCTGCTTGCGTACCAGACGCGAAGCTATCGTCGGATGGAGAACGGGTTCGTCAAGAGAGATGGTTTTTGCAGGAGAGCATAATTTCAGCAAAGAAAGAATCCTGATAAAGTGCCATGCAGGGTCGAATTCAAACCGGCGCATGGAAAGCTTTGGACAGGCGGGAAATGCATGGTGGTTGTTGTGGAAACCCTCGCCGGCAACAATCCATGCGACAGGCTGCACGTTCGTTGCAGTGTTCTCGAAATTCTTGTAGCCAATCCAGTGGCAGAGCCCATTAATGGTTGACGAACTCACTACATAGATGAGCATGCTGACAGCAGAAGCCAGCAAACCCCACCAGCCGAGGAATATGCAGAAAAGCCCTGTTGTCAGCATAAGCCCTACAATGCTGTGCCTGAACACTTGCTTGTCAAACCAGTCTTCAGGAATATCCGAGGCGTATTTGGAGATGGTTTCCTGATTCTTGGTCTCCTTCAGATAATATCTGTAGTTGAACAGCTGAATGTTCCAGAATCCCTCGATTCGGGGGCTGTGTGGATCGCCTTCTTGGTCCGTGTACTGGTGATGCTTGCGGTGCACCGCAATCCATTTTTTTGGAATTATGCCCATCAATAGCCACGATAGTGCACGGAAGAACAGGTCAGCTGCAGGATGGAACTGTATGCCACGGTGCGTCATGCCGCGATGCAAATAGATGGTTGTCACAAATGCAGAAATCTGTGATGCCAAAAATCCACCAATAACAGCCCACAGCCAGGTTTGCATACGCCCTCCTTTTCATTATCCAACCAGTCAGAGATTTATATATTTACCGCAAAGACTGGTATCCGCCAATGACTCCTTTCTTGGAGAGAACAATCTGCCAGAGCTGATTGTATCGCGCTCTAAATGCTCCGGCGCAGGAAAGAAGATAATATTTCCACATTCGGTAAAAGCGTTCGCTGTAATTCGCTTTTATCGTATCCCATCGTGTGTCAAAATTGTTGAACCATGCCTGCAGCGTCAGGTCGTAATACGCGCTGAAGTTATGCCAGTCTTCCATGACGAATACTCCTTCGATTGCGGCGGCAATCTGCTTCACTGAGGGAAGCTGGCCGAGCGGGAAGATGTATTTCGCAATCCACGGGTCGACGACCGCAGAGGGCGTGCTGCTGCCGATGGTGTGCAGCAGGAACAGGCCGTCGTCCTTCAGGCAGCGGCTCGCAACCTCCATGTACGCGCGGTAATTCTTCACGCCGACGTGCTCGAACATGCCGAGCGAGACAATGTGGTCGAATTTCTCATCGACGTCGCGGTAATCCTGCAGTCTTATTTCAACAGGAAGCCCTTTGCATAACTGTCTTCCCAGTTTCACCTGCTCTTTTGAAACAGTGATGCCTACAACGCGTGCTTTGTACTTTTCAGCTGCGTATTTCGCAAAGCTTCCCCATCCGCAGCCGATGTCAAGAACCCTGTCTCCTGCTCTGAGTCCGAGTTTTTTGCAGACAAGATCTAATTTGGCTTCCTGTGCAGCATCGAGACTTTTGGCGTTTTTCCAATACCCGCACGTGTATGCCATGCGCTTGTCAAGCATGTTTTTGTACAAATCGTTTCCAATGTCGTAGTGCTTTTCGCCGATGACAAACGCTTTTGATTTTCTTTGCAGGTTGAACATTTTTGATTTAAGCACGGAAAACAGCATGCCTAATGGTTTAATCTTGTATGCCAAATCCGCGCGGAGAATGTGACAAAAGAATTCGTCAAGCTTTTTGCAATCCCACCAGCCATCCATGTACGCTTCTCCAAGCCCAAGTGAGCCGTCTGCAAGAACGCGCTGGTAGAAACGTTCATCATGGACGCGTACGTCCCATGATCTGCTGCCGTTTAATGTAATGCCAGCAATTGCCAGGATTTCACGCACCTTGCTTTTTGCATTATCTGACATAATCTCAGAGCCTCACGCGGGAAGCGGCACCCTCTTCGTAAGCAGATACTTGTTTCTCATTGGTGCAAGAATCTGTTAGGAAGGAAATGACAGCAAGTATAAGGAGTTTTCGGTACTTGCTAGCCATTGTGTATGATGTCGTAAAGGCGATCGACTGTTTTTCGTGGTTCTCCAGTCAATTTTGGGAAGTACCATCGCGAATCGCACTCGTAACAACTATTTACGATAACATTTGTGTAACGCTTCGCAACAGTAAGATCATTCGCACAATCTTCTGCTCGCTCGGCAAGTTCGCCCATCAAGCGTTTTGTGACGTTTTTGCTATCTCTGAATAACGCTCTTCTTACAAGCGCATCCAGCATGATATCCGGTGCCTGCTCAACTGCATCGTGATCATCCAAATCCACCGGAGACACGAACGTAGGAAGAAACTTGACGAGCGATCCGTAATGCTCCTGGAGGAAATCAAATGGCTTCCGGTATGCTTCTATCAGCACCGTGTCGTGCGTTGCTAACGCGTGGTCGAGTTGCTTAACGTCGATTGCCTGAATATTTCCACGGCAGTAAAATTGGTAGTTGGCCAAGCTCATTCCCTCAAAGCCGATCTCAGGCTCTGTCCCCTTGTGATGTTCTGTCTTCAGCCGTCTCACCGGCACCTGGCAAAACTCAGGAATGTCTTTGCCCTCAAGCAGAGCAGGGAAATACAACTTTTTCAGCCAATCCACAATAGGACCCTTACCCACACCTGATGGGCCGGAAAGGAGAATCAGTTTCTTAACCATGAATTGCCCTCGGTGCCGGTGGGGTAGGGATGAATCCTGTCGGCAGCGCAAATATTTGAGCAAGCCAAAGCCCTTCGTATCCTTGCAGCGTGCTCCCCTTTGACCTTACTACATGCGTGACGTCATCTCCACTCTTTAGAAGTCGAATGAGAGTGTCACACACAAAGTGACTACCACATCCATATCCCAGCGCCTTCGGTCCACGACGAGTTAAATCTTCAGGCAGGTGGTAAAATTGCATAATTGAATGAACTGTTTCATTTGATCTGTGCCATACCTCCTCATCCCACTCATCTCTACCATCGCATATCCATTCATTAGTTCTATACGCATACGAAACAAGGGGACTGTAAAGAATTTTATCCAGACTGAAACTGGAATATGACTTGACGACCTTAGGATTATAATGTTTGAGTGCCTCTGTCCATCGTGGATCAATCGGTACTTCTTGTCTCTTCAGGCCAACCGTTTCAGGGAACTCCATATTCCCATAATGGTCCTTGATGCTAAAGACGTTATGCTGGTCCTCGATTTTCTTATAAGCATCGAAGTGACATGTTGCATCAATACTTATCTCACGTATTTTACGTGCTTCCTCAATTTTCGCAACAGTATACTTCATCTGGGGCAGGTTAGTGGGCTGTTTCATTTCATTCACCTGTGATAATCGACATCAAATATTTGAGCAAGAATTTTCCATCTCCGATCCAGGCAATGTGGTATTTCATGATGAACAACCTTTAACGCCTTGCATTGAATATTGAGTGTTGAATATACTAGAAATGGTTTGTGTATACATTGTGTATTCTGAATACATTTCAGAAACCTTTATATTCTACGCAATCATACTGGGATCCATGCGCAGAAAACTCATCCAACACGGCTTATCGTCCTTGACAGTGTCTCTGCCAAGAAAGTGGGTCCAAAGCAATAATCTTAGAAAAGGCAATGAGATTGAGCTCGAGGAGCATCATGGACGGCTTATAATATCAACGCAAAAGCATCGCGAACATAAAAAAATCGATATTGACATCACTGGCGCGCATCCAATGATCCGCAAAATCATCGGCGCCACTTTCAAGGCTGGATACGATGAAGTGGCCATAACCTTCGGCAGCTATGATGAGCTCAAAGCAGTACAGGAGCTGATGCGGGAACAATTCACGGGTTTTGGAATCACGCATCAGGGTAAAAAAAGCATCGTCATACTGAATCTTTCACAGATGAACTTTGAAGAGTTTGATTCCGCGCTCAAACGCTTCTTTTTCGTATTAAACCATATGGCATCAGAAGTATACAGCGCGTTAGAGAAGAACGATTTTAACTGGCTCAAAAACACAACTCTTATGAAAATCGAGTCGGACAAGCTGGCGGACTATTGCAGAAGAGCCATAAACATGGGATACAGCGTCACAAAACCAGCTCCTCTCTACACGATTGTTGAACAGTTGGAAAAGACGGTTGACAGATACAGGGATTTGTGTGAATATGTTGCTGGAAACAAAACAATTGTCAGGAACGACATCAAATCTTTTCTGAAAGAGCTTGTCGAATTTCAACATCAGTTCTATCAGCTATTTTACAAGTTTGAGCTCAAAGAGATTGTGCGCTTTGGGAAAAAGAAAGAAGAACTGCAGAAGAAACTCGACCGTATGGCTACTGGAGGGCAAAAGAAAGAGATGAAAATCATAACACTTCTAGACAGAATCCTTAATCTTGTATTTGACCTGAACGGCCCCTTGATGACCACGCGTATTTGAACTGTGGGCTTACGAACGGGGTGCTGAAGCCTCCGACGGGAGTTGCACCCGCGACCTCGACATTACCAATGTCGCGCTATAGCTACTAAGCTACGGAGGCGTTGTTGTGAAACAGCAAGTGCGAAGCACCTGCAGTATGTCGTGGGGCTTCATGCCCCACTTGAGTGGTTTGATCAAACTTTGTTAAAGTTTGCTATGCTACAGTGGCGTTGTGTTAGGTTTTCCGTATTGCTTTTTTAAATGTTTAGGATGGCGCCGGCAGGATTCGAACCTGCGAACCCACTAAGGGACCGGATCTTAAGTCCGGCGCATTTAACCACTTTGCTACGGCGCCGCATTGTTACAGTGCAAGAATACGATATATAAAAGTTAGCACCCGCATTTCATTCTGGTCAGTGTAAAAAGAACTGCGTTACAACAAAAGCGATGTAGAAAAATACCAGCGCGAGTGCCTCGTTCCTGCTGAGGATGCCGTCCGTTCTCATAAATGTGAGCGAAAAAAAGACCGCAAATGCAGTGAATATGCCTACAATGCTCAGCACAAACAAATTGACTGTGATGGGCACTATCAGCGCGGTTATGCCGACGCCAATGCAGGCGTCCACAATGACCGTGCCCCATAAATTGCCAATCGCCATGTCCGCGTGCCCTTTGCGCACGCTCTGAAGGGAGAATATGAATTCTGGAAGTGTTGTGCCGAGTGCGACGAGCACAAGTCCTATGATGATTGCAGGAACGCCGATGCCGAACGCCAGTGCCTCTGCGCTTTTCACGATGAAGTGTGCGCTGATGATAAGGAATACTATGCTTGCCAGCAGAATCAGGAAGTGTTTCGTGACATGGTCTCTGCTGTCAAATGGCTTGTGGAAATATTCTCTTTCTCTGAGTAATATCAATATGAATACGAGTCCCGCCAAAACAAGTATTGCTCCATCAATGCGCGAGAGAGTGCCATTCAGGCCCAGCAGTATCGGAAGGATGCAGAGCAGTCCGAGGTAGAGGTCTTTCTTGACAATGCTGCTGTGCACTTTGATTGGATGCCCGGCAAGGGTTATCAGGCCAAGGATTAGAGTTAGGTCTGCAATGTTTCCTCCGAGCAGCGTGCCAAGTCCTATGCTTGGGTTTCCTTTGAGTGCTGAAAAGACGCTGATAAACAGTTCAGGAAGTGATGATACAAACGCGATCAGAATGAAGCTGGTGACGAATTCTGTTAGTTTAAGGAATCGCGCCATGTGGCCGACTGATTTGACCGCGTATTCTGCGCTTTTGACAAGCACAAAGCACGCTGCCAGAAAGATTAACACCTCTTTGTACATGCGCTGCACAAACCATTTCTCATTATTAAAGATTGCCATTCATAAAGTTTATAAATAGCGTTACACGTACTGTAAAGTATGGTAAAAGACCCGTCCTGTGGGATGGACGTCAACCCGATAACAGCTAAGTTTTCGGTGAAAAAGAATGGTGAAACTGTTTATTTCTGTAGCAGGGAGTGTCAAGAAAAGTTTGAGCGCAAGACCGTCAAGGCAATCATTCCTGTTTCCGGCATGCATTGCGCGAGTTGTGTCGCTACCATTGAGAATGCGTTGAAGAAAGCGCCAGGAGTTGCAAATGCAGTGGTGAATTTTGCCAGCAGGAAAGCATATGTCGATTACAATCCTTCCTTGGTTTCTGAGAAGATGCTTAGGGAAACGATAGACAAGACCGGGTACAAGACTGAAACGCAGGAACTGATTGCAGAAACTGGCAGCGCAGTGTTGAGCATTTCCGGCATGGAGAGCCAGCATTGTGTTGGTATTGTGGAAAGGTCGCTGCAACGGTTGCCGGGTGTTACAGGCGTGAAAGTTAATTTGGCAACAGCGAAGGCAGAAATTTCCTATGATTCCAGCCAGACAAATATTGATGCAATGATTGATGCGGTCAAAAAGGCAGGGTATGGGGCATCGCGACCTGATGTGGAAAAGGAAGCAAGAGAAGAGGAAGTCCGCCATTGGTCGCGGAGGATGTGGGTGGCAGGCATTGCTGGTGTTCCGTTGCTGTATCTTGCAATGGGGCACATGATTGGTCTTCCGCTGCCGATGATGACTCCGGTTGTTAATGCCATTGTCCAGCTTGTTCTTTCAACAGTCATTGTGCTGGCTGGCTTTGAGTTTTATACAAATGGGTTCAAGGCATTGCTGAATAGGATGCCGAACATGGACAGTCTTGTCGCGGTTGGCACTGGCGCGGCTTACGTCTATAGTTTGTTTGTGGCAGTAATGATTTTTGCAAAGGTAAATGATTACACAACTGAAATGCTGTATTTTGAGATTGCCGGTCTCATCGTCGCGTTCATTATGCTGGGCAAGCTTTTGGAAGCAATAGCCCGCGGGAAAACATCTGAAGCAATCAAGAAATTGCTTGGTTTGCAGCCGAGGACAGCAGTTGTAATTCGGGGCAAGCAAGAGGTTGAAATTCCTATTGAGGAAGTCAAGGTTGGTGACATTGTTGTCGTAAAGCCGGGTGAGCGTATTCCGGTTGATGGTTTTGTCAAAGAAGGTCATTCGAGTGTTGATGAGAGCGCCATCAGTGGAGAAAGCATCCCTGTTGAGAAAGCTGCGAATAGCAAGGTGATTGCCGGCACTATCAATAAAACCGGCTCGTTTACGTTCAGGGCGACGAAAGTTGGAGCTGATACCGTGCTCGCCCAAATTATCCGTATGGTCGAGGAGGCGCAAGGTTCCAAAGCGCCCATCCAGCAGTTGGCTGACAGGATTTCATTTTATTTTGTGCCAATCGTAATTCTTATAGCAGTAATTAGTTTTGCCAGCTGGTATTTCGCAGGCAGTGCTGCGTTTGGATTCACGACTTTTATCGCAGTGTTGATTATCGCGTGCCCGTGCGCTCTTGGTCTGGCAACGCCGACCGCAATCATGGTCGGAACTGGAAAAGCCGCAGAGTATGGTATTTTGTTCAAGAATGCTGAGGCATTGCAGCGCGCAAGGGAATTGGATGTTGTTGTGTTTGACAAGACCGGAACGTTGACCATTGGAAAACCGGAAGTGACTGACATTATCCCAATCGGCAGGGCAAAGTCTGAAGGGGTTTTGCAGCTGGCTGCTATTTTGGAAAGGCGGAGCGAGCATCCTTTGGCAGAGGCGATTTTGAATGCCGCGCGCACAAGAAAGCTTGATGTTCCTGCGCCGGCTGCGTTCCAGTCATTTACCGGCAAGGGCGTTGCCGCTAAGGTCAGAGGCAAGATTGTGTATTTGGGCAATCGTGCGCTGATGGAAGAAAAGGGAATTGATGTGGGCGATGTTGAAAAACGGGTTGCATCATTGGAGGAAGAAGGCAAGACTGTTGTTTTCCTGGCCGGGCAGAAGCAATTGCTGAGCGTTATTGCTGTTGCTGACCAGTTGAAGCCGTTTGCAAAAGAGGCAGTTGAGGAGCTTCATCGCCTTGGAAAGAAAGTCATGCTGATAACTGGAGATAATGAGCGCACCGGAAGGGCAATAGCGGCGCAGGTTGGCATTGATGATGTCATGGCAAACGTGCTGCCCGGGCAGAAAGCTGAGAAGATTAAGGAATTGCAGGCAAAGGGTTTCAAAGTCGCCATGGTCGGTGATGGCATTAATGATGCTCCCGCATTGACGCAGGCAGATGTTGGCATTGCGATTGGTTCTGGAACAGATATTGCGATTGAAGCCGGCAATGTGGTTCTCATCAAGAATGATGTGCGCGATGTGGTGACTGCGATGTCGTTGAGCAAGTACGCCATGTATAAAATCCGGCAGAATTTGTTCTGGGCGTTTGCGTACAATATTATTCTTATTCCGATTGCTGCAGGAGTGCTTTATCCATTTACTGGCTGGCTTCTCAATCCAGTTCTTGCCGGCATTGCGATGGCGTTGAGCAGCGTGAGCGTTGTATCAAACAGTCTGCTTATGCGGTTTTACAAGCCAAGGCTTGCACAACAAGTGCCCATGCCTTAATGTACGCGTGGTGCGTGCTTGTGCGTGAGTTCTTTTTTTGATCTGTAAAAGAAGTAGGCAAGTATGGAAATCGTTGTTGCCGGTGCAACCCAGCTTGGCACGTGTACTCCGAAGCTGTCCACGAGCATTATAATGCCGAGCACGAATACTGAATACATTGCGCCGTTTTTCAAATAAACATATTTTTTTACGTTTTCTATAT